>Ga0209988_10000733_pt1 | contig 20845 bp, 16 predicted proteins | sample N075metaG_FD_183115 | JGI IMG/M metagenome (GOLD analysis project Ga0209988, IMG submission 183115) | Deep subsurface microbial communities from Kermadec Trench to uncover new lineages of life (NeLLi) - N075 metaG (SPAdes) (version 2) | ecosystem: Environmental > Aquatic > Marine > Ocean trench... | reverse complement strand
ACCTTTGCCATCTTCAGGCAAATACATGGTTTCGATTTGCTCTTCTTGAGACTGGTTTTCTGCAACAGGATTATCAATGGCTAGAATATCTTTATTTGCCGGTTCTGATTTTATTTGGTCTGAATTTATCTGGCCTGAATCCATCTGACCAGTATCTATCTGAATAGGGGCAGGCTGTGTGTCAGCATCCAGTGAAAGCTGAATTGCCTGTAATCCCTGGCTAATTTTTGCCGGAAAAAGGAGACCTCCAGTCAAAACAAGGAATACTAAAACAACCATGGATAGCATGACTGGTGTCAGGAATGTTCTGTTTTTGAGAAATTCGCTATCACGTGCAGCAGTCTTTACATGGCTTGATGTCACCTTATGCGTATTCCCTGCATAGGCAGCAAGCAAGGCCTTGTCCGCCAGAATATTGATACGCCTCAGCAAACCTTTTGAATACTTTGAAATGGCACTTACCGCAGATGGGGTGAAAATATCCTCCGAACGATAACCGCAGGACCGCATCCGGGAATTCAAATAATCCCTGACCTCATCTACCTTAAAAGGAGCTAATAGAAAACTATAGGTAATTCGTTCCTTTAATTGCCTGATCTCTCTTGTCGCAATCTTCTCGTCAAGTTCGGGCTGGCCAAACAGCACAATCTGTAACAATTTGTTCTGCGTGGTCTCCAGATTGCTGAGTAATCTAATTTCCTCCAGTGTGGCGACGGGCATGCCCTGAGCCTCCTCGACAAACACAACAATTTGTCGATTCTCAGCATGCCTGTCGAGCAAATAATTTTGTAGCTCGTTCATCACCTTCAAGCGATTATCCGTTTCAGTAACATTCAACTTTAACTCAAAGGCGATCGCATACAATATGTCCTCGGGAGACAAACTGGGATTGGCAAGATAGACAATCTCGACATTTTCGGGCAACTCAAGTTCCAACATCCTGCACAGCATGGTTTTTCCAGCACCGACTTCACCCACGACTTTGACGATGCCTTCACCTTCTGTGATGGCATAAATGAGTGCCTCAAGAACAGCACCACGATTTCCACCCGGGAAAAACAGACTGGTGTCTGGCGTAATTTTAAAAGGTGGTTGTTTTAGTCCGAAGTATTCGTAATACATACCTATGTCGTCTCCACATCAATACCCAGGCGCTGCATCCTGCTATAAAGTGTCGTGCGATTTAACCCAAGTAATCGCGCGGCCTTGCTCAAGTTCCCGCCACTTAGACGCATGGCTCCCAGAATATATCTTTTCTCACGTTCGCTCAGCACAGCATCCAGTTGAAAAGAGCCGCCTGATAATGCCTTTTCGATTCGCGTGTACTCAGTATCCGTATCATCACTGGGCGGAATCAGAATATTTGCTTCTAACTCTGCCTGTAATTGATCGGCGCTGACTTTTTTCCCTGGATACTTGGCCCCCAATCGAATGACGATATTGCGCAATTCCCTGACGTTACCCGGAAACGAGTATTCCATTAGTAATTTCTCAGCATCTGTAGTTAGAGAGAATAAAGCTGCCCCCGCCGAATAGAGCTTGCGAAAATGATTAAGAAACAGCAAACAATCCCCTTCTCTTTCATTCAAAGGCGGCACATGCACTGTCAGGACACTGATTCGATGATATAGATCCTGACGAAACTCCCTGGCGCGCACTGCTTCTTTCAGATCCTTATTAGTCGCAGCAATAATTCTCGCTTTGGAAACCCGCGTACTGGTCTCTCCTAATCTATAATATTCACCATTCTCTAACACTCTTAAAAGTTTTGATTGAAGATTAAGTGGCAATTCACCAATCTCATCCAGAAACAAACTCCCCTCTCCAGCATCTTCAAAAAATCCTGCTCGATTTGTGGTTGCGCCTGTAAAAGCACCTTTCGCATGGCCAAACAACTGTGCTTCCAGTAATTCAGCAGTAAATGCCGCGCAATTGATAATTAAGAAAGGTGCTTCAGATCGTCCGCTTTTGTCATGTATATATTGTGCGACAAGCTCTTTGCCCGTGCCTGACTCACCTTCGATCAGGACCGGAAAAGGTGTGTCAGAAAATTGATCAAGCAACTGATGTAATGTGACTATCGCAGGACTGTCGCCAAGTAGATTACTGTCACCTTGACTCTTTTCATCCTCAGTGACTTCTGCTTCAAGCATCATCATCTGATGATTCAACCTTGCCTGTAATAATTTTACATCACAGGGTTTGGGCACAAAGTCGACGGCCCCAAGTGTTAATGCATGTTGAATATTGGCTTTTTCATTTTGACCGGAGAGCACGAGAATTTTAATGTTGTAATTGATGGCCAGTAATTCATCGATTAAGGCAAAACCTTCATCAGGCAAATGTTGCGTAGGCGGCAAGCCCAGATCGACCAAAGCCAGAGAAGGCGCTTTGTCCATTTTTTGCAAAATTGCTTTTGCTTGCGCACGACTCTCAGCAACAGTGACCTGAAAATCTTCCTCGAGCACAAGCGCCAGAGATTCGGCAATCAGTGGATCATCATCCACAAGGAGTAGTGTCGGCTTATCCTCTGTGGCTCGATCCGATTGAGCAATATCTGTTTTCGCCAAAACATTTCCCTCTACGGGATTCGAGAAAGTTTGAACATACAGGCTTGCCTCATTTTGGGCAAGTCCACGTATATAGGGAAACCCTGATTAAGTTGTGTTTGTCATCCCGATCACCAATCGTCATCTCGACTGCAAGGAGAGATCTTGATGAGATCCCTCACAAGTTCCCTCCCTGCGGTTCGGGACAGGATTCGGGACGCCTACGTGCGGATTTCTCGACCGCTCGTTCCAGGCCCGCGGTTCTACCGACTACGTCCTGTAGTCGTCACCCTATGGGGTTCGAAATGACAACTTATTCAGAGAATTATGCTTCCTAACAGTTCAATATCAGGAGTGATTACGACCTATAATCACCCAGGTTCAGGTTGTTCCAGATAGCTTCTGAGGCGGCAAATTGATTCATGGTGTAAAAATGAATACCAGGGGCACCACCCGATAGCAAGTGATCACATAACTCTGTCGTCACATCGATACCAAACTCACGTATCGCAGGTCTATCATCACCAAACTCCTGAAGACGCTTCAATATCCAGCGTGGGATCTCCGCACCACAGGCTTCTGAAAAACGTACCAGCTGTGAACAGTTAATGATCGGCATGACCCCGGCCACAATAGGAATATCGATGCCCAGTTTTTCACAGCTATCGACAAAGCGAAAATAGGCATCCGGATTATAGAAATACTGTGTCACTGCACCATTCGTACCTGCATCGACTTTTCTTTTAAAATTTTTAAGATCCTCACTGGCATTAGCTGCCTGCGGATGAAACTCTGGATAAGCCGCCACCTCGATATGAAAATGATCGCCGGTCTCCTTACGGATAAATTCCACCAGCTCATTGGCATAGCGTAACTGCCCATAGCCCCCGGCAGAGCCAGACGGCAAATCACCACGCAACGCCACCAACTTCTTGATACCAAATGAGCGATAGCTCTCCAGAACTTCAAGGATTTCATTCGTCGTCACGCCAATACAGGAAATGTGTGGTGCTGCTTCAATGGTGGTTTTTTCACTGATGTTCTTGACTGTTTCAAAGGTGGATTCTCTGGTACTGCCACCAGCACCAAAGGTCACCGAAAAATAATCAGGATTTAATTTTGCCAGCCGCTCAACCGTTGTTTCCAGTTTAACAACGGCCTCAGGTGTTCTTGCCGGAAAAAATTCAAAGCTGAATTTCTTTGTAAATTTTTTTTGTGATTCCATAATTACTTTATCAACCTGTATCTAAAAAAATACTCATCTAAAAAATAGAAAATTTGTTCAATTAACAACATGCAAAGAGTGTTTCACGGAAAATAATTTTCGTCAGAACAAGGCGAAAGATTACGAAAAAGCGCAGTTTACACAGAGTAAATGAGCATTTTGAGCTATCTTTTTAACGCCGTTATGGCGGGAAATATGCACCGTGCAATACTCTTTTAGTAGCGATAGTGCTCAGGTTTATAAGGACCATCGACGGTAACATTAATGTAATCAGCCTGCTCCTGAGTCAACTGAGTCAACTTCGCACCGATACGTCCCAGATGTAATCTTGCGACCTTTTCATCAAGATGTTTCGGTAGTACATAAACGTCTTTTCCATAATCACCACCTTTGGTAAACAGTTCAATCTGCGCCAGGACCTGATTGGTGAAAGAATTGGACATGACGAAGCTTGGATGCCCTGTGGCACAACCCAGATTCACCAAACGACCTTTGGCCAACAAAATAATGCGTTTACCATCCGGAAAAATAACATGATCAACCTGTGGTTTGATTTCTTGCCACTCATATTTCTCAACCCCTGCTACATCGATCTCATTATCAAAGTGGCCGATATTACAAACGATGGCTTCGTTCTTCATCCTCACCATATGATCATGTTGAATCACACCAAAGTTACCGGTTGCGGTGACAAAGATATCTACCTGATCACAAACTTCATCCATACGCACCACACGATAACCTTCCATGGATGCCTGCAACGCACAGATCGGATCAATTTCTGTGACCCATACGGTTGCACCCAGACCACGGAGCGATTGTGCACAGCCCTTACCAACATCACCATAACCCAACACCAGAACAACCTTGCCTGCAATCATGACATCGGTTGCACGCTTGATACCATCGACCAGAGATTCCCGGCAACCATATAAATTATCAAACTTGGATTTAGTCACAGAGTCATTGACGTTAATCGCGGGAAAAGGTAATTCACCTTTCTTGACCATTTGATATAAACGCTGAACGCCAGTGGTGGTTTCTTCAGTCACACCTTGAATATTTGCCAATGTACGTGAATAAAAATCGCCGTCTTCAGCCATTTTCTTCTTGATGGCTGCGAACATCACCGTCTCTTCTTCAGAGCCAGGATTATCCAGCACACTGATATCACTTTCGGCCCTGGTGCCGAGGATCAATAACATGGTCGCATCACCGCCATCATCCAGGATCATATTTGGCGACCCACCATCACCCCATAACATCATGCGGTGGGTATAATCCCAATACTCTTCCAGGGTTTCGCCTTTAACAGCGAAGACTGAGATCTTTTGATCGGCAATGGCCGCAGCCGCGTGATCCTGTGTGGAAAAGATATTGCATGAGACCCAACGCACTTCTGCACCCAGCGCCACCAGGGTCTCGATGAGTACGGCGGTCTGAATGGTCATATGCAAAGACCCGGCAATGCGCGCGCCTTTTAAAGGTTGAGTATCGGCAAATTCTTGACGAATCGATACCAGACCTGGCATCTCGGTTTCGGCAATACGGATTTCTTTATAGCCCCATTCGGCCAGAGATAGATCAGCAACAAAATAATCAGAAAATACATCGGAAGCAGCTACGCTCATCTGGGTTTCCTCCAAATCAAGCGAGCACCGTTTGAACATGCTATCCCCCAAGCCTGGCGGCATTGAATTCCGTCGCAGTGCTCCTCAGGGAGTAGTTTTACTATTATTTATCCTTTAAGAATCAGAGATTCCTAAAGGGGCGAGAATTATAGCGCTATGATTCTGGGAATCAAGCTGGCTTTGGTATAAATTTGAGTAAATCTGATAATTCTCAGTAATCCCAAAGATTAGGTTTCGCCCTTTACGGCGAGTCGCTGCTCCTTCGCATCCATGCGATCGCAGCATAAGTACATCCATGTACAAAACTTTTTGTTGCTTGTCCAAAAAATGAAGAAACCAAGAAAAAAAGACACCCCCCGATATCATGTCCTGCGGATACCCTCACAGCTGTATGATTTTTTAAGGTCACGGATACAAGACTCCTGTCTTGGTTCCGCTTATTTGAACGTCCTGTTCAAATAACCTTAAAATCATTCACCTGCTCGGCACAATATAGGGGAAAATTTATCCCTGCGTTAATTGCGTAGTAGTAAGTGTTCTGCAGTTTTTATCCCCGTTGATGTCTTACTGAATTCATCTTGATGAGTAGCGAAAAATGTACAGGATGTACATTTTAGCCCACCGGATCAGGGATGAGCCTATGGGCGGCGCGTTAGTCATCAAGATGAATTCAGGAATCCGCAGGGTAAGACATTAGGGAAAGGTTCTTTTGCCTACTTTTCTATGAAGAAAAGTAGGTCGCCGAGGGGCGAAAACAAAACCAAAAAAAGAATAAAGATATTTAATTGACTGGATACTGGCATACGCCAGTATGACGATAGGAGTACAGGATTCCCGCATTCGCGAGAATGACAAATAAGAAAAATCAACCGAGATCAGACTTCAAAGCCTCAGCCTTATCCACACTCTCCCAGGGAAAATCAATATCCGTTCGCCCAAAATGTCCATACGCCGCTGTTGGTTTATAAATCGGTTGCAATAGATCCAGCATACTGATAATCCCTTTCGGTCGGAGATCAAAATGCTCTCTGACCACCGCGACTAGTCTGGATTCATCAACAGTTCCCGTTCCAAAAGTCTCAACACCGATCGAAGTTGGCTCAGCCACACCAATTGCATAAGACACTTGCACTTCGCATTTTGAAGCCAGGCCTGCGGCAACAATATTCTTTGCCACATAACGTGCAGCATAGGATGCAGAACGATCCACCTTGGAAGGATCTTTGCCTGAGAAGGCACCACCACCATGACGTGCCATACCACCATAGGTATCGACAATAATCTTGCGTCCTGTCAAACCACAATCGCCGGCAGGGCCACCGATGACAAAGCGTCCGGTCGGATTAATATGGTACAGAGTTTTCTCATGCAACCACTTTTCAGGCAGCACAGGTTTAATAATTTCTTCCATCACGGCTTCACGCAGATCTTCTGTACTAATGTCATCAGTGTGCTGCGTAGATAAAACCACGGCGTCAATCGCTACTGGCTGCCAATCTTCATAACGGAACGTTACCTGACTTTTGGCGTCAGGACGTAACCAGCTTAAGGTGCCATTTTTCCTGGCCTCGGCCTGTCTACGCACCAACTGATGTGCAAAATCGATCGGAGCAGGCATCAAAGTATCTGTTTCATTGCAGGCGAAACCGAACATCAGACCCTGATCTCCGGCACCCTGCTCCTTGTCTTCACCTTCATCTACACCCATGGCAATGTCATCTGACTGTTTGCCCAGTCTCACCATGACATCACAACTGTGGCCATCGAAACCGATATCGGGATCGTTGTAACCGATTTCATTAACAGTCTCTCGAACAATAGATTCCAGATCGACATCGGCAGCCGTTGTCACTTCACCAGCAATCACTACCAAACCTGTGGTTACAAGGGTTTCACAGGCGATCCTTGACTTGGGATCCTGTGCAATCATCGCATCAACAATTGCGTCTGAAATCTGATCAGAAACCTTGTCCGGATGACCTTCTGAGACTGATTCTGATGTAAATAAATAATCCTTTGCCATGTGTTTAAACCCTGAAATTTAACCGCCTGTTTTGAATTGTAAAAATGCCGCGAAACTGAAATGAGCGGCGCAGTTTACCTGATTCCACTACGATTGACGATGCTATAATGGACAGATAATTATCTAATCATCTCAAAAGGGTTTATTCAACTATGGTCTTAACAGAAACACCTGTATGTAACTTTGGACAGGACGCGATAGCCTTCAGTCTGACCGGCACTGACGGCAAACTCTGGACGCTGGAGGATTGTCGTGGTGAAAACGGCACTTTGGTGATGTTCATCTGTAATCATTGCCCTTATGTAAAGGCAATTCAGGAACGTTTGTCGCGTGATACAAAAGAACTCATGGATCTTGGTGTAAACAGCGTTGCAATTATGTCTAATGACACCAATGACTATCCCGAAGATTCCTTTGAAAATATGCAAAAAATCGCTGAATACTTTGAGTATCCGTTCCCATATCTATTGGATGATAAACAAGATATTGCCAGGGCCTATGGTGCCGTCTGTACCCCGGATTTCTTCGGCTATAATGCAGACCTGAAACTACAATATCGCGGTCGTCTGGATGCCAGCCGTACCGAAGCCGCAGCAGATGATGCGACCAGAGAATTATTTGCAGCCATGAAACTGGTTGCTGCCTCAGGCAAGGGACCTGAAGATCAGATCACAGGGCTAGGCTGTTCTATTAAATGGAAAACCAGATAAAAGCCAAACCTGTGCAAAAAACGGTAAATCAATTCCGATATCCCTGAAATTTAGGATAAATACCCTGGAAACACCCCAAATTTGCCCCATTCTCTTGCCCGAAAACCGTGCCTGAGAGACAATGCGCGGCTTGAGAAAACTTCTTCCAGATGTGCGCAGTAAAATTAGAATAATATTATGCACAATTCATCCTGGAAAGGCCTGCACAGAGTGACCGTAGCAGCTCAGATAATATTCTAATATCAACCAGTTCTCAGGAGATTTTTATGCCTTCAAGGCGTGAACTTGCCAACGCGATCCGTGCATTGAGTATGGACGCAGTGCAAAAAGCAAATTCTGGTCATCCGGGTGCCCCGATGGGCATGGCGGACTTGGCCGAAGTGTTGTGGAATGATTTTCTTCAACATAACCCAGCCAACCCGGACTGGCCTGACCGGGATCGGTTTGTCATGTCTAATGGTCATGGCTCAATGCTTTTGTATTCCCTGTTGCACCTGAGTGGTTACGATCTCTCGATTGAAGATCTCAAACAATTTCGTCAACTACATTCAAAGACACCGGGGCATCCAGAATATGGCTACACTCCGGGGATCGAAACAACCACCGGCCCACTGGGCCAGGGCGTTGCCAATGCGATAGGCATGGCCATTGCAGAGCGTGCACTGGCTGCAGAGTTTAATCATGATGAACTGGATATTGTCAATCACCATACCTATTTCTCTGTGGGTGATGGTTGCTTAATGGAAGGCATCTCACACGAGGCCTGTTCATTGGCTGGCACCTTACAACTCGGTAAGCTCATTGGCTTCTATGATAGTAATAACATTTCTATTGATGGTGACATTGAAGGCTGGTTTACCGACGACACAGCAGCACGCTTCGAGGCTTATGGCTGGCATGTAATTCATGATGTCGATGGACATGATGCGGATCAGATCGTTGCAGCACTGAACGAAGCTAGATCAGAAACCAGCAAGCCGACACTAATCTGCTGTACCACAATCATTGGCTGGGGTTCGCCAAATAAACAGGGCAAGGAATCTAGTCATGGCGCACCACTCGGTGATGACGAAATTGCACTGACAAGAGAAGCCCTGGGTTGGAAACATGATGTCTTTGTTATTCCCGATGAATACTACGAAGCCTGGGATGCCAGGGAGCGTGGCGCGCAACTGGAAGCAGAATGGAACAAAAAATTCAGCGCTTATCAGGAAAAATATCCAGAACAAGCCACAGAGTTCAAACGCCGTATCGAAGGCAAGCTTCCGGATAACTGGGCTGAGGCTTCTGCCGATTATATTCAGGCTACTGCTGAAGCTGGAGAAGATATGGCTACGCGCCAGGCATCGCAGAAAGCGCTCAATGCCTACGGTGCCTTATTGCCTGAATTGATTGGCGGCTCTGCAGATCTGGCGGGCTCTAACTTGACCCTGTGGTCAGGTTCTAAAAAAATTGATGGAAAATCAGGGGCAGGTAATTATATCTATTACGGTGTGCGTGAATTTGCCATGTGTGCAATTAATAATGGCCTTACACGGCATGGCGGCTTCATCCCGTATGCTGCGACCTTCCTTATATTCTCGGATTATGCACGCAATGCGCTGCGTATGGCCGCACTCATGAAACAACGAAATATCTTTATCTTCACCCATGATTCTATTGGCCTGGGCGAAGATGGACCAACACACCAGGCTGTTGAACAGGCAGCGACCTTACGTTTGATCCCAAATATGACTGTATGGCGTCCCTGTGATGCCGTCGAATCGGCAGTGGCCTGGCAAATGGCGATTGAGAAAGCCACTGGCCCTTCTTCATTACTCTTTTCTCGCCAAAAACTGGCGTACATGCCTCGCACAGCTGAGCAAATTGACAATATCAGGAAAGGTGCTTATGTATTGCTGGATTGCGAAGGCGAGCCCGAAGTCATCATCATTGCCACAGGTTCTGAAGTTGAACTGACCATGAGCACCGCGACCAAACTCAATGCAGCCGGACTAAAGATCAGGGTTGTCTCTATGCCCGCCACCGACCTGTTTGATGCCCAGGATCAATCTTATCGTGATTCGGTCTTGCCTCCTGCTTGCCGACAACGCATTTCAGTAGAAGCAGGCGTCACAGATTACTGGCGTAAATATGTGGGTCTGGATGGCAAGGTATTGGGTGTCGATAGTTTCGGTGAATCTGCCCCGGCGAATGATGTTTTCGAGCACTTCGGTCTGACTGCAGAGAAATTAGAAACAATGATCAAAGATCTGACAATCGCTTAACTATAGTAATTATTATTTAAGACGAATACGGAGAAATAAAGATGACAATTAAAGTTGGTATAAACGGTTATGGACGTATTGGACGAAATATCCTGCGCGCCGTATACGAATCCGGGCGTATGGATGAAATCCAGATCGTGGCTATTAATGATCTTGGCGATGCCAACACCAACGCACATTTGACCCAGTATGATACGGCTCACGGAAAATTCCCGGGCGAAATCTCTGTTGACGGTGACTACATGATCGTTAATGGCGACAAAATCAGGGTGCTGTCAGAACGCGACCCGACCAAACTTCCCTGGGGTGAACTGGGTATTGATGTGGTACATGAATCAACTGGATTCTTTGCCAGCAAGGAGAAAGCCAGTGCTCATCTCGCCGGTGGCGCAAAAAAAGTCATCATCTCGGCGCCTGGTGGTAATGATGTCGATGCGACGATTGTTTATGGTGTTAATCACAATATCTTAAAGGCATCAGATACTGTTATTTCCAATGCCTCCTGTACAACTAACTGTCTGGCACCGCTGGCTAAAGTGCTACATGAAGGCATCGGCATTGAACAAGGCCTGATGACAACCATTCATGCCTACACCAATGATCAGGTACTCACCGACGTCTATCATAGCGACCTACGTCGGGCACGTTCGGCCACCATGTCCTTGATCCCGACAACTACAGGGGCGGCGGCGGCGGTTGGTCTGGTGTTACCTGAACTCAATGGCAAACTGGATGGCTACTCCTTGCGCGTACCAACCATCAATGTATCAGTGGTTGATTTAACTTTTTCCGCAGCAAGGGAAACAACAGTTGATGAAATCAATACCTTAATGAAAACGGCGGCCGACGGTGAGATGAAAGGGGTATTGGCCTATAATGATAAACCACTGGTATCGATAGATTTCAATCATGACCCGGCATCTTCTACCTATGATTCAACACAGACCAGAGTTCTGGGAGGTAATCTGGTAAAAGTCATTGCCTGGTATGACAACGAGTGGGGTTTTTCAAACCGTATGTTGGATACCACCATTGCATTAATGAACGCGAGCTAGACGACTATAAATATTGTAAGCACCTCAACATGACTATTTTGGTAAAAATTGCGGATCTGGATCTGAGCGGAAAGCGGGTACTGATACGTGAAGACTATAATGTCCCGCTTAAGGATGGAGAGGTTGAGGACGATACACGCATCTACGCCAGTCTATTAACTCTCAATAAGCTGCTCGATGCCGGAGCAAAAGTCATGATCATGTCCCACCTGGGTCGCCCAAAGGAAGGAAAGTTTAGCGAAGCCTTCAGCCTGGCACCAGTAGCAGAATGTTTGTCTTCACTGCTTGATAGAGAAGTGCCATTAGTAAAAGACTGGCTTGATGGAATCGACATGGACAATAGAGATATTGTTTTATGTGAGAACGTCCGCTTCGAAGTCGGCGAAAAAGCCAACGAAGATGATATTGCCAGAAAGATGGCGGCCTTATGTAATGTCTACGTCAACGATGCCTTTGCCACTGCACACAGGGCTCAGGCTTCTACCCATGGTGTCGCCAAATATGCACCTATCTCCGCAGCTGGACCACTACTGATTACAGAATTAAAAACCTTATCAAAAGTATTCAAGGAGCCAGCCAGGCCTATGGTTGCCATTGTTGGTGGCTCCAAGGTTTCTTCCAAGATAACTATCCTCGCTTCTCTTTCAGAAAAAGTAGATCAGCTTATCGTTGGTGGAGGGATCGCCAACACCTTCCTCAAGGCAGCGGGGTTCAATGTCGGCAAATCACTTTACGAAGAAGATCTGCTTGAAGAAGCAAATAAATTAATGGCTACGGCAAAGGAAAATGGTGCAGAGATCCCCTTGCCGATCGATGTGGTTTGCGCAAAGGAATTCAGTGAGCATGCTGATGCAAGTATCAAGAGTATCGACCATGTTGAAGATGACGATATGATTCTGGATGTTGGTCCAGAAACCATTGCGAAATTTACAGACCTGTTGGTGCAGGCAGGAACTATTGTCTGGAACGGTCCGCTGGGTGTCTTCGAATTCGATCGTTTCAGTGCTGGAACCAGGGCACTGGCAGAAAGTATTGCCATAAGTGATGCATTTTCTATTGCTGGCGGTGGGGACACCTTATCCGCCATTTCAAAATTCGGTGTATCAAACAAGATTTCCTATATCTCTACAGGTGGTGGTGCTTTCCTGGAATTTCTTGAAGGCAAAAAATTACCTGCTGTTGCCATACTCGAAGAAGCTGCGCGTGCCTGGGCGTCAATGGAGAGAGCCCGCGAATATTAGGGAACCTCTGATTAAGTCATGAATCGACATCTTGCAATTATAATATTCTGTTTCTGCGTTGTAAAACTTCGCAATAGCCGTACTGTTACGTGCGTTTCACGCCTTGAACCAGAACATTTTAACCAACAATCTATTCGACCCAGACTTAATCTGAGGTTCCTTAGACTATTTTTTATATTCACAAATTTTATTAAATCAATATTTCAAGATTACACAAACCAGGAGGTTAAAATCGTAGTTTAAATGAGAAGAACAAAAATAATAGCAACACTAGGCCCGGCAACCGATAAACCAGGTGTAATGGAAGAACTTATCAAGGTAGGGGTAGATGTATTCCGTCTTAACTACTCACACCAGACCCATGCCCATCATGAAAAAAGACTGAATGAGATTCGTGCCTTATCAAAAAAATACACGCATGCCGTTGGTATTATAGCGGATTTGCAGGGCCCAAAGATTCGCATCGAACATTTTAATGGTGGCAAGGTTCAACTTGTTGAAGGCGCAGAATTTATCATTGATACAGATCTGGATAGCGAGGCAGGTGACGAAAAACACGTAGGTGTAAGTTACAAAAACTTACCCAGAGACGTGCGTGCCGGAGATACCCTGCTGATTGATGATGGCCGTATCGCCATGCGCGTCAAGAAAGTCGGTAAACACAAAGTTAGTTGCGAAGTCATCACCGGTGGAGAACTCTCGAATAACAAAGGCCTTAACCTTCAGGGTGGAGGTCTTTCGGCCAGAGCTCTAACTGAAAAAGACATTCGTGATCTGGAGCACGCTGTGAGTATTGGTGTTGATTTTATTGCTGTCTCCTTTCCACGTGTGGCAGCAGATATTATCCATACGCGCGGACTACTTAAACAACTAGGCAGTACTGCACATATCATCGCCAAGATAGAAAGGGCTGAAGCACTTGATGATATCGAGGCCATCATAGAAGCTTCCGACGCCATTATGATTGCTCGTGGCGATCTTGGTGTTGAGATTGGCGATGCCAGTCTCCCACCTGTACAAAAAAGACTGACGAAGATGGCCAGGGGAATGGATCGGGCCGTTATCATCGCCACACAGATGATGGAATCCATGATTGAACACCAAATTCCAACACGCGCTGAAGTATTTGATGTCGCCAATGCTGTGATCGATGGTGCGGATGCAGTGATGTTGTCCGCGGAAACCAGTATGGGGCATTTCCCCGTCAAGGCCGTTGCCTCTATGTCTAGCATTTGTGAAGAGGCGGAGAAACAAAAAAGCGTGACCGTTTCAGATCATCGCATTAATAGACAATTTGAATCTATCAACGAAGCTATCGCTATGTCGACCATGTATGCGGCAAATCATATTGGCGCAAAGGCCATTGCCGCACTTACGGAAACAGGTGGTACCTGTTTATGGATGTCACGCATTAAATCAGGCATCCCTATTTTCGCATTTACTCGACATGCATCTACCCGCAGAAGGGTTTCCTTGTATCGTGGTGTTTATCCCATGAAATTTGACATCACGCATACGGATCCACTGGAAGCCAATAAGGAAATTCTTGAAGTACTCATAGCCAAGAATATTGTGCAAGACGGTGACTACGTCATTATTACCAAGGGCGATCTACGTGGGGCACGGGGCGGCACCAATAACATGAAGCTCCTTCGCGTCGGTGAAGCAACAGAACATACCATCTAGTAATAGCTTGGAAATATTTCAGAGAATTACATTAACTAATTTTTAGTACAGGGGCCAAATATGAGTATAAAAGAACTGGATCAAACAGCCGATGCAATGGTTGCCGCAGGCAAGGGCATTCTTGCAATTGATGAGAGTGCTCCAACTATCAAGAATCGCCTGGATAGTATTAACACTGAATCTACAGAAGCTACGCGTAGAGCCTACCGTGATCTTTTAATCACCAATCCAGGTGGCAATGAATATATCAGCGGCATGATTTTGTTTGATGAGACTATCAGACAGTCCACCGCTGATGGAACACCTTTTGCGGAAGCCCTGGATAAGCAAGGCATTATGACGGGGATAAAGGTTGATACCGGCGCTAAAGAACTTGCTGGGCATCCCGGCGAAAAAGTCACTGAGGGTCTGGATGGCTTACGTGACCGTTTGGCCGAATATAAAAAGCTCGGTGCCAAATTTGCAAAATGGCGTGCCGTCATTACCATCGGTGAGGGCATCCCCAGCCTGGGATGTATCGAAGCCAATGTACATGCCCTGGCACGCTATGCTTCGCTGTGTCAGGAAGCCGGCATCGTGCCGATGGTCGAGCCAGAAGTCTTAATGGACGGAGACCATAGTATTGAGCTCTGTTATGAAGTCACTGAAGCAACACTGAAAGCACTATTTAATGAACTCTACAAACAAAGCGTTTCTTTGGAGCACACCATCTTAAAGGTAAATATGATTGTTTCAGGCAAAGATTGTTCCGAACAGGCCGATGTCGACGAAGTTGCCGGCCTGACCATTAATTGCTTGCTGGATACAGTCCCTGCATCACTACCAGGCGTTGTATTTCTTTCCGGGGGTCAATCGGCCGAAAAGTCAACAGTACACTTGAATGCAATGAATGCAACTTATGGTCCACTACCCTGGCCCTTGAGTTTTTCATATGGGCGCGCACTTCAGGCACCTTGTCTGGCTGCCTGGCAAGGTAAAGAAGAAAACGTCGAAAAGGCTCAGGCAGTACTTCTACACCGTGAGAAATGTAATAGCGAAGCTACACTTGGTGAATATGATGCTGAGAAAGACGCAGCATAAGCTGTAAATGTCCGACGCAACTGATGACGACGAACTTCCTCCAGTCGCTCAGGCGGCGTGGGAGACCTATCTACGTATGTCAGTGACAAAGAATACCTATTATGAGTTTATGCAATCACTCGAACAGAAATACGATAAAGGCGGAACCCCTTCTGAGAAAGAAAACCAGAAACTTGCTGTGATGCTGCAGGCCCATAGCGAAACCGTTTCTGAGTTTAATGAAGCTATGCGTGAAGTAAGCGATCCAGATGAGAGGATGTTGTTACTCAATAAAATGGGTTAGTAGACCTTAATGGAAATGATCACTTTTCTGTCAAGTAGCAAGAATGAGCTTTTAAACCGGCTACTTTTTGTGAAAATGCATTATCAAGGGCAGGGCGTCGAAAAAGAACCTTTGCAAGCTGCAAAACTTAAATAACATTTACAATTGACTAAGGAATCTCTGATCAAGTACGCACATCCTCATGCTGGTGAATACGACCTACAGGATGTAGGAAATGTCGCGAGATATGTACAGGGATGTACAGTAGTAGAGCAATGCAGGAGCAATTGCCGAGGACATGGAGTCCGAAGCGACCAGCATCGAGTAAGTTATTGTTTTGACTAGATTCTGGCGCATGCCAGAAGTGCGGAGCCTGCCCTGGGGTATGACGACTTAATGTATTTTGGGACTTAATCAGTGGTTAACCAAATTATTTAGAAAGGAGAGAAATTATGGCAACAGCACAAGCAAGACACATCCTGGTCGATAGCGAAGAAAAATGTAACGATCTGAAACAGCAAATAGCAGATGGCGCAGATTTTGCCGATGTCGCCAGAGATAACTCCAGCTGCCCTTCAGGAAAAACGGGGGGAGATCTGGGTGAGTTTGGTCCCGGCCAAATGGTCAAAGAATTCGATGAAGTTGTACCCAATCGTGAGGTCGGTGTCGCACATGGACCAGTGAAGACCCAGTTTGGCTATCATCTACTGGAAATCACCAGCCGCACTGATTGAGTTAGCAGGAACATTAGTAACTATTAAGATCGTGACCTGAATTACCATACACATAGTTACAGTGCACGTCATACTGGGCTGACCCAGTATCCAGTGGCTAAAGTCCGCCTTTGAGGCGGTGTAGATTCAACTAGGTTCCCGTTTCGGCTCGGACTCCTGTTTCTCTCTACCTCCTGCGTCCATGCAGTCGTTCACGGGAATGACAAGTATTATCTTTATGCCAGATCAGAATACTCACCTGGTATTCAATTAAGCTTTATTGAGCCTGCTCATCAATTATTTTGCGTTGTTGGTCGGAAATATCTTTTAATAAACCCTCGACCTCTTTGGCTTTATCTAGCACCTGCGTTTGCTCCTTCCAGACATGGTCGCCACTTTCCTTGTTTTCAGACGTTGCCTTACCATCGTCAGAACATGCCGAGACCAACAAAAGAACCGCACTCAGAATAATAATTTTCATTATCATTTGTTTACCTCTTTTTTGCTAATGAATAATTTGTTATCAACGAACAGATGAAAAAGAACCGTCTTCCTGTTTCAGCTCAAACAAAATACCTTTCTCAATTTCAAAGTACCATCCATGAACTTCAAGTTCACCTGCATCAACACGGGACTTAATCCAGGGAAATGATAGTAAATTGTTAACCGACACCTCTATAACAGCCTGCTCACACAGCTGACATTGCTCTTCAAAAGATTTATCGGCATGGTTCTCAAGAATTTTCTCACGCGAAGGCACCGCTGTACTCATCCACGGATCAATGAAACTGTCATCTTCTGCCCCTACTCCGCCTGCCATCAAACTTTTGATGCCACCACACTGCCCATGACCAAAGACAATAATATGTTCGACCTTGAGATGTTTAACACCATATTCGATTGCAGCACTGGTGCCATGGGATTTACCATCATCTTCAAAGGGCGGAACCAGATTAGCCACATTGCGTGCCACAAAGATATCGCCGGGACTGGTATTGAAGACCTGAGCAGGGTGTACGCGGGAATCACAACAGGCAATCACCAGTGTTTTTGGTGTTTGACCCCTATCAACCAGTTCTTTATATAACTCAGGTTCCGCGATGTAATACCGCTGCTTGAAATTCTTAAACCCCTCAACCAGTTTATCCAGTGGATCCACAATTACTCCCCCATCTAATTTATCAGTCTAATTCAGTAGTAAATTCATAGCTTCGCGATACTTTTCACCGGTTCGCTGAATGACTTCTTCTGGCAAACTCGGCCCCGGATCAGTTTTATCCCAGTCCAGCGTCTCCAGATAATCCCTGACATATTGCTTATCAAAACTTGGTGGACTAATCCCCACCTGATATGAGTCGGCAGGCCAAAACCGTGAAGAATCCGGAGTTAAAACTTCGTCAATCAGAATCAGTTTCCCATCAGTATCAGTACCGAATTCAAACTTGGTATCAGCAATAATAATACCTCTTTCCAGGGCATAGGCTGCTGCTTCCTGATAGAGCTTGATACTGACATCCCGCACCTGTTCTGCCATGTCCTTACCCAACAGGCTCACTGTTTTTTCAAAACTGATATTTTCATCATGACCACCAACATCAGCCTTGGTCGAAGGCGTAAAAATGGCTTCGGGAAGCTGCTGTGCCTGCTGTAGCCCTTCAGGCAAGGCTATCCCGCATACGGCACCAGTCTCTTGATAATCATTCCATCCGGAACCTATCAGATAGCCACGAACGATGGCTTCAACCGGCAAGGGATTCAGCTTGCGTACAACAATACCACGACCCTCAATTGTCTTGCGTTCTGCTGCATCAGGCAGCACCTCATCCAGCGTCTTATCTGTCAGGTGATTGGCAATAATGTGCTGCGTCTTATCGAACCAGAAATTCGATACAGCTGTTAGGATCGCACCTTTGCCGGGAATCGGATCAGGTAAAATCACATCAAAGGCAGACAATCGATCCGTGGTCACAATCAGCATATGATCCTCATCAACATCATAGATATCACGTACCTTGCCCCGATATAGCAAGGGCAAGCTTTTAATATCAGACTGATGCAAGGCAATTACAGGATTACTCATTCTGAAATACTCTTTTCGAAATTATTGTTTATGACTAACGCTTTTTGGCCCAGGAATCCCTTAAGGTAATCGTTCTGTTAAAGACTGGTTTCCCTGCTGTGGAATCCTTGACATCGACATTGAAGTATCCCAAACGCTCAAACTGGAATTGATCACCTGCTATTGCTGTAGCAAGACTCGGTTCTAATTTGGCATTGTTAAGAATTCTCCTGGAATCTGGATTTAAAAATTCTTTCCAGTCTTGCTCATGCTTATTACTATCCGGTTCAGGATCATTAAATAAACGATCATAGAGGCGCACTTCCGCTTCCAGCGCATGTTCTGCAGATACCCAATGAATCGTGCCCTTGACCTTCCTGCCATCCGGTGCATTGCCACCCTTGGTTAAGGGATCATAAGTACAACGTAATTCAATCACTTCTCCATTTTCATCTTTCACAAAATCATTACAGGTAATAAAATACGCATAACGCAAACGGACTTCTCTGCCAGGCCCTAGACGGAAAAATTTTCTTGGTGGCTCTTCCATAAAATCATCGCGCTCTACATAGATGACTTTTGAGAAGGGAATCTTTCGACTGCCCATGTCTGGATCATTTGGATGATATGGCGCATCCAGTTCTTCACTTTGGCCTTCAGGATAATTTTCAATCACCACACGTAATGGATTAAGCACCCCCATGACCCTTCGCGTAGTTTTATCAAGATCTTCACGCACGCAATTTTCCAATACCGACATATCAAGCACAGTATCATTCTTGGTCACACCAATGCGCTCACAAAAATCTCTAATAGCCGCCGCTGTATAACCGCGTCTGCGCATTCCAGCGATGGTCAACATGCGCGGATCATCCCAGCCTTCAACATCACCACGCGTCACCAACTCGTTTAATTTTCGTTTGCTGGTCACAGTATAGTTAAGATTAAGACGTGAAAATTCTATCTGCTGCGGATGACATGGAACTTCTAATTGTTCCAGGAACCAGTCATATAAAGGACGATGATCTTCAAACTCCAGGGTACATAGTGAATGTGTAATACCTTCCAGAGCATCAGAAATGCCATGGGTAAAATCATACATAGGATAAATACACCATTCATCTCCAGTACGATAATGATGGGATCGCTTGATCCGATAGATGGCCGGATCTCGAAGATTCATATTCGGGGAAGCCATATCGATCCTGGCACGCAATATATATTTACCGTCTTCAAATTCACCCGCACGCATCTTCTCAAATAGTTCGAGATTTTCTTCAATGGATCGAGTGCGATCCGGGCTTTCTTTGCCAGGACTTGTCAGTGTGCCTCGATATTCACGTATCTCGTCAGGGCTCAGACTCTCGACATAAGCTTTACCTGCATTAATCAAAAATACTGCGTAGTCATAAAGCTGCTGGTAATAGTCAGAAGCGAAAAACAAACGATCTTGCCAATCAAAGCCTAGCCAACGAACGTCTTCTTTGATGGCTTCCACATATTCGAGTGATTCTTTTTCAGGATTTGAGTCATCAAAACGTAAATTACACACTCCCCCTTCATTCTCTTCAGCAATACCAAAATTTAGACAAATAGATTTAGCGTGGCCAATGTGCAGGTAACCATTTGGTTCTGGGGGAAAGCGTGTGTGCACACGTCCGTCATTTTTATTCTCTTGCAGATCCTTCGCAATTATATTGCGAATGAAATTTGCGGACGGTGTTTTTACTACATCAGTCATACATCAATCTCTGCTTGCTGCATTTCTGCAATCTGCTCAAAACAAGGCGGGCATTGTACCCGAAATGAATACCAGAAACCCGGATCAACTATGGTTAAAAATGCCTACGGGCGATATCGGGCAAATCTCCAGCCAGACCCATCGCACGCTTCATCACTTCATGCTTGACAGGTTTGATCGAATCAAACACATCCATCCCCACATTACGCAACCATGACACTGCCGTAGTTTTGTTCTCGAACAAATACTTAAAACCTTCCATGGTCATCATCATCGTGCTGTTTTCACCCTTGCGCCAACGCTCGTATTTACGCAGGACAGAAAAAGCACCGATATCCCTGCCTTTCTCTTTCGCCTGTAAAACAACTTCGGCCAAACAAGCCACATCCAATAAGCCCATGTTCGCACCTTGTCCCGCAAGTGGGTGTATTCGATGTGCAGCATCCCCCACCAGGGCAAGACGCGGACGACAGTATTCATCCGCCTGTGCCCGTGCCAATGGAAATATTGCACGAGGGCCAGTTTTAATAATGTCCCCTGCTTGATAAGCGAATGCTTCGGCCAGGTTCTTATTAAATGCTTCCTCCTCCATGGCTTTTAGTT
>Ga0209988_10000731_pt1 | contig 20890 bp, 22 predicted proteins | sample N075metaG_FD_183115 | JGI IMG/M metagenome (GOLD analysis project Ga0209988, IMG submission 183115) | Deep subsurface microbial communities from Kermadec Trench to uncover new lineages of life (NeLLi) - N075 metaG (SPAdes) (version 2) | ecosystem: Environmental > Aquatic > Marine > Ocean trench... | reverse complement strand
TTAGTATCCCCTTTAACAAAAATGAACTTTTTTTGGTAAGTTCAGAACCAAAATCAGATTATAATGATATCCTTACAAAAACAAAATCAATAATGGAAGATTTTTCATAAAATTATACATAGATTCTAGGACTTTTAGTCACTGAAGTAATATGGGACCGGCAGGATTTGAACCTGCGACCACTAGTCCCCCAGACTAGTATCATACCAAGCTAGACGACGGTCCCTTGGGGAGTAGGCACAAAATGAAATTATTAAATTGTAGGGTTGGGAATGTAATTTATGAAGATTTGTAGCATTTGTCATAAAATTTCTGGCTCTGACAAAGACCATCTTGATTGTTTACAAAGACGACAAGTAGATCTAGAAGATGCAGATTTTAAAAGTAAAATTACTGAACAACTAGAACTGTCAAAAAATTCTCAAGATCTAGATGTTGGAGTAAAAGCTATTCTGGAGTATTTAGGAAAAGAAAAAGATAGAGACAAATGATTATAGCCACTTTGAAAGTCGGTCTTTTTCAAATTGTAATTTGTCATCATAATTCTCAGAAGTTGACTCTGTCAATTTAACTGAGGGTTTGGGTCCTGAAAACATATCTACTTCAATCAAGGATGCAGTATCTCGACCTGACTCCATAAAACATCCACCCTTGCCATCAAACAAAGCGGATTCTTCTTTTGATTGGATTTTTGAGATTATGTTTTGAGCAACAGCCAGTCCTTCTCCTTCGGCAAATACTCCTGCTTTGGGGACTGTTATAGTATCTGTAACTTTCAAGCTAGTAACATCTCCGATTGCATAGACATTTTCAAAAGATGTTTTACAATCCCTACCTATTGGAATAAAGTTATCCTCTTTAGCTAATCCAGACTCATAAATTACATCAGGTGCAACGTGTGGAGGGATGGCAAGAAGCAAATCAAAATTAGCTTCACTATTCTGAAAAATTAGTTTGTTTGGTTCTACCGATTTAATCTTACACGAGTCATGAAAAATAATTTTTTCAGAACTAATCAGATCAAGAATTTGTTTGCTAATTTCCGGTCCTCCTGCTGGTAGGGTAATTGGTGCTGGACTATAGAAATGAATTTGAACGGAGTCTCTTTTTCCATCCTCCCTTAACATTGAATCTATGATTAAACTAGCCTCAAATGGAGCAGGTGGACACTTGTAAGGCATGCCCATAATAGATATGGCAATAATACCTGATCTCAATTTCTTTATCTTATCATGGATTTGCTCAGATTGTTTGTAGTCATAAAGATTCATTCCGTTTTCAGTTAATCCCGGAATTTTTTGGGGAGCTAAAGCTGCACCCATTGCAATAATCAGAAAGTCATATGAAAGATTCTTTGTTGTAGTTTTGATATTTTTGTTTTCTAGATCAATCTGATTAATTTCCTCATTGAGAAAATCAATTTCTTTTTTAGCTAATCCAGTCAATAAGCCAGTTGAGTTTTCAAATGTCCTTGTTCCTTTTATTATCCATAGTTTGACAAAACCAACCATGAACCAGTTTCTTTTGTCAACTACAGTGATTTTTACCTGTGAGGACGAAAGAGATTTTCTTATCTCATTTGCAGTTGACAGCCCACCAAAACCACCGCCTAAAATTAAAACATGAGGAATATTTTCTGACAATTTACCGGTCTTGTGTAGTTGGCCTAATCAAAATCTCATTTACATTAACATGACTGGGTGATTCAACGGCGTAAAGAATAGCATTTGCAATGTCATCTGCTTGTAATACTTGCATTTTTTTGGCATTTTCAACAAACCCCTTTAGGGATTCGTCTGTTATTGTGTTGGTTAATTCAGTTGCCACAACACCAGGTTCTATGCAAGTTACTCTAATGTTTTTCCTAACGCTTAGTTCTTCTCTCAGTCCTTCACTAAAAGCAGTAATTGCATGCTTTGTTGCACAATAAACACTTCCCGCCGGAAAGACAATTCTTCCTGCAACTGAAGAAATATTTACAATATGACCAGACTGCTTTTCAAGCATATGACTTACGACGGCACCAGTACAGTATAGTACTCCTTTGATGTTTACGTCTATCATCTGATCCCACTCGTCAATTTTCAAATTTTTAACAAAACTTAGAGGCATCACGCCTGCATTATTCACTAGAATATCTACAGAGCCCCATTTTTCTAAAACTTTGTTAACAAAGGATTTGCATTCATCGTTTTTTGTAACATCAAGTTTTTGAGAGTAAACTTCTCCGTTATTTTCTTTAATTTTACTTTCCAATTCTGCAAGCTTTTCTGTTCTTCTTGCGCCTATTGCAACCTTGGCTCCTGCCTTTGAAAGTGCAAGGGCTGTGGCAAAACCAATTCCACTGCTTGCACCAGTGATTATAGCGACTTTATCTTTAATCATTATACTTCACTTATTGGGTTTCAATTGGTAAGGTGTAAAAATGTTTTCAAAAATTATTCCAAAATAAAATTTTCAGTAAAATTAACAAGTTTATTAGAATAAAAATATCAAGGGAAATTATGATATCTGAAAATTGTGCATATTGTGGAGATATGACTGATATGCCTTTTCATTGTAATTATTGTAAGGATCCATTTTGTTCAGAACATAGATTGCCAGAAGAACACAGATGTGTCAAACTAACTCTAATCAGGGCAAAAAAATTTGGAAAAAGCAAAGTAATTAGAGATGACAGTATAAATAAAGAAAATGTTTTCAAAAGATTTTTTAGAAAATTCAAGGGTTAAACAATTTCAGTATGGGCTTTTATCAGGAGATATTTTTGCACGTTTTCCCTGATAGATTAAGGCTAAAGCTAGAGCAAACATAACCAGTGCAGTTAATGGGAAATTTTTGGGTGGAGCTAAAAGATACCAGATGTTGTTTGCAATTACACTTCCTTCATCATAGAAGATTTCATATATACTGCCTCCTCCGTAATAGACTCCAAATCCTATCGAAACTGCTGCCTGTGTCCACAGCTTAATCCATTTAGGAGATCTTACTGCTCTACTAATGACCTCAACTATTAAAATTCCAATTACTGGATAAATCGTATACAATAGAAAATCGATTACATCCACTCCTGTATGAGACATACAAAATGAAGATATCCTTGGGTGTAATTTCTACCTAATCTTCCCAATGAATCTTGGTTGCGACTTTTTTTGTAATTAATGCTTGGGCATTCTCATATGGTAGGGTTGCTACATCTTCTGGTTTAAAGGGCCCATATTTCTCCAAATCAGCGCCTACAATTTCATCTACTTCTTGTAGAAATCTAAGTACAACGGTTTTGGTTTTATGATTTAGAGATATCGATTCTAGATATTTTGATTTTCCATTAATTATTGCTGAAAGAATTATTTCTTTTCTTTCTCTTTTTTGTTCTTCAGCATCAAGTATGAATTTTTCTTCATCTAAGAGATTTGAAAAATTAATACCATCTGACTGAATGGTCTTTTCTAATCTAGTGTGGATTAAAAGAGAAGTTAACTCTGAGGCCATATCAATTAAGGATTGTTTGATTTTACTTTCAATTCCGTCAAATTCTTGTTTCTTCAAGTTTCCAATAAAATCGGAAAGATTTCTAAAGAAATTAGGATCAATCTCTTGAATTGAATCACTTTCTGTTTCTCGTAATACAATTGCATGCAAAGACTTTATGTCGATTTCATTTGATTCAGACATTTCTTACCTAATCCTTAAATGAAGGATGTATTTGTGTTACCGTGAAGTCTAAAATTGCCATATAAAGTGAGTCATGGAAAAGCACTTCAGGTAACTTATTCACCTGATGAAGTTTTCTCTAGAATTCAACATGAAGAAATTCAATTTATTGATCTTCAATTTACTGGTTTAACAGGCCGTTTTCACCATACAACCATTTCCGCTAATACATTTACATCAGAGCAGATGAGGGATGGACTTCCAAAGTTGGATGGCTCATCAATTATTGGTTTTACTAGTATTAATGATTCAGATCTTCTGTTAAAACCAGATCCAAATACTTTTGCTATTATTCCATGGATGACTGAAAACAAAACTGCACGATTATTGTGCGATATCTATTGGGGGGATGGTAGGGGAAGACTCTCACGAGACCCTAGAGGAATTTCCCAAAAAGCCGAGGAGTACGTCAAATCGCAGGGGTTTGATTATAGTGCTTGGGGCCCAGAAGTAGAATTTTTTGTGTTCGATAAAGTTCATTGGGATGTTCTTACTCCATACAAAGGTCAATCATACTCAATTGAATCAAAAGAGGCTCCTTGGAGTCAGGAAGGTTCTGGGTATCCTATGGGTCTACAGGAGGGATATTATCCTAGCACGCCATCAGATACTCTTACTCCATTTAGAAATGAATGTGTTAGTGTCTTGATGACATATTTTGGAATATTATGTGATAATCATCACCATGAAGTAGCAACTGCAGGACAATGTGAAATTGATATCAGATATGATTATTTGACAAATGCTGCTGATGCTGCTCAGTCTTACAAATATGTGATAAGAAACATTGCAATGAAATATGGAAAGGTTGCAACTATGATGCCAAAACCAATTGCAATGGATTCTGGGTCTGGTATGCATGTTAATGTAAGTTTGTGGAAGGGGAAAAACAATATTTTTTATGATTCTGATGAAGATGATGAGCTAAGCCAAACTGCTAGATATTTCTGTGGTGGAATTCTTAATCACGCCAAGGCATTATCTGCAATTTGTAATCCAACTACGAACTCATACCATAGATTGGTTCCAGGATATGAAGCTCCGGCATATATTGCGTGGAGTGCAGGAAACAGATCTGCCATTGTAAGAGTTCCAAAACACCTGAAAGGAAAAAACTATTCTCACCTGAAAAGGCTTGAATTTAGAGCTCCTGATCCATCCTCAAATCCATATCTTGCATTTGCAGCAATTACTGCAGCAGGAATGGATGGACTAAAGAAAAAAACTGACCCAGGTGAACAAATTCATGATGATATATTTAAGATGACAAAATCAGATAGAGCAAAAAGAGGAATAGGTGTTTTGCCAAAAAGTCTAGGAGAAGCATTAGATGAATTAGAAAGTGATAGAAAGTTCCTAAATCCAATTTTCACAAATGATGTTCTTGATAAAATCATGGAGTTAGAAAGAAGGGATCAAAGAGAGATTGCAATCAGACCTCATCCTCATGAATTTTATCTTTATTTTGATGTGTAATAGCTAAACTCTTCCAGTTATCTGAAAGATTAGTACAAGTGATATAGCAATAAGACCAACTCCTACGCCAAAGTAAATTTCTCGTCTTTTTTCTGAACTTGCAGATTTATACAACAAGATTCCACCTGCAAGACCCACAAACAATACTGTAACTCCAGAAATAACACCGTCTAGTGAAAGATCGTTAATCAGGGGATAGAAAACTCCTGCAAGTAATAAAAAAAATATTACTAGATAGATATACTTGAAACCTGTTTTTATTTTAGACCCAGTCTCACTCAATAAAATTTGTGGTTTTAATTATAAAATAAACTTTTGAAAAATAATTTTTCTCTAAAATTACATCATTCCGGGCATGCCACCCATGCCTCCCATGTCGGGCATGCCACCTGCTCCAGGCATACCACCCATGCCACCTGCTCCAGGCATGCCACCTTCAGCTCCTGGAGGTGGTCCTGTAGATTTTGTTGTTGCTATTATATCATCAATTCTAAGAATCATACAAGCTACTTCTGATGCTGCCGAAACAATTTGAAGTTTTACTGCTAATGGTTCAATAATTTCACTTGATTTCATGTTTGCGATTTTTGCCTTCATAACATCAATTCCTGTCCATTTTTCACCTTTAACCTGTCTTGAACGTAAAGTAGCCAAAGTATCAATTGGATCCATTCCTGCATTTTCTGAAAGGACTAAGGGTATTGTTTCTAAAGCATCGGCAAATTTTTCTGCTGCTAATTGTTCTCTACCTTCAAGAGTTTTTGCCCAGCTTCTTAATTTAGTAGCAGCATATGTTTCAGGGGCTCCCCCACCCGCAACAATTAATGGATTTTCAATTACATCTTTAACGACCATTAATGCGTCATGAATTGAGCGTTCAACCTCATCCACTACTCTTTGCGATCCACCACGGAGAAGAAGTGTTACTGATTTTGGATTTTTGCAGCCTTCAACGAAGACCCATTTGTCCTCCTCAATTTTTCTCTCTTCCACTATCTCTGCAATACCTAGGTCTTTTTCAAATAAATCATCAAGGTTAGTTACAATTCTTGCACCAGTTGCTTTTGCTAGTTTAGTTAGATCACTTTCTTTGATTCTTCTAACGGCCATAATTCCTGCTTTTGCAAGATAGTGCTGAGCCATATCATCAATTCCTTTTTGGCAAAGAATCACGTTGGCTCCTGAACCAATTACTTTGTCTACCATTGTTTTTAACATTCGATTTTCTTCATCGAGAAATGATTTCATCTGTTGTGGATTTGAAATGTTAATTTTAGCATCTGTTTCGGTTTTACTGATTTCAAGAGCGGTGTTTATCAATGCTATTTTTGCATCGATGATTTTTTTTGGCATTCCGCCATGGATAATTTCTTTATCAAGAACAATTCCTTTAACAATATTAGAGTCTTTTATGGAGCCTCCTGCCTTCTTTTCTACCTTGACATCATCAATATCAACTCTGTAAATGTCACCTTCTTTTTCTGCAACGTAAAGAATTGCTTTTACAACAGTATCTGCTAGATGGTCTGAATCTCTTCTCACTAATTTTGTTTGCATAGAGGTTTTGGCAATTTTAAAGAGAATTGATTTATCATTAGCAGAAATCGGTTCGGCAATGTCTTTGAGATATTGTTTTACTTTTTTTGCTGCTTTTCTGTATCCATCAACAATAATTGTTGGATGAACATCTTGGTCAAGTAAGGATTCAGCATTCTCAAGTAGAGAGCCAGCTAGAATTACAACCGAAGTAGTACCATCGCCTACTTCATTATCTGTTGTTTTTGAAATTTCCACCAACATTTTTGCTGCTGGATGTTGAACATCAATTTCTTTTAAGATGGTCGCACCATCATTTGTAATAGTAACGTCTCCTAAGGAGTCAACTAACATCTTATCCATACCTCTAGGACCAAGGCTGGATTTAACAATCTCTGCTATAATCTTCGATGCAGCTATGTTATTTTTTTGAGCATCTCTTCCTTTGGTTTCTGTACCGCCTTCTTTTAGCAGTATGACTGGCATAGTTCCTTTGGAAGTAGCTTGCATACCCATTATTGTAAAACCTCTCTATTCCCCTTTTATACCTTGCAGAAAATTGAAAATTTTTAAGATTGATAATCGGTGTTTTTAAATTGGGAAAATCAATTTTCAGTTCATGGCAAAATCCGCAAACAGAAAATCTTATGATAAAATTTTTTCAAATTTAAAAGAGCATCACAAGTGGTTTGAAACTTCTATTCCATTAATTGCAAGTGAAAATATACCCAGCCCAGCTGTACGTGAGGCCATCATTTCAGATTTTGGCAATAGATATGCAGAAGGATGGCCCGGGGAGAGAGTCTATGCAGGTTGTATCTACATTGATAATGTTGAGATTGAATGTATGAAACTAGCAAAAAAACTCTACAAGGCCAAATTTGCAGATGTAAGACCCATTTCAGGAGTTATCGCCAATCTTGCCATATATTCAGCCTTTACAAATCCTGGTGATGTAATGCTAGCCCCTTCCATTCCAGCTGGAGGTCATATTTCTCATGGTAAAAAAGAGCATTCAGGTACGGCTGGTTTAGTTCATGGATTGGAAATTGAGTTTTATTCATTTAATGCCGAAGAGATGACCATTGATGTAGATAAAACAAAAGCAAAGGTAAAGGAATTAGAGAAAAAGGGACGTCTTCCAAAAATGGCAATGTTTGGGGGATCATTGTTTTTGTTTCCACATCCTGTAAAGGAATTAGCAGACTTTCTAAAGAGTTTTGATATGCATATCAACTATGATGCAGCTCATGTAGCAGGCTTGATTGCCGGAGGTAAATTCCAAGACCCATTACGCGAGGGGGCAGATACTATGACGATGAGTACGCATAAAACTTTGTTTGGTCCTCAAGGAGGTCTTGTCTTAGGCTCAAAAGAACATGAAGAGAGGATTAAAAAAGCAATATTTCCTGGGCTCACTAGTAGTCATCATATTCACCATATGGCTGGAAAAGCCATTGCATTTGCAGAAGCATTAGAATTTGGGAAAGATTATGCAATTCAAATTCTAAAAAATGCAAAAGCCTTTGCTGAGGCTCTTAGTGATGTTGGTTTCAAAGTTTTAGGTGAGAGTAGAGGATTTACCGAATCACATCAAATTGCAGTAAATGTACTTGATTATTCTGATGGAGGTAAAGTTGAAGCAGAATTAGAAAAGGCCAATATCATTGTGAATAGACAATTAATTCCAGGAGATATCAAGGCAGGACGCCATTATTTCCATCCAGGTGGAATTAGATTAGGGGTTTCTGAAATAACAAGAATTGGAATGAAACAAGAGGAGATGAAAGAGATTGCGTCCTTTATCAAAGAAATTGTAATAGAGAAAAAAGATCCAAAAAAAATACTACCAAAGGTCAAATCTTTCAGAAATGACTATCAACAAGTTCAGTATTGTTTTGACAATAAATTGGGTGCTTACGAATACGTCAAATTAAGATAGTAATTCTAAGACGCATAATCGGTAAGAAGAGACTGATCTCCTTTATTCTTTCCGAAAACTAGATCAATTTCGTCAGATAATGCATTAATTCGTCCTTTTTGATACTCACTTACATCATAATTATTTATTAATCGCTTGGCTAGTTTTAGATATTTTTCTACAGACCCTCGAGTTATGGTTTGGATAAGCTTGTGACCGCAAAAACAGTTTTGAATTAAAGGAAGCCGGCGATAAGATTTTCCACATGCGGTACATCGGAAACTTTGCCTTGCATATGCACGAAGATTTCCCATAATATCTGGAACCAAATGCGTGGAGATTACATTAGAAACGATTTCTGAGGTGTTTACTGCATCAATCATATCGGCATTTCGAATTTGCATATCCAGTTTATCCAACATAGAACCTAATGTGGAATATGCACTTCGGGATTTGGATGTTGTAAGAGAGGAGGTCTTGTGGGTAAAAAAATAGTCATAGAATTGTCTTTCAGTTTCTAATCGCGATTTTATTATTTCAACTGAATTTACATCTGAGGCCTTGTTTTGTTGAAGTGTTGATCGGAAAAAATCTAATGGTAAAGATTTGGTAACTTCCAAGTTATGAGCTTGTGGTTGAGATTCATGAGGTAAAACTAAGGGCTGAATTAGTAATGGTGCATCCATCAGTCCACCTATTCTATCTGATAGAAACTGTCTTGAAAAATTTAGAAGGCTATCCATAAGGAGCATTATTGAATCTGCATCTCCGTCTGCATCTCTTCTTTTTGCAGAGTGCCAATTTGGAGTGGCAAAACAGACATGGGTTTCAGTAAATCCAATAATTCTTCCTACAATTCCTACAGAGGTATGTGGAGCCAAACCGATTACTAGGTGCCCGATTAACTCTTCAGGGTTTTTAACATTGTAAAAAGAAAGTTTTCCATAGAATTTTTCTAATAATGTATCTATGTATTTACAGATAGAAACAAGATATTTTCCACTCTCATATGGGATAATAAGGTCTTGCATGCGAATTTCTATTATTTGTTCTGAGTTCGCAATTGGATTTCCATCAATATCATGTGTATATCCTAATTCTTTGAGTTTTTCGATAGAAGTTCCAATCCATGAGGGCTTGAATTGAGTTATGGGGGAATTGGTGGCATCAAAGCGAACAGTCCCATCCTTAAACATTGTAAGTCCAAAATTTTGACGAACTAATCCTTTCTCAAGGGGTTCAGGAATTCTATCTTGACTGATTAATTCTTTTACTCCCTTGAATGGTTCTTGTGCCCGAAGACCCATTTTTTCTTGGGCTATAAGCAACTTTTCTTTCAAGGGAAAGGACTTGTACGAGTGAGAGGGGGCTTTTCGTTTACATTTTTTACAGAAGGAAGAATCGAGAATATCTCTGCAGTTTAAGCATTGGTATATTATTGATGTTTTTATTCCACATTTTGAGCATTTTATTCCTATTGAAGGTTCCTTACAATTACTGCATATACGGTTGAAAATATTGGTAAAAAAATTAGTATGTCTGGAGGCTTTTAGAAGATCTCTTGTTGGGCCGCCTTTATCACTAATTGGAAATAAAACATGAGTTGGAGGTTTCATTTTTCTAGGAGCTGCTTTTTCTGGTCTTCCTATTCTTACTCCAATTGATGTAGAAAATTTATTTCGTATTGGAATTTCAGAGGATTTTGAGAGAATTTTGGGTATAGATGAGTCATCAATTATCGGTGGGTTTCTGAAGAGTATATTATAGAAAATTTTGGCTTCATTTTCTTTGAGAATGATTGAATCTTTTTGTTCATGTGGTACTCCCAATTTTTCAAGAATTTTTTTAACATTTAGAGGGTATTCTATTGAATTTTCGTTGATTTTTTTTGGTTGTAAAATTTTTGATAGTTCTAAAGGTGAAATTTGATCCCAAAAGTAAAGAAATTTGGGATGTAATGGGATCTGAAAATTTAGTGAAATTTTAAGGGCTTCATCCAAAGTAGGTTCTCGGTTAAGAAATTGGTTTAGATACTCATCATTAGGCTCGTATTTTGCTAGTTTTTCTCTTAATTCTTCAATCCAAAATTCTTCAACATAACCTGTCGGAATAAGTTGAGCATTGTTTTCTAAAAAATCTCCAAAGGAAATTAAAATATCTCCTAAATGAAGAATTTTTTCAATTTCCTTTTTAATTTTTATTCCATGTTTTACATCTCTAATTTTTACAACATTCCCATTTTTTAGACGGACAATTGGAGTTTCAATTGAATCAACAAAAGCTACTGTAGCCCCTTTTCCTGGAATATCCATTTTAATTTGGGTTCCCACTGCTATAGCGTGATCTAAAATTTCTGCAATAACAGGATGAATCCCTACTGCTGCAAATCCTGTATTACAAGCACGGCCATATCTTAGTCTAAATCCACCTAATTTGTTAGGCATGGATAAAACTGAACGTCCAGTAATAACCTCACGCATTCTTTTTGCAGCTGCGTCTTCTTGTTTATCGCCTGTTTGTACTGCCCCTTTCAGGTCAGCAAGCCATTCCCAACCATCTAGTTTGTAGAGTTTTATTCGATTTAGTAGTTTTTTTGATCTGCCGATTAATCCATCGTTTAAAACCCTTAATGCTCCTCCTCTAACTCTATCTGTTTTGATTCTTGTCATTCCTTTATGGTTAACCACCTCAAAAGGATCCGTATCAACACCGTCAAGTTCAACAGGAAGATTAGAGATTACTCGAATAATATCCTCATCAAGGATATGAAATTGGAAATTGCCTGCCTCCCTTTCATAGATTCGTAACTCTTCAACAAATCTTCCAGTTTCATCATCAAAAGAGTTTGCTTGGTATTTTGAGAGTCCAGCTGTTTTTCGTACATGGTCAGCTATTAGCATTGTTACTGCAGATTCAGTTCCTCCAGCAGATCTCATTGGTCCTGCTATAGACACAGAGAGATAATCAGTGCCATCTTTGTTTTTCTTTATCTTAACTTCACTTATCCCTTGAAGAGGAGCAATTGTGACACCTTCTGTGACTATTGCTAATCCTACTCTAACTGCTAAATCCAACTTTTCCTCCAGAGTAGACTCAGGAAGGGAATATCCCCCTAAGGCGATCTCCTTTGAGAGAATTAATGCTGAAAGTTCTTTTCCATTAATTTTTAATAGCTTACGTAAAGGACCAGCAATATCTATTTCGTGCATCTTAGAAACCCTATCGGCCAAATCAAATGCAATTTTTGGCTCAATTATTCCAGAAGAATCTACTAGACTTGATTTAGCATCTGCTGCCTTCTCAAAAATCGTAAAAGTGTTATTTGAAAGATTGGTATAGTAATTTCTATAGTAATTTGGCATTTTTATGCCTAGTAAACGAGTATTTACGTTGTTTTCTGACATTGTACTATTCTATTACTTGGTTCTTTGAATTGTTTTTGCAATTTCTACAAGTTTTTTGATACTTCCTCCATTTTCTAGGAAGGTACCAATTACAATGGCGTCAGCACCTGCCTTGACTATTTCTTTAGCAGTTTTCACATTTTTGATTCCACCACCAACTATCAAGAATCCATTGAATGTTTTTCTTACTGTTTTTACCATCTCAGGAGTTACCGTCGACTTTGCTCCAGACCCTGCCTCTAGGTATACAAATCTCATACCCAGAAATTGTGCAGCAAGTGCGTATGCGGCTGCAATTTTTGGTTTTTCAAATGGAATACCCCTAGCTGAGCCAACAAACCAAGCAGACGTCCCATCACCAATCACCAGATAAGCTGTAGGAAGAGGTTCTAGACCGAATTTGAGTACGCTTGGTGCTCCAAGGGCTTGTGCCTGTGTAATAAAATATGGATTTTCAGAATTCATTAAAGAACTAAAGAGAATAGCGTCAGCATTGGGAACAACTCCCGTAACATTACCTGGAAATAGAATAATTGGTATCTTGATTCCTTGCTTTATGCCTTTGACTACTTTAGCCATCTCGATTTGGTCAGTCGCAGAAGACCCACCTATAAGAATGGCCGAGGCTCCAATTTTTTCAACATCCTTGGCCAACTTCTTTGAGGATTCTAATTTTGAAACTTCGGAGTCTATTAATACAAACAATAATGCCTTTTTCTTTTTTAATTCCGATTTTAGGAATAATTCAACCTTATTTCTGGTCATAAAATGGGTTTGTAGGTGGGTCTTTAAAGTTTAATTGGAATAGTGGTATACAGATTTGTATAGCTATGTCGGAGTTCAATCATTCTAATTTTAACAATATTATTAGAAATATTATCAAAAAATCATTGTTTACGGAACGACAAATTGAAATTATTTTAAATCAGAGGGATCTTCTGGAATCAAAATTTACTATAACAAAAGGTGCGTATTACAGGCAGGTTAGTCAATCTCGAGGAAAATTAATAGCTTTATTTTATTCAATCATTCTTTTACGTGGCCTTGGCATACTTTTGCCCGATGATATCGATGTGATATCAAAACTTTCAGAACAAGTAGGTGTGATTAATGATAGTGATGTCTTTCCTGAGAGGGAGGGGGATGTGATAAATGTGATTGATAGAGTTATTCGTCAAGCATGCAGCATGTGATGTTATGTAATTTCGAGTTATGATGAAGTTGTTTTCATTGTGATAAGGAGTGTGAGTATGTTAATCTAAAATGTGAAATAATGTTGGTCAATCACGATAAATCACAATTTAGGAATAAATTTTGTGATGTTAATAGAAATTCCTGATCCTGATGTCATCCTAAGTGTGATGGTTTCCTTTTTAGTTGGGTTGGGGGCTCTTTTTGCCTTCTACAAATTATGGCCAATGATTAAAACTAACAAAACCACGGACACATCACATGCAGAACGCTTAGAGTATTATGAAAGACAATTAATTGATATGAAAATACGCCTAGATTTAATAGAAATCCAAGATTTGGAGGAAAAAACCGTGGACCCAAACTTGGAATTAAAGCAGTTCTTAGAAAAACTTGCAAAGAATAAGGTTGGGGAGAAACCCTCGGAACCTAGAATGAAATCGGAAATTATGCCTGATGAACCCCAAATTAGGCATACGATAAGTAATTTGGACCACAATAATGCAATTGATCATGTGTTGCATCTTATCACAAACAAAGCTATGACATCACGTGACATACAAATCACATTAAAACGAACCAGAGAACACACCTCAAGATTAATGAAAAAATTGTATGAAGATGGATACGTAAAAAGAAATACAGAATCAAAACCATACACTTATTCAATTTCTGAAAAAGGAAAAGAGAAAATTAGTATGGTAGAAACCAGTCCCACTGTAGCATAATTTTATTTTTTAATTTTCTTAAGGTTAGGGTTGTTTATTTTTAGAAAAATATTTGTAACCAAGGATTTAGTAATTATTATAAATAATAAATTTATTAATTTATATATATTATTAATATATAATAATTAGATGTCAATCCAAGAAAATGAAGTTTTAGTAAAAATAACTTCTGCAGGAACAATTTCCATCCCAAAACAATTTAGAAAATATATGGATATTCAAAAAGGTGAATATGTAAAGATAATTTTCGATAATGATAGATTAATCGTGCGTAAAATAACAATTTCGTAATTTTATTTTTGTTTTTGACTAAGTTTTATGGTTTGGTAAGTCCACTCACGCCCCGTTCTAGCCCTACCAATCTTACCTTTTGTGGAGAATCTAGACAAATAGGTGGAAATAATACTTAATTTTACAGGCTCGTTATACTCATCCTCATATTTTTCTAGAATATTTGTGGATGTGTACTTGCCCATTGGGAAGAACGTATCTACAATATGCCAGATTTTTCCCCCAACCGAATCCATTTTTATGGTTTCTTGCTCTTCCTCAATATTCATTAAATCCATTAATTCAAATATTTTTAGGATTTTTTCCCTAGTAACATTCCCCTCTATTTTAATGTCATAACGGGCTCCATCGGAGTCTTCCATATCAATACGAATACGTTTTTTTGCCATTTTTAGATCTTTGAGGATCGATTGTTAACAATTCAAATGATCCGCGAAGTTTAGTTAACTAAATTGTTTGTTAACATTGACTGCCTAATGCATGCCTAGAGTGTTTTTTGTAATTAACAAAAGTTTTTCATATAATTAAATTATTGCCCTTATTTCATGCCTGGAATGGAAATGTGGGGGTAATAATTTGATATTCACAGTGTTAACGTCAATCTTAACACCTGGAATGGAAATAAAGGGGTTAAAATGGCCTTTTTGTAAGATTTCTTAACATGAGTTTAACAAATTGTTATCCATTTAACAATTAATTTACCCACACACCAATATTTCCACTCTCTATCTTTTTTAATTTTTTTTTAGGAGAAAATATAACTAAAAATAATTACTTACAAACTAAACTAGAATTATTATTCTATTCTATACTCTCCTAATTCAGATATGGTTATGTTATTGACTAGTAGAAACAAAGGTGTGTGAGTATGTCAGACCCAATTGATAGATTATTAGATGCAGCAGAATCGGGAAAATCCATTATAAAAAACAGGGACATTCTCCACTTTACATACATTCCAGAAGTTATCCAACATAGAGATGCAGAACAGGAACAAGTAACCCAATCACTCATTCCCATCCTTAAAAAATCCAGACCCTCAAATCTATTAGTTTATGGCAAACCAGGCACCGGAAAAACCTTAGTTGTTAAGAAAGTATTATCTAAAATACAAGAAAGAGTGGGAAAGTCAAATTTCCCCATAAAACTGATTTATTGCAACTCAAAAGAGGAAACAACACTCTATGGTTTACTGGTAAGTTTTGGAAGACAATTAGGATTAACTGATAAAGAATTACCTACCACAGGACTTGCCATCAGTGAGGTCTTTAAACGAATTTTAAGCAATATAGATAATGGCAAAATTAACGCGATTTTTGTAATAGATGAAATTGATTACCTTGCCGAACTAGTCTCCAAAACAGGTAAAGATATTTTATACCAACTAACCCGAGCAAATGAAAGGCTAAATCAAGGGTCTTTGACTTTGGTTGGGATATCAAATGATTTAACATTCAAAGAAAGACTTGATCCAAGAGTAATTAGCAGTCTTGGGGAAGAGGAGATTGTATTTACAAACTATAATGTTGAACAAATCAAAAAAATACTTGAAGAAAGAATCAATCAAGCCTTTATTCCTAATTCAGTACAGGAGCCTGCTCTAAACCTATGTGCCGCCCTAGCTGGAAGTGAACATGGAGATGCCAGAAGAGCCATAGATTTAATGCGTGTAGCAGGAGAAATTGCCGAAAGGCAACAATCAGAAAAAGTCACAAAAGAACACGTACGAGAGGCATCTCAAAAAATTGATGAAAATAAAGAAGAGACTTCACTGAAATCTTATCCCCTTCATGAAAAGTTAGTTATTTTAGCCATAATGAAAGCAGGAGGGCCATCAACCGGAGAAATTTATTCCTCTTACAAAGCATTATGCAAATTGGTAGGGCGCGATGAACTCACACAAAGACGGATAACTCAGATATTAAGTGAAATTGAATTATCTGGAATTATTAGCGGTAGACTAGTCCATCAAGGAATTCATGGACGAACAAAAAAATTCAAACTAACAGTATCGCCTGAAATGATAAAAAAAACCTTCAAAGACGATCTAACTTTGCAAGATATTGTCTAATTTTGAATTATAATTTTGATGAAGTACTTGAAATGTTTTTAAATTTACCATTAATGCAATACCTGGATTTGGGGTCATTCCAACACTAGCCTGAAAAGGAGTTTGGTTTTGCCATGAACCAGAGTTTATCAAAAGAATACCCTTGTACATATCTAATTGAGCCCGGTGAACATGACCAACATGGAAAATATCAGGAATATCCTCAATTACCATAAAATCCTCAACCTCAGGCGCAATTGGAGTTTGACTACCATAAATTGGACTTAGGTGTCTTACTCTAAGAAGGTGTTTCATAACGTCAGTAGGCCTATCATAGCTTAAACCAGGAGTAGTTTTCACAATATCGTCGATACTTTGCCCATGAAACATCAATACCTTTACACCATTTAATGAAATAACAGCAGGATTACCAACCATAATTACATTCTCTTTTTCCCAAACTTCAGAGTTGTATTTTTTTGGTATTGCAGGCTGTGGCAAAGCCCTTCTTCCAGGATCATGATTCCCCGGAATGATGAATATTTTGATGTAGTTTGGAATCTTACTGATTAAACTCTCCATCTTTTTTAACTGCTCTTCTATAGTTTGACAGAGTAGTTCCTTGTCTTGGTTGGGGTATATTCCAACACCATCTACTAAATCCCCTCCGATTAACAGAAATCGAATTTTACGTGCTACAGGATCAGGACTGGACAACCACGAAACAAAATCACTAAATTCTTCTTCCATAAAGTATTTACTTCCAATATGCAAATCTGAGAGAAAAACTGCAAATGTTTCTGATTCGGATCTGTTTGAGCCTTGATCAGGAACATCAGGCGAAATCAAATCTTTAATGATTAAACCAGAGTTTTTCCCAATTCCTACTCGTGCCATAACGAATTGATCATTTAACAGTAAATCTGCCGTTTTTTGTAACTCATTATCAAAAATAATACCTTCAAGTGAGCCTGATGGGTCCTCTAACAGCAATTTTGTGACGTTTCTTTCCCTGATTTTTGAAGTCACCAAACCACATACGTACATGTCATCATCAGATTTTGCGACTTTGACTGAGGCAATAGACTTTAACATTTTGGATTCAGGCCTATCAGAAATGATTTTTTTTAGTTTGTTAAATCGGCTTGTAAATAACGAGTTGTAGCCACTTATCCCTTCAGCACTAGTAATTTTATTAGATGGATCAAAAAGCACCTTATAATCACTTTTGAGATTCTTGTCTTCTTTTATTCCAAAATAAATTTCTAAGTCATCCTGATTGATCTGAAATAATTTTTGTTTTGTTTTCTCACGAACAATTTCTTTGATTATTTTTTCAAGTTTTTTTACATCCACATTTTCCAAAAATTCAAACGCATCAGGATGAATTTGGAATCCTTTTTTCAAAGCATAATTCAAAACAAAAGTTAATTCTTTTTTCAACAACTCAGAATAATTTCTGGTTTAATTAAATCTGCGCCCACTCCGAACCCTCAAATATTGTAGATAGAAAAAGAGACCGTGTTTAGACTTAGAATAATTACATTTTTTGTATTCATGGGATTGTTTACTGTGGTTTTTCAGATAGGAACAATGTCTGAAGTAAGTGAAGAGGAAGCAAATATCTTCATGGAGGAATTCGAAAAATTAGTATTGGACATTGACGCGATGGGAATCTTCCTTCATAATACTGCCATTTCATTACCAATGTTTATTCCCGGTTTTGGGGTAGCCTGGGGATTATTTTCAGCCTGGTCAACAGGATTTGCTTTTGCAGCAATAGTCTTAATCAGACCAGAATTAGGAGAAATTCCACCACTTGCGATTCTCTATCTTTCACCATTTGGACTAATGGAGATTGGTGCCTACTCGTTGGCAACATCTAGGAGTTTTATTCTGATAAGAGCAATAACAAAAAAAACCAAACTTTCTCCTTTTTTAAAACCAACCCTAATTGAAATCGCTATTGTAATTGGTCTGCTGTTAGCTGGTGGATTTTTGGAAGATTATATGATAAAACTTGCTTAAGAAGAAAGTTTTCAAATACCTGAACTCTAGCCACAAAATTTGAGTTTAGATATACTATATCTTCAATCTAAAATAATTTAGTAGCAAATTATAAACCAAATTAATAGAAAAATATAACGTGAATATTTCCCTTGTAGGACTTTTAGCTTTGCTTGTAATATCCTCCGGATTTTTCATTAATGATGCTTTTGCTGAAGTTAGTGAAAACTCAGCTTACCTTCTTGAAGGTTCTGGTTTTGCAGTAACTGAGGAATTAATCCGACTTTCAGAAATAGATATCGGTTTGTCATCGCATCAACAATCTGGCAGTAGTATTGATTTTAGGATTGAAGATGGATTTATCACATTAGATAACGAAGATTTTTTAATATCCGAACTTGATGGTAAGTTTCTCCGTGAAGGGCGTTATATCAGAATTAACGGAAATATAGAAAGTATAGGTGGATTTGATACAACCATTAGTTTCTTTGGACGTTTAGTTGAAGAAAGCAAGGATGCAGCCATATACGGATTTACCGGAAGAATTACAACTTCTGATAATACATACAAAATAATCTATACTGCAAAACTTTCTCAACTAACAAAGATCCTTGATAGCTCTACTGAAACTAGTTTTGAAGAAGAAATTCTTACAATACATATTTTTCCTGGTTCCTCAACTCAAGGAGTGGCAAGTAGTTATATTGAAAGTGGCGAAACCAGAGACCCTAGACTTGGTAGTGGTCCTTTAAGATTAAGTTATTTCTCACAAGACCGAATCACAATTGAGCCTGGAACAACAATTGTTTTTGTGAATGACGATGATGTATCTCATAGTATCCTTAGTGGAAAAGAAAACTATGGGGACCGCCATAATCCATTTACTCCTGATGGTAGAATCTCTACCGTAGAAATTTCACCTGGAGAATCCATCAGCATAACATTTGATGAGATGGGGTTTTACAGATTATATGATCCAACATATCCTTGGATGAAAATAATTACCTATGCCTTCCCAGATGTGGATAATCTTATTCTAGGTACAACCAAAAATCAACAGGGAAATTAGTTTTTCCACTGCCATCTATAATTCATATAAGAATCTAGTCTGGTTTGGTTAAAAACCATTAAAGATAAATCTGAAAATTCCTTCCCCTCCAAGTCTTTTACGACACCTACCAAACTAGTCTCATTTTCAGTTGTTAATGCCTCAAAGACATGAACTTTCATGTCTTCTGTAGGAAAATTATTCTCCTTAAGGTAAATCGCAATTTCTGAAGGCATAAAATTCTTTTCTGGTTGGCTGGGCCACGGTCTTGGAACCAAAATAACACTAAATCCATCAATCAAAGCCTTTTGCAAGTCAAGCTTCTTTTCTTCTATCGAAGTAGTGACATGCATTGTAATTACTTTAGATTTATCCAAAGGAACCTGAGCTTTTGATGCGGCCACTTGAATAGAACTTATTCCAGGAATTATTTCTACATCACCAAAAATCTCAATCAGCCTATCTACCACTTCGGATTCGGAAAAATTAACATCACCTGTAAAAGGAATTACTAAAGAACGCTCACCTAAAACTGGCAAAATTTTCTGAAAAGATTCTTCTTGATTACTCATCGTAATCTCATGGATCTCTTTTCCCTCTAACAAATCTTCAATTGTTTTCAAGGTGTACTTGTATCCAATTACAATATCACAACTTTGAATTATTTCTTTTACAATTTCTGTAACATATTTTGGAGAGCCTGGCCCTACACCAACTGCATAGATTTTCCCCAATTTTACCTCGTAATTTTTTGTCTATCTTTAATATATTTCACAAAAGGCTCCCAATCGGCTCTCATGTATTTTGTAGGTTCTTTTGCTGGATATTTTACCCAATCTTGGGCAATACCATATTGATGTTTTTCCAGTTTTCCATTCTTTTCATACTCAATTAGTAATACACTCCCCCACACTTTTTCCTCATGAGAAATATTCAAAATATCATCAAATCTTAATTCTACATTCTTTTCATTTTCCATATCTATTTTCAGATTTTCTTCATAATACCCATCATGAGTAATCATTGTATCTTTTGATTTTAAAAAATGAACAGTTTGTCGTTTCCTAATAGCGGCCCACCACTTTTTTTTTGCCTCAGTTTTATGTACAAACATTAGATGCTTGTTAGTTAAAATTAACATACCTTCCCGGCCCCCAATTGAAAAGAATTTTTTTGACTCTCTCCAGATTGAAACTACATGTGCCTGAATTTTTTCATCCGACTCCATACCAATTCATAAATTTGACTTTTTAAAAACTAATACAATTAGCTTTTAAGGAAGATAATTTGACGAGTTTTATTGCAAAAAATTCTCATTCTCTTTACCTTGACTCTCCTTTTAATTACTTTAACAAACCAATCTTTTGCACAGTCTGATGATAAATTAGTAATTTTAGAAACTAGTCAAGGAAAAATTGTAATAGAGTTTTTCCTTGAAGATGCACCAAATCATGTTGAGAACTTTATCAACTTAACCGAAAGTGGATTTTATGATGGAGTACTTTTTCATAGAGTAATTCCTGG
>Ga0209988_10000730_pt1 | contig 20891 bp, 16 predicted proteins | sample N075metaG_FD_183115 | JGI IMG/M metagenome (GOLD analysis project Ga0209988, IMG submission 183115) | Deep subsurface microbial communities from Kermadec Trench to uncover new lineages of life (NeLLi) - N075 metaG (SPAdes) (version 2) | ecosystem: Environmental > Aquatic > Marine > Ocean trench... | reverse complement strand
GCTTACTGTCTTATTATCGGCGCGCATTGCAATTCCTGAACACCACAAACGTCCGAGGGCTCGTGATATTGGAATCGAGGTCGGAGTTTTGAAACCTGGTAAATGGAACGCGATTACTGATGTTCTTGGTGTAAAAGTTGGCCACACAACAGTGATTAAAGGGGATAGTATCCGCACCGGAATAACTGCAGTTCTTCCTCATGATGGAAATCTGTTCCAGAACAAAGTACCTGCTGCCGTTTTTGTAGGAAACGGCTTCGGCAAATTGCTGGGCTCGACCCAAGTCGAAGAACTCGGTAATATTGAAACGCCGATTCTACTAACCAATACTTTGAACGTTCCGAAAGTCGCAGATGCCCTAATTGACTATATGCTCGGCTTAGCAGGCAATGAAAATGTGCGCTCTGTTAATCCGCTGGTTGGTGAGACCAATGATGGCTGGCTCAATGACATTCGTGGCCGGCATGTTTCAAAGGAAGATGTTTTCCAGGCAATCAAATCAGCTAGATCCCGCATAGTTGAAGAAGGGTGTGTTGGCGCCGGCACTGGAACTATCTGCCTTGGTTTTAAAGGAGGCATCGGGACCTCTTCAAGAATCCTGCCAAAATCGATGGGTGGGTATACCATCGGCGTTCTTGTACAAAGCAATTATGGCGGTATTTTAGAAATTAATGGTGCGCCGGTTGGTAGAGAGCTTGAAATCTATTCTTATAAAGATAATATAAAGTACGAGGATGGAGATGGCTCCTGCATGATTGTGGTCGCCACCGATGCGCCGCTGTCTTCCAGAAACTTGAAGCGGCTGGCCAAGCGGGCCTATCTCGCGCTTGCAAAGACCGGTTCGTTTTCCTCAAATGGTAGTGGAGATTATGTTATTGCCTTTTCAAATAATCCACAGAATCTGATAAAGTACAATGACAAAGATGCTGTAAGAACTGTTACACTTCTAAACAACGACAAACTCTCCCCCCTCTTTATGGCCGTGGTGGAGGCAACTCAGGAAGCCCTTTATAATGCTTTGTTGAAAGCAACGACAACTAAAGGAAAGAATGGCCGGACTGTTACGGCTGTGCCAATTGAAGAAATTGTGGAAATTTGTAAGAAATACAACGTATTAAACTTAGGTAAGACATTATCCAAAAACAATGGACAATGATAAACTCTTTTGGAAAAATCTTTATTGCAATGAGAGTCTTTTTTTGGGCTCCTGGTCGTAAGCGCCAGCCCAATTTCAATATCATTTTTTTATGGCTCGGTTCTATTGCAATAATGCCCGGCCACACTTCCCAAGAAAAGGAAGGTCCAAGCTCAATCGTTCACGTGATTGAGGTTGAAAGCATTATTACGCCTGTTTCTGCGCAGTTCATCATTAATTCAATTGAAAAAGCTGAAAGTGAGGGTGCGCACTGTCTTATCATTGAATTAGACACACCGGGCGGCCTCCTGGAATCGACGCGGCAAATTACCAAACGCTTCTTAGCGGCAGAAATTCCCATTGTTGTCTATGTCTCTCCGCAAGGGTCAAGAGCGGCTTCTGCTGGCGTCTTCATTGCTTATGCGGCTCATGTCGCCGCGATGGCGCCGAGCACAAATATTGGCGCGGCTCATCCAGTCAATATTCAAGGCGGTGTAGACACCTCCTCCGTCATGAACGACAAAGTTACAAACGACGCGGTTGCACAAGTGAAAGCGTTGGCAGAAAAACGCGGGCGCAATATTGAATGGGCAGAAAAAGCAGTTCGAGAAAGTGTCTCAATTACGGAACAAGAAGCACTTGATTTAAATGTTATCGATTTCATTTCACCTTCCATAGATAGCTTGCTCAGCCAAATAGACGGTATGGAAGTTGAAGTGGCCTCCGGGGAGACTGTACTTAAGACACAAAACGTCCGAATCGTTTACCGCCATATGAATTTTCGATATAAAATTCTGGAAAAAATTTCCAATCCAAATGTTGCTTACATTCTAATGATGCTTGGGTTTTACGGATTATTTTTTGAACTCTCAAACCCGGGCGCTATCTTCCCCGGTGTCGTTGGCGCGGTCTGTTTGATCTTGGCCTTTTTTGCGCTGCAAGTGCTGCCAATAAATTACGCTGGGCTGCTTTTGATACTTGTCGCCATTGTTTTATTTATTATGGAAGTTAAAATAACCAGTTTCGGATTGCTAACTATTGGTGGAATTGTTGCTATGCTATTAGGCTCCCTCATGCTTATTGAGCAACCCCCTGACAACTTTGCTCCCGTGATTTCTATTTCAATAACTTTAATCATTACCGTTGTCGCATTAACCGCAGCCTTTTTTATTTTTGCTTTCGGGATGGCATTCAAAACACACCGAAAAAAAATCACAACGGGAAACGAAGGAATGGTCGGCAAGAACGGCGTCGCCCAAAGCAAAATATCACCAGAAGGTAACGTAAAAGTTCACGGTGAAATTTGGAAAGCCACGAGCGACATTCTCATAAAGAAAGGTGATAGAGTGCGCATCGTCTCTGTAGAAAATCTGGTCTTAAAAGTTGAGAAGGCAAATTAATCGAAAAGACTGGACACAGAGTTCACAAAGAAATCACAAAATTCACAGCGATAATCGAACATAAAAAAATGACTGCTTCTGAACACAAAAAAAAACTATGTGTTCTCTGTGCCTCTCTGAGAACTCTGTGTCCTAAAAAGTTTTTCACAAAAATAAAAATTTAGCAAGGAGGGAAAAATGCCATATGCCGGATTAGCGCTGCTAGTCATAGTAATGCTTTTAGCAAGCGCCATTAGAGTGCTAAGAGAGTATGAACGAGGTGTTGTTTTTCGTTTGGGTCGCCTGATCGGTTCGAAGGGGCCGGGTTTGATTATCCTTATCCCATTGATTGATCGCATGGTTAAAGTGAGTTTGCGAACCATAGCTATGGATATCCCGTCTCAGGATGTCATTACAAAAGACAATGTTTCCGTGAAAGTAAACGCAGTTTTATATTTCAGGGTTATGGACCCATCGAAGGCAATCACGGAGGTTGAGGATTATGTTTATGCGACTTCGCAATTGGCACAGACCACCCTCAGAAGTGTCATGGGCGGCGCTGAATTGGATGAGATGTTGGCAGAAAGAGAGAAAATTAACTCGAGCTTACAGGAGATCATCGACAATCACAGCGAGCCTTGGGGCATTAAGGTAAGTTTGGTTGAAATTAAGCACGTTGATTTACCGAAAGAAATGCAGCGGGCCATCGCAAAACAAGCTGAAGCAGAGCGAGACCGACGGGCAAAAATCATCCATGCTGAAGGAGAGTTTCAAGCATCAAAGAAATTGCGTGATGCCGCCGAGGTGATTAGCGCTTTTCCGGAAGCGCTGCAATTGCGGTTTTTACAAACTCTAACTGAGGTGGCGGCAGAAAACAACTCAACGATTATATTTCCGATCCCTATTGATTTCATTAAGCATTTTATGAAGGATAAGAAATAAGGTAGCTGAACTTCACTTAGAGTTCTGGCTTACTCTCCTGAAGTGTGGCCTCCCGAAGTGAGGCCACTTCGACTACGGTTATCTTTCAATGTCCATTGGTCAACTTTCTATTTGGAATTAGCCCAATTTCGAAATCGGTGCACTCACCACGCTTCACCCTCACGTTCCGAATGGTTTTTGGCAAATACCCACGGCTGCGAATTTCTAAAGTGAATTTACCCGGGGTTAAAAGCCGGTAAAAACCGCCAAACTCTTTATCCGTCATTCTTGGCTTGACGTAATTCGCTGAAAGTTCTTTAACCATAATTTCCGCTAAAAGCGGCTTCTTCGTATAGGTATCAAAAACGTGTCCCTTAATGCCGGTTTCAAGCACACGATCAAATAGATAAAAAGCGCCCTTGAGGTTTTCTTTTATAATAAATGGTATATCTTCTTCCGCAGGAAAATATTGGGTGCCAACTTCAATGATGTAATCAATAACATGCTGCTCTGCGTACATCCAAACGGAGCTTTGACCAACACGACCATTTAGGGGCAGGATCGAGTACTGCCCGCGCCCGGACTCTCTTTTTATCCTTGCGGCCATCGCGCCGGCAATTTCTAAAATCAATTCTAAATCCGGCGGCCGTTTAAAATTACCCCACGGAAAAAGAATCGACTCACCATAGCTGTGGTAGGAAATACCAATAGCAAAATTCTCCCGGCGCACCAAATTCATGATCGCCTGAGTTTCATTTTCCGAAAAAGGAGTTTCACCGCGATAAAACCAACTGCCCGGTTTGCCATCACCACCTTCTTCCCAATTATAACCGTAATTGCGATTTAAGTCGACGCCGTCATACAGCGGGTTAAACACACCGTCGCCATCGTTGTCCCTGAGATTTTTTCGCCACCAGGGGAATCGCAAATCGTTTTCGAAAATATACTTATAGCCGTCCGGATTTACGACCGGCACCAGCCAAATCTCGATCGAATTAACCCACTTCTTGATTTGCGGGTCAGTTTTATATTCCTCACATAAAGTTTTAGCCAATTCCAGACAGATACTGGCTCCGATTGGTTCCCGGGCGTGATGAACTCCTGAGAACAGAATTCTCGGTTCATCCTCTCTTTTGGGGGCGTTATCAGAAACTTTCATGGCCCAAATTGGCTGGCCCATACCTGTAGTCCGGCCAATTCTCTCAACGTGAACTAGATTGGGATATTTAAGTTTGAGTTTGAAGATATCCTGCTCGATTTGCTCGATTGGTTTATAAGAGCGGGGTAAATAGGGATTCCGTTTTTTGGCTTCCGGTTTTTTACCGCTCGCTGCAGCCAACAGAGCATAGCTGGAAAGGAGGGCCAGGAGGCTAAAAATAAACTTTCTCAGAGTTGGCGGCGCAGGTCGTTTCATCGTAACTCCATCTGCTGAGGTGGTTTAAGAAATGCGATTATCTAATTAATACTTTAAACAGCATCGCATGCAGAAAAAATCCGAAAAGAGTTTTATTAAAGTGCTCGCAAAAACTCGACTGAGTAGTTTGCGAGGTCGGCAAGTGGTGCCCAATAAACTCCGAGAAAAATTGTGGGCACAACCAATGCAATGAGCAGGACAACATAATAAGGGGAAACAGCTAAGGAAGCGGGTTCCTTTTCATCCTGTTGATCAAAATACATGGCTTTCAAAATTCGGGCATAATAATAAAGTGAAATCACACTATTGATGATAGCCACGACTGCAAGCCAATAAAAACCGGGTCCGCCCTTAATCAATGCTGCAAGCAAATAAAATTTGCCTATAAATCCAGCAGTTGGCGGTAAACCAGTGAGCGAAAATAGAAACACGCCCATGGCTATCGCCGGCAGCGGCGCCCTCCAAATCAAACCTTTGTAATCATCGATACTTTCACTGCCGACCAGATCCTGAACTACAATGACGACCAAAAAAGCGCCGATATTCATCAGATAATAAACAACTAAATAAAATAGGGTCGCATAGACACCTTGATCGGAAAGTAAAACAACTCCCATCAATGCATATCCGGCATGAGCAATACTTGAATAAGCCAAAAGGCGCTTAACGTTTTTCTGAACGATTGCTACCAGATTCCCCAGGGTCATGGTAGCGGCCGCGACTACTGCGAGCAACTGCGACCAATTGACTCCGGCAATCGCAGCCCATTCCCCGTTCGTTGCCTCGGTAGCAAAGGCAACATTAAAAAAACGAATCAAGAGAGCGAATCCGGCTGCCTTTGGGCCAACTGAGAAAAATGCTGTAATTGGAGTCGGCGCTCCCTCATAGACATCCGGCGCCCAAAAATGGAATGGCACCGCTGCAAGCTTATAACCAAAACCCGCAAGCATCAAAATAATCGAAATTAGCAGGGCCAGACTATTTGCTGAGGAAGCAGCGAGCTTAGTACCGATTTCGTAGATGTCTAAAGTGCCTGTAAGTCCATAAAGAATGGAAATGCCATACAACATGAGTCCGGATGAAAAAGCGCCATAAATAGTGTATTTTAATCCGGCTTCACTTGAGCGGCGCCGCGTCTTTAGGTAGGTGGCCAAAATGAACGAGGTTACGCTGACAAACTCGATTGAGATAAAAATTGTAATCAGGTTAGTTGCGGAAGCCATTAAAAACAGGCCTAGCGTAAGCGCGGTCATTAAAGTAAAATATTCGCCCACCGGGCGTCCTGCAAGCTCAACTGAGCCGATAGAAAGCAAAACCACAAACGCAGCAGAGGTTAAGAATAAAAGCTTGAAATAAAGAGCAAAAGGATCGACGGCAAGCATATCGTTGAAAATCGACCGGCTGCCAAGATCGTACTGATTCAGGACTGCTACAAATGCGATGACCAGACCGCCCAATGCCAGCAACGATGTCCAGGCCGAGTTTTCTTTTTTCAAGAGCAGGTCTGCAATAATCAGGACCACGATCATGCCGGTTAAAATGAGCTCAGGCAGAAAGTAGCTCAGGCTGTTGATATTGTTTTGTATGATTTCGGAAGGATTCATATCTTATTGCAGTCCCAACAAAATCGGATCGGCTGCTTTAATTACCTCTACCAATTCGTTTAAAGAAGTTTTCATCAAATTCAAAAGAGGCGCCGGATAAATCCCAAGAAATATGATAATGATTCCTAAAGGAATAATTGTAAAGAGTTCTCGCCCATTTATGTCCGGCAAATCTTTATACTTTGGATTAAGCTCACCCAGAAACATCCTTTGAAACGTCCACAGAAAATAACCCGCAGTCAATACGATTCCTATTGTTGAAATGATTGTAATCGCTTTCAGGTTAAACATTTCTGAGCCAAAAGCACCGAGAAAAGAAAATACTTCGCTCATAAAACTGGAGAGTCCGGGAAGTCCAAGCCCGGCAAAGAAAGCCAAACTCATCGCCGCCGTATAAATCGGCATACGAACCGCAAGTCCGCCGAAGCCATCGATGTTGCGGTGGTGTGCCCGGTCGTAAATTACACCAACCAAAAGGAAAAGCATAGCGGTGCCGGTACCGTGATTGAACATCTGCATGACTGCACCATTCATGCCTAAAGAGGTGAGTCCGGACATACCGAGCAGGACAATTCCCATGTGGCTGATACTGGAATAAGCCACAAGCTTCTTCAAATCTGTTTGGGCCATGGCGCAGAAGGCTCCGTAAATAATGTTGATCACCCCCAGAATGGCCAAGCCATATGCGAAATACTCCCATTTCATGGCATCCGGCAACATTGGGAAGCTGATTCGCAACATGCCGTAGGTTCCCATTTTCAAGAGCACACCTGCTAAGATAACGCTGACTGCTGTCGGCGCTTCCACGTGAGCATCCGGCAGCCATGTATGAAACGGAAAGAGCGGCACCTTAATTGCAAATCCGACAAACAGGGCCGCGTACACCCACAGGCGAACGTTAAAATCATTGAGCACGCCAGTATGGAGAGACTGATCCATCAGATGTAGCATATTAAATGTGTGTTGAATCCCTGGAGTATTCGGATCTATATCGACATTAAAATATAAAACCAGCATCGCTATCAGCATTAACACACTGCCGAAAAGCGTGTAGAGGAAAAACTTGATGGCGGCGTAAGGACCTCCGCGAACCTTGCCGTCAGGTTCAACTCGAGATGGACTGCCCCAAATGCCGATGAGAAAATACATCGGCAACAGCATAACTTCCCAGAAGATGTAAAACAAGAAGAAATCGAGCGAGCAGAAGACACCCATCATGCCGGTGTCCAAAAGTAGAAACATCGCGAAGTAACCTTTGACGCCTTTGTTAATCCCCCAGGAGGCGAAGATACAAATAAACGACAAGAAGGCGGTCAAAAGTACCATCGTGACGCTCAAACCGTCGATGCCCATAAAATATTCGATATTAAACGAAGGAATCCATTTATATTGCTCCCTGAATTGCATGCTAGTTGTGCCCGAATCGAAGTTAATGTAAATCCAAACTGCGATCAGCACCTGCAAGCCGGTGAAAGTTGCAGCCAAAACTCGAATGAGCGTTTTATTGTTTTTCGGAACCAATAAAATGAGCAAGATCCCAACCATAGGGAGAAATGTGATAAGAGTTAAGACTTTATTCATTTATTCAATCCTCTCCTTTATCTCCTAAAATTGCTGGATGATGAAAAGAATAACTACCGCAGCCAGCGCCATCAAAATGTAATTTTGTACCCGGCCCGTCTGGATCGTCCGCAACTGCGCGCCAAAAAATCCAATTACTCTTGCCACCAAATTAACCATGCCATCGATAATCTTTATATCAAAACGACCATTGCCGAATGCAAAGCGGGTCGTGATTCTCGCAACTGCGTTCACAAAGCCGTCGATGACTTTCATATCGAACAGGGATGAAATTTTGCTGATGAAAAGCGTCCCTGCAATCACGGTAGCGCCATACAATTCATCAAAATAATACTTATTCCAGAATAAAGTATAAATCGGCTTAAGTCTCCTCCCCCATGCCTCAGCGGAAATTTTCTTCCAGTGATAAACCAGGGTAGAAAGTAAAATTCCCAGTCCGGCAATTGCAATCGAGGAAAACATCGCAATCTTGTGGGCAGTGTGCGCCACGTCTGGGTGTCCCCCTCCTGCCTCAAGCACTTGAACTCCACTGCTTGCGTAAGAGGAAAGTTCCGGTTTTGTCAGCAAATGTTCCAACCACCCCCACCAAATGGTACCGACGGCAAATAGAGCAAGAACGCAAAGCGGAATCGTCATCACCAGGGGAGATTCGTGTGCGTGATCGAATTTTTTCTTATCTCGGGGTTCACCGCCAAAAGTGAGATAAACCGCCCTAAGCATGTAGAAACCCGTCATACCTGCAGCAAGGAGCGTCACCACAAAAATCACCATATGGGTTGGGTTCACCATGCCGAATTCGAGTGCAGACGCTAAAATGGCATCTTTGCTCCAAAAACCGGAAAATGGTGGTACACCGGAAATAGCGAGTGTGCCAATTAAAAAAGTCCAGAAAGTGATGGGCATTTTTTTTCGCAGCCCGCCCATATCATCCATTTCTTGCGAGTGGACCGCATGAATCACACTCCCGGAACCGAGAAAAAGCAGCGCTTTGAAAAAGGCGTGAGTGATAAGATGGAAAAGGCCTGCGGTATACCCTCCGGTACCGAGGCCAACCATCATGAATCCGAGCTGACTAACTGTTGAGTAAGCCAGCACGCGTTTGATATCTTTTTGAACGAGGGCAATTGTAGCTGCCATAAACGCTGTAATCGTACCAATGTAAGCAATGACCAGTAACGCGTCAGCCGTGTAAATTACGAAAGTCCGGCCAACCATGTAAACGCCGGCCGCTACCATGGTGGCAGCGTGAATCAAGGCACTGACCGGTGTCGGACCTTCCATCGCGTCCGGCAGCCAGACGTGAAGTGGAAACTGAGCAGACTTACCAACCGCGCCCATAAATATCAAAATTCCGGCGGCGGTTAATAATCCGCCTGACAACTGGCCATCGGCAATACCCCTGAAAACTTCCTCAAAATTGAAAACGCCCAAGGTGGTAAAAATAATAAGAATTCCAGCGAACATAGCGACATCGCCGATGCGGTTGGTGATAAAGGCTTTCTTCGCTGCGTTGGCAGCTGAATTCTTTTCGAACCAGAAACCGATAAGCAAGTACGAGCTAAGCCCAACCAACTCCCAGAAAATGTAAATCCCGAAAAAACCATCGACCAAAATCAGACCGAGCATAGAAAAAGAAAAAATCGACAAATAGGCAAAGTAGCGATTATAACGTGGGTCATCGTGCATATAACCGATGGAATACAAATGGATCAAAGAGCTGATTAACGTCACCACAATCAGCATAATCGCCGTCAAGTTATCGATATGTATTCCAAAAGTGACATTGACCGCACCAAAATTGATCCACTCCCAACTCTGAGTGATTTTAAAATTTGGATCGTAACTGGATAACGCCTGAATCAGAATCGGAACGGCCAAAAAGAAGGCCAGGAACATGGCGCCAGTTGATACCCAATCGCCTTTTCTTGGCAACCTTTTGCCGATAAAAATCTGGATTGTAAAAGCCAGCAACGGCAGCAGTAAAATAAGTATCGCGTTGGTTATCATAAATTATCCTGCTAAGGAATCCGCTTCTTCAAGATTGATTGAGTGCAAGCGCTCGTAAAGATTTAAAACAATCGCCAGTGCAACTGCTGCTGAAGCCGCAGCCGTGACAATCACAAATATCGCGAAAATTTGACCATCCAAATCGGTATCGATAAAGCGCGCAAATGCGACGAAATTAATATTTGCGGCGTTTAAAATTAATTCGATGCCCATGAGCACGGTTACGGCATTTTTCTTAGTAATCACGGCCAGCAAACCAAGAGAAAATAACGCCGCGCTTAAAACCAAATAATGTTCTAGACCGACCGTCATGTGCCCTTCCTCGCAATAAATGCAGCGCCGATTAAAGCGGCCAACAACAGCACCGAGACAATTTCAAACGGAATGAGAAAATCAGTCATCAACAGATAGCCTATCTTTTCCGCAGTCGGGATAAACTGAGCTTCAGCTTCTGGGACAATATTCCATGAAGTTGTCCTTATCACCCGAAACAAGATCACGAAAATCCCGGCCACAGCCAAAATCGCTGGCACAAGCTGCAAGGTTCCCGTGCGCATGTCAACGCTGGTGATGCGCTGAGTCAGCATCACGCCAAACAGGAGCAGAATCAGAATGCCGCCGACATAAACCAGAACTTGCACAACTGCTAAAAAATCAGCCGCTAGCAAAACATAAATGCCCGCTACCCCAAAGAAAGAAAACAACAGTCCAACTGCAGAATGGACGATGTTTTTCGAAACAACCATCAACGCGGCAGAAGCTAAGGTGAAGGCAGCAAAAAGATAAAAAATTACATCGAATAAACTCATGGTTAACTTAAATATTTAGCCACAGATTCACACGGATTAAACACGGATTGCTTCATAAATAAAGCGCTTGAATTCTACGTTCTCTTTTCCAAAATTGATGAGCATTCCTACTTTGATTCCTGTTGCTTTTAATTCATTGAGTAATTGTGGCTCATCTTTGCGGTTATAGTCCTTTGCAATTTTAAGTTCCACGATTACTTTGTCATCCACAAGCAAGTCCGCTTCATATTCACCGACAATTGCGCCTTTAAACGTAACGTTTACGGGATGCTCTCATTCCGCAGAATGTCCACAATTTAACAATTCAACTTGTAATGCCTTTTGATAAACTTTCTCCAAAAAACCATAGCCCAGAATATTGTACACCTCAAAAGCTGAACCTATAATATCTTCTGTAATATCTTCATATACCAAACTCATTTTCCATATTCAATCCGTACTACAATCGACAACATTGTGTTTTTTGAGCAAAGTTTTTCTTAGCTACGGATTCACACGGATAAAACACGGATTTAATATATGGAACAATTTTCACTTTTTTTAACTTACAAATTTCAAATTGCGTATCATGAATTTATTTTTTTCTAAACGCATTTCATCCGTGTTAAATCAGTGTAAATCCGTGGCTGAATCAATTATTTGGTTGCGGTTTCGCCGTGCTGGGCATATCGGTGGCTAAAACATACACCTACAATATCATATAAAACCCAACGCCAATAATCGCAACAAAAGCAAACGGGGTCAGCACTTTCCAGGACGTGTACATGAGTTGATCGACCCGTACCCTCGGCAAAGTCCACCGTATCCATATTTGCACAAAAATCAGACCGAAAGCTTTAGCAAAGATCCAGAAAATCTGGAATGGCCCGGAGTTCATGAAATCGCCAAACGGACTCGACCAGCCGCCGAGAAAAAGAGTCGCGCCCACCACTCCAACCATAAACATGTTGGCATATTCAGCTAAAAAGAAAGCCGCCCACTTGAAGCCGCTGTACTCCGTATGAAATCCGGCAACAATTTCAGACTCCGCTTCGGGAAGATCAAAGGGCGCGCGGTTGGTCTCAGCGAGCGTTGCAATAAAATAGATTATAAATGCAAGGAGGTTAAAAGGAAAAAACTTCCAGATCAGCCACTTGTGAATACCGCCCACCTGAACGTTGACTATCTCTCCCAGGTTCATGCTACCAACAGCCATAATAATAACCAAAATTGCCAGAGAAGCGGGAATTTCAAAACTCACAACTTGTGCCGCAGAGCGCATCGCGCCCAGCAGCGACCACTTATTATTGGACGCCCAACCCGCCAAAATCGTCCCAATCACCACCAAAGAAGAAATCGCAAGGATGTAAAGTATGCCGATGTTCATGTCGCTCATGACATAGTGGCGGCCAAAAGGCAGGACGGCAAACGTAGCCAGGGTAGCTCCAAAGACCAGGATAGGCGCAAAAAAGTGCAGCTTTTTATCTGCCAGGGCCGGAACAATATCTTCTTTGAGAAGAAGCTTCAATGCATCTGCGGCAGTTTGCAGCCAGCCATGAAAGCCGCCGACGTACATCGGGCCAACCCGGTCCTGGATGTGCGCGGATACTTTTCTTTCCATATAGACCCCGACCAGTGCCAGTACCGCGCAAACTGTCGTCAGGACAACGGCACCGAGTGAGATAAAAATGATGTTGAGAACAACTTCAGGGAGATTTGCTAAAAAGGTTTGACCGTTCGCCAAGGTCGTAATCAGTTCACGCATTCGTTAGAATCATTTCCTTTCCTCTCTCTTATGAGTCGACCGTTTCGGTCACTTCCTTCTGTTCATAACTCTGTGACAACTCTGGCGCCGGCACGGATTGGGGTTTATCCCAATCGAGGTCGCCTTTCGCCCAGACGTATGCCAGTCCAACCAGCAGAATGAATACAAAAATCATCATTTCAACAAAAGCAAACAGACCTAAATCCTTAAACACAAGCGCCCACGGAAACAGAAAGATAATTTCAACTTCAAAAATCAGGAAAACCAGGGCGACCACATAAAACCGAATATTAAATTGAATCCACGATTCCCCCTCGGGGAGTTCGCCGCATTCATAGGTGCTGATTTTCACGGGATGCGGATTGCGCGCCTGCAGGATTCGGGAAATTCCTAAATTCAACAGAACAAATAACCCGCCGAAGATCAAAAACACCAAGGCAGTGGCGAAATTAAAAAGCATTGATTTCCTTTGAATGAGTGAGGGGAATAAGACAAGCGAATTTTCAAGGCACAGTATAGGAAATTTTTAAAATAGAGTCAAGGGAAAAGTTGCTGGTTAAGTGTTCAGCTGCTAGGATTTTAGGGTGTTAACGTAATGAAACGGATCGAAAATAGCAAATCGGAAAGCGAATCGCGGTCAATTTTCCAATCTTCAACAAAGAGGGCGCGTTTCAATTCCTCTGCCTACCTGAAGACCACGGGTTCTTTTAACACTTAAGCACCTCAACACATGGACACTGTTTTTAGCAGCCGCATCGGCCTCCTCGCTTTTGTGGGCGGATAATGGAAGAAAAACAGCTGCGGGGTCTCAGACGGGCTCCGTGCGCTGCCTCGATTGGTGGCGCTGCGCGCATAATTAGCGACACCTCCTGCGTCGGCTTTTCTGTGGGCTCGCCCTCCGGCAGATTCTTGGATAGAAACTTTTTCCAAAAAGTACGAGGGCATACAAATAGAGAGATTATTTCAGTTTGCTTTTAACCTGAAATAAGAAAAATTTAAATTAGTCTAATATTAGGAAAATTTAATATAGGAATCTCGCCAACCAGCACCTGTGTCGAGGAAAGAATGGAATGCCAACATTAATTCCTCAGCGGCTTGCCCTTCTTCAGCATGAATTTCATACGATCCTGCGAGAGCTTCTCACCACACAAGCTCACAAACGCTTCCCTTTCCAAATCAAGAATGGTCTGCTCATCAACCGGGGAAGTCGGGGAGGCTTTCGCACCGCCGGTGAGAACATTAGCCAGTTTTCTGCCAATCAACCCATCGTGCCCGGAGATTTTGCCCGCTTTCACCAAATCGTTCAAAGCTCCATCAATCGCCAACCTGCCTCCCTCTCCCGGCAGAATCAAATCCTCGCGCGGTTTCGGCGGTACGAAATTCTCGCTCATTTCCAGCACGGCATGTTTCGCTTCAAAAATCAAGTGTTCGGAATTCAAAACAATGCGATCGTATTTGGTTAACAGGCCAAGCTTGACCGCTTCTTTCGCTGAGGTAGAGACTTTCCCATATCCAATCGTTTCAAAGGCCTTTTGCGCAATCGGGAACGGTCCGGTGCGGGATTTTTCCATGGTTTGCATATTATTAAGCAAAACCCTGAGATTGCCGCCGGCGCCCGGGATAAGCCCCACACCGACTTCAACCAGGCCGCAGTATAACTCCGCCGAGGCCACGATACGATTTGCCAAAGCGGCCGCCTCATAGCCGCCGCCCAGACACAAATGAAACGGCGCCGCCACCACCGGAAAGTTAGAAAATTTCAGATTCTGTGCCACGTCCTGGAACGTCCTGGTGATTTGCTCAATCCGTTTCCAATCCTTGGCCTCACACAATTGCAGGATGAGCGCCAAATTCGCCCCGGCGGAAAAATTCTGTCCTTGATGCCCGATGACCAACCCTTTAAATCCTTCCTTGGGCACAATCTCCAAAGCGGCTTCCATCATATCGATCATTGACGCATCGATAGGATTCAGGGCCGGCTGCAGCGAACTGTGGAATTCCAGACAGGCTACGCCATCACCGATATCGATTAAACTAGCACACCAATTCTTCTTTAACGCATGACCGTCTTCTTTTTTAAGAAATAGACTGATTTGCTTAGGCTGCGGCGGCAATATCCGGCTTTCCTTGCCAGTAAAATCGAAATAGGTTTTGCGACCCTTCTCCAGAGCATAAAAAGACGTCTGGCCGGATTTCAGCATCTCCTGAACCCAGGCAGGTACTTTCTTGCTTTCATCGCTCATGCGTTTCACAGACTTCTCAAGACCGATCGCATCCCAGGTTTCAAATGGACCGAGTTGCCAGCCAAATCCCCATTTCATGGCGTTATCGATGTTGACAATATCCTCAGCGATTTCCGGGACGCGATTGGCGGTGTAAATCAAAGTGCCCGCCAGAAGTTCCCAGAAGAATTTCCCGGCGGCATCCTCGCTGTAAGCCATAGCACTAATTCGTTTCGAGGTAGCGGTGAATCCTTTGGCCACGCGATAGCCGTCAAAACGTACTTGTTTTTGCGGGTGATATTCAAGCGTTTCAAAATTTAACGAGAGAATTTCTTTACCGGTTTTTTGATAAAACCCTTTCCGGGTCTTCTGTCCTAGTTGGCCGTTATCCAGCATCTTCTGCAGAATATCCGGTATTTGAAAAATTTCACGAGACTCATCGTCCGGGCAAAATTCGTAAGTGTTTTTGGCGACGTGCGCCAAAGTATCCAGGCCCACAACATCTGCGGTTCGGAAAGTCGCACTCTTCGGCCGCCCGACGATGGTACCCGTAATTTTATCCACTTCCTCAACGGTTAATTTCAGGTCTCGCGCCAACTTCAAACTTAGCATCATACCAAACGTGCCGATGCGATTCGCGATAAAATTGGGCGTATCCTTGGCCATCACGATGCCTTTGCCGAGAACATTTTCACAGAAATTGGCTAGTAATTTAACACACTCGCCTTTTGTCTTCTCACCCGCAACAACCTCCAGAAGTCGCATGTAGCGCGGCGGATTGAAGAAATGCGTCACCAGAAATCGCCTTTGCAGATGTTCCGGCATGCCTTCCATCATATTTTTGATAGAGAGTCCCGAGGTATTGGAAGAAACCACCGCGTTTTCTTTTAAGTATGGCGCTATCCGATTAAAAAGCGAATGCTTGATGTCCAAACGTTCGATAACCGCTTCCAACACCCAATCCACTTCGCGCAGTTTTTCAATGTGGTCATCGTAATTGCAAGGTGTGATAAGGCCGGCCGTTCTGGGATTATAAAAAGGTGCGGGCTTTAGTTTCAAAGCGGTTTGCAACCCCTTTTCGGCCACCTCTTGAGAGACGTCAAAAAGATAAGAAGAAAGGCCTGCATTTGATAAATGCGCTGCCAATTGCGCCCCCATCACCCCGGCACCGAGAACCGCCACTTTTTCGATTTTCTCTACCATGTTCCCTCCTACACGCTCTCGATGATGGTTGCGATTCCCTGCCCGCCGCCGATGCACATAGTAGCGAGACCCGTTCTGGCTTTCTTTTGTGCCATGATGTTCAGCAACGTCGTTAAAATTCTCGCCCCGGAACACCCGAGTGGATGGCCTAGAGCAATCGCCCCCCCGTTCAAGTTGATTCGGTCCATTGGCCAGCCAGCTTTTTCAATGACATAAAGAGATTGTGCAGCAAAAGCTTCATTCAGCTCGATCACATCAATATCACCGATGGTCATCCCAGCCCTCTTCAGGGCTTTTTCAGTCGCTGGAATTGGGCCCATGCCCATACGTTTCCAATCAACACCGGCGAATGCGCGAGCGATTATTTTCGCCTTGGGTTGTAAATCTAACTCGAGCGCCAATTCATTGCTAACCAATAGAACAGCAGCTGCGCCAATTGAAAAAGGACTGCTGGTAGCAGCGGTGACACTGCCGTCTTGCAGAAAAGCCGGTGCCAGTGATTTTATTTTGTCCACGTCAGGCTGCCGCGGCCCTTCGTCCTGTGTGACAACTGCGCCGTTCACTTGAATCGGAATAATTTCTCTTTCAAAGCGATTATTTTTCAAAGCGTCAAGCGCTTTTTGGTGCGAATCAACAGCGAATTTATCCTGTGCCTCCCGGCTTATATTACCGTCTTTAGCGAGATTTTCAGCAGTCTCTCCCATGCCCATGTAAAACTGCATTTCGACTAATTTCGGATTAAGACTCGGATTAAACCCACCCATTGGAATCGAAAACATATCCTCGACACCGCCGCCAATTCCAGCCTCGATGTCGCCGGCTAAAATCGTGCGGTCGACCTGGTGAACTGCGTCCATAGATGAGCCGCAGAATCGGTTGACGACCTTAGCGCCGGCCTGCTCTGGAATGCCTGCCAATATCGACACACCCCGAGCGATCAGCATGCCCTGAGACGCTTCGGGAAAAGCACACCCTAAAACCACATCCTCGATTTTATCTTTAGGAAATTTCGGGTTTCTTTCCAGCAAGCCTTTGATCACTTGCGCGGCTAAATCATCCGCGCGAATACCAACCAACTTGCCGTTTTTAATACCGATTGGACTGCGCGCCGCATCGATTATCACTGTAAATCTAGACATTTTCACTCCTTTAAGCTTTAAAGTTTCTTCAGCCGCTAAGATACAAAGACACCCATGTTCAAATTATAGTTTCTTCAATTCAATTTCTTCTTAGCTTTTCTTCGCGTCTTCGTGGTAAATATTCTTTTAATTTTTCTCGTACAAATTGTCTGCGATTTGACGTTTCAACTCAAAAACATTTGTTGTCAGATGCATCTTTTTATCAAATGTATTTAAATCTCTTAATCCATTTTCCAAATCTTTATTTTCTAAAATTGAAGAAACGATCTTTTTGCATGAAGAACTAATTTCATAGAACTTCTCGGCAGAGAAGACTCGGGCAATTGCCAGCCAATTACGATCAACCTCAGAAGTGGCAAATTTTTGAATCACCCTTTTGAGAACGCTGTCTACCAAGTAAATATCCGAAAACAAGTCGCTAAGCATAGAACCTATCTGCTGCTCATTGGGAAGGTCTGGCCCGTATTTACAAATGGTTTCATTGAAAACATAAAGCACCGCTGCTTTCGCTGCTTCGATTCCACGTTTTTCCTTAGAAAGAACGTCCAAATGATCATCCGTCCCGGCGAGCCCATTGCCATTTTCTTTTATTTTCTCTCTAATCGGCAGTTCTTCCATCAGCGCTTTTTTCAAGAAATAACCTGAGATGATTTGACGATTGATTTCATTGGTTCCTTCAAAAATTCTATCAATGCGATTATCACGCAAAACAGAGGCCATAGGATACTCTTCGATAAAGCCGTAGCCGCCGTAAATTTGCAGACCTTTGTCGGCCACAAACCACAAAGTTTCACTCCCCACTACTTTACAAATCGAGGCTTCGATGGCGTAGCTTTCGATAGCTTCGGCAACTCCGCTGTCATAGGTCGCTGAGGACTCATCGATTTCAGAGACCGCATCGTCGATGAGCCCGACGGTTTTGTAAATAATGCTGTCGAGGGCAAAGGTGCGAATCGACATATCCGCAAAATATCCTTTAATGACGTCAAAATTTCTAATGGACTGACCAAACTGTCTTCTTTCGGAGGCGTATTGCAGCGTCTCTTCAATTGCAGCTTTGCAGCCCCCCAAGGTAGCGGCTCCTAATTTAAACCGGCCAATATTTAGTGTGTTAAACGCAATCGCTGCCCCCTGGCCGATTGCCCCCAGAACGTTTTCAACCGGTACGTGAACATTTTCCAAATAAACGGTGCAGGTTGAAGAGCCCTTGATGCCCATTTTGTTTTCTTCGGGGCCGATGGACAAGCCGGCTGAATTGCGTTCAACAATAAATCCGGTAAATTTCCCGGTCACGGTGGCAAAAATGATAAACAGATCCGCCCAACTGGCATTGGTGATGAACTGCTTGGTACCATTCAACACGTAGTTTTGGCCATCTTCTGAAAGAACAGCCTTGCTTTTGGCGGCGAGAGCATCTGAACCGGACTCGGGTTCTGTCAAACAGTAGGCGGAGACAAGCTCAGCGGTGCCGAGCTTCGGCAGATATTTCTCTTTTTGGGAATTGCTACCAAAAAAGACGATCGGCAGGGTCCCGATTCCAGAATGCGCGCCCATCGTTGTAGAAAATGAGGCACATAACCCGAAACCCAAAGTTTCCGCTACAATAGCAGATGTAACTTTGTCGAGGCCAAGGCCCTCATATTTTTCTGGAATATCGACGCTCAAAAGGCCGAGTTCGCCGCATTCCCTCAGCAGTTCCAGAGAGAGATCTTTGTTGTATTTCTCGATCTTCTGCTTGTTAGGACGAATTCGCTCTCTGGCAAATTCCTCTACGGTTTTAGCGATTTCTTCTTGTTCAGGTGAGAATTTCTCGCGAGTAAAAATTTCTTCGGTGCAGATTTGTTTGGTAAGAAAATCACCGCCGGTTTTCATGATGTGCGTCCTTTCAATGTACCTTGCTGAGTCCATTCAATTACTCGATTCGATGCCTGAGCAATCGAATCGTCAATCTACTTATTAAAAAAGGGAGGCAAACTCTCCTCCCTCTGAAAATGCTATACCTGCAATCTGTAAATTTATCGGAATTTACTCCTAACGATCTTCAATAGGTTTATAATCAATCTTTATCGGTCCCGTGTAAACGGCTCGCGGTCTGAACAGGCGATTGTCTGCCAAATATTCCAGGGCTCTTGCCGTCCACCCGGCAATTCTGCTGACGGCAAAGATAGGCGTAAACATATCCGTGTCAATGCCCATGGCTTTGTAAATGATTCCCGAGTAAAAATCAACATTGGGGAAAATCTTTCGCTCCTGGCCTAATTCAGAAACCACGACTTCTTCCAGTTTTGCGGCGATCTCATAAATGGTTTTGTTCTCAGCACTCTTTTCAGCCATGAGCTTGGCAATCGGGCCGAATATTCGCGCGCGCGGATCGTAAGCTTTATAAACGCGATGACCAAATCCCATGACCTTCTCCTTGGCAGCGCGTTTTTTTTGATACCAGGAATCGACATTTTCAACACTGCCGATTTCCCGCAAATTGAGCACAACCTGCTGGTTGGCGCCGCCATGGAGTGGACCTTTTAAACTGGAGATTCCGCCGACCACTGAGCTGTACATATCCGACAGGGAGGAATTGACGACCATCGTCGTAAAAGTCGATGCATTCATACCATGATCAGCATGCAATATCAGCGAAACATCCATGATGCGCTCGTTCATTTCATCGGGTACGGTTCCCGACAACATATAAAAAAAGTTAGCCGCATGGCTCAATTCCGGATTCGGCGTTAACGGCTCTTTCCCTTGCCGGATTCTGCCAATCGCGCCCGCTAAGGTCGCCATTTGTGAAATTAGCTTGAGAGATATTTCGGTTTCATTTTCAACGGAAATGTCTTCGGAATTTGCATCTAAATTCCCCAGCATGGAAACTGCGGTTGCCAAAGCTGACATCGGGTGGCTCGATTCTGTGGGAATCATTCTTAAAACATCGAGGACTGGCTGTGGAACTCGTCTGTATTTTTTAAGCTGTTCGTTAAAAATGCTCAACTCAGAAGAGCTGGGCAACCTTCCGTGTAGCAACAAATGGCAGGTCTCTTCATAGCTCGATTTTTCTGCTAAATCAAAACAATTAAAACCGCGGTAAATCAGCCACCCTTTAGCGCCGTTGACATACCCAATTTGAGTTGTATTTGAAATTGCCCCTGCCAGGCCTCTGTGTAACTCTACTTTAATTGGCCAATTTATCTCTTCGGTTAGCCCAGGTTCGGGTTCGGAATCGGTTTCTCGCATGGCTTTTTCAGCAGCTTGCCGAATCAATTCATTCACTTCCTTTGCACTCATTTGCGTCTCCTTGGTCGTGTGAAGAAATTTCCTTTAGTCCTGTCCTATTAATTTTCGTCTTTTGAGGAGGTTAACTTTAGTTTACAAAAACTTTAAACGTCTTGCGACACTAACAGATTTGGGTGCAAGAAACTTCTAAAATTCTAAGACTTTCATTGTTTATAAAAAAACTTTTAAAAATCGTTTTAAATTCCAAAAAGATTTCTAACCTGAACAATTCATGAAGTTCCATTTAAGTCAAAAGATCAACTTTTGTCTCGCCGGAGTCGTCGGGCATCCATTCCCTGCGTCAAGTTGGTTATTTGTAATAAATTTTTGCCTGCCGCGGGAATGACGACTTTTAAGGTTTGTGAATTAACCAGGCTAACTATTCTGAAAACTACTCCACTTCGATTCAAGCTCCGGGTTCTGCAGTGTATCCATAATATAATCTGCATATTCCTGGCCACTG
>Ga0209988_10000729_pt1 | contig 20914 bp, 20 predicted proteins | sample N075metaG_FD_183115 | JGI IMG/M metagenome (GOLD analysis project Ga0209988, IMG submission 183115) | Deep subsurface microbial communities from Kermadec Trench to uncover new lineages of life (NeLLi) - N075 metaG (SPAdes) (version 2) | ecosystem: Environmental > Aquatic > Marine > Ocean trench... | reverse complement strand
ACCCGCCCCGAAGTGACCCAGGCCGTGGACGAGACGGTCGACATCTTCGTCCCCGACGCCCGGGAGTTCAAGCGACGCACCGGCGCGATCGACCAAGCACGTCGGCTCGTCGACGAGCTCAATTCACGATAGTTGGCAAAGGGTATATGCTACTCTATACGGTATAGACTAGCATATACTGTGCACCCGCTAGTACGGATACGCCGAGTCGGTTTCGCTGCGGATCAGTGCCAGCACGGCGACGGCGACGGTGACCGCGACCGGTAGTGCGGCCACCGCGACGCGGATGGTCGCCGCCTGCCAGACACGGAGGCCTTCGAGGCGGATCAGTGCGGCCGGCCAGGCGAACACCGGCGCGATCGCCGCGAGCACGTACACCCACGGCGGGATCTCGCTCCAGCTTGCGAAGTAGCCGCTGAGCACCAGTCCGGGTAGCCACACGGCAATGACCGCCGCGCCGCCACGCGACAACGATACGGTTGGTCGCCACCAGTTGATCGCGACGACGACACCCAGGCAGGCGGACAGAGCGCCGGCCAGTTGTGCGAGCTTGGCGCTGCCTGAACCGAGCAGCACAATGCTCGCACCCAGTGCCGCCACACACATCGACAACGGCACCGCCGCACCGGGGCGACGATCCGCGGCCGCGTTGACCGAAATGGCCGTGGCGGCGATGGCCGACGCCATCACGGCCCGCCATGACCAGGCGTGATCCACCCAGTCACCGACGAGCAGCCGCCCGCACACGGCGGCCAGCGTTACGGCACCGAGCAACCGCACTGCCGTCGGCCAGCGGACGAGTGCGTCGGCCACGCCCGCAACGGCCGCGACGGGCACCAGCCACGCGATCCAATGCCATGTGACGTGCGGCGGCAGGCCGGGCCACGGGTCCACGGCAAGAAACGCGGGTAAGGATGCCAACGCCAGCGCGGCCGCCCCCGCCCACAGGCCGCCGGCGAGTTGTGCGTCACGTCGCCACGGCCGCCACGCGGCCATGAGCACGCCGGCGCACAGGACGACCGGTAGCACGACGCCCAGCCCGATGAGCCTCACCATCACTGGGGGCTTACTTCTTGCGGCCTTCGATGCCGATCATGAGCGTGACCTCGTCGCCGATCATGCCCTTGCCGTACGTCATACCGAAGTCGCTGCGTTTGATCGTGAACTTGGCCGTGAAGCCGCTCTTGGTGCCGCCGCGCGTGTCCTTGGTGCCGATGTGCTCGATCACGGCGTTGATCGGTTTCGTGATGCCGTGCAGTGTCACGTTGCCGGTGACTGCGAAGGTCGCCTTACCGCTGCGTGTGACCGCCGTGCTCTTGAACGTGATCTCGGGGAACTGTTTCGCGTCGAAGAAGTCACCGCTCTTGAGGTGCTTGTCGCGGTCGTCGGCCCCGGTGTCGATGTCTTCGGCCTTGACCGAGATCTCGAAAGAGGACGCCGTCGGGTCGCTCAGGTTGAACTGGAACTCGCCCGTGGGGCTGTTGATCCGGCCGTAGAAGGTGGTCAAACCCATGTGGTCGATGGCGAAGATCAAGGTGCTGTGGACGGGGTCGACCACGAACCACGCGGTCTCGTCGGCGGAAGCATTTGTGGCCTGGGCACGAGCCGTTGGATACAACGCGGCAGCGCCGAGGCAGGCCAGCATGACCAGGGTCACGAACGCGATTCGGGGCTTCATCGGGGGTTCTCCTTCCGGTTGGATTCTTTTTCCTGCTGCTCACGCAGCACGATTCTTATGGCGTTCTTGAGCTTCTCGTAGTCGTCATTCTCGATCTTGAACTCGGGATCGTCGGACTGGAAGAATACGGGTCCAGGGTGCACGAAGCGGATGACACCGTTGGCGTCGACCAGGAATGTGACACTCGTCGCCCGGCGGTCGCCGGTGGACAGGTAGGCGTGCCTGAGGGCGGACCAGTCGTCGTCGACGGCGATGCGGCCGCCGAAACCGAACTGCCGGGCGATGCGACGCACGTCGTCGTCGTCTACGTCACGTGGCGGCTTCGGGTGATAGACGCCGACGACGTCGAGCCCGCGCGGACCGTACTCGCGGCGGAGCGTCTCGATGGCCGGCAGACTGGCCCGGCAGTAAGGGCACGTGTCGGTCCACCACCGGTAGAGCGTCGCCCTGGGCCTGGTCGATCGATCCGCCGCGTCGTCGAGCCAGCGATCGAACGCCGGCTTGCGGAAACGTTGTCCCACGAGATCCTGGCCGCCGCGCTCAGCGGGGAGCAGCTCGATGGATGCAGGGGTCTCGGGCGGTCCGCGTAGCTGGTCGATGATCGCGTGGGCGCGTTTCGCCGGCACATGGAAGTCGTTGAAACGTACGACGCCCTTCTTGTCGATGATGATCACCCACGGTGTTCCGCCGGTGCGGTAGCGCCGCATGATCGAGGAGCGCCGGCCGTCGCTGCCGTCGTGACCGACGGGGATGTCGAGCTGGTACTCGCGGGCCGTGTCCCACGCGCGTTGCGTGGTGTTGGTGGCGAAGCCCTCGAAGACCGTCTGGACGGCGATGAACGTGACGTCGTCGGCGGACTTGTAATCCTTGATCAGCTGCTTGAGCGTCGGGAAGCCCCGCGAGTGGCAGCCGGGGCACCACGACTGGAATCCGAGCATGAAGACGACCCGGCCCTCCAGGTCGTCAACGTCGAGGGACTGCTTGCCCGCCGGCAGATTGATCCACTCGGTGACCCCCCAGCTCGGTGCCGGCCGGCCGACGATACCGGGCGCACCAGGCGCGGCGACGGCCGGCAGAAGCAGGCCGATAATGACGACGGCAAAACGGGTGTTGGGCATGGTTTGACATTGTATTGGGTGGGCACGGCCCGGTGCTACAATCCGTCCATGCCGATGCCGCAAGTTGCCATCGTGGGACGCCCGAACGTGGGCAAGTCAAGCCTGTTGAATCGCTTCGCACGGCACCGGGTATCGATCGTCGCTCCCGAACCGGGGGTCACCCGTGACCGGGTGTCGGCGGTTATCGAGTTGGACCCGCCGGCAGGCGCCCCGTCGGGGACGCCGCCACGCAGTGTCGAATTCGTTGACACCGGCGGGTTCGGTGCTTACACGGTGCAAGGCAAGCGGTTCGACGACATCGGCAGCGACCTCGCGACGCTCGCGCCCGATATCGAGATGCAGATCGGGATCGCCACCGATCGCGCCGACCTGATCCTGCTGACGGTCGACGCCCAGGCCGGACTGTCCCGGCTCGACAGCGACATCGCGATGCTGTTGCGGCGGCACGGCCGGGCCGGCAAGGTCCTGCTGGTCGCCAACAAGACCGACAGCGAGGAATGGATCATTGACGGCGCCGAGGCGTCGGCACTTGGCTTCGACGCACCGATCCCCGTCAGTGCGACCAACGGGTTCGGTCTTCGTGGGCTGCTCGAAGCGGTGTGGCACCGCCTGCCGCCTGTGGGCGACGGCGAACGCAACGACGACCATGAGATGAAGATCGCGATCGTCGCGAAACGCAACGCCGGCAAGTCGACGCTGATCAACTCGCTGGCGGGCGAACCGCGTGTGATCGTCTCGGAGATCGCCGGGACGACGCGGGATGCCATCGACGTGCGATTCGAGATGGACGGGCGAAAGATGCTCGCGATCGACACTGCCGGTGTGCGAAAACGCAAGAGCTTCGCCGACGATATCGAGCTCTACGCCTACAACCGGATGCTTGCGTCGATCCGACGGGCCGATGTGGTCGCGCTGTTGATCGACGCGACGGTCCCGGTGTCACAGGTGGACAAGAAGCTCACGATGGAGCTTCAGGCCCAGTACAAGCCGACCGTCATCGCGGTCAACAAGTGGGACCTCGTCGAGCACCGGCTGAAATCCGAAGACTATCTGGTCTACCTCACCGAGCAGCTTCGGGGACTGAGCTTCGCACCGATCGTGTTCGTCAGCGCGAGCAAGGGCGACGGGCTTCGCGACCTCGTCGCGATGGCGTTCAATCTCTACCGGCAGGCGGGGCACTTCGAGACGACCGGGCGTCTGAACCAGCTCTTCGAGAAGATCCTGAGCCGCCGCGGCCCGACGTCGCGGCTCGGCCGGCAGGCGAAGGTGTACTTCGTGAGCCAGATCGAATCACACCCGCCGACGATCGCGATGGTCGTCAACGACCCGACGCTCTTCGAGGGACCATACGAGCGGTACCTGCTCAACCGCTTGCACGAGGAGCTGCCCTACAGCGAAGTACCGATCCGGCTGCTGTTCCGTGCCCGCAAGCGGATGAGCCTGGAGCAACTCAAGGCGTCCGGGCGCGCCAAACGCGCCCCCGCCTGACGATCCTTCGTGCCTCCGTGCCTTCTTCCTAAAACGTCGTATCTTCATCCCCGACCACCGGTGGCGGGCGTTTGCTCGGGTTCTCCAGCAGCTCCGCGATGAGTTCCAGGCGATTGGCGACGACCGCCATTGACTCCGGACGGTCGTCGGGGCGCATGCGCACGCAGTCGAGGATCTGCTTGGACAGCAACGGGTGGATGCTGGCGTCCTTCTCATGCGGCGGCACCGGTGACTTGACGAGCTCGGCGTCCACGGCACCGGTATACAGACTGGCGCTGTCGTTCTTCGGCGGCAGGGTAGTCGGAATGACCTCGCCGACCAGCACCCAGTACATCATGGCGCCGAGGTTGTAGATGTCGGTCTTGGCTGTGATCGCCTGCCGGTGGGCCTGTTCGGGCGCCATGTAACCGGGCGTCCCCTGGATTCGCTTCTTGACGGTGTTCAACGCGCAGCCCTGCCCGAGGTCGATGATCTTCACCACTTCGTCCTCGGACACGAGGATGTTGTTGGGCTTGATGTCGGCGTGCGCGAAGCCGCGGGAGTGCATGTGGGCCAGACCCTGGGCGACCTGGTGGAAGATCCGGACCGCCTCGGCGTGGCTTTGCGGGAGCCGCTGGTCGAGCGTCATTGCGTCCACCAGTTCCATGATCAGCGCCACGGACGTCACCTTGAACCGGCGCCGCTGCTTGATGAATCGGTGCACCTTCCGCACGTTGGGGTGGTCAAGCTTCGAGGCGACGGTGTACTCGGTCTGGACCTGCTCGATGAAGCGCTGGTCCTTCTCGTTGGCCTTCAGGACGTGCTTGAGTGCCCAGACCTGCTTGGTCTTGGGGTCCTGCACGGCATAGAGCTCCGAGGCAGCGCCTGATCCCACCCTGGCGAGGACGCGGTAGCCGGCAATCTGGCTCTCATGGGTCATGGTGGCCTGGGACATGTTCTTCAGGGTAGCGGACCAGTCGCGGGTCGCCCCAGCGCCGCCGACCGGCCTCGATCGTACATGGGTGCCGCTGCCAGGGCCGAGCGAAAAGACGGCAGCGACGAACTTCGGAATGGATGCGTAGCCTAGTAGCTTGCCAGCCCGGATTCAACGAAGTGAGCTGAGCAACTGCTGATCCAGCACGGCAGTGGGGAAGTGCCGCCCAGGGCTGCTGGTGAGGCCGCCCGCCACGTCGCGGTGGAGGCGAATGGCGCTGGCCGGGATGTCCAATTCCCGCTGGAGCCGCCTCACGAGGCCGATCAGCTGCTCGATCTGCCGATCCGTGAACTCCCGTCGATCGCCGTTGCCGACGAGACAGATCGCGATGGCGTGTTCGTTGTAAAAGTCGGCGTTGGCGCCGACCGCGTGCCATCCGGCCACCTGGCGGATCCACCGCTCGCCGACGTGGATCACGCCATTGCCCATCTGTTTGCCGTTGCCGATCACGAAGTGGTAGCCCAGCATCCGGGCACCGTGCTCCAGGTGCAGTCGCCCGATGGTCTCGGGGTTACCTGCGAGCTCGCCGGAATGGTGGATGACCACGGACTTCCACCGGTTCCTGTCCAGTGGCGCGTCGGTGCGGAAGATCGGATTCGGTGCGAGCGTGTCGGTAACGACGCTCGTATTCGTGGCCAGGAAGCCTGGGACGGCGCCCCGATCGCTCATGGCGAGCATCGCCGTCACCATCGTCATCGAGGCAAGAAAACTGCCCCAGACGATTCTGGTTCGTCGCGAGACGCGGGGACCCCGTGTTGTGCCTGCCCGTGGCACCTGTTCGTTGACCTCTATGTTTGCACGCGGATCTCCATATCTATCGGAAAGAAAAGCCTTTAGCCATTAGCCATAAGAGCCAGTAGCCATCAGCCAGTTGCCAGTATGGAAGAGTCGCAAGCGGGCGAGCCAGCGATATGGCGTGCCACCAACAGCTCTTCTCTCCTCTACTGGCTGATGGCTACTGGCTATTCCGGCTGCATCAGCCGTAGACGCAACGCCGGTTGTGGATTCCCGAAGACGTCCGGTTCCTCGAGTGGCGTGTAACCGCGTCGCATGTAGTCGTGCGAGTCGAACTGGGTCCTGTTCTCGTTCTTCGGGAACAGGGCCTTCTGGCAACCGGCGAGCAGGGCGCCGGCTCCGCTGGCCAGCAGCAGTCCTGCAAGTGCGGTCCGGCGGGTGTGAGATCGCATTGCGTCGGCAGTATATGCGCGACCCGGTCGTCTCACGGCTCGAGGTCCACGGGCAGCTGGCTGGTCACTGTCAGGCCACTGCGGCCGTCGATGAACTCGACCTTGACGGTGCACCGGGTCTGCGTGGCCGGGTCAGGGATCCTGATCGGGACGTCGATCGTGTAGTGCGTGCCCAGGAACGTGGATCGGTATGCATCGCGGAGTTGGAGTGGTCCGAGTGTGACGCGCCCGAGCGTGATCGCGTCGCTGTCGGCGGGCAGCGTTGCCGCGTGAACGGACAGTGATCCCACCAACTGCACGAACCGCCCTCGGCCGTCTGTCGGCTCGACATAGACAACCAGCGTGTCGGACCGACCGTCGCCGTCAGTGTCGGTGGCATGGCTGATCGACGCGATCACGATCTCGGCGACATGAGGCGTGGCGTCGCGGACTTCCCGCGGGATCGGCAGGTCGTTGGAAATACGCCGCAACTGCCCGTCGAGCTCGGCGGCGCGGCCGGCCAGCTGCTGGTTCTCGACCTCCAGCTCAATGACCAGCGCACGCAGGCGATCGTTCTCTTTGGAGACCTGCTTGAAGGAGCCGCACCCGGCCATGAGCGCCGCGACCGTCAACAGAATGCAGGAAGGAGCGTTCACCGAGGCAGTGTCTACTCGTCGTCGTCGCTTGTCGAGCCCAACGGCTTCGGCGGCTCCTGGAGGACCGAGTCCGCCAGGCCGTACTCGACCATCTCCGTGGCGTCGAGCCACTTATTCCGCTCGCTGTCCTGGGCGATCTTCTCCGGCGTCTGGCCGGTGAACTCCGCATAGAGGTTGTAGAGGACCCCGCGGAGCCGCAGCATCTCGCGGGCCTCAATCTCCAGGTCCGTCGCCTGGCCCTCCAGGACGCCCGAAAGCAGCGGCTGGTGCATGAGGTTCTTGGCGTTGGGCAGCGTGTACCGCTTGCCTTTTGTGCCCGAACAGGCGACGAGCGATCCCATGGACGCGGCCTGGCCGATGATGTAGGTCGCGACGTTTCCGGGGATGAACCGCATCGTGTCGATGATCGCGAGACCAGCGGTCACGGTGCCGCCGGGGGAGTTGATGTACAGGTTGATGTCGACTTTCGGATCATCGTTGGCAAGGAAGAGCAACTGCGCGACGACGATGTTCGCGGTCTCGTCGTGGATCGTACCGCCGAGGAAGATGATCCGATCCCTCAGCAGACGCGAGTAGATGTCGTACGCGCGCTCGCCGCGGCCGGTTTTCTCGATGACGATCGGAACGAGGGTCATGGCAGGCTACGAGTCCTTCTTTTCCGACTTCTTCTTGGCGTCCTTGCCCTTTTTCTGGGGTATAAAGACCTCGTCGACGAGGCCGTAGTCCTTGGCCTCCTGGGCGTCGAAGTAGTGGTCACGCTCGCCGTCCTTGGCGACCCGCTCCACGGTCTGACCGCAATGGCTGGCCATGATCTCGTTGAGCGTCTGCTTGGCCTTGATGATCTGCTCGGCCTGGATCACGACGTCGGTGGTCTGGCCCGTCAGGCCACCGTAGGGCTGGTGGATCATGACCTTCGCGTGCGGCAGGATATGCCGCTTGCCCGGTTCGCCGGCGCACAGCAGCACCGCTCCGCCGGAGTACGCCCGCCCGATGCAGAACGTCGCGATTTCGGAACTCAGGAACTGCATCGTGTCGTACACCGCAAGCGTGTCGTCGACCGACCCGCCTGGGCTGTTGATGTACAGGTTGATGTCCTGGCCTTTTCGCTGGTCCTCGAGGTAGAGCATCTGCATCATCACGCGGGCCGCCGAGACATGCGTGATCTCGCCCACCAGGAACACGACGCGGTTCTCGAGCAGCAGCTCGTCGAGCGTCATCTCACGCGTGCGCTGGTATGGCACCGCGTCACGCGGATCCGGGAACACCGGACCGTCGTGGGGGTGTCGCGTTGCCATCGGGTATAGCGGGTTGCCGATTTCCATAGCGCTGGGGCGTTCCTTGGACCATCCACCGATCGGGCAGGCATCATACGCCTGCGGTCACGCCGTGCAAGGCGGATCGACGTCGCTCCGCGGCGTCACCCCCGATATCGGTTGTTCAGTCGCACGAATCGAGCGATCAAAATTCGTCGTCGAATACTTCCGTCGGTCTCGGTTGCGGCAGCTTTGTTTCCGCGGATTCCTGCTTTCCCCTGTCACTGGGGAGCGTGATGGTGAACGCCGCCCCCTGTCCGGGGCCCGACTCCAGCGTGACGGCTCCGCCGTGTTCCTGGACAATCTTGCGCGTCACGGCAAGACCGAGGCCCGTGCCCCGCTGGCCCTTTGTGCTCCAGAACGCCTCGAAGACCTCGTCGTGACGTTCGACGGGGATTCCGGGCCCGTTGTCCAGGACGGTGATCTGCGCCTCGTGGCGATCCGGCAGGTACCGCGTGCGGACCGTGATCACGCCGGTCTTTGGCGGCGCCGCCTCCAACGCATTGTTGAGCAGGTTCACCAGCGCCTGGTGAATGGCGTCGGGGTCAAGCGGGATCGGCGGCACGTCGTCGGCGAGATCCAGCAGCAGTCCGACGCGTTTGCGGTCACAGAGGCCCCCGACGAGCTGCGCGGCCTCCTCGACGAGGCGGCTGAGCGAAGCCATCTCGATGTCCAGTTCGCGCTGCTTTGAAAAGGCCAGCATGTTGAGCGTCAGACCGTAGATTCGGTTGAGGTTCCGCGTCAGGATCGGCCAACCCTCGTTGGCGAGCTTCAGGTCGCCCCTCTTGAGCGCAAGTTCCACGGCGTCGGCGCCGCCGCGCAGCCCCTGGAGGATGTTCTTGATGGAGTGGCTCAGCCACGCGACGGTCTGACCGATTGCCGCCAGCCGCTCGGTCTGCATCCGCGAGCTCAACCGCTCGGCGCCGGCGAGCGCCAAACCCGTGTGCTGGCCGATTGCGCTGAGAAGGTGAAGCTGCGACTCGCTGAACGTGAAGTTTTCCATCGACGAATCGATGCAGATCACGCCGGCGCCGTTGGCCCCGATCGGGATCGGCACGCAGATCGCCGAGCGGATCCCGTACGCCTGCACGGAGTCGCCGGAGCTGAACCGCTTGTCACTCATCGCGTTGGTGGACAGAATGCCCTCGCCGCGGCTCATCGTGTGCTGGATGATGGTCCGGCTGATCGGGACCTTCTCGATCTTGCCCGCCGGCCGGCCCTTGAGCCGGACCACGACCGGGTCCAGCGAGCTGCGCGGGTCGGCGGGGTCTGCTTTGAGCAGCATGAACCCATGGTCCGGCCGGAACTCGTCGAAGACGAGATCCATCACGCGTTCGAGCAGCGGCCCGCGCTCCATCGCCTGGCTGGTCAGGGCCGTAAGCTGGTAAATCACCCGAAGGTGGTCGCTTGCGGCCTTCACGGGGTCGGGCACCGCCAGGATCATCGAGTCCTCGTTGGGGTTGACGGTGTGCTCGACGGTGACGTCCATGTCCCGCGGCCCGACGATGTGCACCCGGTCGGCCATGTCGTCCTCGGCCGTGATGCCGAAGACCATCAGCGTGGAGCCGCAGCGGATCTGGTCGCCCGGTGCGAGCTCGACAGGCTCGCCGGTGACCTTCCGGCCGTTGAGAAAGGTGCCGTTGGCCGAATCGAGATCGCGGAGAAACCACCGGCCGTCATCGGGCGTCAGCTCGGCGTGACGGCGGCTCACCGTCGTGTCCCGCAGTGGCAGCGCCTCGGAGGACCGACCGATCAACTGCGGCTCGTCGGCCGGCAATCCGAATTTCATACCCCGGTCGGGGCCCTGCAGAACGTCAAGCATCAGCACGCGTCAATGCTAGGGGCGGAGTAGGATCTGCGCATGGCCGACCTCGACCCGTCAATGCGCATCGTGGTGCTCCACGGCAAAGAGGCCTTTCTCATCAACGAGGCCACGCGGCGGTACACGGACCTGCTCCGCGAGGCCTACGGGGACGTCGCCCGGTTCGACTTCGACGGGGAGACCGCCGAGATCGCCGACGTGCTCGACGAGCTGCGGAGCTTTGCCCTCTTCCAGCCGCACAAGCTGGTGGTCGTGGATGCCGCCGACAAGTTCCTCGTCGAGCCCAACGCCGACGCCGACGGGCCAACGCCGAAGAAGCGAGGGTCATCCTGCCGCCGCATCCTGGAGGCCTACGCCGAGAAGCCCGTGGAGCAGGCATCGCTGCTCTTGCGGGCGGAGTCCTGGCGGGCGGGCAAGCTCGACAAGCTCGTTGCAAAGGTCGGGGCGGTACGCAAGTACGCCCCGTTGAAGGAAGCCGACGCCGCCAAGTGGTGTGTGGACGCCTGCCCGGGCCGGCACGGGACGAAGATCGACCGCGCCGCGGCGCGACTGCTGGTGGAGCGTGTGGGGACGAGCCTGGCCCGGCTGGACACCGAGCTGGCAAAGCTCAGCGCGTTCTCGGGTTCGGGCTCGATCGGCGTCGACGAGGTCCGCGAGCTCGTGGGCCGCAGCCGCGAGGAGCAGGCGTGGGCTTTGCAGAGCGCGATCATGTCCGGCTCCGCCGCCGAGGCATGCACGAAATTGCGCGAGCTGATGGAGATTTCCCGGATCGACGAGACGCTGGTGACCTGGGCGATCACGGACATGCTGCGTCGTATCCACACGGCGAGCCAGCTCATCCGGCAGGGTGTGGGCGAGCAGAGCTTCAGGCAATCGTTGCGCCTGTCGTGGCCGCCCGGAGACCGGATGCTGGAGGTTGCGCGGCGTGCGGAGCCGCGGCGGATCGCGCAATTGATGGGTGAGGCCATCAGCACGGTCCACCGGACGAGGTCGAGCTTCGGAGATCGTGCGCGGAACCTTGAAGTCCTGACCGTGCGCGTGACCGATACCATCAAGTGCCTTTGACTCGAACGGGTTTCGTGATTGTGCTGGCCGGGGCCCTGGTTTGGGGCGGCCCGGCCGGGATGGCAGGCTGCACGATGATGCGGGGCACGAGAAGTGCCGACACCGCGTTGAACGCTGCCGGGGCGTCCACGTCGCTGGACGACACCCGGACCAGCGAGTACGCCCGGCAGGCCCGGCGTGACGTCGAGCAGCTCAAACGCCTGCAGCAGCAGCGGGGGGCGGCCAACCCCGAGCAACTCGCCGACGGGTCCGTGCAACGCCCGACGGGACCGCCACGGATCGACTGGATCACCCCGAATTCGTCCTCGACCGCCAGGACCCCCACGCGGGGGTCCGTGCAGGAGCCGTTGGCCAGCGATCCGCCGGCGACCGACTCGAGTACCGCGAACCTTCCGCTGCCCATGCCGACCGAACTACCCGGTGGTTCGGTGGCGATCGAGCAGACGCACCAGATCGTCGAGACCGACCCGTTGGGCCGGCTGATCGTCGAGCTCTCCGCGGAGCTGTACCGCCGCGGTGCGTACAGCGACATGCCGCTTCGGGAACTGCTGCTCATCACCGCGACCACGATGGTGACACCCGACAGGGCGCTGGTTCCCGAAGCGCTGCCGGGTCTCACCCCCCGCGAGCGTGAGATCGTGGGTCTCATGCAGGACTTCTTCCGGCAGCTGGGCGAGGATCTCGCCGACAGCGGCAACCCGGAGGTGCTCGTCGATGCGATCGACGAGTTGTCGAAGGCGCTGCGCAAGCAGCCGCAGCTCGTCCTGCCGCAGGCCGCGTTGTGCTCCCGTGTCAGCGGCTTCGGGGACTACGACGAATTCCCCGTCAATGACGACGGACGGTACCGGTTCCTCGCCCAGGACGACCAGCAGGCCGTCGTGTACGTGGAGGTCGAGGACTTCTCAAGCGAGCGCAACAAGAAGGGCGAGTGGGTGACGGAGCTGTCGCAGCAACTGGTCATCTTCAGCGACCGCGACGGGATCCCGGTCTGGCGGGAGGACTGGCAGCTGGGCACCGACACCAGCAAGAACCGGCGTGCGGACTTCTTCATCGTGCAGGTCATCACGCTGCCGCCGCGGTTGTCGGTGGGCCTCTACCAGTTCAAGATCCATGTCCGCGACAAGCAGTCGGGCGCCGAAGCCGAGGTGACCGTCGAGTTCGAGATGGTCGCGGACTCGCGGATGACGAAGTAAGCCTACCATGCCCGTTGATGACGCAGGCCACCACCGCGCGTTACAACCTGCTCGGCCTCGACGGCGTCCCCGCCGGCGAGCTTGCGGCGTTACTGGATGAGGCCGACGGCTTCGTGGCCGCCGCCAGGAACCGTGAGACATCGGACCTGCTCGCCGGACGCGTGGTTGCAAACCTGTTCTTCGAGGCCTCCACGCGGACCCGGTGCAGCTTCACCGTTGCTGCGAATCGACTCGGCGCGTCGGCTATCGACCTGAGCGGATTGGGGTCGAGCCTCAGCAAGGGCGAGACGGTGCTGGCCACGGCGCTCAACCTCGAGGCGATGGGCGTCGACGCGATGGTCGTGCGCAGCGCGAGGTCGGGCACGCCGCACTTGATCGCCGACGCCGTGGCGTGCGGGGTGATCAATGCCGGCGACGGCCGCCACGAGCACCCCTCGCAGGGGCTGCTGGACATCCTGACGCTTCGCCGCCGCTGGGGCGACATCGCCGGGCGCACCGTCGTGATCGTCGGCGACATCGCCAACAGCCGCGTCGCCCGCTCCAACCTGCACGGGCTGACGACGCTCGGCGCCAACGTCGTCCTGGTCGGTCCGCCGGCACTGGTCCCGGCGTCGTTCATGAAGATCACGGCCGGTCCCGGTCGTGTGAGCATCGACCACGATCTCGACGAAGCGCTCTCACGCGCCGACGCTGTCATGACGCTGCGGATCCAGATCGAGCGTCATGGCACGGACGACGGCGGTTCCATACCGCCGGACTACCGTCGACGCTACGGCCTCACGGTCGATCGCGCCGCATCGTTACCCCCAGAGGTGCTGGTCATGCACCCGGGGCCGGTGAACCGCGGCGTGGAGATTGACGCCGAAGTGGCGGACGATCCAAGCCGCAGCGTCATCATGGAACAGGTGACCAATGGCGTCGCGGTGCGGATGGCGGTCTTGAAGAGAGCCATTAGCCATTAGCCATTAGGGAAGAATCGCAAGCGAGCAGACCAGCGGGGTGGAGCGCGACTTGCACCTCTTCCCCTAATGGCTAATGGCTAATGGCTAATGGCTCTCTTCTAGTGATTACACTGTTAATATGAATTGCAAAGGCCTGCTCCTGGTTCTCTCGGGCCCGTCGGGGTCGGGAAAGACCTCGATCGCTCGTGCGGTCGAGAAGCGGTTGGACGCGGCCTTCAGTGTGTCGGCAACCACGCGGCCACGGTCCGACGGCGAGACGGCCGGGTGCGATTACGAGTTCATGACCGACGAGGCGTTCCAGGAGCTCGTCGATAGCGGGGCGTTCCTGGAGCATGCGCAGGTCTACGGGCGGTACAGGTACGGGACGCTGCGTGAACCGGTCGAGCGGCAGCTTGCCGAGGGGCGCGTCGTGATCCTCGATATCGACGTCCAGGGTGCGTTGCAGGTCCGTGCGTCGATGCCCGACGCAATGCTCCTGTTCGTGTTGCCGCCGAACGACGAGATCCTCGAACGGCGGCTCCGCGGGCGCGGCCGCGACGACGAGCCCAGCATCCGCAGGCGGCTCGCCGAGGCCAGACGCGAGGTCGACGTGGGCCTCAACAGCGGCGCCTATGACGCCCGGATCGTCAACGACGATCTGGATAAAGCCATCGATCAGGCGTGCGAGCTGGCACGGCAGCGGCGCGCGGGCGAGGATGCATGAGTGCGTCGGGTCTGAGATGGTTGGTCGTCGCGTCCTGCGTCCTTGTCACGCCGGTTGCCGTGGCGAAGCCGATGCGTGGGCCGCTCTTCGCGGCGACCGACCCGATCGCGGTTCGCGGCGGTGTGCTGATGGTTCCGCTTCGCGCCGAGCGGGAAGGCTCCGACTGGCCGAGGTCGCTCGAACTGGGCGCCCGGGACGACACGCGGATCCAGGGGATCGTGGCCTGGGTCTACGCGCAGTCGGCCGATCGCGACCCGGCCTGGACCGCCGATCCGCGTGGCGTGGCCGTTCGCGCGATCCGGCCCGATGACGACACTGCCGACGGCGACGGTGGCGTGCCCTACCTGATCGCGTGGTTGCCCGTCGACGGCCGGGGGCCGCTACAGCTCGGTCGCCAGACGATCGAACCGAGGTGGATGGACCCGGTGACCGTGTCCGCCAGGGCGCAGCCGCAGCTGGAGCTGGGCCGTTCGACGGTGTGGCCCGATCCGCACTCACCGTTCGAGTACTGGCGGTGGGTGCAACTCGCCGGTCGGCTGGACATGATGCCGCCGGCAACCGACGGCTTTGGCCGCGAGGGCGCGATGGTGGCGCGTCACTATGCGGACCTCTGGAGAATCGGCCTGCTGCGGCTCGGCCGCGCCGACCCGGAGGCCCTTCACCGCTGCCTGAACATGCTGCTTCGCATCTGTTACGACGGGCCGGAGGCGTTCGCGGCGTGGGTCATGGACCCCGGCGAGATCGGCGGGCTGCTGCAGGTGCTGCACGATCGGGACCGCACCGACGCACAGGTCGCCGTCGCGACGGACCAGTGGGTCGAGCGTCAGGGCCTGCTGGTCATGCGTATCGCGCCGCCGAGACCGGATCTCGTCGCGTTGAGCGTCGCCAACCGCTCACGGGTCGGCCTCAAGGCGCGGTTCCAGTGGTTGGGTTCCGGCGAGGTCGCCGCTGCCGTCACCCTGCCGCCGGGTGTGTTGCGTCACGTGAACATGCCGAGACCGCCGGCCGCCGCGCGCCCGGGCGGTGTCGACTTCGCGAGGTCCCCGCGTGATGTACAGGTTCTGCTGGTCGAAGCCGGTGGCAGGCTGCAGCGGACGGCGTTTCCAACCGGGCCGCTGCCGGCCAGACCGCCGGGGATCGGCTTCGTGTTACGCCCGCCGCTGACGTTGTTCGAGGTGCAGACCGGCTGGAGCCGCGTTCAGCAGGGGCTGCGGCCGACGTTCCTGCAGTTGCGACGCCGTCACGGCCGGTGGGAGGTCTTCCTGGAGTGTCGGCGGCCCGGCCGGCTTGGACGCGCGACCGATCTTCGCGGTCTGCGTGACCACTGGGAGACACGCGGCAGCGAGGCAATCACACTGGTGTTCGGCGGCGAGCCGGCGACGGCGGTGCTGACGGTGCCCGAGAACGGCGACCACCGCCTTTTCCGCGGCTCGGGCGGCGGCACACTTGAGGTGCACCGCCAGTCCTATGCCGACCGGTGGTATTGCCGCGTTGTCGTACCGGACCACTGGCTTGGCGGCGCCGACGGCCCGGCGCTGCTTGGGGCGATCCGCACGCACGGCGGCGACCAGGCGATCGAGACCGGCCCCTATGCGTCGTTGCCGTGGCGGCCGGCGCCGGGGTGTGCGCTGATTGATCTTCGGGCGTGGTAAGGCAGGATTTCTAGAATTTCAGACGAAACGCGATCGCAACCGTCGGCGCGAGCTCCGAGTCGTCCTGGGCGAGCCGATTACCGTCGGCGTTGTCGACCGTGAACTGTCCTGCGGCGACGATGCCCGCGTAGAGGTCGACGGCGAACTTGTCGTTGAACCGGTACGACATTCGCCCCCAGAAGGGGACGGACGTATCTTCACCGACACCGCCGGGCGCGAAGCCGCTGTCGTCGAGTCGGAACCGGCGGAACTCGTACCGCGCGCCGACGCCGAACTCGAAGTGGTCGGCGAATTCCCACACCCATTCGATCCCGGTGAACGCGAGGCCGACCGGCCCGGCCACCGAGGTCAGCTTCATGTTGTCGCTGAACTTCCAGTCAAGGAACAGCAGCGGGTAGACCAGCACGCTGTCCTCGATCTGTGACGAGATGCCGATCCCGGCACCGAACGCCAACTTCGAACTGCTGACATACATGACGCCGGCGAACGCGCCGCCCGTGAACGCGTCATCCCAGGATGCGCCGCTCTCTCGCGACCACATGAGGAACGGGCCGAAGATCACGACGATGTCGTTCGTGGCCCACCACTCGAACCGTACGTCCATCTGGACCGTGTGGATATCGCTCCACGGATCGCCGCCGAGGCCGACCACACTGTTGAAGTCGTAGTCGCCGAAGAGGTAGCGGAAGTTCCCCTCCACCCGCCAGTCCCGGCCGATCTTCGTCTTGGCCTTGAGTTCCAGGCCGACACGATCGACGCTGTACGAGCCGCCCGCGTCGACGTTGGTACGGAAGAGGAACTGGTAGCCGGCGGCGATGGAGAACGTCAGATCGGTATTGTCCAGCGGCGGTACGGTCACCGGTTCATTGCCGACATCGGCCGGGCTCTGTGCCACACAGGGACCTGCAACGGCAAGGAGTGCGACGACGGCGAGCGGAAATGCTGAGTGCTTGAGTCTGTACACGGAGCCTCCTTGGACACGTATTCCATCGGCTCTTTTCGCGATCATCCCGCGCGAATACGGCCGCAATAGACGATCCACTCCAGCAGGAGCAGCCCGATTGCCACGGCGGTGAGGATCGGCCACAGTTCCAGCGGCGCCGCGTCGCCCACGGCCCCGGCCTGTGCGTCGCTGGCGTTGACACGCAGCGAGCGGAGCGGCCGGATGTCCGACTCCTGGTCGCTGAGCAGGTTGATCGCGACCCGGTCCATCGGCGCGATGGCTCCTCGGATGCTGTACAGACCAACGCGTCGCAGTGGCGGCAACGTCGTCTCCGTTCCCGGCTGTGTTTCCACGGTCACGCTGGCGGGGCCCTCGACCACCAGCTCATACGTATCGGCGCCGCTGCGAACCACGACCGGCTCGCCGGGGCGGAACGACAACGCCGCTTCGCCGGCGGCGAGCAGCAGGTGATCGAACACGTTCTGCAGGAACACCGTGATACTCACGTCCATCGGCCAGTTGCTTTGCGTGAGGCCGAAGCCGACCGCAACGTGCCGGTCACCTCCGGCGGTTCGGCTGGCGATCACCGGACCCTGCGGCCCGTACGCCAGCGCCGTCCAGGAGTCGGGCAGGTCATAGCCGCCGAAACCGGAGTAGACCAGCCCGTCAAGCGACACGTGACGCATGACCGGGTGCAGGCGATCCCAGCTGAGGATACGGGCGGCGTCTTCACGATCCGGAACACGGGTGTTCACGCCGGGCGGCGCCGCGCCGAACATGAGCGTCGGTACGGGCGGCAGTTGCGCGGGGCTCACCCGGTCGAATACGACGAGGTCGACCTCATCGCGTGACCACATGGGCCACAACGCCCGGTTGTCGCCCGGTGCCGGCAGCATGACGAGCCGCCGCGGTTGCATTGCTTCCAGCAGCCCCACCAGGAAGCGGTCAGGCCCGTCCTGGCCGTGCACGACGCCGATACGCGGGGCGGTCGGCGGACGCACGACCAGCGCCGCGGTGTTGTCCGCCGCAAGTTCGTCCCGGCGGCTGCAGGTCAGCGACAGTACCGCCGAGGTGGGGATTTCCTGCGAACCGGTATACGCCGTTTCACCCGGGCCCAGCGTTGAGGCCGCCGGGATGCTCAGCAACCGGGTCTCGGCCTGCGTCCCGTCGATCCGCAGCGTGACGGCCGTATCGATGGGTCTCGGGCCGGCGTTGACCAGGCGCGCGAAGATCAGGACGCGGCTCGGATCGCGGTAGTCGCGGCGGGCGCTGAAGGCGACGATGCCGACGTTGTCCACGGGTGTCCCGGGCGAAGGGCCGACACCGACGAACCGCAATGCCCCGACCGGGAGCAGGAAGCCGCTGCCCGATCGCGACCCCTGGGCCTGTGGGCGACCGACACCGCCGTCGGAGAACAGTACGACGTCCGGTGGCGTAGCCTCGGGCGTGTCGGCGCGGACCGCGAACGCGCCGGCGAGCCGCAAAGCGGCATCGAGGTCCGCCTGCTCGTCGGTCGGCTCGATGGCGTCGATGGCGTTCAGCAGCAGACGCCGGTTGGACTCGAAGCCGCACAGGACGCGCGGCGTCGCCCCGAACGCGACCACCATCAGCTCGGCCGGCTCGTTGCGACGGCCAAGACGTCGGACGACTTCGCGTGCGGCGTCACGGGCGGCATCGAGACGACTGTACTGCGGTGTTGCCGGGTCGTTGCCGTCGGGTGCGTTCATCGACGCGCTGCGGTCGATGAGCAGGATCATCCGCGACGCACCGCCGTGGCCGGCCTGTATGACGGGTCTTGCCAACGCGGCAAGGAGCGTCGACAGGGCAAGCAGTTGCAACAGCAGGAGGGTCGACCACCGCAACCGCTGGAAGGGAACGTTCGCCTGGAGGTCCTCGGTACTGCTGCGCCACAGCATGGTGCTGGGCATCCGCAGGGTCTGCCGGCGCAGCTTCAGAAAGTACAACACCAGCAGCAGCGGCACCACCACGGCCGCAGCGGCAAGCGCGGGCCATGGATTGAGAAACGTCATGGCGCAACCTTAGAGCAGTTTGCCTGACGTTGTAGCGACTGGTGGCCGTTCGGTGGTTGGTCGTCGCCCGTGGTTGGACGTCGTTCCACGGGCGACGTCGCTACCGCTCCGTCGGCCGTGCCACCCGATGAATTCGGCGGGTCGTACGAAAGCGAGTGTCGGCCCGGAGGGCCGTACGGAGCGCTCAAACTAACCTACGGTGACCCCGACATCGGTGGGCAGCGTCTCGACGATGTTTGTGAGGATCTCGTCGGTCGACTTGCCCTCGGCCTCGCCCTCGAAATTGAGCAGGCACCGGTGCCGCATCGCCGGCAGCACCACCGCGCGGATGTCTTCGATCGAGACGTTGGCGCGGCCGTCGAGCAACGCCCGGACCTTGCCCGCCAGGACCATTGCCTGGGCCGCGCGGGGGCTCGCCCCGAAACGCAGGAACTGGTTGACCGTCGGCGTGGCCAGGTCGCCGCCGGGGTGCGTCGCCAGCACGAGTCGCACGGCGTAGTCCTGAATGTGCGGCGCGATGACGACCTGTCGCACTATCTTCTGGTGCTTGAGGATCGTCGGTCCGTCCAGCACCTGGGTGAGCGTGGCGTCGTGACCGGTCGTCGTGCGGTCGAGAATCTCGGCCAGCTCGTCGCGGGTGGAATAACCGACCTCGAGCTTGAAGAAGAACCGGTCGAGCTGCGCCTCGGGCAACGGGTACGTGCCCTCCTGCTCGATCGGGTTCTGCGTGGCCATGACGAAGAACGGCGGGTCGAGAATGTATGTCTCGCTGCCGACGGTGACCGTGTGCTCCTGCATCGCCTCCAACAGCGCTGATTGTGTCTTTGGTGTGGCGCGGTTGATCTCGTCGGCCAGGACGATCTGCGCGAAGATCGGTCCCTTGCGGAACTGGAACTCCCGGCCCTGCTCGGTCTCGACGACGATCGTCGTGCCGGTGACATCCGCCGGCATGAGGTCCGGTGTGAACTGTATTCGTGAGAACGTCAGGTGCAACGCCTGGGCGAGCGATCGGATCAGCAGCGTCTTGCCGAGACCCGGCACGCCTTCCAGCAGCGCGTGGCCGTCGGCGAACAGGCACGTCAGCACGCCGTCGATGATCTCCTCGTGCCCGACCACCGCCAGCTGGATCTGCTGCTTGGCGCGAATGTAGTCTTCCCGGAACGCCTCGGCGGCGGCTTCGACCTCGCTGATGTCGGTTGCGGTCATGGGGGAGATGATATCATTTGTCCAACGAGGAAGCACTATGCACATGCACGCCATGCTCACTGCCGTGTGTCTCGCCGGGCTGCCGCAGGCGGCCATGGCCGACACGTTCACCGATGGGTTCGATCTGAATCACAACGTCGGTGGCTGGACCATCAACGGCAACCCCACCATCGATGCCGCCGGCGGCAATCCCGGGTACTGGTTGCACAACGCCCTGGCGGACACGTTCTATCCGGTCGTCCGGAGCGACGGCGTCTCGCCGTTCGTCGGCGACTTCCGCGCGATGAGCGTGACGACGATCGCGTTCGACGCGGTGCTGGTCGACTACGACTTCGCCAGCCCGCCGTGGCCGATGTCGCTGCTGCTTCGCGACACGAAGGGGACGCCCGGTGACCCGTCCGACGACGATTACGCGTACTTCGTCGGCTCGACGATTCCTTCGATCGGGCAGGGCTGGGTGCACTACGAATTCGCGATTCCAAGCGCCGACACGACTCCCGTTCCGGCAGGCTGGTCCGGCGGCTGGGCGGGTGACCTCGAGAACTTCCGGCCCGGCGTCGACTGGAACGACGTGATCACGAATGTCGACCGCGTGGAGATCGTGTGGAATCACCCCGCGTTCTTCGCGATCTTCGCCCAATGGAACGTCGGCATGGACAACATCTCGATCACCACCGAGCCCGGCAATCCGTGCGTCGCCGACACCGACGGCGACGGTGAGGTCGGGATCAACGATTTTCTCGATCTGCTGGCCGCGTGGGGCACCGACGACCCGATCTACGACATCGTGCCAGACGGCATTGTCGGCATCGAGGATTTTCTGGCGTTACTCGCCGCATGGGGGCCCTGTCCGTAAGTGCTATCTTGGTTCGCGGACGCACGCGGCATAGCCGGCCCAGATCAGGATCAGCCCGACGAACTCGCCGACGTACAGGGGCTCGACGAC
>Ga0209988_10000728_pt1 | contig 20924 bp, 20 predicted proteins | sample N075metaG_FD_183115 | JGI IMG/M metagenome (GOLD analysis project Ga0209988, IMG submission 183115) | Deep subsurface microbial communities from Kermadec Trench to uncover new lineages of life (NeLLi) - N075 metaG (SPAdes) (version 2) | ecosystem: Environmental > Aquatic > Marine > Ocean trench... | reverse complement strand
AAGATGTCGGTCGACAACGCCCGCGCGTCTCGAATCAGATCGAGCCCGTTGCCGTCCGGCAGGCCGAGGTCGACGAGCATGATGTCGGGCCGCTCGCGATGCAACGCTTCGGTGCCCTCTTGGAGCAACCCGGCCGTCGTGACGGAATATTCCTCCTCCTCGTTGCCGTCGCCGCGCAGCGCGTGCGCAAAATACTCTCGTGTTTCGACGTCATCTTCGACGACGAGGACTGAGTGGAGCATGCCTCCCCCGATTCGTTCGGTGCTTCAAATGGAGAACGAGAACGAGCCGAGATTATCCGCCCGTTTCGAGCCGGGGTCAATGCGGGCCCGATCGCTCGATGCGCCGAGTCAGACTCCCGAAGGGTCGAGGATCTCGTCGAGCGCGGGCCAATCGATGGCCGCCTGGCCCGCGAAGACATGCAGCAGAAGGTCGACGTCCTCGTCCTTTCCCGCTCGAAAACTCTTCACCTTCTTCTCGAGTTCGGCCGCGTCAGGGCACGGGGACTCGTCCTCTGTGAGGATGCCGTCTTCATGCGACAGGCCCATCAGATCGAGCCATTCCGTGAGAAGATCGAGTCGACATTTGAGGAAATAGATCGCGAGCAGTTCCTCGGCAAGCGAGTTCGATCCAGCGCGCGACAACACGCGGCGGACCGCAGCGACTCGCTTGGGAATGGGTTGTTTCCAGAGGTATTGGGGTCGGAACTTCAGCGTCGTGGCGGCGGTCGCAACGGTCTGTCGAAAGACTTCCGGCGTCTCCTTCGCGATCTTCGCCATGACTCGTTCGCATTTTTCTGGACTCATTTCGGCGAAGATCTGATGAGGTCGCATGCTCTCTCCCGTTCGCGGTGCGTACGCCGCGGCGAGCAGGATGTAGCATCCCCGCGCCGCTCGCGCAGATTCGATTCAGCTTGGAGGGGCTGCGCGCCAGGACTCGTGGACGCTGACGCCGAGTGTGCAGATCAGGCCGGCCGCGAGCGCCGAATGGAGTCCCGTGATTTCGATCGGCAGACGCAGTAGGACATTTGCGATTCCGACAACGACCTGGAGCGTTGCAAAGATCGCGGCGATCGCGAGCCAGACGCGCGAGCCCGCATGACTTCGTGCCAGCCATGCGGCGGCCAGGATGCCGACGAAACACGCGTAGCCCACACTTCGATGGAGCAGGTGGAGACCTTGAATGCCGCTCCAGGTCGGGAAGAACTCGCCATTCATGCATTGCGGCCAGTCCGGGCACGCCAGACCGGCGTAGTTCGAAGAGACGAGCCCGCCCAATACGATCTGAACCCCGAGCAGCATACCCGCGAGTGTCGTCATCCATCGCTGGGCGTCGGATGCGGGCGTCGGGTCGGTCTGGGTCGCATCGGCGAGCCTCGAAATACGTCGACCCAGGTAGACCAGGGCGAGTGCAAAGGCATTGCCGATGACGAGGTGCGAAGTCACGGTCCAGGATGCCAGGAGATGGAGTACGGTGAGCCCGCCCAAGACGATCTGCACCGCGAGCAGCACGGCCGTGACGAGCAATCCACGCCAAATCAATGGACGCAAGCGAGGGGGGCGAAGCGCCAGACCGGCGAGTCCGAGGAAGACGAGGCCAACGCTGCCCGCGAGGACTCGGTGGCTCCACTCGAAGGCGACCTTGATGTCGAATCGCGGAATCACCTTGCCGAAACACAGGGGCCAGTCGGGGCAGGCCAGCCCGGCCCCGTTCGCGCGAACGAGTGCACCGAGAACGATCAGCAGATAGGTCACCGCGGCGAGTGCGAAGAATCCAAGGGCGAGTCGACGGGTTCGCGAAGCGTCCGAAGGATCGAGGGGGAGGGCTGAATGGACCAGAGAACCGGGGCTCCCGCCCACGATTGCGAGCGAATGGGGGTGATATTCGGGGCGGCACCCACAGTTTAGCACCCAGCGGGAAGGGCCGGGGAGGCTGTGCCGGGTGTCGTGGGTTGGGAAGCCTGCTGGGCGCGTCAAGCGCCGTGGTCGGCCGCTCGATAGACGATGCATCATGCGGGTCGTCCCGCCGACCGCGAGGAATCCGCGCCCAGCAGGCTTCACCGCCCGGCCCACCTGACACAAAACTCAACAGCCGCCGTTCCCGTCCCCTGCCAAACCCCTTGGTCGAGAAAGTCTCCCCCCTCGGGTATAATCGGATTTGCGCGATGCGGGTTCCGGACTTCAGAACCGCTTCGAAGTCGACGATAGGAAGATTGTCATGGTCGAAACCCAAATCACTCGTGATCAAAATGATGACCCCCGAAAACTCTCTGCGATGATCGCTCGGGTATCCGAGCTGGCGGAAATCCACGCGGTTTCCTCGGTCGTCGTGGGCGTCGCTGCGGTAGAGGGAGACCTGCTCTTCCCGGACTATCTGGCGTACCTCGAAAGTGCGCTTCGCGTCGAGGATCAGATTTTTCGGATGACCCGTGAGCGCGCGGTGCTCTACCTCTCGGACGTCGATGCGGCCGGGGCTGCGGAAGTTCTCGTCCGGATCTTCGCGGAGTTCTGCGAAGAGTTTCCGGCCGCCAAGGCACCGGAATTCGCACAGCGGATGCTCGAAGTCCAACCCGGACTCGGCCCGTTGTCCGTCAGGGACGTGCTGAACTCGGTCTTCGGTTCCTGCGAGACGCTTCACTAGAGGCCTTTCCCGGAACGCGTCGCGACGCGGGTCCACCGCCGATCACCCCTCCACACGTCGCATTCGGCCGATCCGCGAATCCACCGGACCGATCGGCTCGGATTGCCCGGACTGGCTGTGATTCTCCGCAACCCGGGTCTTCCCCGGGCTTGGAATCGCAAATCGGATCGTCGTCGGTGTAACGCTCGGCCAGCGCCCGACGTATGCTTGCAGGGAGAATACAACCCATGGATTCGGGCATTTGCCTCGCGGATAGGCCGCGTCTGGGGCCGATCCTCGAGACAAACGGAGAACGAATTCGATGACGAAGCGAAGTGCAATTCTCGTGGCCGCGGCCGCGGCCATTTTCGTGAGTGGCGCGGCAACACAATCGATGGCCGCGCATCATGAAGGCGGCGACATGGTCAAGTGTCAGGGCGTCAACAGTTGCAAGGGTCAGTCCGAATGCAAAACCGACCACAGCGCGTGTAACGGACACAACGAATGTGCGGGCAAGGGCTGGGTCGAGATGAGCGCCGACGAATGTGACGCCGCGAAAGCGGCCAAGACCGCTGAATAGCGGACGGGTTTTCTACATCGAGCGAGTCGTTGCCGGGATTCGGGTACGACTCGCTCGATCGTAGAAAATCGTGGCGGGGCGATCATGCGACGCGAAGGTTCCATTCCTGGCAATCCTGTTCGTCCCGCAGAGGCTCCCTATCTGGGTGTGGGTGTCGGACTTCGGACCGTGCACTACGCCGACGTTCTGGAACGTGGTCGCCAAGGCGACCTGGGCGTCGATTGGTTCGAACTCCTCTCCGAAAACTACATGGTCGAGGGCGGGCGCCCGTTGCGGATTCTCGGCGAAGTGCGCGAGTTCGCATCGATCGCCCTTCACGGCGTCTCCCTCAACATTGGTTCGACGGATCCGCTCGACTCGGACTATCTGGATGATCTGGATCGGCTGAGTCGAATCGCGCGGCCGAGCTGGATCTCGGATCATCTCTGCTGGACCGGCGTCTCCGGAACGAATCTCCACGATCTCTTGCCGCTCCCCTATGCGGACGACGTGATCGTGCATGTCGCCAATCGCGTGCGACGCGTGCAGGATCGTCTCGGACGTCGCATCGCTCTCGAGAATGTTTCGTCCTATCTCAGCTTCGAGAGCGATGGGATGAGCGAATGGGATTTTCTGGTGGCCATCGCCGAAGAGGCCGACTGCGGCATCTTGCTCGATATCAACAATGTCTTCGTCAGCGCGCATAACCATGGCTTCGACGCCGTGAAATACATCGACTCGATTCCCGCTGAGCGCGTCTTCCAGATTCATCTGGCCGGCCATAGCCAATCGGGCGAGATGCTGATCGATACGCATGATCATCCGGTGACCGATCCGGTATGGACTCTCTTCGAGCGGGCGATCGAGAATATCGGGCCGGTCTCGACCTTGATCGAATGGGACGATCAGATTCCCAGCTATGCGCGGTTGGTCGAAGAGGCGGACAAGGCGCGAAGCATTATCGAACGGGCCCAGCAAGCGAAGGGGGCGAAGCGTGGCCCTTCGTGAAGTACAGCGAGCCCTCGCCGATTGGATTCGCGCTCCAGAGGGTGTGGCCGCTGCACTCCGCGAGGAAGACGCCCTTTCCAACAGTGCTGGCCAGGGTGCCGCTTCGCGCCGCCTCGAGAGCCTGATTCGATCCGATGCCACCCTCGACGCAGTCGGCCGGCTCGAAATCTACGCGAACGCCTATTTCAGTCGGATCCATGGCGTATTGAAATCCGACTACCCCGCACTCTCGAACGCATTGGGCGCCGATGCGTTCAACGACCTGGTCACTTCCTATCTGTTGGTCGAACCGTCGCGTCATCCATCGCTTCGTCATGCCGGCGCCCGAATGGCCGGTTTTCTTTCCGCTCACGATGCGGCCGCCGGGATTCGGGCACGCGCCGCCTGGGCGTCGGACCTGGCCGGCCTCGAATGGGCACGCGGGGAGGTCTTCGACGTGCAGGACGGGGCGGTGTTGGCACGAGCATCACTGACTTCGCTGGCTCCCGACGAATTCCCTTCGCTCCGGCTGGATCTCGGATCGTGGGTTCAGCTTCGCCGCTTCGATTCCCCTGTCGATCGGATCTGGACCTCTGCAACGCGCGAAACCATGGAGGTGTCGACGGCCACGCTTCTCTGCGAGGAAGCCGAGGGCGAAGTCTGTGTGCTCATCTGGCGAAAGGACGAAGTCGTATTGCATCGTCGGGTCGAAGAACTCGAAGCCGAGGCGCTCGATCGGGTTCGATGCGGGATTCAGTTCGCGGACCTTTGCGAATGGGCCGCGACGAAAATCGGCGAGGAGGAGGCGCCGGCCCAGACGGCCGGTTGGCTCGAGACCTGGCTCGCGGATGGACTCCTCGTTGACCCCTTCGAGGCGGGCGCGCGGCCCGTGGCCATCGAGTAACCAACGCGCCTAACGGCGAGCCTTCGCGCGCGACCGAGCCGGTCGAAACTCACGAGCGAGCGTGCGCTTCAAGAGGTCGAGTTCGTCCTGGATGAAGGGCGCGGCCTCGCCCGCGAGGATCCTCATCGACGCCAGGCCAGAAAGCACCGAAATCGTGTAGTGCTGGACCATCCACGATCGCCGCCGACCGAGATCCACGTCGGGAAAGAGTTGGCGCCAGATTCGAGTCCAGGCCTTCAAGATTTCGCCCTGCCAGGAGCGATCGCTCGGGTCCGATGTCGCTTCGGCGTTTCTCGATGCGGAATCTTCCAGCAGTATTTCGAAGGTCGCGCGGTAGTGGGGCGTATCGAAATGAGCCCATGCTGCGTCGATGAAGACATCGATGCGGCGACCGAGGGGCGCGGATTTCCCCAGATCCGCAAAGGCCTCCACGAGTCCCTCGGCGAAGCGATCGAATGATTCTTCGAGGATCGCGCCGAGGATGCCATCCTTGCTGCCGAAATGGTGTTGCACCGCGCCCCAGGTGACGCCGGCGCGGCGCGAGATCTCGGCTGCGGTGGTTCGTTGAAATCCGACCTCGCCGATACTCTCGACGGTCGCCGCCAGGATGCGCGCTTTGGTTTCGGCGGTGCGCTCGCTCTGGGTTCGACGCGGGCGCCGTTTTTCCGGCAGGCGGAGAAACTTGGAGGCACTCATCGACCCCACAATATCGTATTTACATTGCATTTACTATGTAAAATGTTTAGGCTCTGCCGGGTCGCCCGAGGAAATCGAATGGTCGAGTTCAGCCCCTATGCCTACGAGGTCCATGAAGACCCTTATCCGTTGTACGCCCAGCTGCGTGCGGAAGCGCCCGTGTATCGGAACGAGGAACTGGATTTCTGGGCCCTGGCTCGCCACGCCGACGTGCTCGCGGCGTTCAAGGATGTGAAACGCTTCTCGAGTCGCTTCGGCGTTTCGATCGATCCCGCCGCCTATGGACCCCACGCGCGAATCGGCACGTCGTTTCTCGCGATGGATCCGCCCGAGCATACGCGGATGCGTGCCATCGTTTCGCGGAGCTTTACGCCGCGGCGAGTCAAGGAGATGGCGCCGCGGATCCGTGAAATCGCCATTGCGCGTCTCGAACCACTCGTGGGCTCGGGTTCCTTCGACGCGATCGCGGAGTATGCCGGCAGGCTTCCGATGGACGTGATCAGCGAGATGTTAGGCGTTCCGGAGGCCGATCGAACGTCTCTACGAAGCTGGGCGGACCTGCTCGTGCATCGGAAGGAGGGCATGATGGATGTGCCGCCGGAGGGAGCCGAAGCGTTCGGCAAGATATTGAGCTACTTCGGAGAATTGATCGCGGATCGACGCAAACGGCCCGGCGACGATCTTCTCAGCGCGATGTTGGCATTCAATCGCGATGAAGATCATCTCTCGGATCAGGAACTTCTCGCCTTCTGCAATCTGATGATCGTCGCGGGAAACGAAACGACCACAAAGCTGATCGCGAACGCGCTCTACTGGTTGGACGAAAACCCGAGTCAGCGCGCGCGCGTCTCGAAGGGCGAGGTCGAGATGTCCCAGTGGGTCGAGGAGACGCTGCGCTACGACAATTCCACGCAAATGTTGGTCCGCACGCTCTCGGAGGAGATCACGATCGGCGGAACGACGCTGCCCGAGAACGCGAAGGTCTTGTTGCTGGTCGGGTCGGCGAATCGCGACGAGGCCGTATTCGAACGGCCGGACGAATATGATCTGACGCGGGACTGCAGCCGAATGCTCTCATTTGGCCAGGGCACGCATTTTTGTCTGGGTGCCTCGTTGGCTCGGCTCGAAGCGACGATCTCGATGCAGGAATGGTGGAAGCGTTTTCCCGACTATCGAATCGAAGCGGACGGCATCGAGCGAGTCCATTCGGTCAACGTCCGAGGATTCGCGACCCTGCCGGTCCGCGTTTGACTCGGCACTCAACCCCCGGCCCCGGCCCCCGGACGATGGGTCGATGGGACGATCGGGCCGCTGAATAGAATGGTTTTGAATTCGAGATCAGGCCTCACGCGATTTCGACATCTCTGGGAGAAAATCTGTGGCGCTCGTAACCTTGGCAGCCGAGAGTCGGAATCTGATCGACGGCGAACTCGTCGATGCGAGTAACGGCAAGACCTTCGAGAATCTGAATCCGGCGACGGAGGAGATTCTCGGGACCACGGCGGATGCGACGCCAGACGACATGGAGCGGGCCGTCGCGGCGGCGCGGCGAGCCTTCGACGAGTCGGATTGGAGTGTCGATCCGGCATTTCGGCAGAAATGTCTTCGACAACTCCATCAGGGGCTGCTCGAAGAGAAGGAACAATTCCGTTCGATCGTCGTTCACGAAGCGGGTGCCCCCGTCTCGACGACACCGTTCATGCAGATCGACGAAAGCATCGAAATGGTGGCCTATTGGGCGGATCTTGCGGGACGCTACGAGTACGAAACCGAGATGAGCGAAGTAATGTTTCTCGGACGACCTCAACGACGGATTCTCAGACGAGAGCCGATCGGAGTCGTCGGTGCGATCACGCCCTGGAACGTGCCCTTCTACCTGAATTTGACGAAGATCGCGGCGGCCCTCGCCGCGGGGAATACCTGTGTCCTGAAGCCAGCGCCGGATACGCCGTGGTCCGGCACCCATATCGGAAAAGTGATCGCAGAGCGGACCGAGATTCCGGCCGGCGTGGTTCAGATCGTGGCGTCGTCCGACCATGCCATCGGGGAAATCCTGTCGACGGATTCACGCGTCGATGCCGTGAGTTTTACGGGTTCGACCCAGACGGGCCGTCGGATCATGGCTTGCGCGGCCGAGACGATCAAGAAGGTCTTCCTCGAGCTCGGGGGGAAATCGGCGACGATCGTGCTCGACGATGCCGATTTCGCAAAAGTATGTCCCGCTGCGGCGATGACGTGTATCCACGGCGGGCAGGGTTGCGCGATTGCGACTCGCTGGCTCGTACCCCGCTCACGCTATGACGAGGCCGTCGCCTTGATCAAGACCGCTTTCGAGGCTTGGAATTATGGGGACCCGACGAATCCCAAGAATCTCCAGGGGCCCCAGGTGAGTCGGCGCCAACAGGAACGCGTGCTCGCCTTTATCGAACAAGGCAAGGCGGAGGGGGCCCGATGTCTGGTGGGCGGCGGAAAGCCCGAGGGAAAGGGATTCTACGTCGAACCGACCCTCTTCGTGGACGTCGATCCGCAGATGACGATCGCGCAGGAAGAAATCTTCGGTCCGGTCCTTTGCGTCATTCCTTACGAGGACGACGCCGACGCCATTCGAATCGCGAACGACTCTAAATATGGACTGTCCGGCGGCGTGCAAGGCGGCGAAGAGAAACGTTCGCTCGATGTCGCGCGCCGGATCCGAACGGGAACCTTGGCCGTCAACGGGGGTCAGTGGTTTCATGTGGATACGCCTTTCGGCGGCTACAAACAGAGTGGCGTGGGGCGCGAAAACGGAGTGATGGGATTCGAGGAATTGCTCGAGAGCAAGGTTATCGCGCTGCCGGGTCGATGACGCGGTCGCCCAAATTCGAGATGGATCGAAGAGGAGAGAAACAAGATGAGCTATCCGGGAATCGCAGGAAAAGTCGCGGTTGTGACCGGCGCGGGCGGTGGGATCGGCGAGGCCTATGCGCGCGCGCTGATCGGCGAGGGCGCGAAGGTCGTCATCGCTGAGATCGACGAGCAGAAGGGCACCGCCGTTGCCGACGCGATCAAGGCCGAGGGGGGCGAAGCGACCTTCGTTCGGGTCGACATCTCTTCGGAGGATTCGACGAAGGCCATGGCCGCGGAGACGATCGAAATTTACGGGGGCATCGATTTCCTCGTCAACAACGCCGCACTCTTCGGCGACATGAAGTTGGAGTCGATGCTGACGGTCGACTGGGCCTACTACAAGAAATTCATGGACATCAACCTGGACGGGGCTCTGCTTTGCTCGCGCGCCTGCTACCGATCGATGAAGGAACGTGGCGGCGGCGCGATTGTGAACCAATCCTCGACGGCCGCCTGGATGGGCGTCGGCTTTTACGGCCTTTCGAAACTGGCCTTGAACGGTCTGACCCATTGCCTGACGCGCGAACTCGGACACATGAATATTCGAGTGAACGCGATCGCGCCGGGACCGACCGAAACGCCGGCCCTCAAGGCACAGGTGCCGGCGCAGTTTCGGGACAGCCTCGTCGCGCAGACCCCGATCTCTCGCCTCGGCCAACCGAAGGACATGGCGGACGCGTGTCTCTTCTTGCTGTCGGATGCCGCGTCATGGATCAGTGGGCAGATCCTGGCGGTCGATGGCGGACAAATCATTCGTGCCTGACGATTCGGCCGGAAGCGCCGCGCGCGGATCGAGAGGCAGCGACTCGAAGGGCGGCGGCATACAACGCCGGTCCGGAGGAAGGGAGAGGAAATGGCGATTCGCGTAGGCTTCATCGGCCTCGGCAATCAGGGGAAACCCATCGCAGCCCATCTCGCGCCCGCCGGCTTCGAGACGATCGTCTACGACATCGATTCGGAACCCGTTGCCTTGCTCGTCGAGGGCGGCGCGCGGGCGGCCGCGACGCCACGTGAGGTCGGCGAGAATGCCGACATCGTCGGAATTTGCGTGCCCGAAGACAAACACGTACTCGCCGTCGCTCTTGGCGAAGAGGGAGTCTTGTCCGGGATGGGTGAGGGGAGTGTTCTGCTCGTTCACAGCACGATCCTGCCCGAGACGATCGAAGAACTCGCCCGCGTCGCGGTGGAGCGGGGAGTCGAAGTCATGGACGCCTGTGTGACCGGCGGCGCGATGCGAGCCAAGGCGCGGCAACTGACCTACCTGATCGGAGGTTCCGAAGCCGCTCTCAAAAAGGTGGCGGTCTATCTCGAGGCGACGACGGACGTTCCGGTGATCCATGCAGGGGCGTTGGGGAGCGGAGCCAAGCTGAAGCTTTGTATCAATCTGATCACCTACATCCAATGGGCCGCGGCCCATGAGTCGATGCTCTTGGCTCGGGCGATCGGTCTGCCGCAGGAGGTTCTCGAGGCGGCCGGGCGGGCCAATGGGCAGATGACGGACCTGATGGTGGCCTTCCTTGCCGTCCACAAAGTGCCCGAAGCCGACCGATTGAGCGATTCCTTTCAGGAAATGATGCGGCGGAACATGAAGATTGCAGAGAAGGATCTCGCCTGGGCGCTTCGGCTGGCCCGTGAATCGGATATCGCGCTTCCGGTCGGCGGAATCGTCGCGCAATCGATGGCGCGAATCTACGGGGTCGAGGACGCGGGCCGACGTTAGGCGTTCAGCGCGCAGGTTTTGCGGTCAGGTCGATCCAAAGAGGCTGCCGAGGCGGCGCGCCCAGGGTCCGGACCGACCCTTTGCGATGGGGCGCCCGTCGAGTTCGACGATCGGTACGATGCCGCGGACGATGTTGATCGACATCAGTTCCCGGGCGGATGCGAGATCGTCTCGCGTGAGTCTGGCCATTGCGATTTGGGGCCGACTCTCGAGGACGAGCTCGAGGCCGAGCCCCTCGACCGCGCCGAGCGAAAGGTCGGGCGTCACGAGCCGGCCGGAGTCGGTGACGAGGATGAGGTTGGACCGAACGCCCTCGACGAGGTGGCCCTCGTCGTCGAAGAGCAGGACTTCGTCCAGCTCGGATTTCCGGACTTCCTCCCGGGCAAAATCGTAGGCCTCGACGTCGACGAATTTGGTATTCCGACGCTTCCCCGGTCCGGGGTGGGTCGCAGCGGATATGGCTGCGAGCCAGGAATCGGGTTCGGGACCCAGGGCTCGAGGAACGACGCGGAGTTCGGGTGGGCCCGCGGCCGCGCGCGACCATTCGATGCGAAGAATCCCGTCGCCGTCGCCGTCGCTTTTGTGCTTGCCGAAGGCGGATCGGGCCGATTCCACCAACAGCGACTCGATTTCGATTTGTGCTGGAACGGGCATTTCGAGACGAGCCGCGTCGCGTCGAAGTCGAGCCGCATGGCGCTCCGCCCGTTCGACGCGTCCGCCCGTTACGCGTGCGGTCGTATACGATCCAAAGCGAGCGCCGGCGTTCGGGGTTGAGCGCGACGTTCTAACGGTCCTCGATCGCCACGTATTCCGTCTTCAGCGGGCCGGTGTAGATCTGGCGCGGTCGTCCGATCTTGAAAGCGGGATCTGCGTGGAGTTCCTTCCACTGGGCGATCCATCCGGGTAGACGTCCGATCGCGAACATCGCGGTGAACATATTCGCGGGGGTTCCGATCGCGTTGTAGATCACGCCCGAATAGAAGTCGACGTTCGGGTAGAGCTTTCGTTCCACGAAGTAGTCGTCCTTCAGCGTGATTTCCTCGAGCTCCTTGGCGATCTCGAGCAGTCGGCTGTGGACTCCCATTCGTTCGAGAACTTCGTCACAGGCCTTCTTGATGACCTTCGCGCGCGGATCATGGTTCTTGTAGACGCGGTGGCCGAAGCCCATCAGCCGCGCAGTTTCATCACCGCTCTTTGCGCGCTCCAGGAATTCGCGCGCGGTCTGTCCTTCTTGCGCGATTTCTTCGAGCATTTCGATGACCGCTTGATTGGCGCCTCCATGGAGCGGTCCCCAGAGCGCGTTGATCGCGGCGGAGATCGTTCCAAAAAGGTTGACCATCGAGGAGCCGACGAGTCGTGCCGTGCTCGTCGAACAGTTCTGCTCGTGGTCCGCATGCAGGATGAAGAGCAGGTCGAGCGCGTTCTCGACCACCGGATCGACTTCGAAATCCTCACAGGGATTGCCGAACATCATGCGCAGGAAATTGCCGACGTAGTCGAGGCTGTTCAGCGGATAGAGGAAGGGTTGACCGACCGAGTGCTTGTAGGCGTAGGCCGCGAGTGTGGGAAGCTTGGCGATCAGTCGATGGGTCGAGATATCGACCTGTCGCTCGTCCCTGGGATCGAGGGAATCCGGGTAGAACGTCGCGAGCGCGCCGACCGTTGCCGAACAAGCCGCCATCGGATGGGCATCCTTCGGCAAGGCCGAATAGATCTTCTTGAAGTCTTCGTGAAGCATCGTATGCCGACTGATCGTGGTGCCGAATTCTTCGAGCTCGCTCGTGGTGGGCAGATGCCCGTAGATCAACAGATACGAGACTTCGATGAAGCTCGATTTCTCTGCGAGGACTTCGATCGGAATTCCCCGATAGCGCAGAATGCCCTTTTCGCCGTCGATGAATGTGATTGCGCTCTGACACGAGCCCGAATTCGCGTAGCCCGGATCGAGGGTGATATACCCGGTTTCGGAGCGGAGATTCGAGATGTCGATGGCGCGTTCACCCTCGGTGCCTTCGACAATGGGGAGTTTGATGGTCTGGTCTCCGAGCCGGAGTTCTGCGAATTCGGACATGGAGGGCTCCTTCCTCGTTTTCGCTCGTGATTCGTGCGAAGAATGATGTTGCTTCTCGTACCCGAGACCTTGGCTCGCGGAGGACAGCAGCGATGTGGTTGGAAACCTGCGCTTGCCTCGGCGGCGTCGGAAACTGCGGTTCGGCAGAACTCGGTCGCCTAGAACTCGAGCTGCCTATCGGATCTGGGTCTTGCTCAGACTAGCGAAATGAGCCCCGGGATGGCAGCCCGTGGTATCCGAAAACGGTCCAGTTCCGCGGATATGGGAAGGACCACTGCCGGTCGGTCCGAAACTCTTCCTGGGGGGCTCCCGGTCGCATAGTCAGGGTTTTTCCCGCTGGGGATTCGATGCGTCTCGGCGTGCCAGGGTCAGTCGGCGGCGACCGCTTCGAAACGACCTCATTTCGCGCAAACCGAATCGCTCGTGGAGGACCTCGAAATGTCGGCGTCGCAGAAGCACGAGTTCTCCGCCGACGTTCAAAAACGCCCGCAGTTGATCCTCGTCACGCAGGGAAACCAATGACGCCGCGCCGTAGTAGGCGAGTCCTCCTTCGAGGGGTGTCATCCCATAGACGCCGACGGGTTCGCCTTTCCTTGCGAGCGACGCGGTGGCTTCGGCGATCGGGCGCGGGGATTTTTCGTTCTCGAGCAGAGGAAGGGCGAGGGTGAATCCGGCGAGTTCGAGGGCCGCGACGATCGAGATGGCGCAAATGAATCGACGCACCGCAATCGGAGTGAGCTGGGCCGTCATGCTGGAGCGGGTCCCGACGAGGACGCCGACGAGCGCGAGTGCCGGGAAGATGGGGAGCAGATAGAGGCCGCGTTTGCCTGCGGAGAGGCTGAAGAAAATCAGCGGCAGGATCATCCAGACGAGTAGGAAGCGGGCGGACGAGGCCCGCTCGAAGCCTGCGTCGAAGGGGCCGCGCGCGGTGTTCGACGAGACTCGCGACCAGCGCCACAAGATCGGAATGGAGAAGGGCAGGACCAGACTCCAGGGTAGGAAATCGAGAGGCAATTGAATGGCGTAGTAGTAGAACGGACGAGCGTGGGAGGTCCCTGCGAAGAAGCGCCCGATCAGGTTTTCGCCGACGGCCGCGTCCGCGAAGCCTGGGGGCCCCAACGCGATAGCCGCGAGGATCCAAATCGTGACCGGTCCGATCGAAAGGATCCAGGCCCAAAGCGGCGTGATCGCGCCGAACGCGCGCAAGCGTCCCTCCCACGCGAGGTATCCGGCAAACACGAGAAGTGGGAGCCAGCCGACGGGCCCCTTGACCAGAGCGGCCGCGCCGAGGGAGGCATGCAATCCGGCGATCGCCAGCGGAAATTGGCGGGCCTTCTCGATCCCGCCGCGTCTTGATTCGAGTAGGAGGAAAATCGCGATGGCGCCCAGTTCGAAGCATGTCAGCAAGACGTCGAGTTGAGCGCGGCGTGCCGTGAAGGCGAATCGAAAGCTGGTTGCAAGGATTCCGGCGGCCAGGATGGCCGGCATCGACCGGGCGAAGAGGAGGCGACCGATCCAGACGGTCAGCGCGATGCAGAAGACGCCGGCGATCGCCGAGGGCAGCCGCGCGGCGACCTCGTGAACGCGGTCGAAAGGCGCGCCAATCGCGGCGGCGAACCAGAAATAGAGCGGCGGCTTCTGTGTATAGGGTACGTCGTTCAGGTGGAGCAATACGAGTCCCGAGGCCCCGTGTCGGAACGACCGTAACTCTTCGGCGATCGCGCCGTAGCGTGGCTCGTCGGGTGCCCACAGGTCCGTCCCGCCCAATCCCGAACCGTAGAGGAGGGCGGCGCCCACGAGCAGGATCCCGAGCGCGCGGCGGCTCTGCGACAAGGGCGACAAGGGCCACAGGGGCGGGCGAAGGGCGAGGAATCGGGCGCTTTTCGGGGACGGGTTCTGCACGGGTGCCATCGACGGTACCCTTCTGTCCAAGGAGGTGCAGGCATGGCCAATGCAAACGAACGCGACCCGGTCGAGGCCGAAGCGAACGCGGCGCTCAAGTCGATGATCTCGGACAAAGGGGTCAATCCGGGAGCGATCGCCGATCTGCTCGACAAGTTGGCCGACGCGCTTCGGCCCCGAGTCGTCCGCGACCTCGGCCGAAGGGATCAACAGGCGCTCTATGCGAAGGTCGAGGGCTTCGCGTCGCTTCGGTTGGTCGACCTCGTTCCGCCTACTCGTTCCGATCTCGAAGAGGTCCGTCATCTCGGCCGGAACTCGCTGCCGGCGTTCAAGATCTTCGAGAAACGCTTCTGCCGACTTCCGGGCAGCCCCTCGGATTCACCCGAAGCGCTCGCTGGGTATAATTTTCAGGCCATGTCTCCCGTGACCGGCCCCGGCTACTTCATGGCACGTGAGGATGCGAAGACCGGAGAGATTCTCGTGGACTACAATCGATTGCCCGACCAGAAGCCGCTTGGCTGGCCAGAGATCCGCTCGAACGAACGCGGTCTTTCGCGCTTCGTCTATGGATTCATGGTGGATCGCCTTCGGCGTGTTTCGGAACACGTGACGATCGGTTCGGCCGCTCGAAAAGGGAAGGACCTTGGTAGCTATTTCATCCTCAGTCGTGCGGGCTGAAATGGAACCCTATCTCTCCGTCGTGATTCCGTTTCGAGACGAAGCACGGTCGCTTCGGGTTCTCTACTCCGAACTGGTTCGCGTTCTCGAGGCGTTCGAATTTGAATCCGAGATGATCTTCGTCGATGACGAGAGTCGCGACGAGGGAGGGGAAATCGTCCGAGACCTGGTGGTCGAAGACGCGCGAGTGAGATTGCTTTCATTGACTCCGCATGCTGGACAGTCCGCGGCGCTCGAGGCGGGATTTCGAGTCGCACGCGGGGAGATCGTCGCGACGCTCGATGCGGATCTACAAAACGACCCGGCGGATCTGCCCCGCCTGATCGCAGCCCTCGATCGAGCCGATTGTGTCTGCGGTGTTCGGGTCGATCGACAGGATGTCCTCGGGAAGCGCCTCGCGTCGCGCATCGCGAATTCGGTGCGGCGATTCGTGCTCTCGGATGGGATCCACGACATCGGCTGCTCCCTGCGCGTCATGCGCGCGAGCTCGCTTGCTGGAATCAGGCTTTTTCGGGGCGGGCATCGGTTCTTGCCGTCACTCCTGGCCATGCAGGGTGCGCGTATTGTCGAGCTTCCCGTCCGGCACCGGCCACGACGCTTTGGCGATTCGAAATATCGGATACGAGGTCGTCTGGGCGTCGTCTGGATCGATCTCTTGGCCGTACTCTGGATGAAACGCCGGACGGATCGTCACGAGGTCAAGGAACTCAACCGACGCGCTTGACCTTGAAACCACGCTTCTCGAGTTCCTCGACGAGCGTGTCACGATGGTCACCTTGGATTTCGATCACACCGTCTTTGAGCGCGCCGCCCGTGCCGCAGCGCCGCTTGAGGTCTGCCGCCAGCTCGGTGAGTTCGCTGGCGTCGATCGGGACGCCGGTGACGGTCGAGACGATCTTGCCTCGGCGTCCCTTGGTCGATCGACCGACGCGGACGATGCCATCGCTGGCTCGTCTCGTTTCCGCTTCATCGCGTGCCTTGATTCGCGCCCGCGCGCCCTTGCCCCGACAATTGCAACGGGATTCGCTGCGCCCGCAGGAGGGGCACACGCGCCCGTGCTCGCTCGAATAGACGAGCCGATCGCCGACGTTGGCGCGGGTCATCGCGAGTGGCCTGCGTCGTTCAGTCGTCGATGGTCGACCATGATGCATCGGTCCTGGATGACATCGATCCCCGCCTCACGCAGACGTTGGGCCGAGGGGCCGTGATGAATCCCGAGCTGCATCCAGACCGCTTTCGGAGCGGGATCGAGCGCCAGGATCTCGTCGACGTGCTTCGCGATATGCTCCGAGGCGCGGAAGAGATTGACGATGTCGATCGGCTGGTCGATTTCCGAGAGACTCGCTAGGCAGGGTTGGTTGAGTACGGAGTCGTGCTTCGGATTGATCGGCAGAATTTCGTAGCCGGCTCGTTGCATGTATTGGGGGACCCGATACGCATCCTGATCGGGATGATCCTTGATCCCGACGACGGCAATGACTCGCGATGATTCGAGAAGACGCCTGATGGTTTCGGACACGTTCTCGTCGGTTGACATGGGCGCCCTTTCGAACCTCCTTTGGATCTCCCTGGCTGGGATGTGAGAAGATCCCTTTCGATTCGGCTGCGGATCCGTCGATGAGATTAGCCTTTCTGGCGCTTCGAATCCGACGCGTTCGGAAGCCCGAGGTCGTTGCGCCGGGAGCGCGCTTCGAATGCTCGACACCCCGGGGCACAAGGGATACGGTCCGGGCCATGAAATTCCAAAACCCTCGATGCCAGGTGTCTCCGATGCTTCTGGCGGTACTTTTTGTGTTGACCTTCCTGGAGGCCATCGTCGCCTTCGCGGGGTCCGACGACATCGTCCGAGATCCGGTGGCGGGTCTCGTCGAAACGAGACTCGAGAATGGGCTTCGTGTCATCTTGCTCGAGGATCACCGAACGCCCGTCGTTGCATTTCAGATCTGGGTCGACGCCGGCTCGTCGGACGAATCCTTCTACACCGGGATAGCCCATCTCTTCGAGCACATGATGTTCAAGGGGTCCAAGAATATTCCGGCAGAGGTCCACGCCCAGTTGATCAATGAAAGAGGAGGCCGAATCAACGCCTATACCAATCGCGACGTGACGGTCTATCACGAGGACGTCACCGCGGAATCGCTGCCCCTGGTCATCGACCTCGAGGCCGAGCGATTCGCCTACCTCGACATCTCGCAAGAGACTCTCGAGAGCGAGCGTGAGGTCGTACTCGAGGAGCGTCGTCTGCGAACGGAAGACAGTCCCGAGGGCCGCGGGTTCGAAGCGCTCGCGGCGCTGGTCTGGCAGGCCCATCCCTATCGTTGGCCGACGATCGGTTGGCGGAGTGACGTCGAAGCGGTGACCGTGGCGGCCTGTCGCGACTTTTTCGACACCTACTATGCGGCGAATAATTTGACCGTGGTGATCGTCGGGGACTTCGAGACGGCGTCGACGATCGACCGAATCCGCAGGACTTTCGGGCGCTTGAGAGCCGCGGACGAAATCCCCCGAAATCCGACGAGCGTGATCCCGCAGCGCGGTGAGCGGAGAGCCGAGATTCTCTTCGACGTCAAAATTCCACTTCTCTATGCCGGATGGCATACCCCTGCGACGGGCCATCCAGACGGCGAAGCACTCGATGTCGCGAGTCAGATCCTGTCGGGCGGTCGTTCGAGTCGACTCTACCGGTCGCTCGTCTATGAAAAGGAAAAGGCGCTCTACGCCTATGGCGGCTATATGGAGCTTTCCGATGCAGGCATGTTCTATGCCATCGCGGGCGCACGGCCTGGCGAGTCGCTCGACGAGGTCGAGGCGCTCTTCATGGCCGAAATCGAACGCGTCGCAACGGATGGCGTGAGTGAGGAGGAAGTGGCGCGTGCCAAGAGGCAGATGGAAGTCGGACTCGTGAGTGGTCTCGCCACGAACCATGCGCTCGCGAGTCGCATTGGGCGTGAGATCGTCGCGTTCGGTCGGGTCAGGCCGCTCGAGGAGCGAATCGATGCGATTCGCTCCGTCACGCCGGAGGATGTCCAGCGAGTCGTTCGGACCTATCTACAACCGGAATCGCGCAGCGTCATCCATGTCATCGCCGCAAGGTCCGATGAGAATTCGAATGCGGAGGTCGCTCGATGAAACGCGAATACAAGTCTGTGATTGCCGTTGCCATGCTGTTGTTTCTGGGCTTGGGTTGCGGGCTCTCCGGGCCTCGACCGGCCTGGGAAGTGCCCCCGCCGCCGCCCGTCGAAAATCCGATCGTGTCGAGTGGCGACCTCCACCGCACGACACTGCCAAATGGCTTGAAAGTGATCTTGCTCGAGGACGATCGGCTTCCGCGCGTGGCCCTCGGAATCACCCTTCGGCGTGGCGCTGGAAGTGTCGATCCCTCCCAAGCCGGCGTTGCCGAACTCGCGGTCGAAGTCATGCAGCGAGGGGCGGGGGATCGGGACGCTTTAGCGTTGGCCAAAGTCGTCGAGGATGTGGGCGCTTCGTTGTCGGTCGCCTCCGGTTGGGACACGACGACGGTCTCACTTTCTGGATTGTCGATCGATCAGGAACTGCTCTTCGAGATTCTCGAAGACGTCGCGTTGCGTCCTCGCTTTGATCGAAAAGAATTCGAGAAGGCCCGAGCGGAACAACAAGCCGCGATCGTGGCGGCGCAGGATGAGCCAGCAACCTTGATCCGATGGCACGTATTGCGCGTTCTCTACGAGGGCCATCGCTATGGTCAGCCGCGCATCGGAACCGAGGAAACGCTCTCTCGACTCGACGTGGATCAGACCCGCGCCTATTGGGTCGACCGGTTCGTGCCGGGTAACGCGATATTCTGGGCGGTCGGTGATTTCGACGCCGCCGAGTGGATTCCCGAGATTCAGCGCGCGTTCGGCGGAATGTCCCAAGGCCCGGTCGTCGAGAACACGCCCCCGGCCGCGACTCGATCGCCCAGCGAGCGTCGAATCGTCGTCGTCGACAAACCCGATCTGGTTCAGGCGCGTATCATCGTGGCCCACGAAGGGATCGCCCGAACCGAGTCGACACGCATCGCCGTCGATTTGATGAACGACGCCCTCGGCGGAAGTGGTTTCTCCTCACGTTTGATGAAGACGATTCGTTCGGACGAGGGTCTGACCTACGGTGTGGGATCGGGCTTCGCGTTGCGCAGCGAGCCGGGACCCTTTTCGGTGTCGACCTTCACGCGTGTTTCGAAGGTTCGACGAGTCGTCGACCTGGTGCTCGAGGAGATGGATGCGATTCGCAATGCACGACCGGTCGGCGAGGAGGAACTCGCCAGATTCGTGAGCTACAACGTTGGTCGGTTCGGACTTTCCCTCGAAACCTCGGATGCCGTGTTGTCTTCGCTGGTGGATCTCGATGTCTACGATCTGCCGGAGAACTCGCTGGACACGTACCGGAGCCGGGTGCGGGCGGTGACGCTGGAAGAGGTGGCGTCGGCTGCGGAGCTTCGGCTTCATCCGGATCGGGCGGCGATTGTCGTGCTCGGTCCCGCCGCGATCCTCGTCCCTGAACTCGAGGATCTGGGTCCGGTCGAAGTCCGCCAGCCTTGATCCTGAGGACCAATCGTCTCGGTCAGCGTCCGAAGATATCGAGAATGTCGCTGCCGCGAACATAGCGTGAGGGATGGATCGCTTCGGCGAGCTCGTCGAGAGTGATGCCGTCGGGTTGGATCTGACGTAGCCAACTGTTCTGGATACGCCGGAACTCGCCTGGCGAGAGTCCGAGTCGGCGGTGCGCGCGGAAGAGGTCGTCCAACGATTCGAGCTTTCGATAGGCTTCGAGCAATGTACTGGGCCGATTCTTGACGAAACGACGCAGCTCGAAGCCGACGACGCGTCGAGCACGTGTATTGGCGAGATAGAGATCGAGCGCTTCCTGAAGGATCTCTCGAACTTCGCCCGTACGCTCACCTTCGAATCCAAAGAGTCCTTGATAGAGTGCGAGCGCCTCGTCGGCGTAGTCCGCATCGAGCCGAGCCAGGGTCACGGTTGCAATCTCATCGTCTGAGGCGAAGCCGAGGTCCTCGATGATCGCGACGCCTTCGAGTCGAGCGAGCCTGACCGCCAGCGGCGTTTCGTAAACGTCGATCGCGAGTTCGAGTAGCCGATCGCTGTTTCGGAGCTCGCGCGGCTCGGGGATTTCAGGTTCCAGTGTCGGCTCGACGACCGGTCCGAAAGCGCCCGACAGGTCCGATCGAGAGGCGCCCGTGGGTCTCAGACTCGGGATCTCGTTGGCCAAGGAATTCGCTGATGAGGAGAAGCGGAAATCCTCGACGACGAAGGACCCTCCGCCGGGTTTGAGCTCGAAGAGCGGGAAATCACGCAGAAAGGCCGGGTTGTTCTTGGTATCGAAGGGATTGGGTGCCCCGAAGCGGAAGGCTCGGCCGCGTCCGATCTCCCGGGGTGTGATGGGACCGAAGTCGATCGTATTGGCGGAAATCGAAGGCCCGGGATCTTTTTGAGCGTCACCGGAGAGGTTGAAGACGTTGCCCGATGACCTTCGAACCAAGCCGATGGCGCTCGCGCCGACGTCGAGATCGAGTGCCGAGATGTCGCCTAACGCGGCGAGGCCACTATTGGCGTCCACCGTGATTTCGGTACGTCCGCCGACCGAGAGCTTCTCGCCGGAAGCCATGATGAAATTGCCGTCGCGACTGTTGAAGCTGAGATCTCCGAGCGCCTTGCCGATTGTGGCGAAGGAGGCCGAGCGCTCGCGCCCCAGATCCACCGATTCGAGGAATCCTTCGAGTTCCTCGAGCGAGCCGACTCCACCGATCGCCGCTTCGATCGCAGAGGTCCGATCGCCATCGGAAAAGGCGTAGGCCGCAAAGAGAATGTCTTCGACCGTCCATACTTCCTGATTCGAGAGGACCGGGGTTTCGGGAATGCCATCC
>Ga0209988_10000726_pt1 | contig 20946 bp, 17 predicted proteins | sample N075metaG_FD_183115 | JGI IMG/M metagenome (GOLD analysis project Ga0209988, IMG submission 183115) | Deep subsurface microbial communities from Kermadec Trench to uncover new lineages of life (NeLLi) - N075 metaG (SPAdes) (version 2) | ecosystem: Environmental > Aquatic > Marine > Ocean trench... | reverse complement strand
AGGATCAACGAACCCTTCCCGAGGCCGCGCTTGCCCCAGGCCAGCTTCCCGTCTTCGACGGAGATCGCCTTGAGCGTTGCATTGTCGAAGCCGTAGATCGTTCCCTCGTGAACGACCGCGGAACTGAAGTGATTGCGCATGAACGGTTGCTCCCAGAGCAACTCGACCTCGCCCTTTCCATCGGCCTCGTTGACACGGAACAACCGTGCGCCGACGCCTTCGGCCCCGGCCATGTACAGCTTGTCCGGCGGGATGTGGATCGGCATGGCGTGCGTTTCGCCCTGCGGCCATTCGTGGGACCAGACCTCACCGCCCGCCGCGTCGATGCAAACCAACTGGCCGCCGGCCACGTAGACGAACCGTTTCTTACCCCCGACCGTCAAGGGCAAGGCCGAGGTGTACCCGGCCGTGCCGGAGCCGCGCGCCCACACTATTTCACCGTTGTACTTGTTGATTCCGACGTAGTTGTCGCCGTCGCCGCCGCCGCCCTGAACGATGACCTGGTCGCCGTCCACGAGCACCGACGTGGAGTACCCGAAGCGCGGGATTTCGACACCGAATTTTTCCGTGAAGTCCATCGACCAGACGATCGAGCCGTCTTTTGTCTCCAACGCTGCGAACGTGCCGCCGGAGTCCAAGACATAGACTCGGTCTCCCGAGACGGTCGGAGTCGCCCGTGGGCCGTCGCCGAACTCGTTGTCGAAGCGCTCGCCCAGCGGAGTACGCCAGAGCTCCTCGCCGTCTTTCACCGACAGCGCGACGGCGACTTCCTTCCACTGGCCGTCAATCTCGGCGGCATACATGGTGTAGAGCCGGTCACCGACGATCGACACGGCGGAGTAGCCGGGACCGAGCGGTTTGCGCCATATTTCCTTGGGACTCTTCTCACCCCACTCCTTGGCAAGGTCCGTTTCGTGCGAAACCCCGTTGCGGTGGATCCCGCGGAACTGCGGCCAATCGTCGGCCACGGCAAACGGTGTCAACATCACGAACGCGCACACCGGACCCATAAGAATCATCCCTTTTCTCAATTTGTCATCCTCCGCGGAACCCTTCGCCATGGGGATCATACCGTACCGCGCTAGAGATATTGCCCGCCGGGCTGGACGGCGGTACGCGGCGATACGACGACGTGACGCAACTCGCCACGGCCGATCGTATGCACTCGCGGCATGCGGCGCTCCCACCCGGTGCCGGTGGTGAACTCCACGACGACCAGCGTTTGCCTGTCTTCGTGAAGCAAGAACAGGTCCCGGCCGACTTCCCAACCGGCCGGCGGCGAATCCTTCCAGGTCAACTCCACGCGCGGGAGCAACTCATCCGGGCGATGCAGGATGCGCTCCGCATCGTAGCTGCCGAAGTGTTTCGCGGCCGACAGACCCCAGGAGCCAACAACCATGCCGAGCAGAACGAGCCCGGCGGCGCCGTGCCGCCAACGCCACTCCAGGGGCCCCCCACGAATCCGGCCCACGACCACGAGGGCGAGCAGAAGCAAGGGGACCAGTTTGAGCCATGTGTGCTGATGATCGACCCACCAGCGGACCCAAGTGCGGTCGTAGTGCAGGAACGCATAGTGCGTTGCGAGTGGGATCAGGGAGTAGACCACGGCGACGAGCGCGAAAGTGAAACGACGGGTCTGGACGACCAGCCAAACGATCCACGTGAAATAGACTAGGTTTTGAACGACGTACCAACTTTGAAACGCCGACTCGACCCAGCCGGAACCCAGCGCTGCGGGCGAGAGCCCGAACGGCCTGAGAAAGTAAACCGTCTTGAGCCAGCCGATGAGCGCGGCGTACGACGCTAGCGACGCGACGGCGGCGAGTGCAACGGCGACGGCTTTCAACCGTTCACTCGGCCGCGGCCAGCGCGTTCTTTTGCTCTTCAATGAAGCGATCGATCTTTTGCTCGAGGACGCGTAACGGGATCGACCCCGAAAGCAGGACGGCATCGTGAAACTCACGGACATCGAAGCGATCACCGAGCGCCGCCTCGGCGCGCCGACGGAGTTCCTTGATCTTGAGTTCACCGATCTTGTAGGCCAACGCCTGCGCCGGCCAGGAGATATAACGGTCTGTCTCCGTGCCGATCTCGTGCAACGACAACGCCGTGTGGGCGGCGAGATAGTCCACGACCCGCTGGCGCGACCAACCGAACGCGTGCACGCCCGTGTCGACGACCAGGCGGCAGGCCCGCCACATCTCGTACGTCAACCGCCCGAAATTACTGTAGGGATCGGTGTAGAACCCGGCCTCGATCCCGAGCCACTCCGAGTACAACCCCCAGCCCTCACCGAATGCCGAGAGGTAGGAGTAGCGGCGAAAATCGGGCAGGTCCTCGAGTTCCGCGGCGAGCGCTCCCTGGAGGTGGTGCCCGGGGACGGCCTCGTGCAACGTGAGCGCTTCGAGGTTGTACAACGGCCGGGTTTCGAGCCCGTACGTGTTAACCCAGTAACGGCCCGGTTGCGTCCCTCCCGCCCTTCCGGAAACGTAGCGACCCGCGGTGTACTTGGGAGCGATCGAGTCGGGCACCGCCTCGACGGTGTACGGTTGCCGCGGCAACGTCTTGAACAGCGCGGGCAACTTGCCGTCCATCCGCTTGGAAATGTAGGCCGCTTCGCGCAGGAGTTCCTCCGCGGTCTTGGGGTAGAACCTCGGATCCGTACGCAGGAATGTCAGAAACTCCGCAAAGCTCCCTTCGAATTCGACTTCCTTGATCACCGCCTGCATCTCGGTGTGGATACGCGCCACTTCCTCGAGCCCGATCTGGTGGATCTCCTCGGCGGTCAGGTCGAGCGTGGTGAAGTGCCTGATCCGTTGGGCGTAGTACTCCCTGCCGTTGGGCAGGCTGGTCGCGGCGAGTTCCGTGCGCGCTCCCGGGATGTACTCCTCGGTCAGGAAAGTCACCAGCTTGCTGTACGCCGGCACGATCGACGTCTCGATCAGCGCGCGCGCCGCCGTTGCGAGCCGCGCTCGGTCGCCGTCGGGAACGCCCACCGGGAACTCACGAAACGGAGTGTAAAACGTACTTTCCTCGGGGTTCTCCACGACATGGGCCTGCGCGCTGCTCTCGATCCCGTCGAGCACAACGCCCGGCTGCGTCATGCCGTTTTCGAGACCCATCCTCATCAGCGCGATCTGTTCGTCGACGACACGGGGCCAGTGGCCCAGCCGCGAGAGATAGTTCTCGTAATCGGTCACGTTCTCCAACGGGGTATTGAAAGGCAATCGCGCAAAACCGGCCCAGAAGCTGGAATCCGCATTGAACGGGATTTGGTATGCACCGAACCGGTAGCCGGCGACGCGGTCCTCGAGTTGGGCGCGGAAGATCGCGGCGTTGATCCGATCCTCCTCGGAGAGGGCCTCCAGCAGAATGTTGTCCAGTTCGGCGAGGAAGCCGCGCCATAGTGCGTCGCGACGGGCGAGCGACTCGAGCGAGAACGAACTCAACCGGTCGTTGGCATCGTGGACCCCGACCGAGGTCGCAAGGCGCGGAAATTCCGCCAGGCGGACCTGCCATTCGCGGTCAAAAAGGTCGTGCAGCGTGCGGCCGGCATCCACGCCCTGCGCTCCCGCGACGGGTGCGGCGAGCGCGAACAAAACGAGAAGTGCCGGCGCGGCAATGCGCGACATCGAGGTCTTCACGGGGTGGTCCGCCCGCGTTCCCCGGACGACTCCAACTCGATCGTGTCGGGAAGGTTGGGCACCATGCAGAGAAACTCGAACGGTGCTTCCAGGACCGTGTAATCGTGGGCCACCCCCGCCGGAATGAATACAACATCCTCGGGGCCGACCTCGAAACGCTCATCGCCAATGCTGATCCGTGCCCGCCCGCGCAGGACGAATTGCTCGTGCTCGACCGTATTCGTATGCCGGGGCATCCCGCCGCCCTCGCCCATCACGAACCGTCGCATGGCGAAGTGTGGCATCCCTTCAGCGGGTCCAAGCAGCACCTGGGAGCGGGTGGCCGTTCCTGCCCGCACCTCGGCGAATTCGGCCTCGGCGGCCGGCCGGACGAAACCCTTTCGCGACGTATCCATCGGTCCCTCCCCGGGTGAGCGTTCGACATGAAACGATCGCTAGATTATAAAGTCACTGAAGGAGATCCTCATGCGATTGTTCGTCCTGTCTCTCATGCTCCTGCTGGCCATCGCTTGCGGAAGCGAACCCGAACCCATGGAGGAGAATACCGCCGCTCCGGCGCAGATCCCGCAACCCGAGGCCCCCGACGCGGATGACGGCGATATGGCGGTCAACATCATCGGCGAGGCCCGGCTGGCCAAATTCATTTCCCCGGAGTGGGCTCGTATCGAGCGGTTCACGAAGCAGTTCTACGACGGGAAACTGGACGAACTCTACGCGAGTTTCTCCGAACCGTACAAGCAAGAATTCTCGATGCAGGACCTGATCGACCTCCGCGACAAGGTGCTGACCGAGTACGGCCAAGAGGTCGAGGTCGTCGCCACGCGGAAAGAAGAAAAACAGAACTACCGAGCGTTCTTTCGCGCTGCGCGTTTTTCGGACGATGAGCGGCTGATCGAGATCGCGTTCCTGATCGGGCCCGACGAATCGATCGGCGGGCTCTACGTCACGCCCGACCGAGGGACCCAATCTCCCGCCCGGTAGCGAACTCAAACAGGTCGCGGTACGCCCGGCTGGCGGGTTATCCGCAGGTACGGCTTCTTCGTTTCCCAGCCCTCGGGGAATAACTCCTTAGCCTGTTCGTCGCTGATCGCCGGCAGGATGATCACATCGTCGCCGTTTTGCCAGTTGACCGGGGTCGCGACTTTGTGCCTGTCGGTGAGTTGCAGGGAATCGATCACGCGAAGGATCTCATCGAAGCTCCGTCCCGTGCTCGCCGGGTAAGTGATCATCAGGCGGACTTTTCGATTCGGGTCGATGACGAATACCGAACGTACCGTCATGGTGTCATCGGCTTCGGGGTGGATCATGTCGTACAGGTTCGACACCTTGCGATCGTGATCGGCCAGCAGTGGGAAATTCAGCGCCACACCCTGGGTCTCCTCGATATCCGCGGACCACTTCTCGTGATCTTCCGTGAGATCGACGGACAGGCCCAGCACGCAGACGTTTCGACGGTCGAAATCGGGCTTAAGCCGGGCCACCGCGCCGAGTTCGGTGGTGCAAACCGGGGTGAAATCCTTGGGGTGCGAGAACAAGACGACCCAACGATCGCCTACGTACTCGTAAAACGAAATCTCGCCCTGGGTCGAGGCTTGAGTGAAGTCGGGCGCGATGTCGCCTAGACGAATGCTCATCGGAACCTCCACGAGTCAAATTGTTCGGATACAGGGAGAATAGCCGATTCCGACACGTTACGGAAGAATATCCGAGACGCGGATCGAGGCACGGCATAATGCGCGGATGCCGTTGGGATTCATCCTGCAACCCACCTACCGGATCGAGTCGAATCGCGCCGTCGTCCACCTCTACGGTAAGTTGGCGTCCGGCGAATCGTTTCTGCTGCGCGATGACCGGGAACGTCCGCACTTCTGGGTCCCTACCGCCGACGCCGAGCGGGCCGCCGGTCTGGGCGCGCGCATCGTCGAACGGGATACGCAGCGCCGAACGTTGGACCGGCGGCCGGTGGCCCGAGTCGAAATCGACACGCCCCATCAAGTGCCCCCGCTCCGCGAGCGGTTGCAGGCGGATGGGATCGAGTGCTTCGAAGCCGATGTCCGCTTCGCCTACCGCTACCTGATCGACCGCGGGATCCGCGGGACGCTCGAGATCGACGGTGACGAACGGCCCGGCAACGGGGTCGACGTGGTATTCGAGAATCCGCACATCAAACCGGCCGAGTGGACCCCGGACCTGTCGGTGCTTTCGCTGGACATCGAAACCGACTCGCGGGCACGCATACTGTATTCAATAGGCCTGTCCGGTTGCGGCGCGGACGAGGTGTTGATCTACCGGCCCGACGGCGACATGCCGTCCAACGCGACCGGGTATCGAAGCGAACACGAACTGCTGCGTGCGTTCGTCCGCCGGATCCGCGAACTCGATCCCGACATCCTCACAGGTTGGAATGTGGTGGACTTCGACCTGGCGGTCCTCGACGGAATCGCCGGCAGATGCGGCGTTCGCCTGACCCTGGGACGCGGGACCGAACCGTTGAGGGTTCGCCGGGACGAGACCGGACGCGGCCGATCGCAGGCCAGCCTACCCGGGCGCGTGGTCCTCGACGGGATCGACCTGCTGCGGGGTTCGTTCATCAAGATGGAGAGTTACTCCCTCAATGCGGTGGCGCGGACGGTGCTGGGCAAGACCAAGACGATCACCGGAAGCGACCGCGCCGCCGAGATCGCGCGGCGCTGGCGAGACGACCCCGAGGCGCTCGCGGACTACAACCTCGACGACGCGCAACTCGTGCTCGAGATCCTCGATCGGCTTCGCCTGCTCCCGCTGACCGTTGAACGGTCGGCGCTGACCGGGATGCCTCCAGACCGTGTTTCGGCCAGCGTGGCATCGTTCGATTTCCTGTACCTGTCCGAGTTGTCGAAGCGCGGCCGTGTGGCCCCTGCGGCGCGGGACCGGGACGAACTGGAGGAGCAAAGCGGCGGTCACGTGCTCGACCCGCGAACCGGTCTGCACCGCAACGTGATGCTGTTCGACTTTCAGAGCCTCTACCCGAGCGTCGTGCGAACCTTCAATATCGATCCGCTGGGGATCATCGAGGCCGCCTGGGACGATGACCCCATCGAGGCGCCGAACGGCGCGACCTTTGCACGAGCCGCGGGCATCCTCCCGAAATTGTTGGACGAGCTGGCGCCCCAACGAGCCGCGGCGAAGCAAGCCGGCGACGAGGTCAAGAGTCAGGCGATCAAGATCCTGATGAATTCGTTCTACGGCGTGCTGGGGACCTCGGCGTGCCGCTTCGCCCTACCCGGCCTGGCCAACGCGATTACCGGGTTTGGACGCGAGATCCTGCTGTGGAGCAAGGCGCGTTTCGAAACGCTGGGGTTCGACGTGCTCTACGGCGACACCGACAGCCTGTTCGTCGCCTCCGGCACGACCGATCCCGCGGAGGCGGCGAGCCGAGCAGGCGAGCTGGCACAGCAAATCAACGACGAACTGACAGCCCACGTGCGGGACCACTGGAAGGTCGAGAGCCGGCTGGTCCTAGAATTCGAGCGCCTGTACTTGCGGCTGTTGCTACCGGCGGGAAAACGGGGTGGGGCTGGTGCTCGCAAACGGTACGCCGGGCTGGTGCAAACCGACGCCGGCGACGAAGTGGTCCTGACCGGACTGGAAGCTGTGCGTCGCGACTGGACGCCTCTCGCGCGGCGCGCGCAACGAGACCTGTTTGAACGATTATTTCGCGACCGGGATGTCACGAGTTACCTGCGGAAACTGGTGGCCGATCTGCGGCGCGGCGTTTTCGATGACGAGCTCGTCTACCGCAAGGCGCTGCGCCGAGCGCTGAACAGTTACACCACGACGACCCCGCCGCACGTCGCCGCCGCACGCAAACTGCCGGGTCCCGCGCCTCGCGTCGTGCGCTACTACATCACCGTGAACGGACCCGAACCGGCCGCACAGCGCAGTTCGGCGATCGACTACGAACACTACGTGCAAAAGCAGGTGCGCGGCGTCGCGGACCCGGTATTAGGAATCTTGGGTCTGGATTTCGACCAGGTCATCGGAGACGACACCCAGTTGCGCCTGTTCTGAGGCTGACGAACTCCTCAGGCTTCACGAAGAGCCCCAGTTGAGTGCTTCCTCTTCGGTGTCGATATCGAGCGCCAGGGAGAGTTGGTCAACCAGCGAGACGCGCACGCAGCGCCCCATCTTGCGGATCCGGTCGCGCTGGATCAGCACATCGGCCAGCATGCGTTCCAGTTGTGGGATCGTGATTCGGCCGCGACCCAGCTTGCTCGCCCCCGAGACACCGGCGCGGACCGTCGTCCAGGTGACGTCAGGACGGCGTCCCGATAACAATCGCCGAAAATCTTCGGCCAGCAGCGACCCGATCATCTTGGACACCACCACCGTTCGCCGGTAGGCCAAGTTGCGGTTGCGTGTCGCGTACACATGGCGGAACAAGCGGCGCAGAAAGTCGATCCGCAGCGCGGCCGGCTGGACGATCACCAGATGCCCGCCGAGTATTTCCACCACCTGCTGGCCCGGCGCGGGGATCAACCGGTACCTCGGCTTCCAGGCCGACACGCCGAGTTGCTGCGGATCTTCCGGGACGCGCACGACCGGGAACCAGAGATCGCATGGAAACGCGTCCCTGAAGTTCTCGGCCATCGCGTCGAGCGTCTCTGGCTCGGGGAGGATGTCGCACGTGATGAATGCGGCCGGGTCACCGGGATGACGCGCCTGGATGATCCGTAGAGCACGATCGATGTTGGTCCCGAAATCGGCGTTCGTATCGATCAGTTCGACATCGGGACAAATCGAGCGGTAGACCCGTGCGGGACCGGCGATATAGACCGGGCCGAACGACCGTGCGGCGTAAATCCTCTGCACCACGTTGCAGACGAGCGGGGCACCGTCGATCGTGATGTCCGCCCCCTTGATGCCGGACAACAACTTGCCGACGTTCGCGCCGCGGGGCAACTCACTCGGACGGCCATCACTGCCGGCCAAGATAATGATCGGGATCGTTCTCACTGTGTTCTCGCTCGCGACTGTCCTTGCCCGTGCGCGGGGCTTGCTCCATAGTACTCATGTACCAAAGGAATTGCTGTGCGCCTGCGTGTCCTCACGTACAACATACACCGTGCCATTGGCGTCGACCGCCGTTTTCGGCTCGACCGGATCGCCGACATCCTGTACCACCACGATGCTGATCTGATCCTATTGCAAGAGGTCGACGATGGGGCGCGGCGTTCCCAGCGTCTCGATTTGGCGAAGAAACTGGCTCAGTTAGTCGACTACCCGTACTACGCTGTCGGCCACAACGTACGCCTTCGTACCGGGCGTTACGGCAACGCAACACTGAGCCGGTTCCCGATCCAGCGCGAGCGCAACATCGATCTCACAATCGGCAAGAGAAAGCGACGCGGCTGCCAGCACACGACACTACGGATCGAGAGAAGCTCCGGCCCTAAGTGGATCGAGGTGTTCAACCTCCACCTGGGTTTGTCCCCGAAGGAGCGCACGCAGCAGGTCGGGCGGCTCGTCAAGTCCGACGAGTACAAATCGCTGACGCCGGAGCGGCCGTGCATCGTCGCCGGCGATTTCAACGACTGGCGCTCGATGCTGCATCCGATCTTCACCCAGATCCTCGACTTTCACTGCGCCACTCAGGGCGACGACGAACTCAACGGAGCGATCCGGACATTCCCTTCGTTTTCGCCGACCGGCGGGCTCGACCGACTGTACTACCGTGGGCTGAGCGTCGTGCATGCGCGGCGTTGCCGCTTGCGCGCTTCCCGCGTGGCGAGCGATCACCTACCGGTGATCGTCGATTTCGAGCTGACCTAGAGCGCGAACGCCGGCCGGCCGTTAGTCCGGATCCGGAGCCGTCGAAAGCGTTTCCGCGCCGACCGAACGCTCGAGCAACTCGTCGGAACGTGCAGCGTCACCAAGTTCTCTAGCATAGTCGGCGGCGCGCCTGAGGAACTGCGCCTCGTCGGGCGCGCGGCGAAGCGCACGGTCCAATGACTCGCGCGCCAGCGTCGCGTTGTCCGCCGCGATCTCACGTGCCACCTGCGCCAGAAGCGCGCGTGCGCTCCCCGGCTTCGCGGCGGCGAGGACTCGATCCCCCAGCTCGATCCGGCCCTGCCGGAACAGCGCTTCCGCCTGCCCGGCGGTGTTGCGTTCGGCGTAGCCACCGAGTTGGATTGCACGCCGGAACCAGCGCAGCGCGGTTTCCGTATGGTCCGCGGTGAGTTCGACCTCGGCGAGAAGCAGAGGGATCGCGCCGTCGACGGCGTCGACCATACGGCTTTCCAGGAGCCGGCTGTTCCTGGAATAATCATTGAGTCGCGTGCTGATATTACGGTGCCGCCTGGACCCGGCTTCGCGCCCCGTCCGCGAGAGCAACCCGGCCAAGTGTTCGTAGGGTTCCCGCATCGCCGGGTCCAACTCGATCGCGCGGCGAAACGCCCGCTCGGCCGCTGCGTCATCGCGGGCATTCAACTCGGTCAACCCATCGCGATACACGATCGCAGCGGAGTCCGGCAGGCGGGATAACGCCTCCTCGATGATCGCGCCCGCGCGGTTTTCCTCACCTTGGATCCGCAATACGTCGATCCACGCCGCGACGGTCGGTTCCGACAACGGGTCGAGCCCGTAACTCTTTTCGAGCAACCGCGACACGGAATCGAAGTCCGACCTCGTGTAATAGATCATCGCCTGGCGGTACCAGGTCTCGGCGTCGCCGGGGTCAAGTTCCGCGGCACGCTCGAACGACGCGAGGGCGTCATCGAACAGGCTGAGATGGAACTCATTGAACCCCTTGTAGAACCACGGGAGGGCCAGGCCGGGATGGGCCTTCGCCGCCTCACGAAAAATTCGGATCGCTTCCTGGTTGCGGCCCATCTGATTACAAAGGGTCGAGACCCAGATGTAGGGATCGCGCAGCACCGGGGCGGCCCGCAGCGCTTGCTTGGCGTGGTCGAGTGCGGCAGGGTGATCGCCGGACAGGAACAACGCGTTGAACTGGCGGCGGCGCTGTTGGTAGACCGGGTTGGCCTCGGCTGCGGCAAGCGTTGCGGCATCCGGTTGCGCGGACGGCCGCGGCCGATCCGACGAGTTGCAGGCGACGCAAACCAAGACGCAGGCGAAACCCAGCGTCCACCTCATTCGGGATCCTCGACCAGTCCCACGCCCTCGACGATTCGCACGCGACGCCCAGCCGGAACGGCGTCGATCTCGTCCACGATCCCGGACGGCCAACGGACGACGATACGGTCCGCCACATCGGCCTGGTCGAGACCGAACATCACGTCGTAAGTGCTTTGCGAAAGGAACGAACCAAACGGGTTGACTTCCCGGAATTGCGTGCGGCCGTCCGCCGTCAACTCGATCCGCGCCCCCACGCCGTCCCGGTTGGACCGGGTCCCCTCGAGGGACACGTGCAGCCAGCGTCGCCCGTCAGCGCCCCGATTCATCAGGATAGTCGGCGGCGCGTCGATATTGGTCACGATGAAATCGGGGGCGCCGTTGCCGTCCAGGTCGCCGACCGCAAGGCCACGCGTACTCTCGACGATCTCCAGGGCTGGACCGGCCGCGGCGGCGCGGGGCTCGAAACTCCCGTCCCGCCGGTTACGGTAGATCGAGTTGACCTGTTTGTAGGTCGTGTCGGATTGTTTGTTCGTTTCCAGGATCGAGTAGGTGTGGCCGTTGGCCATGAACACGTCGAGCCAACCGTCCAGGTCGTAGTCGACGAATTTGACGCCCCAGGCCAAGTAGCTGTACGAGTCCTTGAAGTTCGCCGTGTACGTCGCATCGGTGAACAACAGGCCTCCGCGGTTCCGGTGCAGGGTATTGAAATCGTGGGAGAAATTGGTAACGACGAGGTCGACCCAACCGTCTTCATCATAGTCTCCCGCATCGACACCCATCCCCGCCTGTTCGGTTGCGTTCTGATTGGTGGCGACACCGGCGCCCAAAGAGACGTCTTTAAAGCGCAGATTCCCGTCGTTGCGCCACAGGAAATTGGCCATCGAGTCGTTGGCGACGAAAATGTCGAGATCACCGTCCTTATCCAAATCGGAAAACACCACACCCAGGCCGAAGTGCGGTGCCGGCGCGTCGATCCCGGCCTCGGACGTGATGTCGGTGAACGTCCCATCGCCGTTGTTGCGGTAGAACCGGTCGCTCTCGCCCTCGAGTCCGATCGGTCCCATAAGCACGCGCAGGCCACGCCAGGTGATCTTGGCGCCACCGTGGGGTGGGTCGATCAACGAGTACTTGGCGTAGTTCGTGATGTAGAGATCGAGATCCCCATCGAGGTCCAGATCGCCGAACGCCGCGCTCGCCGACCACACGTCGTGAGTGCCCAACCCGGCGGCGGTGGTGCCGTCCGTGAATGTCCCGTCGCCGTTGTTGACGTACAGGACGTTGGGACCCCAGGTGGTCACGAAGAGGTCCTTGTCACCGTCGTTGTCGTAGTCGACGAAGTAGGCGCCCAGGCTCCAGGCCCTGAGATCGACGCCGGACTCCGCAGCAACGTCGACGAAAATTCCGTCGCCGTCGTTGCGATACAGAGCGTTGGCTCGAGGTTTGTTTCCGTTCAGCCAGTCGTCGCTCGTCTGGGCCGTCGCGAGATAGAAATCCTGGTCGCCATCGTTGTCGTAGTCCGCGATGGCGACTCCGGTTCCCAGCGTCTCGAGGATGTGGTCCTTGTCGCGGTTGCCGCAGACCGCCACGCGGTCGACCCCCGCCGTTGCGGCGATGTCCTCGAACCACACCGTGTCACGCGATGACACTCCGGCCGATTTCTCGGCTCGTGAATCATCCACGGGGCCCCCGCAGGCGGCCAACGCCCCCAACACCAATACAAGGAACGGCATTCTCGAGGGGTTGGCCTGCACGCTTCGTCTCGCACCGCGACCCGGGCGGCCGGTCATTCTAGCCCGGATATCCCTATCCGGCGAACTGCGGCTCGCGTGTTGCGTCCAACACATCCTCAACAGCGCGGAGGACTTGCTGGATCTCGAGTGGCTTGGCAATCGTCTTTGCGCCGATGCGTTCGACGAAAGCAAGCGTATCCGGATCGATCAGATCGCCGGTGATGAAGATCACCTTGTTCGCGAGTTCGGGTCGCGCCGCCAGGATCTCGTCGTAGAGTTGTATCCCGTTCATCTGCGGCATGCGCACATCCGAAATAACGAGATCGTAGACGTTGCCGCGCACCTTCCGCGCGGCTTCGACCCCGTTGGCCGCGGTGTCCACCCGGTAACCGCCGGCTCCGAGGATGTCCACGAGCAGATCCAGGATCATCGGTTCGTCGTCGACGAGCAGGATTCTTTCGCCGGCGCCTTTCGCGCCTTCCAGAGTGAACGGCCCGCCGGCTGCCGGTGCGGCGTCTTCGGTGTCGATTTCCTTGTACACCGGAAGCTCGATCAGGAAGGTCGACCCTTCTCCGCGACGGCCTTGGGCGTAGATCTTGCCACCGTGCTCCTTGATGATCCCGTAGGAGACGGAGAGCCCCAACCCGGTCCCCTGCCCCTGATCCTTGGTCGTGAAGAACGGATCGAAAACTCGCTCCAGCGTCTCCGGATCCATACCCTCGCCGTTGTCGCTGATCTGAAACATCACGTTATCGCCTTGGTGCCAGGTGCGGACCTGAAGCAGGCCGCGCTCGGGGCGTGCCGATTGGATCGCCTGCTGGGCGTTGTTGAGCAGGTTGACGAGAACTTGCTGGATCTGGTGGAAATCCAGCATGGTCTTCGGGAGGTTAGATTCGAGATCGCGGATCAACTCGATGTTGTTGACGTCGAGCTGGTACTTCCGAAGGTCCAGCGTCTTCTCCACGATCCCGTTGAGTCCGAGGTACTTCCTTTCTGGTTTGTGGACCCGGGAGAAGGACAGCAGGTTCTTGACGATCTTCTGGCAGCGCAACGCCGAGCTGTGGATGCGATCAAGTTCGCGTGCCATCGGCCCTTCGCCGTGGCGCGCCATCAGAAGTTGCGAAAACCCCAACACACCGCTCAACGGGTTGTTGAGTTCGTGGGCCACACCCGAGATCACCTCGCCGATACTCGATAGCTTTTTAGCCTGCATCAACTGGAGTTGCGCGGACCTCAGCTCGGTCACGTCGCGGCCGACCCAGACCGTGCCGTAGACGTCGCCATCGCGGTCGGTCAACGCAGCCATGTTCAACTCGAGGTTGAGTTCCGATCCGTCCGCCTTGGTGAGGCTGATCGCATGGTCCGTGATCCGCCCGCGGTCGCGCACCTCGTCGATCCACGTCGAACCGTCCGCTCCAAGGAGCGCCTCACACGGTCGTCCGACCATCTGTTCGCGAGTACGCCCGGTGAGACGAGCGGCGCCGCGGTTGAATTCCGTGATGCGTCCGCGGGTATCGGTGGTCACGATCAGGTCCGGTGATTGGTCGAGGACGGCGGAGAGCTTCTGGCCGGTTTCCCGGTTGATCGACGCCTGCTCCAGAACTCGTTTGTGCAGCAACGCGTTCTTGAGAGCGTTCGCCGAGGCACGCGCCACGACGGTGCAGAAATTGACCTCCGCCTGGGTAAATTGCTTGTCGACGCGGGCCGTTTTCAGGCACAGCGTGCCCAATACGTCGTTCGCGAAAGTCATCGGCACGACCATGATCGATTGGAAATGAAGTTCCTCGAGCACCTGGCGGACGTCCGCCATCATCGGGTCCTGCTGGACATCCCGGATCAAAACGGGGTCACGTGTTTCGATCGCGCAACGGATCTCGGGGTATTTTTTTAAGTCGATCTCGAACATGTCGATGTCGGGGTCATCATGCGAGGCCATCACGTAGCAGCGAGTCTTGTCTTCGTTGATCAGCAGCATCGAACAGCGCATCGCCGGGATCACCTCGGTGATCTTGGCCACGATGGTGCTCGCGACGCGCTGCACGTCCAGCGAGGAGGTCACTGCACCGAGGATGTCCACCAGGATCGAGAGTTCCTTGTGCTTCAGATCGTCGTGTTGCTCGCGGCGGAGTGAATGATGGATCCCCGACGCCAGGTTGCCGTAGTACAGAGCGATCGAGCACAGGAACAGCATCTGTAGCGCGAGTTGCCAGGCGACCTCGGCGCCGCGCCCTTGCCCAAGGACGAGCCACGAGTGAAGCGCACCGATCGCCGCCGCACCGGCAACCGTATGCGCGCGATAGTTGCCCAGCGCCACGACCAATACCATCAGGGCGACGGAAATCGGAAGCGCGGTCGCGGTCATTCCCGACAGATGCAGACCGAGACCGACCAGGAGAAGATCGGCGCCGCCGATCACGAGTTCGAAGCGCAGCGATTGAACCAGACGGCTCGGTAAGAAGAACAGGGCGACGTTGCTGATCGAGTAGCCGATGATCAGAGCCAACGCCGCGGACCCGCCGCCGGACCCGCCGGGCTGGATCAGCAGCGCGCCGACCGCGATCAGGAGCAGGCCTCGCAGCAGCGTCACACGATACTTCTTGGCCTGGTGAAGCCCGTGCTCGGCGTGCTTCATGACAGGGCCCGGACCTCGACCACGATGCCTCCCTCGCTGACCCCTAGGGACGGATTTCCTCGTCCCTTTTCAAGAACTTAGTTCTTGGGGGACCGGGTGCAACCGGGGTCCGGCCCCGCGAAAAAAAACGAAGCAGGCGGGGCTTTTTCGCCCCCCCCACGGTCTCTCCCGACCGCGCCTAGTTGCCCCTGGCCGCTGCTTTGTGGGCGGCCTTGACCTGGGAGATCACATCTTCGCCGGCGGCCCCGGACTTGACCAGGACGCCCCCGTTGGCGTGCCATTCGGCCAATCCATGGCCGTCACTGCTCACGACGTAGGCCAGCGACAGGCCCTTCTTCGAAGCCAACTCTCCAATCTCGGAGGTGCGGAACCTTATGCTCTCAACGCTCAGGTGCTCCCAGTCGTTAACGCGGACGTAGAGCATCGAACCGATCGGTTTGGCGTCGACGATGGACAGCGAAGGTTGGAACTCCTTCAACGAGACGGAAATAGGATCGGGGATCGACTTGGGCAGGATCCACTGCACCAAAACGGCCAGGGTCGCAAGCACCGCGATCGTGCCGGCCATGCTCCACAACCGCCGCTTGTACCTACGTTTGGCGATGGCGTGCGGGTGCATGTTCATATCGCGTCCCGCGGCGCGATCCTGCCGCAGGCTCGTCAGAGCGTCGCGGTAGAGTTCTTCGCTGTGTTCCTTCTGCGTGCCGGCGTGCTCGTCGGCGACCTCCGCCTCAGCCAACGTTTCCGCGAGACTTCTGCTCTCGCCGGCGGACTCGAATTCGACCGTCCGCGGATTGCGCAGCAGAGGCTGGGTCTTGATGTAGGCTTCGAACAATTTACTCTTGGCGCTACGAACCTCTTTCGCGAGCGCCTCGAGGCTCGCGGAAATCGCCTCGTCCTGCTGCACCTGCAAACGTTCGTTGACGACACGATAGGCGATTTCGGCCTCGCGCAGCTGCACGCGGATGCTCTGGCGCAACTGCTCGATCAGTTCCGCGTCTTCGAGATGGCTGCTTCGTTCCCACACCGAGAGGTACTCTTCGAAGATCGTGCGCAGCGCGATGGACTCCAGGCACACGTGGGCGGGACCTTGCTGCTCTCCGCCCTCGAGCTGAACCGCCTCGTTGAACATCTCGATCTCGTGATCGTCCAATCCAGGGAACGTCTCGCTGATGTTGCCGCTCGCGACCTGTTTGGCGACGAGTTCCAGCCGTGGTACGAGGATCATCGTCGCTTCCAGCCTGTCCTTCGGCAACATCATCACTTCTTCGACGTAGCGCAGGTACGAGCGTTCCTCGTCGGTGAGCTGCGCCATCGCTTCGGTGTTCACGGTCGAATCGGACTGCGATCGCTCGTAGGCCTGCAGCAGATCCTCGATCAAGGCCGCCGTGCGTGCGAGTTTCTCCACGGACAAATGCCGCCGGCCCCAGTGTTCACCGAGCTCACGCTCCGCCAGGACGCGCAGCGTGAACATCTGGCGTGGGAGTTCGTAGCACACGACCGACGTACTCGTAAAACCCGCGATCTTGACGATCGCCTGTAACTCTTCCGGGCGTGGTTCAAATTGCATTTTCCGCGTGATCAATCGACGGGCCTCGAGGAGACTCGCCGGAACGTCGACCAGAACGGCGTCCACCTCACGCCGAGTGGCGCGAAATAGTTCGTCGAAACCCGAGTCCATTACTTCGTTTCCTTTACCGGTTCGATGCCATCGGCGGTAACGTAGTAAATGCCGTCGTACCAGGTTCCTCGATCGATCGGCAGGTCGTTTGTGTGCGCGATGAGCAGGATGAAGCCCGGTTGGCGCGCTGAATTGATCGTGGCCCAGAATTGAGTGTCGGCGCCCCCGATATTGGGAGAGTCGTAGTTCTGGATCTCGCCGTTCTCCAGCTTGTGCGTGAAAGAGTCGGCGTGACGAAAATAGCCGCCGGTGGACAACGGGGCGAGGGTCTGCCGGTTCATCGCGCGATCCGCGGGAGAACTCGTCGAGGGGAAGACGCCTTGATCCACGAAGTACCGCATGAACGAGCGATGCAACTCGCCGGCGTCGTGGATCAGGACGGAACGATGGCTCTTGTTGATCGCGCCCGAGTACAGCGGGACGGCGATCATCGCCAGCAGCCCGATGATCGCGACCACCATCAGGAGGTCGATCATCGTGTAGCCGGCGCTTCTAGCGCGCAGGTCAAGGGCTTTCACGGCCGATTGTATCCTTAGCAAGTAAACCTGTTGGCACGGTCCAAGACCGTCATGACGAATCTAGGCCCCGGCTCTTGGAGGTCAAGCAGGGCCCGGGTAGGCTTGGGCGGCTCGGCGCAGGGGCATGCAGGAGGCTGGACGTTGTTCTTGTCGGCGTTTTCGGAATTGGGCATACCGCCGGGATGGGGCGGCGGCTCCGCGCACCCATGACCCGCAGCGTCAAACGCGGAGCGATCCTGCTCGGCATCGCCGCGCTCGCGACGATCGGGTTGCTCGTCATGGGCGTGCATCAATCCTTGAACAAGAGTTGCGAAGTCTGCGTGACGTTCCAGGGACGCAGGGCGTGCCGCACGGCGGCCGGGGTGACCGAGGAGGAGGCAACGACGACGGCGCTCCAGAACGCCTGCGCGTTCATAGCGGCGGGCATGACGCAAACCGTGCAGTGTCAAAACCGGTCGCCGGATTCGATCGTCTGCGAGTGAGCGCGGCCGTGGGCCGCTGGGCCGTTAGCTCGTGTTGGCGATCAACCGGAGAAGATGATGCCGGGCCTGGCGTTTCCACCAGGTCCACTCGTGGGACACATCGTGTCCCCAGAGATCGCACTCGTGGCTGATGCCCTTGGCCGCCAGCAACTTGGCCAGCGCCCGCGTGTCCTCGATGTTGCCGGTTTCCCATTTGCCTTGCCCGCAGACCAGCACGAGGTGGAGATGCTTGCGCACCAGTTCGAGCGACTGCCCGTCGAGGTTCGGCACGAAAGCCATCGGGTTGTTGAAGTAGATGTCGCTGTTGTCGAAACCATCGTTCAACCAGACGGTGTCGTAACGACCGCTCATGCATAGGGCCCAGCGGAAGATCGTGGGGTACTTCAGGCTGAAGTTCGCCGAGTAATAGGCACCGAGACTGGTTCCAGCCACCGCGATGGGAATCGTTTCGGCCCGGCAATCGGCGCGGATGAAAGGCACGAGTTCGGTCGTCACATAGCGTTCGTAGGCCTGGTGCCGTTTGATCCGCCAGGGTGCCGGGTTCTCTCGGCGCGTCCAGGCTTCGGCAACGTTGCTTTCGGTGCAGTAGATCTTGAGCTTTCCCGCTTCGACCAAGTCGCCCAACGCTTCGAGCATGCCGTGGGCCGCCCACTCGTGCGCCATCCCTGCGGCGGACGGGAAGACGAGTAGCGGCAAGCCGTACGTCCCGTAGCGCCAGAGATGCATCGGCCGGCCCATCTCGCGGCTCGGGATCCGTTCATGCTTCTTGTCCATCGTACCCTTCGAGAAGCGAGCAACATAGCGCGCCCAGGCGGGACTGACAAAATCCGCGGGCCCTCAACGGTACAATGATGGCCTCACGATGCGAAGGCACCTATCGATCCTGCTCGCCGTTGTGCACGTTGCGACTGCGCCCGTGGCGCCGGGCACGGCTCCCCCCGTTCACGACATCGAGCTTTTTTTCGAAGTCAAACTTCTGCTGCGCGAGAAGTTCTGGGGCCGCCGCGTGGAGGTCGACCAGTGGACCGGTGGCCGTCTGCGGATGCACGGGGTGTCCTCACCGGACGGCTCGAAACGATACGAGATCGCCGGCGTCCTGGAATCGCCCTGGACGTTTCGCTGGTACCCGACCGAGGACGAGGCCAAGCTCGGTGCGGCGGTTCACGTCGAACACCCCGAGGGTGACGCCTACGGGACACTGGCGCCCGAACTCGAACGCTTGGCCCGTTCGAAACACGCGCTGTGGTGGGATGCCGACCCATCCACCCCGGGTCCGCCATGGAGCGCGGATAACGGGCGCTTCTGGTCACACCGCCACGCGAAAGAACGCGACGAGAAGGATCCGCTCGCCGAACAGCCGACCTACCCGTTCCACGTGCTCGGTCCGCTGGAAGGTCGGTTCGCATTCTCGGTTCGAGACGGTGCGGTCTCGCAGGTCGTCGAGCGCGTCACACGGCCGTGGTTGAAGGACGGTTGGCAACGCGCACGCGACGGCGAGACGGTCGACGGGTACGGGTTCTGGGGCAGCAAACGGCCGCGCTGGGAACCTCGCACCTACGAAACACTCGCCGCCGTGCTGCAGCTCCTCGGGCCCGCGCCCGAGAAAACAAGCGCTTCGCAGTGGAGCGATCCCGTCGCGCAGTTGGCCGAGGTTCTGGCGACCATGCAACCCCGTGCCGCACGCGTGAGCCGCGGCTGGACCGCGTCGGGTGAAGACCCCCGGGTACGCGTCGAAGACGGACGAACGCTGATCGAGATCGAGGGAGGCGTCACGCGGCGCGACGATCTTCGCTTCCGACTGTGGCGCTGTCGTACCGACGGATCCGACGAACTCCAGATCCTGCTGGATGATCGAGGCGCAGAGGCGTTCAAACTTTGGGTCCGTGTCGGTTACTTTCCGGCGGCGGCCAGACCGTCCGGCAGCCCTTCGACGAACGTCTTGATCTCGTCCCGTACGCGACGGTAGACCGGCAACGCATCGGCCTCGGTGGCCGTCTCGGGCACGAGCATCGGGGGATCGTCGAACGAAACGTGGACGACGGCGGTGTCCGCGGGAAAGACCGGACAGGACTCGTTGGCGTGATCGCAGACGGTCACGACGTAGTCGAACGACTGGGCGCCCAGTTCGTCGATCCGCGTCGATCGTTGACGCGAAATGTCGACGCCCGCTTCGCGCATCACGGCCACGGCCCGGCGGTCCAGGCCGCGGGCCTCGATCCCGGCCGAGCGGACCTCGATGCGTTCCCCCTTGAGTTGACGCGTCCAGCCCTCGGCCATCTGGCTGCGGCATGAATTCCCGGTGCAGAGGAATAGAAGACGTAATCGTTTCAACAACTTACCTCGCGTTCGACGATTAGTGTTCCTTAGTTCCAGGAACGGGTCAACCTTCCTCGGCAAGCTTGCGACGCAGCGCCTCCAGCGCCTGTCGGTTCTGCGGGTCCGCCGGGTCGAGCCGCACCGCCTCGGCGAGGTGGTCGGTAGCACCCTGCACGTCCCCGCGAGTGGACAGCAGGTAGGCGAGGTTGTAATGGGTCTCGGCGTCGTCCGGGTCGAGCCGCAATCCCTCGCGCAGCGCCGCCTCGGCCTCGTCGAGGCGCCCCAGTTGGGCCAGCGCGATGCCCAGGTTGACGTGGGTTTTTGCGTCGTCCGATCGGCTCTCGAGCGCCTGTTGCAGGAGCGGCACCGCGGTGTCGAAATGACCGGTCTGTGCCAGCGTGGTGCCCAGGCGGTAGAGCACGGTTGAGTTGCCCGGCCGTCGCGCGAGTGCCTGTCCGTAGAGCCGTACCGCCTCCGACCGATCGCTTCCACGATCAAGCAGGTCGGCCAGCCCGACGAGCGCGGCGAAGTACTCGGGGCTGACCCGTAGCGCCTCGCGGTATGCGGCGATCGCCGCTTCTTGATCGTCGAGCCGGGCCAGCACGCGCGCCGCGTTGATGTGGGCGGCCGCCGTGTCGACGTTGTTGCGCAGGACCAACCGGTACTGCGCCAACGCCTCCTCCAGCCGCCCCTGGTCCTCGAAGGACCGACCGAGTCGGTTGTGGACCAGCGAGCCGGCCTGCGACACGGACCGGGCGCGTCGCGGATCGTCCATCCTGGAGCGAGACAACGCGGTGGTGGACGAGTCGGCGAAACGACGCGCCCGC
>Ga0209988_10000723_pt1 | contig 20980 bp, 23 predicted proteins | sample N075metaG_FD_183115 | JGI IMG/M metagenome (GOLD analysis project Ga0209988, IMG submission 183115) | Deep subsurface microbial communities from Kermadec Trench to uncover new lineages of life (NeLLi) - N075 metaG (SPAdes) (version 2) | ecosystem: Environmental > Aquatic > Marine > Ocean trench... | reverse complement strand
CCACTACCTGCAATACCGTGAACACAACCTATTAGATATGCTTTGTGACCATGTTTGTGATTTTCATTATGGTCATGAGAATGTGTGTGGGCAATTCCGTTTGAATGTTTGTGAGGATGAATATGTTTTTGTTTAAAGATGCTTTTATTTGTAAATGTAAAAACTGCTAAGGTAATCAACATAAAACCAACAACAACTTCCGCACTAATGAAAAAATCATCTGGTATGTTTAATGATAAACCTGCAATTAGCAATCCAATTAGAATTATACTTGATGTATGCCCCATTCCCCAAAGTGCTCCTCTTAAAGAAGAGATAATGGTTAGATTACGTAATTCTAGTTTTTTTGAACTCTTTGAATTATTGTTATTTCTTAATAGTTGAGTGGATACGGCACTAAGATGATCAGGCTCAAAAGCATGTAATAATCCAATCATCAGACCGGCAATTATAATTAAAAAAGGATTATTGGCTTGGAGCATTCCCATAATTGTGTCAATCAATTATTCCACTACTCCTATGCTGTTTGTTTCCCTTCGTGGAGAAAATATTGATCAATTCGTATGGGTGTTACAATTGACATTGGTTCATTTTTAATTTCATCTGTTGTAATTGTAAAAGTTAATTTTCTCAAACTTTCAGGAACTCCAATCATTACTTGATGTGGTAAAAGCATATTTGGTATATCTTTTTGAATTTCGCTGATTGTTTTGTGTTCATTTAACGAAGTAATGACGTATGCAACAAACAATCCAAGTGTCTCGTTTATGTTTAGTCGCATATTGTTTAAAAGATGTTTTTTGATTAATTGTGTAGATTCATAGAAAATTAATTCATCAGATTTTTCATAATGAAATATTTTGGTAATTGGTTTGATATCAGGATCTCCCTGTACCAATACTTCAATTTTCATTAATCTCTCTTTGGAATTTTAGACGTTGGATTACCAAAACTGTATGTGTTTCCAGTACCCATGTATGCATGTGGTCTTACTGGATCTCCTTTATCCAAACCTCTCTTTGTTAATGATAATCCTGCCAATAGTTCGATAACTAGTCTTTGACCTAATCCCGATGTGATTCCTCCATTGTAAGAACTTGCATCACTGACATCATATGCTGGAGCAATTTCTACCAAATCCATTGCAAATCTATCAGGATCAAAAGATTTTGATAATAGACGAATCATTCTAATACCTTCTCTTGATGTAAGTCCGTTTGGTTCAGGTTCTCCAGTACCTGGTGCATAAGCAGGATCAAAAGAATCAATATCCCAACTAAGATAGACTGCATCTGTTCCATCATTTGCTCTGTCAGCAATCTCTTTTGCAATAACATCAATTCCTAATTCTTCAACATCAAGCATTGTAAACCATTGAAAGTCTTGGTCTGACATCCATTTGTATAAATCGCGTCCTGGCCAATATCCTCTTGGCCCTACCAACGAATAGTTTTTTCCTTTTAGGCAACCCATCTCCATTATTCTTCTAATATGTGCTCCATGATCATACTTGAAACCAGTTAGTCCTTGTGGTGCACAATCAGCGTGCGTATCAAAATGAATCATACCAATGTTTTTGTATTTTTTCTGAAACGCTCTAACGTTTGCATAAGTAATTGAGTGATCTCCTCCAAGCATTACCGGAATACCGTCTGCTTCAAGCACCTCTTTGACTTTTAGAGTCATTCTCTTGTGTGATTCTATTACATCTCCTGGTGAAACTATAACGTCACCATAATCTACTGTTCGGAAAGTTCCAAATGGGTCAGCACCAGTTTCTATATTGAATCGTTCAAAAGGAGGTGATGGAATTGTAGATGCTGCTCTAATTGCTCTTGGTCCATATCTTGCTCCTGGACGAATAGTGGTACCAAAGTCAAATGGTTCTCCAATAATTGCAACGTCAGGTTTTGCTTCAAGTAATTCTTTGTGTGTCTTTATCCAAGGAAGATGTAAAAATGTATTAATTCCTATAAATGGCGCAACATCTGCACCTTGAAAATCATCACCATAAAATTCCATGCCCATTTTAAATCAAATTATATGCACAACTTTGATAATTAAAGATTTCAAGTAAAATACGTATGTTATATTTTAATTATTAAATATCATCGTTTTCTAAAAAAATCAATTATGTGTAATGTACGTTTTAACTATAAACATAACATTTGGGTGACAATACCAATATGATTTTGCAAAATTCAAAAAATGCATGGTATTTTTTAAATCAAGGATTAACCGCAGTTTATTACAATCAATTTAGAAAAGCTGTTTCAAAATTTAACAAGGCTATTTCACTTGAACCTGAAAATATTGTAGCACAACTTCATAAAGGTAGAACATTATACAAAATGGATGATTTTCAAAATGCTATAATTTGTTTTGATAATGTATTATCTGTAGATCCAAAAAGTCTAGATGCTTTATACAACAAAGGACTTGCACTTGAAAAAATAGAAAAATACGAAGAAGCAATATCTTCTTTTAAAAAATCTCTCAAAATTGATTCACAATATTCTGATTCATTAACATCTATGGGATTATGTTTAAGTAAATTAAAACACAATGAAGAAGCTCTAAAAATAATTGATCAAGTTTTATTAAACAATTCAAAAAACTCTGCTGCTCTCTACGGTAAAAGTTTGATTTTAGGAAGATTAGAAAAAAGTTCAGAGTCAATACTATTCTTACAAAAAGCTATTGATGAAGATTCTAGACAATCTGATATTCTATATGAAAAAGGCCAAAAACGTACAAAACAAGGAAAACATGAGGAAGCAATAAAATTTTACACCAAGGCTTTAGAGACAGATAACAGAAATACTAAGGCACTCGTGGCTAAGGGATGGACACTTGATTTTGCAGGATTTTCGAACAAAGATATTTTTGTATTTTATGATAAAGCTCTAGAAATTGATCCTAAATGTACTGACGCTCAATTCAATAAAGGAATAGTTTTGGATAGAACACGTCTATACAAAAAAGCCATAAAATGTTTTGATAAAATTTTAGATTATGACTCAAAAAATGTTAGAGCACTTTATAGTAAAGGCACATCTTTATCTCAATTGAAAAAGTTTGGCCAAGCCAGATTTAATTTTGAATGTGCATTAGCGATTGAACCCAGAAATGTTGTTGCTTTGTGTACTATGGTATGGTTTCTAGAACACTTAAAAAAATATGACGAGGCTCTTGAATATTGTGAAAAAGCATTAAAAATCAATCCGAATTACGTATACGCAATTAGCTATAAAGGCAAATTACTTTTATTATTAAAAAAATATGAAGAATCTCTAAAATATTACAATAAAGCAATAGAACTTGATCCAAAAAATCAAACTGCAATTTTCCACAGATTTAAAGTGACAGGTGCATTAGATAAGATGAATAAAGAATCATTTTTAAAAAGACTTACAAAATTATGACATTCATTATTAGAAAAAAATAAAAATTATCTTAGAATATTTTTATATTTGTTATTTATACAGTATAGTAATGCAGAATGTTAGCACACAAGAAGATGTAGATAGAGAATCTAAAAGAATAATCAATGCGCTATATGGTGATGTGACTGATTTCCGAGTCAATGAAACTTTTCAAATTCCTGAAAAAGGACCTAGAGAAGCTTGGGATGTTCAAGTTAATTTTATGTTGAATGCTTTGAAATACACAGTAGACCTTGAAATCCAAGAGAAAGATGGCCATGTAACTAGCGCACGATTAATTGATACAATGACCCCACTTTAATTTTTTTATAAATTTAGATTATTTCAATTAAAATTTAGTGTTAAGATTTTTCTTGCTGCTTTAATCTTTTCAAGTAAATCATTAATGTAAATATCTGCAAATCGTTCAAAGCTAGAAATACCTCCAATACTTTTTTTCTGTTTTTTAAATTCTTCTTGAAGCCAACTGAAATCTGATTCCTTTAGACTAATAGAATGGTTTTGTGCATCACTTTTTGATTCAAGCATGTTAACTATAAAATAACTCACAAATTTTGTAAAGCATTTTACGTTGTACATTTTTTCATATTCTTCACCGAGTTTTTCATGATTTTCTACCAACCATTCTTTAACATCAGATCTTATAGTTATGGTGTTATATCTACCTGACAAATCTAATTTTATTTTATGAGATTCAACTGAGTAATATCCTCTTTTTATTTCATTCATTATGATAATTAATGTGCTGGGTAGAAACATTCCCGGATAGCTCTTATCTGTTGCTTCTTGTAATCTAGTTGTAACAACTGGTTTCATGCCGAATGTAGAATATCCTTTTCCTGGCACACAAAATATGCACAATTAGTGTTTATATTATTTTATGAACTATGAGAAATAAAAATTATTTTTTCTTCAATTCTTTTATCAATCGAATTAATACCCAAAATGTTCCCATTGCTATAACTCCTATTCCAAGACCACTGAAAAAAGGATTGGATGATCCAGATTGATTTAAACCAAGCCCTAAGATAATTAGAATAACTGCTAAAGCATATTGTTTATCCATATAATATTCAATGAAATTAAATTAATTAAATTTTGATTTAAAATTTTAATAGAAATTTCAACAATAATTTGCATAACAAAAATATTTTTTTCTGAAATAACAAATTATGAATTTCATACGTTTATATTAAAAATTTTCTTTAAAATCATTGAATTTACATAAATTATTTCATAAAATGTACTATACGTATAGCTTATTCCTCATAAAACGTACTATACTTGAAAAATTCAAAACTAATATAGTTTGGAAAATTCATTGATTACATGGTGGAGATGGATGGGTTTGGCATCGCCGTTGCTATTTTTATTCTCATAACGCTTGCTGTAGGAGTATTTGCAGGTAAACTAGTCAAAAACAGCGGTAAACGATTGATCGTTGCAGGAAAAAGTTTACCTTTGTTTATGGTTGGAACTATGCTTGCTGCACAAGCAGTTGATGGAAATTCATCGTTAGGAAATGTTGCACTTGTTTTTGAATTTGGGTTTTGGGCGGGAGCAGTTATTCCGATTGGTTTAGGATTATGTCTGTTTATGACAGCTGCATTCTATGCTAAACCATTAAACAAAATGTCAATGGTTACATTGCCTGATTTCTATTTTAGAAGATTTGGAAATGGAGCAGAAGGTCTTTCTGGTATTCTTATGATTATTAGTTTTCTAATTCTTGTTGCGGGTAATTTAGCTGCGAGTGGATTCATTTTGGAAATTGTTTTCGGTATAAATTATTTCTACGGTATTGCAATTTCAGCTATAGTTGTAGTAATCTACACAGTTGCTGGCGGACTATTTGCATCAGCTTACACAAATCTGTTCCAAGTTTATCTTGCAATAGGTGCATTCTGGGCTGGATTCCTTTTCTTTTACGGAGGTTTTGCAGATACGCCATGGGATGTCATTTACAACAACGCTCCAGCAGAATTTATGGACCTGTCGGGATTATTCGACATTGCTAATGGGGCGTTGATAAATTGGGGAGCAATTCTTGCTCTAGGATTGGGTGATATAGTTGCGCTTGACTTTATGGAGAGGGTATTTTCAGCCAAGAACCCGAAAACAGCACAAAGAGGTGCATTAATGGGAGGAGCACTAACAATGTTTACAGTAATTCCTACAAGCATGCTCGGAATTGTAGCATTTTATTATCTCCCCATAGATCTAGATCCAGCTTTAGCATTGCCAGTGCTATCTACAGAATTTATGCCATTTGCAATAGGTGCAGCAATTCTGATGGGAGTAATTGGCGCATCAATGTCAACTGCCAGTGGAGGACTATTAGCAATATCAAGTGTAATATCCAGAAATATGATGCAGAGAATTATCAGAAAACGATGGCAACAAAAGCCGAACTGGAGTGATAGTCAACTACTCAAAGTTACTCGCATCGTAATTATTCCAATGATGGTAGTTGGAACTGCAATTGGTTATTTCTTACCCGCCCCCGGAATTTATCTTATCTTAGCATTTGACATAGTTTTTGCCGGAGCATTTGCTCCACTCACATTTGGCTTATTCTGGAAAAAGGCAAACATGCCCGCAGCTATTGTATCTCTTATTGTTGGTTCACTAATACGATTAATCTTCTTCTTTACAATGCCAGAAGAATGGGCAGGATTAGATACAATGATACCCCCAATCATTGCATTTGCACTGTTTATCGTTGTCGCCCTTGCAACCCAGAACAAGTATCCAGGTAAAGCAAGACATGATGTACGTGACTATGTGCCACCAGAAGAAGATGTCATTTCAGGAGAAGATTTGAAACACTTCCACGAAGATGCTACAGCAACTAGTGTAGGGGGACCAAGCTCTGATACTCCTGGGCCTGATGAAGACAATTCAACTAAGATTGAATCATAGTAAAATCAATTAATGTATAAATCACTGTTCGATTTATTTCATATTCTTTATTTTTGATAAATTGAATTCCTTAGAAAGAATGTTTTAATATCTAAAAAGAGGCTTAAAGTGAATGAAATATCCTGGTTTACTTGATCAAGACATTTCACGTATTGGATTACAAGAATCACAAATGTATAATCTAATTTCAGGCAAACTTGTTACAGAAATTGTTAAAACATCTCTTGGTCCACGCGGTATGGAAAAAGTGTACATTGACATTCTTGGAGAAGATACTATAACAAGTCATGGCGGTGCATTTTTGAGAAAAGTTGATGTTGATCATCCAGCAGCTAAATCTGTTGTGGAAGCTGTAAATACAGTTGATACTCATGTTGGAGATGGTACAACATCAACAGCTATCTTGATAGGTAGTTTACTCAAACATGCTGAAGAATTATTAAAAATTGGAATTCCTGTTGCTACAATTATTCGTGGTTATAATCAAAGTCTAGATTGTGCTCTAGAAACATTGGATGAAATTAAAATAAAATCAAACAGAAGAGACAAAAAAATAATGAGACACTTACTAACCACATGTCTGAAAGGAAAAGCAATTTTTGATTTACATGAAGAAAATGAAAAGATTGTAGATATGATCATTGAGGCTGTATGTAGTATATCTAATCTGGAAAGAGGAAAGATAGATATCGACGACATAAAAATCGAAGAAAAGTTAGGAAATGCTACAGAAATACAATTAATCAAAGGTACAGTGATTGATAAAACAATAGATAGTTCTGCAATGCCTAGAACTATTCATGATGCCAAGATTTTGTTAATTAATGAATCATTAGAACCAATGAGAACGAGAACTGAAGCAGAGATAGAAATAAACTCGCCTAAACAAATGAGTCAATTCCTTGATCAAGAAAACACTGATTTGCTTGCACTCGTAAAAAATATTGTAGATTCAGGAGCTAATGTAGTAATATCTAGGAAAGGAGTAAATGAGTTTGTTCAAGAAGCTCTTGCAAAACAAGGTATCATCTCAATGCGGAGAGTAAAGTACAATGATTTATGGTGGTTAGAAAAAGCAACTGGTGCTAAGATCTGTAAAAATATCGAGAAAATATCTAATCATGAATTAGGTTTTGCAAAAAAAGTTTATGAGAAAACTGTTGGTGGTGATAAAATGGTTTTTGTAGAGGGTGGAAGCAATCCAAAATCTGTAACTTTGTTATTGAGAGCCAACTCAAAACGATATTTAGATGAATTTCACAGAAATGCTTTGAACGCATTTTATGTATTAAGAAATTTCATTGAAAATCCATTCATTGTATATGGTGCTGGTTCTGTAGAAGGGATAATTGCTCAAAAAATTAGAAAGCAATCTGTAACTATTGAAGGTAAGGAACAAATTGCAATACAAAGATTTGCAGATGCTGTAGAGGAAATACCATTAACATTAGCACAGAATGTTGGAATGGATGTATTAGATACATTAACACAATTTCGAGCAAAATTTGCAACATTGAATGGTGAGATAAGATGGTATGGAATAAATTCTAACACTAGAAAAATATCTGATGTATCTTCATCTGGAATTATAGAAACAGTAGTTGTTAAACAACAAGTTTTCAAAACTGCAGTTGAAGTAACCAACATGATACTAAATGTGGATGATGTGTTCATGAAAAATTTGATTGACAATACACATTGTCATATTGATGGAGTAGTTCATGCTCATCACGATGGTGGAAAGTCTCACAATCACTTTGAACAAGAAGGATTAGAACAAAGACAAATGCATCATTACTACTGATTAGTTAAAAATAAAAAAATATACAATTTTTCAAATTATCTTTATGTTCTTTTACTACTATTTGTTGATAAAAAGATTCAACATAGTTCGTCCCTTGTCTGTAATTGTATAGATTACATTTGGTCCTACTGGTTTTTTTTCAATAAAGTGGTAATCCACACACAGATGTAGATAATTCAAAAATGACTTTTTCATTCTGATCTTTGACTTTGAATACAAATTTGAAAATGTCATAGGATTTCCTCTAAGCTGATACAATAATTTCAGCAGTGATAGTGTACTGTAATCTCGTGTCCTTGCTTTTACTGCATCAAGTACTTGCACGTCTCTTTCTATGATGAAATCTTCGAATTGGTCAGCTACTTCTAGTGGCACATATGTTAGTCTTGTTCGTATCATACTGTATAGTACGGTATATTACTTTATTAATCTTTAACTTTAGCTTTGTTGATCTACCGAACTGGTTTTTTTACACCTAGATATCGATAGACAAATTCAGGTTTATTGCAATTGTTATAATTGTGAAATTATAGTGAATAATCTCCTTTAAACTACGAAAATCTGAACGTTCTTTGTGGAAGTAGCAGTAAGTGTGGTCCTAACTGTAGTTGGATTAGTGATGTTATGTTTTGGTGGAAATTGGTTAGTCAATGGCGGTGTAAATATTGCAAAAAAATTCCGAATAAGTAATCTTGTAATAGGAATGACTATTGTAGCGTATGGTACTTCAACTCCAGAACTTGCTGCTAGTGTTGCTGCAGCAGGAGAACACAGTGCAATTATTCTAGGAAATGTTATTGGAAGTAATATTGCAAACATTGGGATGGTGATTGGTATATCTGCAATGCTTATTCCTCTTGCAGTAAGAAAATCTATTTTACGAAAAGAAATTCCAATTATGTTGGGAGTTTCTCTTTTACTTATTTTACTCTCACTTGATGGTGAGATTTCTACATATGATGGAATATTCTTGCTTGGTGGATTGGGAGTATTTGCATTTTATACATACAAAGATGCAATGAAACATCGAGAAGAAAACAAAGAGAAAAGTGAAAAAGGAAAAAGCAACATATATCTAAAATCGATGGGGCTAATTGGAATAGGTGTTGCACTTTTGTATGTTGGTGCAATTCTTACAGTTGATAATGCTATAATTTTAGCACAAGAGTTTGGGTTATCCGAGAAAATTATTGGATTAACTGTAATAGCAATTGGAACATCTCTTCCAGAATTAATTACATCAATAATTGCAATTAGAAAAGGCCATGCAGATATTGGCATTGGAACCATAATTGGAAGTAATATCTACAACATCTTGATGATTATGGGAATTGGTGCTGTGCTTGGTGGTGTAATGATTGGTGCTGATGTTTATGTTGATTATGCAATAATGATTATCTTTAGCATTTCATTATTAATTGCTCTAAAAACTGGAATTATCAGTAGGGCTATGGGCATTTGTTTGATTATAGGTTATGTTGCATATCTTGTAGTTACGTTTTTCAGATAATTTATGCATGAATTTTGTATTTAGATAGAATTTACCCTTATATTTTCAGCTTTAATTGACGGTACAATGGATGGAAGTGATGCCCATTGAATAACATTTTTTTGATTATTTCCAATTTCTGAAATATTTTTTATCAAAGTTGGAAGGTTGTGAATTATTCTTACTGATCTTCCAGGCCCTTTTATTTCCCCATTTTCAATAATTCTTATACCACTTCTTGCGGTACATGAAAAATCTCCTTTAATTGGATTTACTGCATACGTGTACCATAACCTTCCCACCAACAATCCATGTTTTGTGTCTTTGATCATATCTTCTTGAGATATGTCCCCTGGATTTATTTTGAGATTATGTGGTGCTGAAATTGGTATTGGTTCAGAACTTCTTCCCATAGGCGAACCTGATCTTAATGCATTACCTGAAGATTGTTTTCCTTCTTTGTAACTATCAAACAGATTAGAAAAAGTATTCTTGAAAATTCCTTTTTCTATCAAACTTCTTTTTTGAGTTTCTACTCCTTCATCATCAACAGATTTTGTTCCAATCCCTTCTGGGATGTGAGGATCATCAACCAAACTAAGTTTCTCAGTTGCTATTTTTTCTTCAAAGTTATTTGAAAAACAACTTTTCTTTTCTGAAAATGTTTTAAAATTGAAATTTGCTGCAACTACAAATGCTAATAATTCTCCTACTGAATATGGTTCAAAAATTATAGAATATTTGTCTGAATCAATTTTTTGCGGATTTATTGATTCAATACACATAATTTTTGCATCATTTCCAATTTGTTCTGCAGAAAAATTTGATAAAGTTCTACCACTTGCATATCCTATTCCTGATACTGGCAAAACTCCAGATTCTGATTCTGCATTAATAATTCCTGAAATGTATGTAGCCTTGTCATTTAGATACAATCCATTAGAATTTTCCAACTCAAAATTCTCTGAAACTATATTTATTGATCCTGTAATCGTATTTATTAAATCATTATTTGCTGAATTTATCATATTTTGTGCGATATCCATAACATTTGCGCCGGAAATCTTCTCAAGTTTTTCATCAAATGTTCCATAAAGTTGTTTATGATGTGTTTTATGTGGTAATTCTTTCCAAAAATTTCTTGGTTTAAGTTTAGATGATGTTTTAAATGCACTATCAATTATTTTTTTTATCTCTTCTTGATTGGTTGTTTGAATCGATGCAATTTTTTTCTCATGAATTAATCTAATACCATAATTTTCATCAAAGTTCTGTTTAATTTCAGCAATCTCTGAATCCGTGATTCTTACTGTTATGATCTTTTTTTTAACAACTACTATCTCACATTCATCAATTCCAATATTCTTTGAATGATTCAATGCCTTATCTAAGGCAGACAATTATTTTCTCCTTGGATTTTTGTAATTGAATTTGTTGATTTTAATTAATTCTGCATATGATCCAAATTGAGAAGCATCTGTAATTTTGTCAAGTCCTTCTTCAATTTCATCTCCTTTATCAAACTTTTTCAGAATCTTGTAATTGGTGTCTCTTTCTGCTGGAACTCTTCCAATTTCTTTAATTAGTCTCCTTATTTCTTTAGGTCTTAATAGTTGACCATGTTCTGAACCTGCAGATGTTGATATGCTTTCATTGATCAGTGTACCTCCAAAATCGTTTGCACCCCACATAAGCAATAGTTGAGACATTTTTTGACCTTCTTTTACCCATGACATCTGAAGATTATTGATAGAATTATTCAACATGATTCTTGCAATTGCATGTGTTAGTAAAACATCATTTCCATTTGCTCCATCTCTAATTCCTTCATGTAACTGATGCTTGTACATTGGTGCTTCATCAGGAATGAAATTAAGTGGAACAAATTCTGTAAAACCTCCTGTTTCCTTTTGAATTTCTCTTAGTTTTGAGATATGCTTTACTCTATGTTCAAGTGTTTCTAGATGGCCAAACATCATAGTTGATGTTGTGTTGATTCCCATTTTGTGAGCAGTTTTGATTACTTTCTCCCAATTCTTTACACTAATTCTGCCTGGAGATATCTTATCTCTGAGATCCTGATCAAGAATTTCAGCAGATGTTCCTGGGAGTGTGTTTACTCCAGCTTCTTTCATCCTCTTTAGAAATTCTTCAATTGATATCTCTGATCTTGATGCTCCGTATAGGATCTCTTCAGGAGAAAATCCATGTATGTGAATATCTGGGATCTCTTTTTTGATCTCTCTACAAATATTTTCATACAAATCTCCTTCCATGTCTGGTGGAAGTCCTGCTTGAATGCAGACTTCAGTTGCACCTAGATTGTATGCCTCTTTTGCTCTTCGTACAATTTCTTCAGTTGGTAGGAAATATCCATCCTCTTCTCGAAAATCTCTACTAAATGCACAAAAACCACATTGCTTGATACAGACATTTGTAAAATTGATGTTTCTATTAACTACATATGATACCACGTCGCCAACTCTTCTTCTTCTAATTTCATCTGCAACAAGTCCTACAAGATGAAAGTCAATCCCATTTGTTCTGTATAGAGTCAAAGCATCTTTTTCAGAAATTTCCTTATCTGATAATGTATCATTTAGAATTTTGGATACTAGTGGATCTGCATTTTTAAAAAGTGACTCTATGTTTGTCATCTCCAATACTCCTCTTTTACCAATCCTTCCCCATTTTCTATAACTAACATCTTATCTCTTAACTCTTTACTGATAAAAGAAAAAAATTCTGGGTATATTGGGAATCTACACTTTAATTCAAATCCTGCATTTTTTGAATTTTCATCTACTTTATCAATTTCTGGCCAAGAGAATTCTGGATTAACAAAATCTGGAGTTAATGGCGATATTCCTCCCCAATCATTTATTCCAACTGATAAGAAACTTTGATATGATTTTGGGGATAAGTTTGGAGGAATCTGTATGTTCATTTCTGGCATGATGATTCTTGTTAATGCCACAATTATTTTGAAATAGTTTTCATCAGCTGATGGAGAATTCTTCATCATAGTATCTGGTTTTGGTTGAAAATTTTGCAAAATTACTTCTTGAATGTTTCCATATTTCTTATGTAGTGTTTTTATCGCTAAAATTGAATCAATAATTTCTTCTACTGTCTCTCCAATCCCAACCAAAATTCCAGTTGTCATTGGAATTCCTAGTTTTCCAGAATTTTCTAAGACTTCTAATCTTGCTTTTGGTCTTTTACTAGCAGCTAAATAATGTGGCATTCCTTTTTCTGTTAATCTCTCACTTACATTTTCAAGCATTAATCCCATTGACACATTTGTTTTCTTCAGTTCCTTCATCTCCTCAAAATTTAGATTACCTGCATTTGTATGTGGAAATAATCCTAATTCTAAAGCTAGTTCTGATGCATGAATGAGATATTCAGTAGTTGATTTGAATCCATTTTCCTTAAGCCAGTCTCGTGCTTCTTGATATTTTTGTTCTGGTTTCTCACCAGTAACAAAAAGTGCTTCAACACATCTGTATTTTTTTGCAAGTTGTAATAGTTCTAATATCTGCTGCTTTGACATTAAAGATAGTTTTTCTTCTTTTGGTTCTGCTTTGTATGTGCAATAAGAACAAGTGTCTTTACAGAGATTAACTATGTTGAAAAATGCTTTTTTTGAAAATGTAACTGAATCTTTTTTGAATTTTTTTCTCAAATTTTGTGCAGTGGAAAAAAGCTCACTAGGATCTTCTACTGCGTTTTGATAAATACCAATAACACTTTGACGAGAAATTACTTTGTTATCTAAAACATTGTTTAAACTCTCAGAGTTTAACACAAGCTTGTTCAATAGAGAGAATTCCTGACTAGAAGTATTTATGCTTGTATTGTACTAATTTCCATTTGGTCTCTCTTGGAGAATAATTGTGACATTAGTCGTTCTATTATCTCTTAAAATCTCTAAAACCATTTCATCGCCAACTGATTTTACTCTTTGAAGATGTATCAAAATATCACTAATCTTTCTAACTTCAATTCCATCAACTGATAAAATGATGTCTCCTCCCATTGGATAGTTTACCCCTTCAACTTCGATGATTTTTTCAGATCCAATTAATCCTGCTTTAGATGCTGGACTATTTTCTACTACTGTCACTACCAAAAACCCCACTGCATCTTTTAGGCTCAAAACTTTAGCTAGATCCGGATCAATATCTCTACCTGAGATACCAATCCATGGATGTTTGTATTCTCCATATTCAGTAAGGGTTGGAATAATTTTGGCAATCGTCTGTGATGGTATTGCAAATCCTACACCCGTAAATTCACCAGTTGTTGATTGAATTGCGGTGTTTATACCAACTACTTCCCCTCTCATGTTAAGTAGTGGCCCGCCTGAATTACCAGGATTGATGGCAGCATCTGTTTGAATAACATCTGGTATGGAATATCCAGAACCTGATGGAAGTAATCTTCCTAATTGACTCACTATTCCTGAAGTCATGGAACCTGACAATCCAAATGGATTTCCAATTGCAGCTATTGCTTCTCCTACTTTGAGGTTAGATGAATCACCAAGTGGTAATGGATGCAAAAGTGCAAAGTCTGCATTTACTTTGATTACTGCAAGATCAGTAAACTCATCTACTCCTATAATTTCTGCATTGTATGATCTACCATCAAGAAATGTAACTACCACCTTTTTTGCATTCTCAACAACATGTGCATTTGTAATTATATGTCCTTTTTTATCAAAAACAAAACCTGAACCTAATCCCCCTGTTCCATCATCTACTTCACCTCTTTGTACATTGACTCTCACTACTCCCGATTCAGATTTTTCAAAAATTTCAATTAATGATAAACTCTTTGTATAAATTTGGATTGTTTCTCCTACTGTACTTGCTGAATTACCATTACTTACTATAATTTCTGGTTTTATTGATTCTGGTGGTGATACAAATAGTACAGCAAAAACAACAATGACAATTAAAGATCCGATAGTCCCACCTACCAACACACTTGATTTGTCCATGAGAATTTTTTCTTTATTTTCTATCTAAAAGGCTTACTATACACTGATTGAATTTTGAGTATGATCTTTCAAAGAGTATCTTCTTTCTTTCCATGTAACCGATGAGTCACTCTTTGCCTGAATTAGTCCGCTTAAAAATCCTAAAACTACTACTAGGCCTCCTAGTGGTGCAAATAATGCATGAACCAATCTTAGTTTGAGTCCTATTTTTACCTCAATTATGGCACCTGTGTAAATAAGAATAGAAGCAATTGCTGCAGAAATACATAGCATTTTAGCAGATATGGTTTCTGCTGGTAATAATATCGATATTGCAAATATTGGAAATGGAATAAACAACAAAAATAATACAGCAAAGAAAATACCAATTGCAATTTTTCCATTTTGAAGATATAATGGAACCATTAATCTTTTTAGTGCATTCCACAAAGTAATTTTATCTCGAGCCCAAACAGCATCAATCAGGTGGTCTCCTCGTACCATCTTCATTTTGTATCCTAATTCTTTTACTTTCTTTCCTAATGCCCCATCTTCAATTATTTCTTGTTTTACTCCTTCATGCATTCCAACTTCTTCGTATGTCTTTTTTTTCAAGATAAAAAAACTTCCAAAGAAATACCCTGTTTTTTTTGACGGGTTGTTTACATTTAATGCTGAAAATCTAGTATGTAAAAATGTAGAAATCATAGGAAGTGTAATCTTGGTCCAAAAATCAAATGTTAACATTTTTGGAATTGCAGATAATGCATCTAAATTAAACGAAATCAAATGTGACACTGCAAGCGATAGTACGTTTTTAGAATGTTTTGTGTCTGCATCAGTAAATAACAACAGTTCACCTGTTGCTTTTCTATATCCTTCCATACATGCCCAGTTTTTACCTATCCATCCATCTGGTTTGGGTTTTGCAGACACTGGAATTATTTTAGAAGATTTTTTTGCATACTCTAAAATTATTTTACCTGTTTTATCCTCTGATGAATCATCAATTACTATAATTTCATAATTTTCATAATCTTGTTTAATTAACGAGTCTAAACATTTACCAATAAAATCCTCTTCGTTTCTTGCTGGAAGAATTATTGAAACCTTTGGAAATGATTTGGATGTATTTTCAAATTTGTCAAGATATGGAGTTAATCTAAACGAATCAGTCATTGATTTGATTAAAAATATCCAAGCACCACAAACTCCTATTAGAATTGCAGTTAGTGAGTAGTTGAAAACATCGATAATTAACTCCATGAATCTATCTCTCTATTTCTTCTTTGATGCTTTGCATTGCTTGCTCAGTACCACTTTTGATGTGTTTTTTAATTACACCTGTAAACATACTCATCATTCCAGTTAGCTTTATGTCCCAAACTGTGTTAAGTATGGTTTTTTCATCTTTTGCGGTAAGGTATATAATTTTCTCACCCTTCAGAATACCTTTTGTGAATTTTGCCTCTATCTTCTCTTTAGGTACAAGTTTCACCTCTTGGAGACATTTTTGATCTCTAAATGCAATTGTAATTTCTCTATTTACGATATTTCCATCTTTAGACAAGTTTTTGATTTCTTTTGTTCCCTTCCAAAATTTTGGTTCATTATCAATATCTGAGACAACGTCCCAAACTTTGTCAATTGTGGCATTGATTTCTATTTCAACCTCGATTGTTGCCATATTGAACACACATCTGTTCCGCATTAAATATATTAGATTCCTGTTTTGTTTCAAATAGACTGTGGTGGGCAACATGCCTAAAATCCGGAACAGTAACTCCAGTTCCAATGGCTTTTGCCACTCTTCCATCACAGTCACTTTAAATTTGAAAGAAAATGAAACCCTCAAAATATATGCCAAAAATAGAAACATTTGATGGTGCCAGCTTTTGGAAAAACGCATACGCCCATCAACGAGGAAAATTGTTAAAAAAAGTCAATGTTCCAGAAGATCAAATAATTGTACTAGTTAACAAAAAGTACATGGAACTTCCTGCTGCCCTAAAATATGAAATTGAAACTAGTGGATTAAACAAAAATGAATTACAATAAATTCGAAATTCATTTTAACGGGAAAAATTAATGATTGATATGACTATATCCTATGATGATTTTGCAAAGCTAGATATTCGAGTTGCAAAAATTATTGCAACTGAGTCAATCGAAGGTAAATCTAGAATTATCAAAGGAAGAATTGATTTGGGGAATGATGATCAACGAGATGTGATAATTGGTGGTGCACAATATTATCAACCTGAAGATATTGTGGGAAAAATTGTAATTGTAATTGCAAATTTGGAACTAAAAAAGATAGCAGGAGTTGAATCTAATGCAATGTTGTTGGCAGCAGATGTTGATGATAAACCCTTTTGGTTGACAGTAAATGATGATGTTCCTTTGGGAAGCCCTATTAAATAAACTGATTAATTTTATAGATTAAAAATTTCATTTACCTACTGGGACTAATCATAAATTATTAGTTCTTTTTCTTCTAATAATACATGCAAATTATTTACAGATCTGTACCACATCTTCTTCTTTTTTAGCAACTGTACAAACGAATTTTCTTGAAAAGAATTACAAAATAACTATCTTTGGGTCTAACATTCTATGAAAAAGTCCTGGAAATTGTTCAGGATGATATTCTACATCTGAAAATATTCTTGTAATTTCGTTAAAATCAGTTTTTTGGCTTAGATCTACTGAGGATACAACATTTTCCACGCTTACAATTAGTTTTGTTTGTAGCATATTCAGTTTTTTTTATTTGAACTGTAATAAATACACTAGCCATATCTCAATTACTAGAATAGTTTTTTTAGAATTTTTGAGATTAATTTACTCTGAAGACCAGACGAATGGTTTAATTTAGATCTGACAAACTTTAGTTCTAGTGAATTTTACAAATTTTGATTTTGATCAGTTGTTTGGAATGAGTGATGACACAAATCCATTAATGATGATAATCTGGATAATTCCAATTATAATTTTTGTGTTTTATGGCCAACGAATTCAATTATACATTACTTCGAGTGAAATCAAAAAAGCAATTAAAAAACTTGATAGTTTTAAAGTTGAATCAAGAACTGAATTAATTAATTACATTAAAACAAATTTGAAACCAAAAGATGATCTAATAAAAAAAATTGATCGGTTTTTAGATTATTTTACAATTATGCCAGTTGACATGGATCCTAATGGTATAATTGACAAAGTAAGACATACAGTTAGGTCTAGAGAAGATTATACTCGAGAACATGTAAAATTACTTTCTCCAGAAATCAGTAATTTGGAATTAACTAAAGTTCAAACTTTGCTTGAACTTGCTTCTTCATTACAAATGATTTACAAAATTGTTAATCATATGTACTTGACTGCAAAAAAACAAAACAATTATCCACTAATTTTACCTCTTCAAATACTTCTTCCTTTTATCATGGAGCAAGCAGAGGCAATGAAAGAAGCAATTCCTGCATTTAAAGCAGGACAACCTGTTGGAGATGGAATTGGTTCAATGGTTGTAGGAAAAATGATGTTAGATAGTAAAAAAGAAACTGTTGCATTTCAAACTGTTCTTGCAAAAACTGAATTTGAGAATAGGACATTGTTTCTCTTAAAAGCAGAAGGACCAGCTTCTACTGTGGGAAGACCTGCTGATGCATTAGAAACAATTGTTTCTAGTAACAAACTTGATGTAATTATTATGATTGATGCCGCATTAAAAATGGAAGGTGAAGACTCTGCAACTGTTTCACAAGGTTTTGGTGCAGCTATTGGTGGAATTGGTTTTGACAGATTTCAAATTGAAGCAATTGCCACAAGTAATAATATCCCCGTCTTTTCTATAGTGGTTAAACAGTCAGTTAAAGAGGCAATTACTTTGATGACTAAAGAAATTGCTGATCAAGCTGATACTGTTAGTTCACAAGTTTATGAAATGATTCAAGAAAACACCAAAGAAGGTCAATCTGTATTGATAATTGGTGTGGGTAATACTGTTGGGGTGACTCAATAATGTTCTCTAAGAAAAAAATTATCATTGCATATACTGTTGAAAAATGTAAAAAATGTGGAATGATGAGAAAAAGAAAATTCACTGAAGGTGATGTCTTATTTACTGAATCATCAAATTGCACTTCATGTGATGGAATGACAAGTGTTGAAAAAATATTTGGCGAAACTATAGAGTGATAGTTGTTATTGTTACTCCATTTTCATTTGGAATGAATGTGTGCTCAGCTTGAGCAACTCTTTGTTCATTTACTTCGATAAGAATTGGATAAGCTTGTACTGCTTTTTTCTTTATCAAAATTTCTAGTAACCCTCTTGCTTTCTTTTCTTCCCATTCTTTTGTTATCCATCTTAATGCAAATGGTAACATGTTAAAATTCTCCCAAATAAAATCAAGTAATCTATCTGCTTCAGGATCTTTTATTTTCTTTCGTGAATTTATGGCAAAAATGTTCTTTATTTTCCCATTTCTTACAAATCCACCAGCATCTTTTGTCGTTACAAATGGTTCACATGCATATGCTGTGCTATTTGAAAGCGAATATCCCCCAATTGACCAAATGTTTGGAATGGTTTTTCCAGCATGTATTGTGTATTGATCTAATGAATGCCCACTGAGATTTGCAATTGGTTTGAATCCTAGTTGTTTTATTGTTTTTTCAATTGTACGTCCAATGTCACTTACTTTTACCCCTGACTTTGCCATAGACATTGCATTTCCTAATGCCTCTTCAGCTGCTTGAACCAAGCCATCAAATTGTGCATCATAACAGACAGTTACTGCAGTATCTGCAATGTAGCCATTAATCTGTGCACCTAGATCAATTTTTACCAAGTCATCATCTTTGATTGTAATTGGGTCATTTGGCTCTGCAGTATAATGGGCTGCAACTTCATTAATACTGGTATTTACTGGAAACGCACATTTTGCTCCTCTTTTTTTAATCTCTCCTTCAACTTCTTCACAAATCTCGTAAACTGTTTTTCCAACCCAGTTTTTTGCTCTAACCTTCTCTCTTACTTCTGCAGCAATCTTTCCTGCTTTGATATAATCTTCGATTTGCACATTTCTGATCTTTTGTGTGCCTTTAAAAATTATTATCTGAAGATTTGGCATAATAAATTGATTTTTTTAAAATAGTTTCTGATTTTTGATTTTCTTTCTATTTCTGTAAATAATTAGATGATATCTGATGATGTTTTTGAGTTTATCTTCTATTGAAAGTTCTTCTTCTATACATATTGAAAGAAAATCAAGATAATCTTTATCTACAATATCAATTTCTATTCTTCTCAATTTAACACCTGAACTTTAATCAGGGAATCATTGCGAGAAATCAGTTTTGCATGGATAATACAAAACCTCATGATTTGCTTACAGTATGGTCTTTGACTCCCCTCATCAAAGTGGTAGAACATCACTTGAGCATACGCTTCAGTATTACATCCTAACATGTTGCAAATCATGAGATCATTTTCTAGGAATTATTGAGGCTAAAAGAGATGGTTATTGTGAAACCAAAGAGTTTGGATTAATTCTTAAATTTTATTTTCAGTTTAATGTTTTGGGTAAAATTACCGAAAATACTGATGGATGATTATTGTAAACTAATTTACCACCATGCAGGAACAAACAATCAAATCAGTAAATCATTTGTGTTGAATCAAAATTATAACTAAATTTCATAGTAGCTTAAATTGGGCAAGTTTTAGGATTTACTGGGATCGTGGTCTAGCTTGGTATGATTCTGCGTTTGGGACGCAGAGGTCGCGAATTCGAATTTCGCCGATCCCACCACTAATCATCATATTATTATGAAATTATCATTCAATACTATTGCCGAGCAATGAAGAAGAGTTAGAGAAATGACTTTGAAATGAAGTAAACTAATTGGCTCTGAGCTCCGGCAGGTTTTTATCAATTCTACGGTAACTTGATTTTATTGAAATTTGAAAGACGAGATATCCTTTTGATTGTGGGGCTTTTGCTTTTTATGATTGGTCTGATACCTTTCATGGGACTTGTTTATGCCGTGATTATTGTAGCAATAATGTATTTTGGAATCAAAGTGTACGTGGGAAAGAGAAAACAATCAATTGAAAGAGATGTAGGAGAAGGACTCTGTATGGAGTGTGGTTCTAAAATTATCAATAAGAACTGTCCAAATTGTGACAATTCTAAGGAATAATTCCTACGTATGCCTTAATACTGAAAAATCCGGTTAATTCTTGATGGTTTTAAGATATATCCCTTTAACAACAAGCTCAACTTTTCCTCAATTTCATTCTAAAATGAGTCTTTTAGTCAACAAAAT
>Ga0209988_10000722_pt1 | contig 21004 bp, 17 predicted proteins | sample N075metaG_FD_183115 | JGI IMG/M metagenome (GOLD analysis project Ga0209988, IMG submission 183115) | Deep subsurface microbial communities from Kermadec Trench to uncover new lineages of life (NeLLi) - N075 metaG (SPAdes) (version 2) | ecosystem: Environmental > Aquatic > Marine > Ocean trench... | reverse complement strand
AGTAAGGACAGGGTGGAGACGAAGTCACAGGAGGAGTTTGAGGATGCCGGCTCGCTTCCCCTGTTACGGAAACCCTACTCGAAGGATAAGCTCGCCCGTCAGCTCCGAGAATTGCTCGACGCGAAGTCCTCGTGACCCCGACGGCCCGTGCGAGGCATGGCCACGGATATGATCGATATATTTTCGGATGAAACCTACGGTGACTGAAAACCGCCTGCTTGTCGTCGATGACGATGCCCGGATCACCCGATTGGTCGATAGGGTGGCGGGCAAGCTCGGCTTCGAGACCAGGGCGATCAACGACCCTAACGATTTTGAAAGCGAATTCAGTGCTTGCGCGCCGAGTGTCGTCCTGCTCGACCTCAACATGCCGGGGCGCGACGGCATCGAACTGCTGCGCTACCTCGCTCACCAGCGAACCAATGCAGCAATCGTTTTGATGTCCGGCGTAGACAGTCGCGCGATTAGCGCGTCGAGACGCCTAGGCGAAGAGCTTGGCCTGAATATGGCGGGTATTTTGCAGAAACCCGTCGATGTCGACACGATCCGCGCCGAATTGGTGAAACACTATCGCGCGAACGAAAACATTACCGATGCGGACCTCTCCCGTGCGATTGAGAACGACGAAATTTTCGTCTGTTACCAACCGAAGATCAATCTTCGTTCGGGCGAAATCAGCGGCGTCGAGGCGCTGGTTCGTTGGCGGCACCCCATTCATGGCGAGATATTTCCCGACGCCTTCATACCGCTCGCCGAGCAAAGCAAACTGGTCGTGCCTTTGACCTACAAAGTGCTTGCGACCGCGCTCAAAGACAGCAAGCTTTGGACCGAGACGGTGCCGGATATGTCGCTGGCGATAAATCTATCTCCGAGTTTGCTGACCGACCTCACGTTGCCCGATCGCATCATGCGGTTACTCGACGAACATGGCTACGACCCCGGACGCCTTGTCCTCGAGGTCACCGAAACGGGAGCCATGGAAGACCCGACGCATTCCATGGACATCCTTACTCGGCTACGGATCAAGGGTGTGCGCTTGTCGATCGACGATTTCGGGACGGGTTCGTCATCGCTGGTCCAGCTCTATCGGCTTCCCTACAGTGAGCTCAAGATTGATAAATCCTTCGTCATGGATGCGATGACGAATGACGAGGCCGCGGCCATCGTTCGGTCGACGATCAGCTTGGCGCATAGTCTTGAGCTTGATGTCGTCGCCGAGGGCGTCGAGGACGGTAAGACGCTGGAGTGGCTGAAAGACCTCGGTTGCGACGTCGGCCAGGGATACTATTTCAGCCGCCCAATCGAAGCACCGGACTTGCTGGCCTGGATTGCCGAGCGCGCTCGTTGATCAGCGACTTGTGGCCAGTTCAGCCGCCGTCACCTGCGGGTTACCTCAGTTCTCCAAACTTTCGAATTATCCGAGGCTGGTTCTCTAACTCGGGGGTTGGCTGTCAAGCTCTCCATGACGTACCTGCCGGGTTCACTGTTCTCTCCGCAGTAGGGGCTCGGCCTTCTGCATGATGGCGTTGGAAGACGTTGGACACATGGGTCGGATCAAGCTTCTGATCAGTGTCACCCGGCGCAGCCAATCCCTAGATCTTTAGCAATGCGAGTTAGATGTAATCGCGTGGCTTGGCAGACTTGTTCTAAGTCCGCGAGTTCCCTAGCCAAATTTTCTTCGTCGCCTCTGCGTGCCGCCGCTTCAATTGCAGCGGTTAGTTCGGACAGACGTAGAGCTCCCACTTCCGCAGAAATGCTCTTCAGCGGGTGCGCCTCTCTTTCAACAGCCTTGCAATCGCACGCTTCGTAGGCTGCGGAAATGGCTTCCATTCTCTGCGTGAGCTCGCCTAAGTAGGACTCGATTATTCGCGCCATTCTATCCCGGCCGACGCTTTCGATCAGCTGCTCCAACACCGTGCCATCGTGCAGAGGAGCTTCGTCTCCGCTCGCGGAGCCAGATTGACCCGTCTGGTTCTCATCCGACGGCAGCCACCGTGCAAGCGTTTCTACAAGCTCCGCACGGTTGATTGGCTTTCCGATGTATCCGTCCAGACCCTTGGACAGTATCGACTGACGGTCGCCATACATCACGTGGGCTGTCATCGCTACAATCGGAATCTTAGCGGCCTCGTCGGGCAGGCTACGGATCGCCGCGGTGGCCTCGATACCATCCATCTCGGGCATACCGATGTCCATCAGCACCAGATCAAACGGCCGCGACTTCACCGCCTCCACCACCTCAAATCCATCACTCACGATCTCTACCCGAAGCCCCATACGCTCCAGCATTGATCTCATAATAAGCTGGTTGGTCGAATTATCTTCCGCGACCAAAACATGGCCCGAAAGCTTTGTGTCTGCTTGCTCATTCGCGCCCGTCGCATGCAGCGCCTGCTGTTCACGATATCGCCGAACCATCTCGTCGGAAGGCACCTGAAATGGTAACTCGAACCAGAACGTACTTCCCCGACCCATCTCACTTTCAAAACCAATAGACCCAGACATCATCTCAACCAGCCGCTTGGAGATTGGCAGACCAAGGCCCGTGCCGCCCCACCCCCGTTTGCCGTGCGTCGCCTTGGTCCAGAATTCATCAAACACACTTGCACGATCCAGCTCGTCGATTCCAATTCCGGTATCCTGCACCTCGACACGTATCGAGCACGTCTTCCCGACCGTCTGCCCGCGCGAAAGCCGGATCTCCACATGGCCGGCATCCGTAAACTTCACGGCGTTGCCCGCCAGGTTCAGGAGAACCTGCCGTACCCGGGCAGGATCGCCGATGACGAACTCAGGCGTGTCTTCGGCGATAAGCGCTTCAAGAGAAATTGCCTTCTCCGAAACCCGAATTGCCAGGATACTAATCACGTCGTCTGCCAAACCTACAACGCTGAATATAGAAGGTTCCAGTTCAAGCTTGTTTGCCTCCATCTTAGAAAAATCTAGAATATCGTTGATGATATATAAAAGGCTTTTCGCAGAACTTGTCGCTATATTTATATAGTTTTGCTGTGACTTCTCGAGGGCCGGAGTGTTCAATAGGCCAAGCGCGCCGAGCACCCCATTTAAAGGAGTCCGAATTTCATGACTCATCATCGCCAAAAATTTGGACTTCGCTTGACTCGCGGCCTCAGCAGCCCCGTGGGCTTGATCAAGTTTTTGTTCGACCTCTTTCCTTTGTGATATGTCAAGGATTACACCTGCACGCCCCACAACCCGGCCTGCATCATCGCGTTCATGAATGCTTCTTTCCCAAACCCAACGCACAGTGCCATCCCGATTGAGCATCCTGTACTCGAGACTCATTGGCATGTCCCCCTGTACTGCCCGAATTGATTCTCCAATTACATGGTCGAAATCATTCGGATGGATAATGTCTTTCCAACCGCGTCGTCGCTGGATAAAATCGGTTGGTGGATATCCGGCGAGATCCTCAATGCCTTCACTCACGAAAATCATGGTGTAGTCACCATCATTGACGCTTCGAAAGACCATACCCGGTAGATTTGATGCAAGGGTTCGGAACTGTGTCTCGCTTTTAGCTAAAGATAGACTGCGTACCCTCAATGCGTCATTTGCTTCCTGGAGCTCGTTTGTGCGAACGCGAACTTGGTCTTCGAGTTCGTTTTTGGATTGTCGTAAAGCAGCATGGTGTTCGGTAAGGGTCTGCTGCAAGTCATTAAATGCTGCAACCAAAACACCAAATTCGTCCGAACTCCGCCAATTTACAGGTGCCAGTTCTTTTCCTTCTTTAGCACTGTTGATGGAGCGTAACATCCGACGCAGGGGTGTTCCAACCGTTCGACTATGCGCCATCAGTCCGCTTAGCATGACAGCCCACACAAGTCCCGCAGCGAGAATACCATCCCAAAATAATCGTTCCCGGGTCACTACCAGCAGACTATCCAATGTAAATCCGATTATGAGATAACCAACGAGTTCGTTGCTAGCGTCCGTTTCAAAGGAAATATCTTCTATCATCACCATATCGTGGTGAGAGTAAGGGGCAGAATTCAATAGAGCGGCAAAAAGAGTCTGAATATCAACGAGAAGCGAAGGTATATAATTTACGTTCCTATATGCCGGGTTGCGCATCTCTGCCAAAACAAATTCTGGCAAAGTGCCGAATGTAAGGACCAAACCACCCGTTTCGTCGTGGACCGCAACTCCAGAAATCTCGGGGTCAGATAACAAGCTAGAAAGTACAAATTCGGTGCGTTCGTCATCTAAATGCCATACTGGTTGGGCCAAAATGACGGCCTGATCTGCGACGACCCTTTCCATTTTTTCGTGCAGGCTTCGATGCCCTAGCCGATAAATATGTAACTCGAAAACGCCGAGAATTAAGACCGTCGCGGCTAGGGCGATTGGAATAGTGATGGCTATGATCTTCGACCGGATGGTCGATAGCTTGCCGAAATCAAATTTCATACTCGCCTCGAGTCAGTCAGAATGACTGAAAACGGGTAACGCCGACTCTCCTGGGTGACCAAAATGGAGTAGCCGTGGCCACCACCACGACCGTCTAGCAAGATGTCGCCTCCGTGTCATTCGTAACGCAGGAACATCTGTGACCATGATTCGTCCTCCTGGCTCGCGTCCAGAACCTCATCAATAAACGCTAGTATATCAATTCGAGCGTTCGGGACCATCACTCGCCGGCTGTAGCGGCTGTGTGGTTTCGGCGATAAGTAAAGCTGGTCGCCAATTTTGCTGTCTTTCATCAGGTAGCGCGCGGCCGATTCGGGTGTGAGCGTGACGTCAATCCGCCCCTTGCTTAGCTTCAAGAAATTGGAGAGGTGATTGTCCGTATCCACCCGACGTGTTGTTTTTGAATGACTGATGAAATCGTCTATTCCGGTGTAACGGTGGCCTCGGATTCCACCAAATACTAGCCCAGCAATCGACGAAGGCTCCTCGTAGACCAGACTACGATCCATGTGAGAGATGATCCCGTTGGCATCCTCCATTAAGGAATTCTTTGACCAGAGATACCGAGTTTCCTCATTATCCTTGAACCAAGCCGGGTTGACCCATGGCACGATCATGGCTTCAGATGTCTCGATCAATTTGTTAAGTCGAGGACGTGAGACGGAAACCACCCTAAAATCGAAACGTTGGTCCGATTTATCACTAAAATATTGCGCAAGATCGAAGGTTAATCCTTCATTTTCGCCCGTAATAAAAGGAGGATGTGTGTGATAGGTATAGATTATAACAATTTCCGGTGCTGCAATACTCGGGTGGGAGATCGAACTAATAATCCCAATGAAAAATAAAAGACTAGCACACCATATTCTATACTTGGAAGCAAATAGGCGAGACACCGAAGATACTTGCAAGCATAAACGCGACCTCGCTTCAGTTTGGACCGAACTGTGATGATGGTGAGGTCGACTCTTTGTTTTCTCGTCACATATTGCCGGTTTCTTGCAAATGAAATCCGAAACCGCTTCGCCCGTTTGACGGACAAACTTCGAATTTGGCGGATTCCCCCCAAAATGGATAGAATTCACCAAATTTTGCGAATTGCGTTGCATCGAGACACACTCCCGGTTTTCATCGCCAAGAAACGACCGTCCGTGGAGTTCAAGGCCATTCCTAAGATGGCTGTTCCACGACCTCAGACCACCGTCGTAGCGTAGTTCGAACGCTGGATGAGGTGGTCCCACTTTGTTGGATAGGTTGGCGGCACAGTTAAGGCGTATTCCGCTGACTGATCATTCTGCCCAAATCCTGTTTATCACACCCTGGAGCGGTTGTTGAGCCTGATGTGGGTAAGCGGGTAGGCTTAGCCTTCATATCCACTGGCTGCCTGGCGCCGGAGGCTTTCGCCGGCGTTTGACCGCCGAGGGACGAATGGGGCCGCTCGGTGTTATAGAAGTCGATCCACTCGTCGATGACCCCTTCGGCCGCGAAGCCGTGGGTCAGTTCGTGGAGATAGACCGCCTCATATTTCAGCGACCACCACAGCCGCTCGATGACTGACGAGGAACCGTCATGCCAGTGGCATGGCGTAAGTCCGAGGAATGTTGTCCATGCAGCGACCGCGACCATCCATGGAGATGCGCAAATCAGTGTGTTTTGGAGATGGCAAATGCCGCACGAACCGAATTGTCGTTCCTCATTGAAGTGCGCTTCGACGGTTCGGTGCTGTATTTTGGTTTTTCGCTGGGCTAATAGTCCACGCTCAGCACCGGAAAACGTCTAAGCGTCCTCTCCACGGCTTGAGAAAGACCCGGCAATAGGAAATCGAGCTTTGCAGCTTGACGCGTCAATTCCTGTCGCAGGTGCGGCATTTCTCGATCATTCATCACGACACCCAGGATTCGCGCGTCGGCGTTCCTCAATTGACGAACAGCGGCCTCGGCCGAATTGGATATGGTTGCCCCGGATAAAAGAACGAGGATAACTGCCTCGAAGGCTGCTGCCAGAGTAGCCGTCGGGAGTCCGGAATACGCTCTACGTCCAAGACAGGGCGCATCGCCCACGATGCAATCAAAAGTCTCGAGTAGATTGCAAAGCGTTATTTTTACACGCGATGGATCGAGTTTCCCGACATTGGTGAACCCAGCTGCCGGAGCCGCCAAAATCGATAGGCTAGAGCCGGGAATAGAAAAGAAACTTGCTGGTTCCGGGGCGCCATCGATCGTCCAGGCCGTCGGTTCGATGCACAGCTCATTTGCTGGATAGGAGGAACACACGTTGAAGTCGATGTAAAGCACCTCTTTGCCGGTGGCGGAAATTCTCTGGGCAAGGGCATATGCTATAGTCGACGCACCCTCTCCAGCCTCCGTTGAGGCAACAAGTACTGAGCGCAGACCCTCCTCCGCTACACTCCGAAAGATGGCTTCTGTTTCTTCGTAGGTGATCGGAAGGGGGCGCATCACAACCCCGCTACGAGCGCGACAAGCGCCACAACCTGTACGGCGTCTTTTACGCCGTTAACGAAGATCGACCAGCCGCTTTGAGATTCCATGGGAACGTATATTGTGTCACCCGGCCGAACAACGGGCAGCAGGCTAAAATCCCCCGACTTGGCAAAGGCCAAAAGATCAAAGGAGGACGCAGCGGGTTTTCCCGCCACAACGTTTATGACGACGATTTGTTCTTGCCATGCCTCGGGTGTTGGCCCACCCGATTCCGCAAGAAGATCCAGGATCGTCATGTTTCCATCGAAGCGATAGCGTCCTGGTGCACCCACAGCCCCCAGCACCCGTACAGTTTCAGACGGCTCGACCTCCGTCCATTCTCGATCGCGCTCGGGTATGTATATCACGTCTGCTGGTTTGACGATCGGGAGCAGAGCCGCATCGCCGGTTTCGAAATACAGAGCGAGGTTCAGTTTGCTTACTCGTGAGCCCGCGCCGTCGCGGTGCACAACTCGAATATTCTGAATATCGGCGCCGAGCGTGGGGCCATCCGCCGCTGCAAGAATATCGAGAAAAGTCAGAGATTCGTTGAAGCCATAGCGTCCGGGTGAGCCGACCGCGCCCATCACGTAGATCGAGCGCTCCGCCGATTGCCTCACCCACTGCGACTTGTTATCCGTCGGATCCCTTGGAAGTTCGGGCACCATGATCGTATATCCCGCACGGATCACAGGGAGGTCGGCAAAACTCCCGCCTTGAGACAGAAATTGTTCGAGATTGAAAATTATGGGCTTGGTCGTTCTCTCGCTTATCATAAGTATAGTGATCTGAGATATGTCGGCATCTTTTGTCGGGCCACCCGCATGTGCAATAAGGTCGAGCAAAGACATTTCATCCGACCACTCGTAGCGGTTGGGTCGGACAACCGCGCCCATGATCCGCACAACTCTTTCCGGTCCGACGTTTAGCCAAGAGGGCTCTAGTTGATCTACTTTCTCTGGTACAAAGATGGCGTCGCCCGGATGAATTGGTGGTACACCAGCGGTTATGAGGCCTTCTGTGTAGGCCATTAGGTCGAAACGTTCCACGCTTCCATCAGCCCTGATGATCCGTATTTGCCGAGAGTCAGCGTAGCGAGTTGGTCCACCAGAATTTGCCAGTACATCAAAGAAGTTTGCGCCTTCCGTCATCTCGTAGGCGCCCGGTGCTGAGACCTCTCCCATCACGTAAACCGTTCGTCCCCCGGCCTTCACTTCATCTACGTTGATTGGTACATAGATGATTGAGCCGGCTTTTAAGACGGGAACGACATCCTGGCGCCCAGTATCCAAATAGTCTTTTAAGTTGAACATGAGGGGAACGCCACCGTTCATAACCCGGATCTTCTCAACCCCGGCATACCGCGTGATACCGCCCGCCCGCATTATCAGGTCAATGACGCTCTGTCCTTCCCGGTAGGAGAACGTTCCCGGCTTTCGAACCTCGCCAAATACGCGAATAGCCTTTATATCGTCTCCGGCATCGCCTGCTGCAGTCAGCGTTTGTGCATCGAATTCCACTTGAACATTGCCGATCAGCGGTGACACAGGTACGAAAATCACGTCATTCGGAGCAAGCGAGGGGAGCGTTGATGGGTCGCCACTGTCGAGATACGCCTTATAATTAAAAATCCGAACGTCACCACTTCGACGTAGTTGAATGCGATCAAGTTGTGCACCCTGCATGAGGCCGCCAGCGCCCACGATAGCCGCTTGCACATTGGCTTCGCTCGGAAGATCCACGGTCCCCGGTTGCCTCACATAACCTAAAACCTGGAGTATGAGACGACGCTCGACGAGAGTAAGATCGAAGCCCTTGAGGTTACGGTATACGCGGCCGAGCGACTCGCCGACGAGCTCTCTAGCGTCCTCAATAGTCAGGTCGGCAAGGACGAGGCGACCGACCTCCGGTAAAGAGATTGTGCCGTCCGTTGAGACCCGAAACGGATCATCAAAATCCGTCTCTCCAGGCAGTGAGATCGCCAGCACGTCACCAGCACGGATCACGATTTCCTGAGAAGCACTCGTAGAGGTTGGCTGTAACGTTACGATGAGAAGGAAAACCGCAACCCAACCAAGGTGTCTCGAAGCACCGATCATTCGCTTCATCGCGATCATCCCTCGGTATCTTTGCCTGGGGCTATACCAAAATCCGCCCTCGATACTACCCGTTCGTAGATTTCGACCATCTGAGTTACGTATTCTTCGAGGCTTAGAAGGTCTCTTGCTGCATCTACATTGAGGCCTCCAGCCAGTTCTCGGCGGACCCGAATGGAGAGCCCTCTTGCGAGAGTAATGGCAGCGGGTGTCTTCTCCATTCCGCCTAATGCTGTAATCCGCTCAAGCTCTGCCTCCGCGAATTCCAGCCGCATATAGAGCGTGCCCACCCATGATGTTTCCGTCGAACCGAGCAAAATCTGTGTCGGAGGCAGAGGTGACACTTCCGCCGCCCCACCGCCTCTTTCTACCGGCCAAGTTGTACATCCGGCAACCAGCATGGTGAACGTCGCTATGCTAAACATGAATAAGAGGCGCGGATTTCGCATTTCTTACGATGCCCGCAATAGCGGCGCTTCAACCTCGATCGCTGAATTGACCGCAACGTGTTCGTTTAGAAATGTGGCATTTAGGGGTCCGTCCAGATTCAATTTCCGTAATAGCCGAGCCGGTTGGCCACAGAGGCCGACAATTTTCAGACTACGTCCCATTGTGCGCAGGCGCTTATAAAGGAATACCAAAAACCCGATACCCGAAGGGTCAATGAACCCAAGGTCCTTGAAATCAAATGTCACGCTTCTGGCCTGGCCATCGAGAATATGGGTTGCCGTCTCTTGGGCCTTAAGTGTGCCTACGGCGTCAAGCGCGCCGGAAATCACGATCCAGGCTTCCCCATTTCGCTCCAGAATCTGGTATTCCATTGCTTTAGAACTCCCTTATGAAACTCACTATCTAGTTTCTAGCAATCACCGTGCCACACTCTCGGGCACGTCAACAATTGTTTTAAAACAACAAATTATATGGCCGAGCCGGGATTCGAACTGGAAGCATGAGATGCGAGGAATGGCAAAATGCCGCAATGGTTGCCTGTGCCGCGGCAAAATGCGCTAGGCGCGCCGCGAAGAGACGTTATCTAGGCATTAGTGAACGGCGTATGGACATTGAGGCGCGATCGAGAGCGGTCTGGTAAACTCGCAGCGTTTTCTCAAGTTGGGTTTCGGGCGAATATCGAGCCTCAATCGTTCGCCGAGCTGATCCGCTCATAGCCGTGCGTTGCTCTGGGGATTGGGAAAAATGGCATACAATTCGATCATGCAACCCTGTGAGGTTTTCGGGTGGAGCGAGCCAGCCGGAATGGCCGTCGGAAATAAGCCCCCCCAAACCGCCAACGGAAAATGCGGCAACAGGAACTCTCCACGCCATGGCCTCCAGTGCCACCATCGGCAGACCTTCGACTCGTGATGTCATGCAGAGTAGACCGATGGACGACCACCGCGCCGCTAAATCGCTCACCATGCCGTGGAAGCGGACGAGGCCCGCGTAACGACGCTCAAGATCATTTCGCATCGGGCCGTCGCCAAAAACATGAAAGTCAAAACTCGGTAGACGTTCGGCGAGGGCGCAAAAAAGGTCTGGTCCTTTTTCCGGAGAAAGACGGCCGGCGAAGGCAACCACGTTGCTACCAATATCGTTTTCGGTATTGACCGGCAAACGTACAAAATTCTCGATCGTATGCACCCGACCCATAAGTCGCGTTGCAATCTTCTCGCTCACAGCAATTTGCTCTCCGAGAGGCCCGGTAATTCGGTCGAGAACCGTGTAAAGGCGAAGTAGGCCCTGTCCCATATCGCCGTTGTGATGGGTTGAAACGACTGGTGTACCCGTTGCTCGCGCGGCTAACCGGCCAACGATACCCGCCTTGTAACCGTGAGTATGCAACAACACTGGACGGTCGCTGCGAAGCCTCATAAGGATATCGCGTGGGGCTGGCAAGGTCAGAACTTGCACCCCCGCTTCGGTTGCTTCGGTGCGCAGAGGGTGTGGCCCGTGGTCTTGAAGCAAGACGATGCGCGGCACATAGCCCCGGTCACGTATACAAGTAGCCAAAGTCAGAACATGGGATTCGATACCGCCCGGGCCACTGCTGTCTAGTAGCTGCCAAATCTCTCGTCGCATCGGACTTATCATCGGTTGCGGGTAAGAAGCGCCGCGCAAAATTTGTGCCAGTAATTTGATCGTCGCCCTAGACCAGTCAATCCAGATGGGATGCAAATCGCGCCACTATTTTCATCGGGCGTCAGTTTCAATTTGGCAAATTGCACTATCTGGCGAAGCAATTATGACCAACCGCCTCAATTATCATTTGTTTTCCGTTAGTTAAGAAAATCACCGCATTCTGGCAGAAATCTTGCTCTATCGACAAATAGCAATCTTGTGAGGGATTACATGGCTCGCTATTTGGTTACTGGAGGGGCTGGTTTTATCGGCTCTCATCTCTGCGACGAACTGATCGCCACAGGCCACGAAGTGTCCGTCTTGGACAATCTGTCCACTGGAAAAGTCGCCAACCTACCAAGAGAGGTAGAGTTCTTCGCAGGCGATGTCGCCGATCAAATCTCTGTGCAGCATGCGGCACGAAACGTTGACGGCATCTTTCATTTGGCTGCTGTGGCGTCTGTGGAAAAATCCAATCACGCATGGAGCGCGACTCATCGAACCAACCTCTTTGGTTCAGTTACCGTCTTTGAGGCCGCCTGCGATTCGAGGCCCGATTCGCCACTACCTGTGGTCTACGCGTCTTCCGCAGCAGTATACGGAGCCTCGACGTCAGCTGCCTTGAGTGAGGAGCACCCTACCTCGCCATTGTCCGCGTACGGCGCGGACAAGCTCGCGACAGAACTTCACGCTCGCGTAGGCGGCTTGACGCACGCGCTTCGGACGACCGGCTTGAGATTTTTCAATGTCTATGGACCCCGACAGGATCCTCATTCACCCTATTCCGGTGCTATTTCCATCCTTTTGGATCGAATACTAAATAGGCAGTCCCTCACCGTGCACGGGGACGGAAAGCAATCACGTGACTTCATCTACGTTGGCGATGTCACACGATTTTTGATTGCGGCGATGAACAAGGCCAGCGTCGATGCGCCGGTTTTGAATGTATGTACGGGAACTCAAACGTCCATTTTGAATCTGATTAATACGTTGAGTTTGGTTTTCGGCTTGCCGGCTGATCTCAATTTCGCGCCGGCGCGCCAAGGCGACATTCGCCATTCCTGTGGCAATCCCGAGGCCGCGACTAGAGTCTTGGAGATCAGCGCGACTATCGATCTCGCCAATGGCCTGCGGTGCACGCATGCCTATGCGTTATCTGACACGTACCGAGCGTTGGCCAGCTGACTCGAGAGGACCTAAACGGATGTTTCTTTCTTCCGCAATCATGTCGTTAACAATGACCAGCATGGGACTGATCGTATACCACCATATTGTCTATCCGGCGCTGATGGCGTGGGTTGGATGGCGTGCGCCTGCGCGCCCACTGCCCCTTCATGATCATGATCTCCCTCATATCACTGTAGTTATGCCAGCCTACAATGAGGCGAGAATGATCCAACGCAAGATCGAAAACCTTGCGGCGATGGATTACCCCGCCGACCGTCTATCGATTCTCGTCGGTTGTGATGGTTCTTCTGATGGTACCCATATCCTGGCGGCCGAATCCTCACAATCGCTCCCCGACACTCGCGTTCGAATCATACGGCATTCGGAGAATCGTGGGAAAGTCTCGGTTCTGAACGACCTAATTCCCCTTGCCGAGGGTGAGATCGTGGTTCTGACGGACGTCTCGGCACTGTTGCCTCAAGATGCCGCGCGACGTATCGCGGCGCATTTCCAAGACACGAATGTCGGCGCAGTTGGTGCGGGGTATCGCTTTTCTGCTGGCGAAGGCGGAAGCGGGGAATCATTCTATTGGCGTTACCAGACTGCGGTTAAGCGCGGTGAGGCCCGAATAGGCGGGCTGATCGGTGCCCACGGAGCTTGTTATGCAATTCGACGCAAGCTCTTTGAGATACTCGAAGCAGACACAATCAACGACGACTTCATGATTCCAATGCGAATCGGTTTGATGGGTTATCGCACGCTGTACGACTCTGAGATTGCTGTTGAAGAGGCCGAGGTGACGAGCGACGAGCCCGAATTCCGTCGCAGAATACGGATTGGTGCCGGCAATATGCAGCAAACACTGCGTCTCTTACCGCGGCTTAATCCGGACTTGGCAGGGATGGCGTTTGTCTTTCTTTCTGGAAAGGTACTCCGAGTCGCCATGCCATTGATATTGGCAGCCAGCCTTGTCGGCAGTCTTGTGCTTGCAAAAGACATACCGCTCATTTTCATAGCGGCTGTAGTGCAGGTAGCACTGATATCGCTGGCCGGTATATCTGCTTGCATACCAAGACATTTGAGACCAGCGCTACTGGACATGGTGTTCTATTTTGTCTCCGGACACATTGCTTCTGGTCTTGGTACATTGGGTTATTTTTTCTTCCGGCGAGGACCGAGCTGGGGGCTCAATCGTCGAACACCGCGGGAACAGTTTGTCTCTCCCACTGCCGCGGTGGCGAAACGGACATTTGACGTTCTAGGATCGCTGGTGGGTCTTATTATCACTGGAGCGCTTTTTCCATTTATTGCCTTGGCGATCAAGCTGGAAAGCTCGGGGCCTGTGTTCTTTCAACAATTGCGTGTTGGTCGTGCCCTTTGCGACCGAACCCTTCTATTCGAAATGATCAAATTCCGCTCAATGCGCTCGGATGCAGAAACGTCCACTGGTCCCGTATGGGCACGCGAGAAGGATCCCAGAATAACCCGGGTAGGCCGGCTCCTGCGCCTAACGCGGTTGGACGAACTACCCCAATTCATCAACGTATTGCGTGGCGAGATGTCGCTGATTGGTCCACGACCGGAGCGTCCGAGTTTCTATCAACGACTCGAAGAGGCAATCCCATATTATGCGGAACGTACGTACGGATTGCGTCCCGGAATTAGCGGGCTTGCGCAAGTTGAACAAGGATACGATCAGAGTATCGAGGATGTCCGAAGCAAAGTGATGTTCGACCACGCTTACGCAATTTCCATCTCCCGCTTCGCGGATTGGTTCAAGACTGACGTTTCGATCGTTGGTCGGACCCTGCTTGTAATGGCTCTCGGACGAGGCCACTGATACTCCTTACCTCGCTCCTCGGGCCGGGAGCGCGGACGGAGGGCGCACCGAAACCGCAGTCCCGTGCACGCATTCTGTATGGCCTGGCCGATCAAATGACACACCCCAAACTCAGTAGTTAATTCGATTGTCCCCGCAACGTTGGTGCCCATGTGGCCCGTAAGCGCTTCTGGTGAGTTTGGAGATGGCCCGAAACTTGCTGGTGTTTAGGTGGTAGATTTTGAGCAAGGGAGATCAGCGATGTGCGGAATTGTCGGAGTTATCAACGGTAAATCGGTTATTGGTCCCTTGATTGATGGGCTCAGGAACCTTGAATACCGGGGCTACGATTCGGCTGGAATCGCCATTCTGCGGAGGGGTGAAATATCGCGCAGCCGTGCAACAGGAAAACTCGAAAATCTAGTACATCAGCTCTCAATAACGCCGATCGACGGCACCGTCGGGATTGGCCATACACGTTGGGCGACACATGGGTCCCCGACGCTCGAAAACGCACATCCTCATGTGGCAGATGGCCTCGCTGTAGTGCACAACGGAATCATCGAGAATTTCACAATCATTCGCGCTGAGCTAGAGGCTAAAGGTGTCAGTTTTGAAAGCGAAACCGACAGTGAGGTAATACCCAAGCTAATCGGCTACCTCATGAGACATGGCCAAACATGCGTCGAAGCCGTGTCTGAGGCTTTGAAACGCTTGGAAGGCCAGTATGCAATTGTAGCGATGTCGGACGAACTGCCCGGCAGATTGATCGCGGCTCGGAAAGACTGTCCACTTGCGATCGCAGTGAATAGAAATGAAGTTCTAATCGCGTCGGACATATTGGCATTCGGTGAACGAGCCGAAGAAGTTGCATATTTGGATGATCGTGACATGGCGATTGTCAGTCGGAAAAGTATCTATCTGATTGATGAATGCGGTGAACGTAAAGATCTCCGGTTCGAGGCAGCTCATCACAAACGCATTACTATCGACAAAGCCGGTCATCGGCACTTCATGCATAAAGAAATTCACGAGCAACCGCTAGCTGTTTCCAACACGCTGGATGGGTTCAGAATTGGCCGAGGCTATCGTATTGATGGCCTAGCGAGTAGTTTTGTCAATGCGAGATCGCTTAACCTCGTCGCATGCGGGACATCCTACTATGCCGGTACGATCGGGCGTTGCTGGCTGGAAGAGTTTGCCAACATTCCAGTCAATTGCGATATCGCGTCGGAATACCGGTACCGGATGATGCCAACGCGCCGGTCGACTGCGAATCTGTTTATTTCGCAATCCGGTGAGACGGCAGACACATTGGCCTGTCTGCGTCGAGCGGCAACGATTGATGAGGCAACCGCCGCCATTGTCAACGTGCCGACAAGCACGATGGCGCGCGAGGCTGGCGTTGCCATCCCCACTTTGGCGGGTCCCGAGATTGGTGTCGCGTCGACGAAGGCCTTCACAGCCCAGCTAACGACGTTGCTTGTTCTCGCTCGTAGCCTTGCCGAGCAGCGTGGTCAGTTGTCGCGTGCGAGACTTGAAGACATAGACAGGGCACTGGATCGTTTGCCTCAGCGCTTAGAAGAGGCGCTGTCCGTTGAGGGTGCTGCACAGACAGTTGCCGAGGCGATCAGTGATTCGCGGAGTGCCCTTTTTGTTGGCCGTGGAACTAGCCATGGCCTGGCTCTAGAAGGTGCCCTCAAACTGAAGGAGATATCGTATATTCATGCTGAAGGGGTCGCAGCCGGTGAGTTAAAGCATGGCCCCTTAGCGCTCGTCGATCGTGACATGCCAGTCTTTGTTATAGCACCGCCGGACGCCTGGCAGACGAAGACTGCGTCCAACCTTCACGAAATCGGAGCCCGGCAGGGTCGAGTTATCCTGATTTCAGATTCCACTGGAATTGAGGCCATGGGCGAGTACGCATGGAAAACCATTGAGATGCCGACCTGCGAACCGTTCACGATCCCGATCGTCTACGCTATTGCCTTGCAGCTTGTCGCCTATCATACAGCCGTTCTTCGCGGGACAGATATTGACCAACCTCGCAATCTGGCGAAGTCGGTCACCGTCGAATAACCTTAATCCGAGAAAGACATCAGAGTTATGCAAAACGCCCTCTCTTGGGTTCGGCGCCGGGAGCACCCCGTCGCCGATCAACTCTACTGTGCCGCAAAACGCTTGAGAAAAATCGACTTACCAGTCATTCCTGGCTTTCACCACGCGCTTCGAATTTTGCACTTGGCCACAACGCAGGCTCTGCGTGAGGCCGCCAGGGTGCTCTATTGGACGCCGCTTTTTCGCACCCGCCTGGAAGGTAGTCACCGGCGACTTCATATCGCAGGATTCGGTATGCCCCTCGTGTGCGGCCCCGTAGATATTAAGGTTGGTGATGATTGCCGGTTCTCCAATGCGGTGACAATTTCGGGTCGACGCACGTCACCAATTCGGCCAAAACTATTGATTGGCAATAATGTCGGAATTGGCTGGCAGACCACGATTAGTGTGGGGTCCCGGATCGAATTCGGGGACAATGTGCGAATCGCCGGTAGGGCCTATTTTTCTGGATATCCTGGCCATCCACTCGATGCAACGGCAAGGGCTGCAGGCGAGCCAGACACCGAAGATCAGGTGGGTGAGATCATCTTGCACAGCGATGTGTGGCTAGGCACCGGTTGCATCATTTTGCCCGGCGTAGAGATCGGATCTGGAACAGTTGTTGCGGCCGGCAGTGTCGTGACCAAGAGTCTACCTCCTCGTGTGATCGCTGCCGGTATGCCAGCAAAAGTCATTCGCCGACTTGATGGCAACGTCGATCGAGCAAATGCCAAAATTGTAATCGATCTGACGGCGGAAGGATGAGAGAAATACGTCCACCGCTCCTAGTATTTGGAGAGGATTGGGGTGCACACCCGTCAAGCACACAGCACCTTGTCCAACGTTTGGTTAACGACCGCTCCGTCTTGTGGGTTAATTCCATCGGACTCAGGCGACCGCGTCTTAGCTGCCGGGATTTTGGTCGCGTCAGTCGGAAAATCGTATCGATGGTTCGCGGAAGCCATATGGCACGTACGGTCGACCCACATGTCCGTAACCTGAAGATTGTCAACGCAAATGCTGTGTCATGGCCGGGTAGTTCCATAGCACGCGCAATTAACCGGCGGCTCATCCCTCGCTCTTTGAAAGCATCGCTTTCGGCACTTGAAGGCGGCTCGCCGATCCTTTGGACCTCATTGCCATCAGCGGTTGACGCTGTAGGGGCATGCGGTGAACGCGCCGTAGTTTATTACGCCGGAGACGATTTTTCTTCCCTTGCTGGCGTCGACCACGAGCCGGTTAGCGAAATGGAATACCAGCTTGCAAATCGCGCCAATCTCATCATTGCAGCCAGCCATATAATCGCCCGCAAATTCCCCGCCGAGAAAACGCGAGTTCTGCAACATGGCTGTGATTTCAGACTTTTCTCGGAACCAGCACCCCGGTCGCCAGAACTTCCAAACGGCCGTCACATAGCGGGCTTCTACGGAAGCCTGTCCGACTGGCTGGATGTCAATCTCATATCTGAAACTGCGAGGCTGCTTCCCGACTGGCTGTTCTATTTTGTCGGACCAGTCCAGTGCGACGTGAAGCAGCTCAAAAGGCAGGCGAACGTCCGTATCCTAGGCCCCCGGCCCCACGCCTCCCTGCCTAGCTACGTCCAACATTGGACAGTCTCTCTGATCCCCTTCAAGGACACACCGCAGATCAGGGCCTCGAACCCGCTGAAGTTGCGCGAATATCTGGCGGCGGGTACGCCCGTCGTGACGACGGATTTTCCCGCACTCGCGCCGTACCGCGAGCATGTCGCGGTCGGTCGGGACCCCACTAGTTTCGCCAAGATGATCTCCGATGCAGCTGATGAGTGTTGCACAAAGCGTAAAATCCGCCAAAAGGCGGTCGAAATGGAGAGTTGGGAAAGCCGGGCCACGACGGTCTCGCGTTGGCTCGATGCGCTCCGTTGAATACCAAAGCCGGTAAGCGGTCCTCTCAATATGCACTACACCGATGCATATTGCGATTTGCGGCTGGCCGAAACGAAACAGTCTGTGTAGCCAGATAATGGGTATTTCTGCATAAAATCAATTATTTACCGGACGCTCCCGGCGGGCACTGGCTGGCACAGTGTTTGCGTTACCTTGAAGAGATCATTCGAGGAGCCGTCTCAATGCGAATTTCGAATATTCGGATAGGCGTAATTTTCACAATCGGGTTGACGATAACCGGCTGTGGGACCGTCGACCCCTGGTCATTACTTCCAGCCAGCGAGAGGATCGCAATTGAAATGTCGCCACCGGCCGCGACTGAAAGAACGCCCATCACCGTCGCTGAACTATTACGTCGAACATTTGTAAACGAAGAGGTGCCATCTAACCTATCTGGTGAAACCAACGCATTGCCGGCCGCCGCCGATCTCTTCTTTGCCGTCACCAAATATGGCGTTGCGGTGGATCTCAACGGCGAGCAATTCGAACTTTTGGCGCCATTCAAACGCTCTCTTCAAACCTACCCGGACACGATTGTCGTCATCGAAGTGCCGGCGACATCAGCGGTCGAAACAATCACCGGGTACCGCAGGGCCGCAGCCGTAGCACGCTATCTCGAAGCGAGCGGCAAACGGGTGACAGTGCGTCCAGCAGCCGATTTAGTCCCAGACACAGTTCGCGTCGTATTGGAAAGAGGCGCATGAGCGACTCTCAGTGGCCGGTCCTGATTCATCTATGGCTACTAACGGCATGGCGGAAACGATATTTCATGTTGTCTCTCATGATCCTGTTTCCGTTGGTCGGCGCCGTAGTGGGAATGCTGAAGCCAGATCAATTCGAAAGCAGAATCACAATTCTGATTCAGGAGGCTGCAAAATATAATCCCTTCCTCAAGGATCTTGCAGTCGAGACACGCATAAAGGACCGAATTTCTGCGCTCGATGCCTTACTTCACAGTCGTCATGTACTCGGAGGAGTAGCGGCCGACCTGGGGAAAATCACCCCCGCGACAACCGATATAGAACGCGAAGATATTCTGCGACGATTGTCAGTTTCTTTGCGACTACGCCTTATCGGAAATGAATTGGTCGAACTTTCGATTAGGCAATCTACGAAGGATCACATTGTCAGAACGCTTAACGCTGTGAGCGAACGGTTTGTCGAGGAAGTCATGGCGCCCGAGAAATCGTCGATGGCGGGATCAGTGCATTTTTTGGAAGAGCAGCTGAGGCAATCAGCGGAAGAGCTTACCCGTTCCGAGGATGCGCTCAGTGTGTTCCTTACGGAAAACGCAGATCATCTTCCGAAACTCCACGCCAGCAACATGCAGCATCGCGCGAACCGTAAATTGATGCTCTCAGAGAAGAAGACGGAACTCGAAGGCGCAAAAGCTTATTTCGATATCCTTCTAAATCGGCTTTCGCAAACCAACCCCGTAGTGACACGAATCGAGCAGAAAATCGTTCAATTCACAGCGGAGCTCGCTTCGCTTCGTTCTCGCTATACGAATGAGCATTCCGCAATAGCAATTGCGGAGCACAAGCTATTGCGTCTAACCGACGAAAGAAATGCCCTTATCGTCAACGCGCCTGCCTTGCGGGAGACAGAAGTCGAGGCGTTATGGCAGGCGGCGCTTCAAACAGCCGAACCGGAAAGCGGGATCCAACTGCTCTTGGTGTCTCAGATCGAGGCGCTCCAGGAGGCGAAGGCCCGAGTTGCCGATTTTGAAAGGCAAGTATTTTCGTTGGAGAAAGAAGTTTCTGCGCTCGATCGCGCGGTAGTTGGCTATGGCTCTATGGGAAAATCCCTCCGTCGTCTGGAACGGGAAGTTAACGTTAAGGAAGGGGTATATAAAAATCTCATGGAGCGCGCAGAGATGGCACATATCACCGGTGCACTAAGTCTATTCGAGGCGCCAGAGCGCATAAAGATCATAGATCAGCCGATCGCACCAACGCGTCCTTTGGGGCTACCTATCCTTGCATACGTTGCTGGTGGAGTATTGGCTGGTTTACTCGCAGCCCTGGGCATTGTCGTGCTGTCTGAGATAACCGATACCACGCTTAGGCGCCGCGATCACGTAAAGGAACTTCTTGGTCTACCGATAATAACGCGCGTTCCGTATCTGGCACATCTCGGCTTCGACTATGAAGGGTTGATTCCAGATTGGGCACCTAGGCGCAGGCAATTCAGCATTCTTACCGGAAGGATGTGATTATGGGGGTGCTTGTTGAGGTGGTCCAGCACTTGCGGCCCGGCGGAATAGAAAAACTCGCCCTCGATCTTATTATGGATCCGCCAGCGGGCGACAGCGCCGTGATAGTGAGTCTGGAAGGAAATTATGAGAAGGCTCTCACCGATTGGCCCGGGCTGCACCAATTCGGTGACCGAATCATCTTTCTCGGGAAGGAACATGGAATAAAGGTTTCCCTGCCTGTGCGGTTGGCGAGACTGTTTCGCGCAATCGATGCACGCTATGTTCACACTCATCATATTGGCCCCCTAATTTATGGCGGTACGGCCTGCCGCTTGGCCGGGATAAGACGCCTTATCCACACTGAGCACGACGCTTGGCACCTCGATGATACACGTCAAGCGCGTTTGACACGCTTGGCGCTCGGCGTGCTCCAGCCCCATCTCGTGGCGGATGCTTCTGTTGTCGCGCAAGGCATATACCACGCAACAGGCATTTGCGCTGACACCGTAATTCTGAACGGCATCGATACCGCGAGATTTTCACCAGGGGACCGCACGGCCTCCCGCAGAAGGTTCAATTTGCCTACTGATCAGACGGTCATTGGCATGGCCGGAAGATTACACGCCGTAAAGAACCAGTCTCTCGCAATCTCCGCATTTGCCTCATTCGATCGGGAC
>Ga0209988_10000720_pt1 | contig 21019 bp, 23 predicted proteins | sample N075metaG_FD_183115 | JGI IMG/M metagenome (GOLD analysis project Ga0209988, IMG submission 183115) | Deep subsurface microbial communities from Kermadec Trench to uncover new lineages of life (NeLLi) - N075 metaG (SPAdes) (version 2) | ecosystem: Environmental > Aquatic > Marine > Ocean trench... | reverse complement strand
GGGATACGACGCCCTGGCCGGCTACTCGGGCGCGTACGATCCCGGTGGAGTCACACCGTTCGTCAGCGTCGCCGGCCGACTCACGATCTGACGTGCCTCTGAACGAGTCGGACCGGGAGTGGCTTCTGCAGGCCGCCGCATTGGCGGCCCGGGGGTGGGGTCGGGTGCACCCCAATCCGATGGTCGGATGCATCCTGACGCGCGATGGAGATCTCGTGGGTGAGGGATGGCACGAGGAGTACGGCGGCCCGCACGCAGAGGTGAACGCGATTCGCTCGGCGGGAGACGGTGCCCGCGGCGCCACCGCGTATGTCAGCCTCGAGCCTTGTAGCCACCACGGCAAAACGCCCCCGTGTTCGGAAGCATTGCTGGAAGCCGGGGTGACCCGTGTGGTCTTCGGGGCTGCCGATCCGGGCCAGGAGACGGGGGGAGGGGGCGAGCTCCTGGCGCAGGCCGGGGTCGAGGTGGTCGGCCCCGGGCCCGACGTGGGGACGTTCCAAGAGGTCGATCCCGTGTTTTTCTATACGTCGAGGTACGCTCGCCCTTACCTCGCCTTGAAGTTGGCCGTGAGTCTGGACGGGCGGATTGCGGCCCGGCCGGGCGAGCGGACGCCACTGACGGGGGACGAAGCGAATAGAGAGGTCCATCGTCTCAGGAGCGGTTTCGACGCCGTGATGGTCGGCGGTGAGACGGCGCGGGTCGATGATCCCGTGCTGACCGTGCGACATGGCTGGGACCCCCGGGTTCTGCCTACGCGTATCGTGTTGGACCCGAGGGCTGCTCTATCTCCGGATGCGGTGTTCGGAACCGAGAGCGACGCGCCGGTCTTGATCTTCGCGACCGAAGCTGCTCGTTCCGAGCGGGTCGATGCATTGCGCGAGGTCGGCGCGCAGGTGGAGATCGTGCCGCAAGCCGAGCCGTCGCCTCATGCGGATCCGGCGCTGAGGGCGGAGCCGACGCCGAAGGGGGACCAGGGCCTGAGGGGGGACCGGGGACCGAAGGCGGGTGGAGGGGCGAACCTCGAAAGCGTGCTTGAACGGTGTTGGGGCCTCGGTCTTCGGTCCGTCTTCTGCGAGGGTGGAGGAAGATTGGCCACGGCCCTTTCACGTGAGGGATTGGCCCGGCGGTTTTATCTTTTCCAGGCACCCGTTACCCTCGGGTCCCAAGGTGTCCCGGCCTTTCCGGGCGGGGATGCTACGCCTGAGGGCCTGGGCTGGTCGAGCAGGGGCGAGCCCGTTCGATTCGGGCCCGACCTTTTACTCACCTACGACCGGAAAATCTGATGTTCAGTGGGATCGTAGAGGAGGTGGGGACGGTACGGGCCACGCGGGAGATGGACGGCGCTCGAGAGTTGGAGATCGATGCGACGACCGTGCTCGAAGATCTTCAGCCCGGCGCGTCTGTCTGTCTCGATGGAGCCTGTCACACCGTGGTCGAGGTTCTGGACGGGGGTTTCACGGTCAATAGCGTAGGAACCACGCTCTCCCGGACTGTGGCGGGCGATTACACGGAAGGGAGCAAGGTCAATCTCGAACGTGCCCTCGCGATAGGAAGCCGCTTGGACGGACATCTCGTTCAAGGCCACATCGACGGGGTGAGTGAATTGATCCACGTCGAGGACCGGGGGGCATTTCGTCTTCTCGACTTCAAGATTCCGTCCGATGTGGCCTCGGGGACCATCCTTCATGGCTCGATCACTCTCAACGGAGTGAGTCTTACCGTCAACGCGATTTCGGACGACCACATCTGTCAGGTGGCCGTAATCCCGTTCACCTGGGAGCATACCAACCTCAGCAAGCTCGAACCCGGCGCGCGGGTGAACGTCGAGGGTGACCTCATCGGGAAGTACGTCCGGAGGCTGCTCCCCGGCGGCTCCTGAGAGCGGTCCCGATCCCGGCGGGGCCTTCTGTACTTCTTCCATAACCTTCCAGAAGCTCTCCCTGCTGATATTATGTCTGTGTGGCAATGCGTAAGGCGCCGGAGCCATGGGCCGTGCGCACTGGAGCCATCGTAGCGAGAAGGAGTAACTGGCCATGCCGTTCGATACCGTCCCACAAGCCCTGGAGGACATACGTCAGGGCAAGCTCATCATCGTCGCCGACGACGAGGATCGCGAAAACGAGGGAGACCTGGTCTGTGCGGCTTCCCTCGTGACGCCTGAGACGGTGAACTTCATGATCAAGTTCGGCGGGGGCCTCATTTGCGTCGCGATGACACGCCCCCGTGCCACTGCGTTGGGTCTTCCTCTCATGACGGACGAGAATTCCGACCCACAGGGGACCGCGTTCACGATTTCCGTAGATGCCCACCAACGTTTCGGTGTGACCACAGGCATCAGCGCTCACGATCGAGCCAAGACGATCGAGGTCCTGGTTGATCCCGAGTCCGAGCCGGGTGACCTCAGGCGTCCGGGACACATCTTTCCCCTCAAGGCCTGCCCTGGAGGTGTACTTCGCCGCGTGGGCCAGACCGAGGCTGCCGTGGACCTGGCGCGCATGGCTGGGCTGCCGGAAGTCGGGGTGATCTGTGAGATACTGAATCCCGACGGGACCATGGCACGCCGCCCGCAACTGGAGTTGTATGCGCAGGAGCATGGCCTTCGGTTCATCACCGTGGCCCAGTTGGTGGCGTACCGCCTGAAAAAGGAACGCCTGGTCACACGGGTGGCTGAAGCGAACTTGCCGACCGAGTTCGGACCCTTCCGGATCATCGCCTACCAGAGCCCCATCGATGACCGGGAGCACGTCGCGCTGGTCAAGGGTGACATCGGGGGTGATGTGGAGGAGGGTGCCGAAGGCGACGGCGAGGCGGTTGAGGACGTGCTGGTTCGTATGCACTCGGAGTGTCTGACGGGTGATGTGTTCGGCTCGCTCCGTTGCGACTGCGGCTCGCAGTTGAGGGCCGCGCTCAAGCAGATCGCGGAGAAGGGCCGGGGCGTTATCGTCTACCTGAAACAGGAAGGACGGGGCATCGGCCTGCACAACAAAATTCGAGCGTATGAGCTACAGGACCAGGGTCACGACACCGTCGAGGCGAACGAGGCCCTGGGGTTCAAGCCGGACCTTCGGGATTACGGGATTGGCGCTCAGATTCTTCTCGATCTCGGGCTCAAGAAAATTTGCCTGCTGACCAACAATCCGCGGAAGATTGTGGGGCTCGAAGGGTACAATCTCGAGATCACCGGGAGGGAGCCCCTTCGCGTCGGGCGCGGGGAGCACAACCGGGGTTACCTCGACACGAAACGATCGAAGTTGGGCCACCTCCTGTAGGATGCGATCACACGAGGACGCCTGAGGTGCAACTCGACACCGGCTCGCAACTTCCGGATCCCACGCCGGCGCCGGGCCGGCGTATCGGGATTATCGCGGCGCGCTTCAACAGCGATGTGACGGAAGAGATGTTGGAAGGATGCCAGAGCACCCTGGAAGAGTTCGGCGTCGAGGGGGGCGCGGTGGACGTCTATTGGGTTCCGGGTGCTTGGGAGCTTCCCCAGGCGGCCAGAAGGATCGCGGCCCTGAACCGGCATGATGCGCTCATCGCGTTAGGATGTGTGATTCGGGGCGAAACGCCACACTTCGACTACGTTGCCGGTGAGGCTTCTTCAGGCCTCGGTGCCGTCGCGAGGGAAATCGATATTCCGCTCCTGTTTGGCGTGCTGACGACCGACACACCCGAACAGGCCTGGGCTCGCGCTTCGCGGGAGGAGGGCAACAAGGGAGGTGACCTCGCGCGGAGCGCGCTTCACATGATCGGCCTATACGAGGGTCTCGAGGACTAGAATCGCCTTGAAAAAATCAGGCGGAGTCGCCGAAAGCGTGGCCCGGCGGATCGATCGGACCCGGGCGAGGGCTTGGGCGCTTCAGATCCATTACCAGTGGGACGTCGGGGACCGGAAGGGAACGCTCACCGACGTTCTGGAAGAAGTCACGGTCATGCGGAGGATCGCAGATTCACGCATGCCGTATCTGCGCCGCCTGGCAGCGGAGTTGGACGCTCGCGGCGATGAGTTGGAGGAACTGCTCGAGCTGGCGTTGGACAATTGGCGCATGGACCGCCTGGCCCTGCTCGACCGCGCCATCCTCAGGATCGCCGCCGCGGAGTTGATCTATTTCGATGAGATCCCGCCCAAAGTCTCCATTCAGGAAGCGGTGCGGCTGGCCGAGCGGTACAGCGGCGCCGAGTCCCCCCGGTTCGTAAATGGCGTTCTGGATGCGCTTTACAAGCGGGTGATCCGCTGATCCCGGAGTGGGGTGCGTGAAGATCGTCGTTCTCAACTGGCTCGACCGGGAAAACCCGCAAGCCGGCGGGGCGGAAGTCCATCTCCATGAGATTTTCGGCCGACTCGTGGGGTGGGGACATTCCGTCACGCTCTTATGCTCGGCATGGCCGGGGAGCCCGCGTCGCACTGCGCTCGACGGTATCGAGGTGCATCGGGTCGGCAGCCGGTACACGCTATCTCTCGTCGCCCCGGTCTACTTCCGGCGCCGACTCCGGGCGGAGCGTTTCGACGTGGTGGTGGAGGACCTGAACAAGGTGCCCTTTTTTTCGCCCTTTTGGGGGACCGGAACGCCCGTGGCGTTGATCGTCCACCACCTTTTCGGGACGGCGGCATTTCAGGAGGCCTCGCTCCCGGTGGCGGCAGCGACCTGGCTTCTGGAGCGGCCGGTGCCGAGAGTGTTCCGATCCGTGCCGACGGTCGCGGTCTCCGAGAGTACTGCCGAGGATCTCGTGCGGCGCGGGCTGCCACGTGGCGGGATCGAGATCATCCCCAACGGGGTCGATCTCGAGGTTCTGTCTCCGCTCGTCCCCGAAGAACGTTTTCCCGAACCGACCCTCCTGTATCTGGGAAGGCTCAAACGTTACAAGCACGTCGACCTCTTGCTGCGGGCCATTTCCGCACTCGTGGGACGAGGGACGTCGTGCCGGCTTCTCGTAGCGGGGCGTGGAGACGACCAGCCTCGGCTGGAGGCGCTCCGAGCTTCCCTCGGATTAGAGAACCACGTGGAGTTTCTGGGCTACGTATCCGACGGGGAGAAAGCGGAGCTTCTGCGGAAGAGTTGGATCAATCTTCTCATGTCGGTAAAGGAGGGCTGGGGCATCTCGAACCTCGAGGCTGCGGCCTGTGGAACGCCGACCATCGCTAGCGATGTGCCCGGCCTCAGAGATTCGGTCGTGGACGGGCAGACCGGTTTTCTCGTTCCCCACGGGGACGTCGAGGCTCTCAGCCAGCGGATCGAAGAGCTCCTCGGGGACGAGGAAACACGTACACGCTTGGGCACCGGCGCCAGACGCTTCGCCGAGGGGTTCGGTTGGGACGCTTCGGCGCGTGCCATGGAGAAATTCCTACAGGAGCGGGTAGTCGACGCACCCAGTCCGGGCTAACTTTGGTTGGCGCGGGGGGACCACGAGTGGACGCTTGGTCGTCGCAAGAAATCAGGAGGGGAGCCTGCATGGAAGTTCGGATTACCTCGCGACATACGAGCCTTCCCGAGGCCGTCCGAGCCCGCACCGAAGAGCTCCTTTCCAAGCTGACGAAGTATGACGCTCGCGTTTCGGTGGTCGAGGTCGTTTTCCATGAAGAAAAGAACTCCAAGAAGATAGAGGGAATTCTGCACGTCGACCGAAGTGATCCCATCGTCGCCACCGGGGAAGGCGATGATTTCAGCGAAGCTCTAAGCCAGGTGAACGACCGCCTCGTACGTCAGCTTCGGAAGCTTCACGAGCAGACGAAGGATCATCGGGCTCCACCGCTGACCGAAACTCTTTCGCAGGAGTAGCCCCTATTTGACTAAGGATTCGCCGGAGGCCCCGCCGGAGTCGATCCCGGAAATCACCGTCCACCGCTTGTTAGAGGACAGGCGAAAGACGCTGCAGCTCGAAGTCTTGACCCCCGGCATCAGCTTGGAGCGCAGGATTCTGGACCCCGATCTCTCCAGCCCTGGGCTCGCGTTGGCCGGGTACACCGAGCGTTTCGCGTCCGAACGAATCCAGGTTTTCGGTGAGACCGAGATCACCTACCTCGAAGGCCTGACCCCAGAGGAGCGGCGAGACCGGGTCGAGGGCATGTTCAAGTTCGAAATTCCGGTGGCGTTCGTCACCAAGGGGCTGTCGGTGCCCGCCGAATTCCTCGAGGTGGCCGCAGAGTGCTCGATTCCGATCCTTCTCTCGGGTCTGAGCACGAAAGAATTCTACCGACGGATCAAGCCCTATCTCGACGCGATGCTCGCCCCCAGAACCAATCTCCATGGGTCCTTGGCCGACGTATACGGTGTGGGCCTGCTCTTTGTCGGCGAGAGCGGTGTCGGTAAGAGCGAGTGTGTATTGGACCTGGTGGAAAGAGGCCATCGACTGGTCGCAGATGATCATGTTATCGTCTCGCGGCGGGGACCGGACATCCTTCTGGGCCAGGGGCATCAACTCCAGGCCCACCACATGGAAATTCGGGGGCTCGGCATCATTGATATCCGCACACTCTTTGGGATCCACGCCACCCGCCAACAGAAGCGAATCGAAGTGATCGTCCGGCTGGAGCGCTGGGACGGAAAACGTGCCTATACTCGGACCGGACTCGAGACGACCGAAGTCGACGTGCTCGGAATCAAGGTTCCCGAAGTGACGATTCCTCTCAACGCCGGCAAGAACATCACGGTGATTTCGGAGGTGGTGGCGATGAACCACCTGCTGAAGTACGCGGGAATCGACTCCGCCGGTGCCTTCAATCAAAGGTTGAAGGACGCCATGCGTCCGGTGCGTGAGTATTTCGAGCAGGACTATGAGTGACGCGGAGCTGGTAAGGGGCGTCTTGCTCAGCCATGGGAAATTGGCCGAAGGGATGGTCGATGCGGTGGCGAGGATCACCGGGCTGGACGAGGGTGCTCTGACCGCGATGAGCAACGAGGGACAGAATCCCCAGGGCCTGGCCGATCAGGTGGATGCGCTGGTGGGAAGTGGGCCCGTGGTGGTTTTCACCGATCTCCGCAGCGGAAGTTGCGCGCTCACCGCTCAACTGACGTGTAGGGGCAACGGAAAACGGGCGGTGGTGTGCGGCATGAACCTCCCGATGTTACTCGAGTTCGTGTTTCATCGGGAGCTACCCCTTTCCGAGCTGGTTCCGCGTCTCCTTCGAAAAGGCAAAGAGGGCGTCGAGACCGCCGAGCCACTCGCATAGATGTCGGTCGTCCTGTATCGAATCGATGAACGGCTCATCCACGGACAGGTGGTGATGGGCTGGGGGCCGCAACTCGGGGTGGACCACTACGTGGTCGTAGACGACGAGTTAGCCACGAGCCAATGGGAGCAAGATCTCTACCGACTGGGTCTGCCCGATAACGCCTCCGCAGACTTCCTGACGGTTGATGACGCGAGGGCACGCCTCACTGAACTCGACGCCGATGCCCGGAAGACGGTGGTGCTGACTCGCACGATCGTCGCGATGACCGCGCTTGCCGAGGGTGATCGTCTACGGGGTCGTGAGGTCAACCTCGGCGGTCTCCATCATTCCCCTGGTCGCACCGAACGCGTCCCGTACGTGTTCCTGGGTCAGGAAGAGGAGGAGGGTCTTCAAGCCCTCGCGGATGAGGGTGTCGAGGTCTCCGCTCGCGACCTTCCGGGGAGTCGGGCGGTCGACCTAGAAACCCTCCTGGGCTGATCCGTGTCCCTGTCTCTTGCCCTCCTGGGTGGGCTTCTGGCCCTCGACGCCACGTCGGTCGGTCAATTCATGTTTTCCCGCCCGCTCGTCGCGGGCACCTTGGCTGGCTGGTTGCTCGGAGATGCCGGGTTAGGCCTGCAGGTGGGCGCGATTCTCGAACTCTTTCATCTTGCGGGAGTCCCGGCTGGCGGTTCCCGCGTCCCGGAGTCAGGGCCGGCTTCGGTGGTCGCTGTGGCCGTTGCGATGGCCGCCGCCGGACCGGCCGGATTGGCCTTGGGATTGGTGGCCGGCCTGGCGGTCTCCGAACTTGGTGGAATGACCGTGAGTTGGCACCGTCACATGGTCGCCCGTGTTTTGGGCCGGACCGACCCGCGGTTCATGACCGCTGGGAAACTTGCTGCGGTACATATTTCCTCCGTTCTCATGGATTTCGTGCGGGGAGCGGTGGTTACGGCGGCGGGGCTCGTCGTGGGGGGATGGTTGTCCGGGTTCCTCGCGTCGCGATGGCCGCTACCCTATGAAACCACGGTGGCGCTCATTCTGATTGGCGCGTCCGTCCATCTCGGAGCGTTGCTGAGGGGTTTTGGGGGGTGGAAGAACCGCCGTGCGGTGTTCCTGGTCGGGCTCGTCGCCGGAATCGTAGGCGCCTACCTGTGACGGATGTGAATTGGACGAAGCCGGCGGGCTGGATGGCGAGCTTTTTCAGGCAGTTCTTCATCCAGGGTTCGTGGAACTTTCGGTCGATGTTGGGCTCCGGGTTCGCCTACTGCATGATCCCATTACTCCGAAGACGTGGGCTTTCGGGGGACGCTTTGGACGAAGCAGTTCGGAGCCACATGGGGACGTTCAACTCCCACCCGTATCTCGTCGGGATCGCGCTCGGAGCCGTAGCCAGAATGGAAGATAGTGGTACGGATGCCGAGACGATCGAGAAGTTCAAGAGGGCGATCCAGGGCTCGCTGGGAGGGCTCGGGGATCTCCTGATTTGGGGAGCATGGCTTCCCGCGACGATCTTACTGGCTTTGGTGCTGGCGTGGGCCGGAACTCCGCCATGGGTTCCGGTAGGCGTTTTCCTGATCTTATACAACGCTGGACACCTGGCGCTTCGCTGGTGGGCGTACAGTCAGGGCCTTGAATACGGCAAGGACGTGGGTGTGCGCATTCGGGGAGCCGAACTGTCTCGCTTGGCCGAGCGAGCCTTTTCGGGAGGTGGGGTGTTGCTCGGGATTTTGGCGGGTGTTTTCCTCGTGAGCCACCTGGTCGGCGAGGGCGCCGTGGTGCTCTGGGCGTTCGCTGGATTTGCCGCGTTCGGCCTGGGGCTCAAGTTTGGACACCGTGCGTTGCGGAGCACCACCTTCGTCCTGGTGCTCGTCATCACGTTGATCATGGCGCTGGGGAACGCATGAGCGATGGACGGATCGAACGCAAGGTCGAAATTCTCAATCCGCTTGGGTTCCATGCCCGGCCGGCGGCGGAGTTCGTGCGATTGGCGGGATCGTTCCAATGTGATCTGTGGTTGGAAAAGGACGGTGTGGAGGTGAACGCAAAAAGTATCATGGGTGTGCTCATGCTGGCTGCAGAAAAGGGGTCGCAGTTGATGATCCGCGGAAACGGTGACGATGCGGAAGAAGCGCTTGCCGCTCTGGCGGAGTTGATCGCCAGCGGGTTCGAGGAGACGCACGATGTCTAAGATTCTCGACGGTATCGGCGCCTCCGAGGGGATCGGAGCCGGTCGGGTGCACATCCTGAATTGGGGCGTACCCGATGTCCCACACCGCTCCATCGACCCGGAGGAGGTCGCGGGGGAGGAAGAGCATCTTCGCGAGGTCTTCGAGTGGGCGAAAAAACGGCTTCTCGACCTGGAGGACTCGACCGAAGAGCGCCTCGGAGCGGTGGAAGCGAGAATTTTCGAGCCGCAGCTTCTCATGTTGGAGGATGAGGAGTTGATCGAGGGCGCTGCACGGTACATTCGTGAAAATCGGCTCTCCGCCGCACGCGCGTTGGACTGGCGCCTGCTCGAAATCCAGGGAAAGTGGAGTCGGACCGGACATCCCATGGTGTTGGACCGGCTCAATGACCTCCAGGACCTCCAGGTCAGACTGCTGCATCAACTCCTGGGCCTCCCGGACCCGACGGACGTTTCCAGCCTGGGGGAGAACGTCATCGTCGTCACGCGTAACCTGACCCCCAGCCTTACCGTGCAGTTCGATCCCAGTTTGGTACTCGGGATCGCCGCCGATCATGGAACGCGAACGGCGCACTGGGTGATGCTCGCGCGCTCCCTCGGAATTCCGACGGTGTGCGGCATGGGCGTAGTGTCAGAGCAGGCCAGGGAGGGGCAGGAGGCCATCGTGGACGGTCGCATCGGGCGAGTGGTCTTGGATCCCGACGCTCATGATCGCCGCATTTTCCGGGGCCGCGAGACCCAGATACTCGCCTGGGAAGAAGAAATCGAGACCATCGCTCAGCTGGAATCGATCACCGCTGACGATCAACCCATAGCGCTCCGCGCGAACCTGGACATGCCCGGCGAGGCAGAAAAGGCTCGGATCCACGGGGCCCAAGGAGTCGGCCTTTTCCGAACCGAATTTCTGGTCGTGGGCCGGAATCAGATGCCGGACGAAGAGGACCAATACCAGGCCTATAAGAGCGTCGCCGAGGCGTTCCCGAAGCAGGTGGTGACGGTGCGCACCTTCGATCTCGGTGGTGACAAGTTTCCGATGTTCTTGCACATGCCCGCGGAGGAGAATCCCTTTTTGGGCTGGCGTGCGATTCGTGTTTGCTTGGACGAACCCGAGTTGTTTCGCACCCAGCTGCGTGCCATCCTGCGAGCCTCCGCGCACGGGGACATCCGGATCATGGTCCCCCTGGTCAACGACGTGGAGGAGATCAGGCAGGTCAGGGAGCTGGTTCAGGAGGAGGAAGAGCGCCTTACCAAGGACGGCATACCCTTCAATTCCGGATACAAGCTGGGCATTCTGGTGGAGACGCCCGCGGCGGCTTTGGAGGCGGTTGAGCTGGCGCGGCACAGTGATTTCTTTTCGATCGGTACCAACGACCTCACCCAATACACGCTGGCCGTGGATCGCACGAGTGCGAGGTTAGCCAAGCTGTTCAACCCCTTCCATCCCGCGGTCGTCCAGCTACTGAGCAGCGTCTCTCGGGTGGCGAAGAGTGCCGGGATCGAGGTGAGCGTATGTGGCGAGATGGCCGCGAATCCTTTGGGAGCGTTCCTGTTACTGGGGCTCGACATCACGACCCTTTCGGTCGCCTGGCCGTCGCTCCCGGAGGTGAAGAAGATGATCCGTTCTTTCCGCATGGAAGACGCACGGCGCGCGGCCAAGGCCGCGGTCTCCGCGCCCACGAGCCGTGAGGTGGTGGAATGCCTCGTGGAGGGGATCGGCGGGTCCGTGGACCTGTCTGCGTTCTCGGGTAGATGGAACCTCCCCACCTCGAAATGACCGAAGCTTGTCCCTCCAGACGGGACGGAATAACTTTTTCGCTCAACGGGCGGCTCTCGCCACCCAATCCTCGATGCGATCCTCGCCGGAAGGTCTCAATCCAGCCGTGAGCCACACCCTCTTCACCTCCGAATCCGTCACCGAAGGCCATCCGGACAAGGTCGCCGATCAAATCTCCGATGCGGTCCTGGACGCCATGCTGAAGGATGATCCGGGCTCCCGGGTGGCGTGCGAGACGCTCGTGACCACCGACTTGGCCGTCATCGCCGGTGAGATCACATCCGCCAGTCAAGTGGATGTACCGGGTCTGGTACGAAAGACGCTCCTCGAGATCGGGTACGACGATGCCGAGTACGGGATCGATGGAGCCAACTGTGAGGTGCTCACGACTCTCCACAAGCAGTCCCCGCACATCGCCATGGGGGTGGATACGGGTGGGGCGGGTGACCAGGGCATGATGTTCGGCTACGCCACCGACGAGACGGCGGAGCTCATGCCGGCTCCCATCTCTTACGCTCATGCCCTCGTTCGGAAGCTCGCGGAGGTGAGGCGTAACGGTACGCTGCCGTGGGTCCGCCCGGACGGGAAATCACAGGTGAGCGTCGCGTATGAAAACGGCCGGCCCCGTTCGGTCGAGACGGTGGTGGTCAGTACGCAACACGCACCGGATGTGGACATTGATACCATTCGAGAGGGTGTCCTTCGAGAAGTCATCCTTCCCGTCATCCCTTCGGATCTCCTCGATCCCGACACATGCACGTTTCACATCAATCCGACCGGTAAGTTCGTTATCGGCGGGCCTCACGGAGATGCGGGACTGACGGGGCGGAAGATCATTGTCGACACGTACGGCGGCATGGGCCGACACGGGGGCGGCGCCTTCAGCGGAAAGGATCCCACCAAGGTCGATCGGTCCGCGGCCTATGCGGCGCGGTGGGCGGCGCGAAACCTCGTGGACGCCGGGGTGGCCTCGCGTTGCGAAATTCAACTCGCCTACGCGATCGGCGTGGCCCAGCCGGTGTCGATTTTCGTCGATACCTTCGGGACCGGAAAACTGCCGGACGAGCAGTTGGCGAATGCCCTCGACAACGTCTTCGATTTTCGACCCCAGTCGATCATCGACCGGCTCGACCTTCGAACGCCGATCTTTCTTCCGACCGCCGCCTATGGACACTTCGGCCGTACGCCGGAATCACGGTGCCTGGGCGAGGGCCTTACCGTCGAGCTGTTTCCGTGGGAACGGTCCGATCGCGTGGATGATATTCGAACGGAGCTCAAGCTCTGACGCCCCGCCCCCCGGAATCCGGCGGCCTTCACCGCGGAGAACTCCGGCCGGACTCCGGAGTATTGGTATTCTCGAACGGTGGGCGTCTGAATTTGAAGAGGGCGGAGTCGGTGCTCGTTCAGGTTTCCGTACAGAGTCTCGGATTGGACCGTGCGTCCAATACGCCGGTGGTCATCCTCAAGGAGCATGAGGGTGAGCGCGTGCTCCCGATATGGATCGGCCCGGGAGAGGCCAGCGCCATCGCCATGGAGCTCGCTGACATGAAGTTCTCGCGGCCGCTCACCCACGACCTGCTTGCCGCGGTGGTGAGCGGCCTCGGGGGCGCCCTTCAAAAGGTGATTATCAGCCGGGTCGAAGAGAACACCTACTTCGCGGAAATGATCATTCGGCGAAATGGAGAGGTGATCTCAGTCGACGCACGTCCTTCGGATTCGATCGCGGTCGCGCTCCGGCTCCAGGCCGACATTTTCGCCGATGAGGCGCTGTTGGAGCGCACGCCCCTGGACGTGCCCGGGATCCCGACCATCGGTGAGCCGCCGATACTCGAGGGGGAGTCCGACACGGAGATGGCTGCCGAAGAGCTCAAGGAGTACTTGCGCAAGCTCGCCCCCGAGGACTTTGGCCGCTTCACTCCGTAGTTGTTCCGCGTTCACGGCAGGGGTCGCATGTGTCGTCCTGGGCGGGGCCTCCGCTGTCCTGGGCGAGCCCAGCCCACGTCCCTCTTCGGCGCAGCAGGACCCCCCGATTCTCGAAGGAATTGTTTTCGAGGGTGATTCGCCACTCGCCGCCGGGAACGTAACGCTTCACCGCGTGATACCTGGCGATTCCATGGCATCAGGAGAGGTGGGATCCACGGTGACGGGTCCGGAAGGTAAATTTCGGTTTCTGCTTCCGTCCACGCCGGATGCCGACGTTCAGGGCGACATCTACTTCGCATCGGTCGACTTTGAGGGAGTCTTGTATTTCGGGGCTGCGATCACGGCGGCGGAGCAGCTGGACACATTGTACGTGGTTCGAGTTTTCCAAGTTGAAGAGGTGCCTCTGGAGGGTGTGTCCCTCCCAGTGGAGGTTCGAACCATGTTCATCGAGTTTGCTGGTGACGAGTGGGTCGCCACCGACCTCTTCGCGATCGCCAACCGGGGCCCCCGAACGCTCGTGGCGCAGGAGGGTGGCGCGGTATGGAGTTACCCTCTTCCGCTGGGAGCCACCGAACCCGAGCTGGGGGAGGGTGACATGCCGCCGGGTGCGGTCACCTTCGAGGGGGGCAGAGTCGTCGTCAGCGCTCCGCTTCCCCCGGGAGACCGCGTACTCATGATCCGGTACCGACTGGCCAAACTCGGGTCGACGATTCCCGCTCCAGGGATAACCGAGGTGTTCGAACTCTTGGTCAAGGAGCCCTTTCCCCCGCTACGCGTGGAGGGCTTGGAACCTGTCGACGTGGTGGCTCTCGGGACCGGAACCTCCTATCGCCGTTATGGCGCGACCAATCTGGTGGACGTAGTTCTCAGGCTGGTCGAGATCGAAGACCGAGGTCCCCCACCCCTCGAGTGGCTCGCGCTGCTGACCACCGTGATGTTGGTTGGGGGGGGATTATTGGCGTTCGCGCGCCCTCGCAGACGAGCCGTCGTCGGGCCGGATCCAGGATTGGGCCGTGAAGCACTGATCCTGGAGGTGGCCCGAATCGATGACACGCTTGCGGAGGTGACGGAGCCCGACAGTCGATCGGAACTCCTAGAGCGGCGTGGAGCGCTCCTGTTTCTTCTCCGGAAGAGTGACTAAGAGGTTGTCGAAGGAGTGAGGGTGAAATGTCGGTCGTGAGCACCCCGGCGGTTCTACTCAGGTCTTTCAACTACAGCGAAACGAGTCGAGTCCTCAAACTCTATACCAAGGACCTGGGCCTCGTCAGCGTAATGGCGAAGGGAATCCGCCGAGGTGGCGCCCGCGGACAGGGCTGTCCGGGCACCTTCTCCCGAGGGGAACTCACGGCGTACGTACGGCCGACCCGCGACCTTCAGACCTTCAAGGAGTTCGCGGTCGAAGAAGCGGGGACAGCGCTCGGCAAGGACGTGCTTCGGTTCGCCGGGGCCTCGGTACTCGCGGAGATCGTTCTTCTACATGCCGGGTCCGACGCGAGCTCGGAAATTTTTGAGCGCCTCACGGACGCGCTGCGGCGGATCGAGGCGGAGCCTAAGGCGGGGATCGTCGGAGCGGTACTCGCCGAAGCTTGGCTGCTCGTGGCCACGCTCGGATACGAGCCACAGATCGACCTCTGTGTGCATTGCGGCAGGGCTCTGGGCACCGAGGAGGTGTCGCGCTTCGATTTTTCCGAGGGGGGCGTACGCTGCTCCGACTGTGCCTTCGATCATTCAGGGCCCCTTGTGGGCCCCGGCGCCAGGAAGCAGCTGGCGGCGTTACTCCAAGGGACGGCACCGGAGGTGCTCGGAAAACCGAGGGCGCATCTGCGGCTGCTGCATGACTTCGTGGCGTATCATATTTCAGGGTCCAGCCCCCTGAAGGCGTTCAGGGTGTTCGGCGCCTTGGCAGGGTTCGACGAGTGAGGGGGAAGCGCCTGATCCTCGGCACCGCTGGCCATATCGATCACGGAAAGACGGCGCTCGTGAAGTCGCTGACCGGTGTGGACACGGATCGCCTGCAGGAAGAGAAGGCCCGCGGCATCACGATCGAGCTCGGATTCGCGGACTTCACACCCAGGGAGGATCTTCGGATGGGTGTGGTGGACGTCCCGGGCCACGAGGGCTTCATTCGAAATATGCTCGCGGGCGCCACCGGAATGGACCTGGTCCTTTTGGTGGTGGCGGCCGATGAGGGGGTGATGCCGCAGACCCGGGAGCACCTGGAGATCGTCCGTCTGTTGGGCGTCGAAAAAATGGTTGTGGCGCTGACCAAGTCCGACCTCGTAGAAGAGGAGTGGCTCCCACTGGTCGAGGAGGAGGTCCGGGAGGCCCTTCGAGGGTCGCCCTATGGGGCGGCGCCCATGGTGGCCACCTCGACGGTGACCGGCGCCGGGATCGACACCCTCAAGGACCGATTAGTGGAGGTGGCCGAGGGGGTCGAGAGACGGTCCAGTGAGGACCTTGTACGCCTCCCCATCGACCGGGCCTTCACGGTGAGGGGAACGGGCACCGTGGTCACCGGGACTCTCTGGAGTGGGCGCCTCTCCATCGGTGACGCCGTGGTTCTGCAGCCGTCCGGCGTCCGTGGGCGAGTGCGGGGTCTTCAGGTGCACGGGACCTCGGTGGAACATGCCGGGGCAGGGGAGCGGACGGCGGTGGCGATCACCGGAGGAGAGATCGATCTCGATACCGCCGAGCGGGGTCAGGTCCTGGTGGCTGAGGGTACTTGGCGGGCGACGGGAATGCTCACGGCAATGCTCCGTGTCGTGCCGGGGACGGGGTGGACGGTCAAACACGGCCAGCGGGTCCGGGTTCACCTCGGTACCACGGAGGTCATGGCCCGCGTGATCACGCTCGAGGGGAGCGAGGTCCCGCCGGGAGAGGAGGGGTGGGTCCAACTTCGTCTCGAGCGGCCTCTGTTAGGAAGAACGGGGGACCGGTTCGTGATCCGGTCCTACTCCCCCGTAACCACGATCGGCGGGGGCATCGTTGTCGAGTCTCTGCCACCCAAGCGAAAGAGACTGCGTGAGGGTGAGGCCTCGGAGTTGAATGCGATCATCCATGGCGACGCCGAGTCGGCGCTCTGTGCTGCGCTTCGGTTGGCGTCTTGGCGGGGGATTGCCGTGGACGAAATTCCGATTCGCGTCGGCCTCCCGCCCGAAGAAGGCCGTGCGGCACAGGCAGCCCTATCCGAGGCCGGGGCCCGCGAGGCCGGGGGTCGGCTATTCGACGGGTCGATCGTCGAAGCGGCCAGAGCGTTCATGGACGATGCCGTCGACGCGTTCCATCGGGACGAACCGCTTCGCGCCGGCATCACTGTCGAGTTGTTGCGCCAGACGGTGCCCACCCACGATCAGGGGCGACTCGCCGACGTTCTCTTGAGCGAAGCGGTCGCTTCCGGAACTCTGGAGGTCCGGGACAGTTCCGTGTCGCGGCCTGGATATGAACCGGTCATTACCGACCGGCAGCGGATGGTCATGGACCAGCTCTTGGACCTCTACCGAGAGGCCGGGTTAGCGGCCCCGATGGTCTCGGAGCTGCCGGAGACGTTCCGAGATCGTGATGATCTTTGGCCGCTCTTGAAGCTGTTGGAGAGTCGGGGTCGTCTCGTGGCACTGGAGAACGAACTATTCATGGAGGCCGAGGGGTTTGCGGCCGCGGCGGAACGGGTCGCGACTGAGCTTGCGGGGGCGACTGGATTGGGCCCCTCCGACTTCCGCAAGGTGCTCCCCGTGACCCGCAAGCACTTGATCCCAATTCTGAGTCACTTCGATCAAACCGGCCTCACAACACGGGGCCCAGATGGGAGAAATGTGGCCACGAGGGAACCAAAATAGGTCGAACGGAGTCCTAGGAACCCAGACCCAATGGAACGTGGAGTGGGAGATTCTTTTCCCCAATGTTCCGGCCTGGTATTGTGAAAAGATCGTGTAGAACGTGATTGAAAACCACCATGGAGGGCGATTAGTCCAACAGCTACAGAATAGGCGGATATAGCATGAGACGCATTTTGGGCGTCTTCCTGCTTTCTGTGCTCTTCGGCCTTGCGCCGGGGATTTCGGCCCAGGGAACGCCGGGTGATTCAGGCCTGGCGCGGGAGCAAGAAAGCGGTTTTACACTTGGGCAAAACTATCCAAACCCGTTCAACCCCGAGACCAGGATTCCCTTCGATCTCAGCGAGGTCCTGTTCACCGATGGGCGAACGGCTGTTGTATCCGTCCGCATTTACAACGTCCTCCAGCAGTTCGTGGCCTCCCCGATCGCCCTCAATCATCCGAGCGGACAGGCTCCCCTCGTCGATCTCGAATACGGGAGCCCAGGCCGGTACGAGGCGTACTGGAATGGGCTCGATCAGTCCGGTCGGGAGGTCGCGTCCGGGATCTACTTCGTGCAGCTGACCGTGAACGGCGTTACGGACGTGAGGCGGATGTACGTAGCGAAGTAGCCGGTCCCGGGCTCAGGGTGGTTCACCACCAGGTGCCCCTCCCCTTCAGGTGGCCCGCTCCTCCAACAACGTCAGGAAATCTTCGGGCTCCTCCAGACCAGCCAGTAGGTCCGGCACGTCATCCTCCTTCGCGAACTGGGCGATCTTGCCCAGGACCGGAAGGTATTGATTGGAGACTTCGAGCGGTGGCGCCACGATGAGGAAGAAATGGAATACCGGCTCGTCGTCGATGGCCTTGAATTCGATCCCCCCGGGCTTTCTCCCGTAAGCGAGCTGGAGCCGATTCACCACGAGGGACCTGCAGTGGGGAATCGCGATGCCACGGCCGATTCCCGTCGATCCTAGGTTTTCTCGGCGTTTGAGCGTCTTGTAAAGGATTCCCTTCGCTTTTTCGTCGAGGTTGAGTAGAGAGACCAGCTGCTTGACCGTCTCGTCCTTCGTTTCCGACGTGAGGTTGAGGTTCACGACATCGGCCGTGAACAGTTCTATGAGCTTCATATGTGCGCCTTCGAAGGCGCGACCCTCCGTGGATGTAAGGTCGGCAAGTTCTGTAGGCAATAACCGTGGAATATCTTCGGCGGACCACGGACTGTCAAAGCCTTGGCCCTTCACCAGTGTTCAACCGGCGCCTACCTTTCTCCTTATGGAATTCGACGTGTTCGAGTTGATGGCGAGCGGCCGAACGCCGCTTTTCCTCGCGCCCCAGGCGGGTGTGAGCGAAGCTCCGTTCCGGAGGCTCTGCCGGCGGTTTGGTGCTGACGTCGTATCCACGGAGTTCGTGAGCGCGGATGGCATCATGCAGGGGAACAGGCAGACCCGGGAGCACCTCCGGTTCAGCGAAGACGAGCGGCCGATCGGAATCCAGATCTTCGGGTCCGACCCCAAGACGATGGGCGAAGCCTCTGCGCTGGTCACGGATGTCTTCGGACCGGACTTCATCGATATCAACTTCGGATGTCCGGTCAAGAAAATCGTGAAGCGCAATGGTGGATCAGGCTGTCTTCGAGACATGGATCTGGTGGAGCGGATCATCCGGTCCGTGGTGCGGAGCACGCATTTGCCTGTGACCACCAAGATCCGAAGCGGTTTCGACGAGCCTTCGCGTGATCCGGTCGGCATAGCACTTCGGTGTCGCGATGCGGGGTCGCGCATGATCACGCTCCACGCCCGGACGCGCACCGACATGTACGGGGGACAGGCCCGTTGGGACGAGATCTCTGCTCTCGTCGAAGCGCTCGACGTGCCCGTGGTTGGTAATGGTGACGTCAACACCGGCATGGACGCTCGACGGATGAAGGACGAAACGGGATGCGCCGGTGTGATGATCGCCAGGGCCTCACATGGCTCGCCATGGGTCTTCGCACAAGCACGAGCCGCGCTGGACGGCGATCCCATCCCGGCCGACCCGAGCGTCGAGGAGCGTTTCGAGATCTGTCTGGAACACGCGAGCAACGGAAGCCGCTACGAGGGCAACTCCAGGAAGTCGTTGATCGACTTCAGAAAGCATCTCGGATGGTATACCAAAGGTCTGCCCGGCGGGCGAGCGCTGCGTACTCAGTTGTTCCAGATCACGTCTCTCCACGAGGTGGAGGCCCTGCTCGAGGCGTACCTGGCGCGGCACCTCGCAGGGGCCGACGAGGCCGCCTGACCGCCGAAGTAGTACATTATTGATAACCGGGGGCGTCACGGCTTCGACGCGTTTGGTGAATATGGAGTAGCGTGCCGAGGTTCCTGGGTCCTCGTAAAACTCCTTGGAAAACCTTAATTGCCAACAATGAACTGGCATTGGCTGCGTAACTTCGGTTCGTAGTCCGTTTCCTGATCTGCCTGCCCGAGGCGGGTCTCCGAGACGTCGATGAGTCGGGCTGGTCGCTGGTCGGTGCTGCCCGGGCCAGAGATGAGATTTTCAGGTGGCTAGCTTGGGGGTCGGTTGCTCGCTCGCCGCCCCGGGCGAAACACTGAGTGACGCTACGCACGTAGAGACTCCGTAGGATCCACTTGCGGACGCGGGTTCGACTCCCGCCGCCTCCATCGAAAAGCTCTGACCATCGTAAAGGTGGTCGGAGTTTTTTGATTTCAGGGACCTATCGCTGCGGCGGGAGTCGAACCCGCGCGTCCTCGGGTAAAACCCGAAGACGCATAGCGAGGTTCGAGCCGAGGAGGGATAACGTTTTCGAAGATCCTCTCACCGACCGACGAGCCGACCGCAGGTCACTCCCACTCAACCCTCTGACCAGACCGCCAACTCGTTTCCGCTTGGGTCGGTGAAGTGAAAGCGTCGTCCACCCGGAAACTCGAATGTCTCCTTGACGATCTTTCCCCCACTCTCACGGACCCGGGCTTCGATCTCCGCTAGGTTCGTGGAATAGAGCACGATCAATGGGCCGCCGGCCGGCACTTCGGGTGCCACACTAAAACCGCCGCCCATGCGACCGTCGGTGAAGCTCGTGTAATCGGGACCGAAGTCGGTGAACTCCCACTCAAACACTTCCGAGTAAAATCTCTTGGTCTCCTCAATGTTCGTGGTCGGAAATTCGATGTAGTCGATACGACGGTTCTGCTCTACTCGGCTCATCAGCGGTTCTCCAGTTGAGGTTTCCTCAGCCGTTGCCTCTCAGGCTGAGGGCGCAAGGTTGATGCCTACCGGGACGGAAACTATCGCTTGTGGGTTGCATGGGAGTCGGCCAACACCACCCACGCGGCTCCGGTTGTACCGCCGCACCGCCAGGTCCCCATCGAGAAAGATTTCGGGAGTCCCGTATTCGAGGGAGAGAAGCAAACCGTGCCTCCATGGAGTCGAGCTGGCTCTCGAGCGCCAGAAGCTCGGCCCATTACGACTCGACAGAATGCTTTGGCAAGTCAACTCCCCGCCAGACCTTGGGTTCCCCACACTCCTTGCAGAGCATGCCTTCGTGTTAGATTTTTCCGCTAGAGTGTGCCCGAACGCCGGAGATCGTCGAGCTCGTGAAAGAGAAGCTTACCCTGTTGGCCGCGATCATTCCGTCGGTGCTCATTCTCGATTTCATCACCAAGCGCTGGGCGCTGTCTGCTCTCGATGGAGGGGTCCGCCTGGAAATTCTGGGTGGTTTCGTACCACTGACCCTCGCGTTCAACCGTGGTGCGGCTTTCGGGATTTCGATTGGAGACGATTCGCGGTGGTTCTTCATTCCGATCACGATTCTGGCGCTTCTGTTGCTGCTGGTGCTTCTGAGACAGGCCGAAAAACGGGATTGGCTCCGTTTGGTTTCGATTTCAATGGTGGTGTCCGGGGCGCTGGGGAACCTCTACGATCGGGTTCGGTGGAACCGCGGCGTGGTGGATTTTATTGGTCCGATCGACCTGTGGGTCATGGACTGGCCCATCTTCAATGTGGCCGACATGTCGATCACCTGCGGGGCGGTGCTCCTGGCGTTTTCTTTCTGGGGTGAGGAGCGGCGAGAACGTGCCGCGGCGGTTGTTCTCGAGGAGGGCGAGCCCACGGCTACCGGCTGACCGCCGACGACCCATCAGATCGGATCGCCGGCTGCCGCCGTGAGCGGCTCCCAG
>Ga0209988_10000719_pt1 | contig 21022 bp, 15 predicted proteins | sample N075metaG_FD_183115 | JGI IMG/M metagenome (GOLD analysis project Ga0209988, IMG submission 183115) | Deep subsurface microbial communities from Kermadec Trench to uncover new lineages of life (NeLLi) - N075 metaG (SPAdes) (version 2) | ecosystem: Environmental > Aquatic > Marine > Ocean trench... | reverse complement strand
GGTTTCGGACCTTCATCGTGAAGGAGAGTTTACGTCCGTCAATGATCAGGTCGCCCAATTCAAACAGGGCACGGCGACTGGGGTCGTACAGCGCAGAGAAACATACGAAGTTGTTGGCCAGTTCCAGCAGCCAGCGCTGGTACAGGATGAGCTTCTCCAGGTCAGCCACTTGCTTCACCTCATCCTTCACCGACAGATCCTCCAGCAGGAGCTGGAAAAGTTTTTTCTGAGCCGGACCATCCAAGTGTTCTTTCAGCGTGGCCTCACTCAGCTCACCGATGCCGTCCGATGGCTTCTCCGTCCGCCACGCACAGTAAGGCTCGAAGATGGCCTTGACCCGCTGCCAGCCGACCCGCGTGAGAGCTTCGGGGGAGTCCGGCTGGGCACGGGCAAGGACCCGGGTCCGGAGATCGTCGATCCGATCCTGGTAGTACGGATTGCCGGAGCTCTGCAGATTCAACACACCTTCAGCATTAGGCGTTTGCAGTGGCGCTTGCGCGAGCTGTCTTTCCATGGCCTGGAGGTCGGATCCGTTCAGGTGCTCGAGAGCTTGTTCGCTCAGGCAGAACTGTTCAGCGGTGCGGGCATCGAGCTTGACCAAGTCGCACTGCCGGAAGAACTGTTCGATCTTGGCGTCGAATTCAGACGTAAGCTGCACGGCGGCCGCCGTGTCGTCACCCCAGGGCAGAATCCTTGCCGCGCCATCGTCTTCGGCGAGTGCCTTCCAGGCCAGGTACTTCCTTGCACCGTCCAGGAATTGGGACAAATGACCTTCGTTGATGCCGTCTTCGCCGCTTACGTCCTTGGTACCACCCACCCGCTCGAGCACGTCCTTCGCCAACTGTGCGGCAGCCGGATCCGAAACGTGCTGGGGCGGGAGCACCCCGTCGCCGTTGGGAGAGGTCATCCCGTAGGTGTTTCGAAAGGCGCGCACCTGTTCCAGGCCGATCTCGTCCGAGCTCTCCGCGTGCAGTTGTCCCAGGATATGGATCGCGGCTTCCTTGATCTTCCGGCCCTCTTCGTGGCTGGTATCCAGGTCCGCGAGGCAGAGGATGTCTGAGGAAGCAGCCAGTCGGTCGTCCTTTGCCATCCTATGGGAAATCCATCGCACTGCCGCCCGCAAATGCTCGGCACGGATGGTTCCGCTGCCGTCCCGATTCAAGTACTCGAGGAAGACGGGATCGCACTGTAGGCTCTCGGCCCGTACGCTGGTGGCGGCCCAGTGAGCTGGGTGGAGATCGTGGATACAAGCGAGATCCTCCGCGCTCTCGATGCGCAGTTGGTGAATCCCGCCGTAATTTTGGAAGATCATGGGCTTCATAACGCGCATTCTACTCTGTTACAGGGAATCTAAGTCTGCACGAGATCTGAACAGGTCAGGGCTCTGGCTCAGGATAGGCAGTCGCTTTCCTCTATCCTAAGTATCCCCTTCGTACTGGAGGCGTCCAGCCATCGGAAGAGGGCGGCGACTCCATCAGGATGGGAGATCTGGGGGGGACGGTGCAACTCGCCGGCCTTCAGAGCACGCGAATCCAAGCCCTCACTGCACAGCAGCTGGTGTTCTCCAACGCCGACCTTGCCAGCAGCCGGATTCAGAATTTCCAGCACCGGCGAGAATGCCGCTGAAGATTCACACTGGGCGTGATCTGCCCGAGCGCGCCATGTGGCCGCTCCTCGTTGGATCGACATGGAAAGCAGCTGTGCGGGTCGCGGGCGACGCAAGCCCGGATCCGCATTCTCGCGGGTTCGCCTCAGACAATGAGGCGTACCTCGGTGGTACCGAAGGGAAACACGCGTCCCATCCCCACGCCTCGAACCGAGCGGCCTGGGCCGCGCTAGCGAGGTTGGTCGATTTCCCCATCCGCGGAGATCATGGCAGCGTCCTGGCTGAAATCGACAGCACCGCGAGCAACCGATCGAATTGCCGCGAGCTTCTCATCCGCGGAATGCTGCCGCCGGACAGCTGTTCTTCGACCACGTGATGCCGCCCCTGATGGCTCCGGGCATGGACGCCGCGTTCTTGATGGAGTCTCGGAGGCCTGTTCCGGTGGCGTGACCGTCGGTCGCGACGAAACCCTCGTCTGGCTTCGCAACGGATCGAAGGCCATCAAGATTTTCTCACGGTGATCGACCGGGCGCTTGTTCTATTGGCATGATTGATGTCAGAATGACGGTTCGACGCGCACCGGGAGCATCGAATGAACGCGACTCCTTCCCCTTATCGTTTCGAGGCGTTCGAGGTCTCGTACTTCTCGGCCAAGATCCGGCCGGCGCTTCGTTACAAGCAGCTCTGGTACGAGGAGACGCGGGCCGACATCCGCGACATCCTGCAGCGCACCGGCATGGCCTACATCCCGGTCTTGTTGACGCCCGAAGGCGAGACCTGGCAGGACTCGAGCGAGATGTACGATCGGCTCGAGGCGCGGCATCCGCAGCCGCCGCTCTTCCCGACCTCACCGGTGCAGCTGCTGGCCGCCCATCTCGTCGAGCTCTACAACGACGAATTCGGAACGATCCCGGCCATGCATTATCGATGGGGCAGCGAGCTGGGAGAATCCAGCGCGCGCTCGCGCTTCATCGCGATGATCGGCAGCGAGGAGTTCGGCAACAAGGCGGCCGACCAGATGGCCGCGGCGCGTTTCGCCGTGGGCGCCAGCGAGGAAGCCGCTCCCGCCATCGAGGCCCATACCCGCGATCTCCTCGATGCTCTGTCGGTTCACTTCCAGAGCCAGCCGTACCTGTTCGGCGCCCGCATGACGTTCGGTGACTGCGCGTTGATGGGTCTGCTGGACGGGCATTTCTTCACGGACCTGGTCTCGCGCCGCCTGCTGCTCGAAACGGCCAGGCCCGTGGTCGGTTGGATCGAGCGCTGCAAGTTTCCCAACACGGATCAGCAGGGCGAGTGGCTGTCCGACGATGAGCTCGCGCCGACGTTCCGCGAGGCGCTGGGCGTCATGGGGCGCGACGCGGCGCCCGTGATCCTCGATTCGGTCAAGGGCTTCGAGGCCTGGGCCGACGAGCGGCCCGAAGGGTCTACCGAGCCTCCCCGAAGCACGGGATGGGTCGAGACGTCGCTGCGCGGCACGCCGATCAAGCGCATGATCCAGTCGTACACGCTGTGGATGCTGCAGCGAACGCTCGACACCTACGCCGAGCTCGACGAAGCGGCCTGCAAGCGGGTCGACGAGGCCGTCGCGGGAACGGGCTGGGAGCCCGTGCTCGCCTACGAGCCCCGGCACCGGCTCGAAAAGGACGGCTACAAGCTCGTTTTCGTATGACGCGACAGCGCGCAAGCAAGGAGATTCGCCATGCCCCCCACCCCGGATGGAATCCAAGGCTCGGACTTCATCGTCGAGAAGTCGAACTGGCGCAATACGAGGCTGGTTCCATCCCCGATCGACGGCCGCCTCGACCCGAGTGAAGTCCTCTTCCGAGTTGATCGCTTCGCCCTGACCTCGAACAACATCTCGTACGCCATGGCGGGCGACACGCTCGGCTACTGGAAGTTCTTCCCCGCTGAAGAGGGCTGGGGCCGGATTCCCGCCATGGGTTTCGGAGAAGTGATCCGCTCGGAGCATCCGGATGTGATCGAAGGCGAGCGCTACTTCGGCTTCTTCCCGATGTCCCACCACCTGGTGGTACAGGCGAGCTCGGTGAACCCGACGAGCTTCTCGGATGCGGCCCCTCAACGGAGCGACGCGGCACCCGTCTACCGTCAGTACATGAACTCGAAGCACGATGCGATGTACCGAGAGGATCGCGAAGACCAGATGCTGCTGCTCCGCGGCCTCTTCATGACGTCCTTCCTGGTCGACGATTTCATCGAGGACAACGACTTCTTCGGCGCCCAGGACTTCGTGATCTCCAGCGCGTCCAGCAAGACGGCGATCGCGCTTGCCACTCTACTCGCGCGGCGATCGCGTGGGCGTGTCATCGGCCTCACCTCACCCCGCAATTGCGCCTTCGTAGAGAGTCTGTCCGGATATGACGAGGTCGTCGTGTACGCGGAGATCAAGTCGCTCGCGAGCGACGTACCCGTCGTGTTCATCGACCACTCGGGTAATGGCGAAGTCGTCGACTCCCTGCACCACCATCTTGGTGACAACCTGAAGTACAGCTGTATGGTCGGCGGGACCCACTGGGACTCTTCCAACCGATCGAACGATCTGCCCGGTGCAAGGCCCACCTTCTTCTTCGCTCCGGCCCAGATCCAAAAGCGCGCCCAGGAATGGGGGCCGGCCGGCTTCCAGGAACGATTGGGTGACGCGTGGCATCGGTTCGACGCTTCCAGCGACGCTTGGCTCGAGGTCCAGCGCGGCGCCGGAGCGGCCGACCTCGAGCGTGTCTACCAGGACATACTCGAGGGACGGGCCCAACCCCACCACGGACACGTGCTCTCGCTGTGGGATGCCTGAGCCTTGTAGACCGGATTCGGCTTATGATGAGCGTCTGATTCCCATCCAGTGGGCGCCCCCAGCGCCGCGAGGTCTCCCCCATGCCCATGAACGTCCAAGCCATTCCGTCTCTCTCGGATCGCGTCAATCAAATCCGGATGATGACGGCCAAAATCGTGAACAACGAGATCCTGCCCAACGAGAACCAGCTTTGGGCGACGCGACGCGACGGCCAGGTCGACGACGAGGAACGCAGCCAGGCGCGGACGCTGCGCCACGAGATCCAGGCCAAGGTGAAGCAGGCGGGCCTATGGGCGCCGCATCTCCCCGAGGAGTACGGTGGCTGCGGCCTCAGCTTCCTCGAGCATGCGTACATGAACGAGATTCTGGCCTATAGCATGGGCGCGGCTTCTCTGTTCGGGGTGGTCGCCCCAAACTCGGGCAACCAGAAGATCCTGCTCAAGTACGGCACCGAGGAGCAGAAGAAGAAGTGGCTGGTGCCGCTCACCGAAGGAAAGCTCGAGTCCGGCTTTTCGATGACCGAGCCCGACAGCGCCGGATCCGACCCGCGCTCGATCAAGACGACGGCGACGCGCGATGGCAACGACTGGGTCATCAACGGTCACAAGTGGTTCACTTCCAACGCCAAGCGCGCAGACTTCCTGATCGTCATGTGCCGCACCGACGATCCCGAGGGATCTGCTGAGCGCAACGGAAAGATGACCCAGATCATCGTACCGACTGACACGCCCGGCCTGAACATCGTGCGTGGCGTGGAGGTCTGGGGTCGTACCAGTGACCACGCCGAGATCATCTACGACAACGTACGCGTTCCCGTCGAGAATCAGCTCGGCCCGACCGGCTCGGGCCACCAGGCCGCCCAGGACCGACTCGGCGCCGGCCGCGTCTACCACTGCATGAACTCGGTGGGCCAGATGACGCGGGCCTTCGATCTGATGGTCGAGCGCTCCATGTCACGCGAAGTCCACGGCGGATTGCTCGAGACCAAACAGTTCATCCAGGGCTTCATCGCCGAGTCCTACATCGACATCCAGGCAGCTCGTCTCATGACGATCCACTGCGCCGAGAAGATGGACAGCGGCATCGATGCGCGCACCGACATATCAGCGATCAAGATCTTCGTGCCCGAGGCGTATCACCGGGTGGTCGACCGCGCGATCCAGGTCTGGGGCGCGGCCGGCGTGTCCGGAGATCTTCCGCTGGCGGCCATGTATCAGAGCGCGCGCACGCTTCGTCTGGCCGACGGACCCGACGAGGTGCACAAGATCCTGATCGCCAAGAACATCCTGAAGCAATACCACAGCGGCGACAGCTGGGACTTTGGAAACTGAGCAGCGGGTCCTGTCGATTCGAAGCGTCGCATCCCCCAGGAACCCCAGCGCGAGCAGCGGAATGAGACCCAAGCGGTGCCAGGCGAGACAGGATGCGGGACGGAAGCTGGACACGTGCGTCGTCGGCATGAGCCGGGATTCTCGTCGGTGGACCCGAGTCGTGCGACTTCGGCGGCCAGCGTTGCTTTTTCCGTAGACACCCTGCAAGTTGTCGACTTGGCGCCGGAAAGAGGCACAAGGCAACTCCGTCCCCGCGGTCGCTCGGTTCCCGATGGAGTCGTTCGCGGCGATGACGGCGTGGATCGCTGCTGGTGGTGCGGCGCCGACCCGCTGTATCGTGCGTATCATGACGAGGAATGGGGGACCCCCGTTCACGACGACGTCCGTTTGTTCGAAAAGCTCTGCTTGGAGGGCTTTCAGTCCGGGCTCGCCTGGATCACGATCCTGCGCAAGCGGGAGAACTTTCGCCGGGCGTTTCGGGGCTTCGACCCGGAGAAGCTGGTGCGCTTCAACAAGCGCAGTGTCGCGCGGCTGCTGGGCGATTCCGGCATCGTCCGCCATCGCGGCAAGATCGAGTCGGCCATCCACAACGCCCGCCTCGCCTTGGAGCTTCGCGACGAGTTTGGCTCACTGGGACGCTTCATCTGGCGCTACGAGCCGGAACTCCGATCCCGGCCGGTCCGCCTGACGCGCGCGGCGCTGATGCAGTTGACCGAATCAGACGAGTCGCGGGCACTGGCCCGGGACCTGAAGCAGCGCGGCTGGCGCTTCGTGGGGCCCACGACGATCTACGCCTTGATGCAATCCATGGGTCTGGTGAACGATCACCTTATAGGCTGCGCGACGCGGGAGCGCGTTGAGCGGCTGCGCCGGAATTTTCGCCGACCGGTCTAGATCTGCAGCCTCCGCGGCGGATCTTCCTGCCCGAACTGACGCTGGACAAGATCCAGGCCGCTCGCGGCGTGTTGGAGAAGATCCGACCCTACGACGACGCGCAGCCGCTGATCGACAGGGGATGGCTCGGAGTCACCGACTAGCGGCGCTGATGAGCCAGTTGCCCTTCGCGTCGATTGTTGGAGGTCCTATCTCGGGTGAACGGGCCGTGGGCCTGGGTTCAGCTTCACGGAACGATCATGCAACGTTTTTGCTTCAAGGGCGACAACTGGCTGTCGGCGCGGCTAGAATGGCTTTTCCGACGGAGAACCCTCCTTGCTCGAAGGCTTGCAGCAATTGATGGATCTTCAGGTGCTCGACGCCGAGCTCGTCTCGGCGCGCGACGAGCAGAGCGAGATCCCGGCCCTGCGCGAGAAGCGCGCCGACGAGCGGTCGGTCGCTCAGCAGAAGATCGAGGCCGCCACCGGCCTGACCCAGAGCGCCGAGGCCGAGCAGCGGCGGGTCGAGACAACGCTCCAGGACCAGGAGGCGCTGGTCGAGAAGCTCGAGGGACAGACCTCCCAGGTCAAGAGCAACGAAGCCTATACCGCCCTGCTGCGCGAGATCGAACAGGCCAAGGAGTCGATCTCCGAAGCCGAGACCCAGATCCTCGAAGGCATGGAGAAGATCGAGGAGGCCGGAGCGACGCAGCGGCGGGCCGAGGCCGGGGCTGCCGCGGTCTTCAAGCGCAGCGAGGCAGAGGAGAAGGCCTGCGACGAGCGCGAGCGGGCGCTGGCCGCCCGGATCGCCGAGCTCGACGGAGCCCGTTCCGAGACGACGGCACGCGTGCCGGCTGAGCTGTTGGAGCAGTACGACAAGATCGCGACCCGTCGCCGACCTGCGGTCGTGGCGGTCAACGCCGAGATCTGCTCGGGATGCCGCGTCGACCTTCCTCCCCAGCTCTTCGTGGAGCTGATCCGGGCCAAATCACTCATCCAGTGCGGCAACTGCCACCGCATCCTGATCCACGAACGAAGCCTCCAGTCGACCTGAAAACGTCAATAGAACAGCACTTTATGCGCGTTCTTGCGGGTCGCTTGCGGCTTGCGTCAAGGGTTGCGTAAAATTTAGAAAACATCAGTTTTTTCAATATGTTGCAGTGTCTCTTCGACGGGACGCCGCGCCTCGGTCAGGCTCGCGCCCATGCTATTCTTGGCGCGTTTCTCAGGTCGGTTCCCACCCCCCGACCGCCTCTCGACCAGGAACGATGAAGAACAACGACCGGTATTGGGATTGTCTGGATCAGGCAATGGAGGCGTCCCACGGAGGCCGCACGGACGAGGCGCTTGCGTGGCTCGACGAAGCGCTGCGGGCTCACCCTGACGGAGCCGAAGCCCACAACGGACGCGGCGAGATCCTCTGGGACGAGGATCGCATCGACGAGGCGCTCCACGAATTCGAGCGTGCGATCGGTGCTGATCCCAAGTTCATCACCGCCCATCTGAACCGGGCCGAGCTGTTGGTCGAGGACCTGTGCGAGTTCAAGCAGGCCGTGTCCCTGTGTAATGAGCTTCTCTCGGGGGTCGAGGAGCTGCCGCGGCTGGATCGGGGCGCCGAGGCCGAGGTCTACTACCTCAAGGCCAAGGCCGTCTTCTACCTGGACGATCTTCAGGGCGCGCTGTTCCTGGTCCGACGGGCGCTCAAGACCACGGGTGAGGTGGCGATCTACCGCTCCTTCGACGGCCAGATCCAGTTCGAACTGGGCCGTTTCGCAGAGGCCAAGCGTTCGCTGGACACCGCCGTGGCGATGGACCCCGAGGCCGGCCACGCCGTGTACCATCTGGCCCTCGTGCTCGAGCGCCTGGACGCGACCGAGGAGGCCGATAAGGCCTTCGCGTGCGCGAACGCCCTCGATCCGGAGCGGTACCCGATGCCGACCCGGATCGACGAGGCTTCCTTCCGCCAGGTTGCGGCCCAGGCTTTCGACAATCTGCCGCGCTCGATCCGCGAGTACGTGGAGGACGTTCCGCTGCTGATCGAGGAATGGCCGAGCGAAGATCTCATGTCGGGCGAGAATGTGTCGCCCCAGATCCTGGGGATCTACCTGGGCATTCCCCGTACCGAGCTGCAGGTGACGGACCAGCCCGAGGACCTGACCCGAGTGATCCTGTTCAAGCGGAACTTGGAGAAGATCTGTCGCGACCGGGGTGACCTGATCGAACAGATTCAGATCACGCTTCGCCACGAGATCGGCCACCACCTGGGACTTTCGGAAGAAGATCTGGAACGCCTCGGTCTGGCCTGATCGATTCTCGGGTCGGTCTCAGTCCGTTACAATCCCAGTATGACGCCGGAGCTGTTGTCGGAGCTGCGCGCCATCGTGAGCGCCGAGGGCTGTCGATCCGCGCCCGATGAGCTGTTGGTCTACGAGTGCGACGGTCTCACCCTGCACAGCCGGCTCCCCGAGGCGGTGGTGCTACCCCGCAGCCGGGAGGAGGTGCAGGCCGTGGTGCGGGCTTGCCGCAAGGCCGATATGGCCTTCGTTCCGCGCGGTGCCGGTACCGGGCTCTCGGGCGGCGCGACTCCCAGCGGACCCGCCGTGGTGATCGAGTGCTCGCGCATGAACCGGATCCTCGAGGTCCAAGCCGAAGACCGCTACGCCGTCGTCCAGCCCGGCGTGGTCAATGTGATGCTCAGCCAGGCCGTCGAGTCTTTGGGACTCTTTTACGCGCCGGACCCGTCGAGTCAGCTGGTCTGCACGATCGGGGGCAACATTGCCGAGAATGCGGGTGGGCCCCACACCCTCAAGTACGGCACGACGACCAATCACGTGCTGGCCCTCGAGTTGGTGCTGCCCGACGGCGAGGTCGTGATGCTGGGCTCGCCCGCCGGGTTCGCCCCGGGTTACGACCTGGTGGGCACCGTGGTGGGCAGCGAGGGCACGCTGGGGATCGTGACCTGCGCCTGGGTCCGGCTGTCGCCGCTGCCCGAATCCATTGAGACCCTGCTGGCGATCTTTCCCGACGTGGTCACTGCCTGTCGCACCGTGGGCAAAATCATCGAGAGCGGCCTCGTGCCGGCAGCACTCGAGATCATCGACCAGCGCACCATCGCCGCGGTCGAGGCCTCGGTCTACGCGGCGGGCCTGCCCACCGACGCGGGCGCGATCCTGATCATCGAGCTCGACGGGCCGGCGGTTTCACTGCCGCCCCAGGTCGAGCGGATTCGCGAGATGGCGAGCAGCGAAGGTGCCAGCCGGGTCGAGCGGGCCGCCGATGACGACGAGCGAAAGCGCTTCTGGAAGGCGCGCAAGGGCGCGTTCGGTGCCATGGGCCGCCTCGCACCCGATCTCTACGTGCACGACGCCGTGGTTCCGAGAGCGCGGATGCCCGAAGTGCTGACCCGGATCTGCGAGATCGGAGACCGGCATGGCCTCATCCTTTGCAACGTCTTCCACGCCGGCGACGGCAATCTCCATCCCAACATCGCCTTCGATCGACGCGATCCCGACGAGCTCGCCCGGGTGATGCAGGCCGGCGAGGAGATCCTGCGCACCTGCGTCGAAGCGGGGGGCGTGATCACGGGCGAACACGGTATCGGCTCGGAGAAGAAGGAGTACATCCACCTGGTCTTCAGCGAAGTGGATCTCGAGGCCATGAAGCGCCTGCGGGCTGCGTTCGATCCAGACGGTGTCTGCAATCCGGGCAAGCTCTTTCCCTCGACCCGCTTCTGTGCGGAAGCCAACCCCAAGGCGCGCGGCTACGATCGTGTGCCCTTCGAGTGAGTGGATCCGTGATCTCGACCGAGGCACTCGAACAGCTGGCAGCAGCCGCCGGTGAGGGATCGCTCGTGAGCCACGAAACCGTGTTGGTCGACGACGTTCCGTTCACCGTCACGCTGAGCCCGGAGAGCCCCGAGGCGCTGGGCCGGACCCTGTCGACACTCGATGCCTGCGGCGTCGGTGTGCTGGTCCGTGGCGGCGGAAGCCATCTCGGGTTCGGCAATCCACCCCGGGGCGCCGAGCTGATGCTCTCGACGCAGCGGATCGCGGGCGTGCTCGAACTCGACGCCGGCGACGGCGTGTGTCGTGCCGCCGCGGGGACGACACTGACGAGCCTGCGTGCCGAGGCCAACGCCAGCGGATGGGAGCTCCCCCTCGATGCGCCCGGCGCCGGGGCCACTGTCGGCGGCGTACTGGCCGCGGCTGCCATCGGCCCGCGTGCGCTCGGGTACGGATTGCCGCGGGACAACGTGCTCGGCATCGAGGTGGCCCTGGCGAACGGTGACCGTACCCATTGCGGCGGTCGGGTGGTGAAGAACGTGACCGGCTACGACCTGAACAAGCTCTACACCGGCTCGCTGGGAAGTCTCGGCGTGATCGAGGCTGCCTGGCTGAGACTACGGCCGATGCCGGCGGCAGTGCGGCTCTGTGAGGCGCGGCTCAAATCGCTTCCACAGGCTGTCAGTGCTGGGATCGAGATCTCGCGCGTCGCATCGGCCCGGGCCGTCGTGCTGCACCAGCTGCGTGGGGAAGACGTACGACTGGTGGTCGAGCTGGCGGGCGACGAGCCCACGGTGTGCCGCGACGAGCGGGCGCTGGCGTCGACCGCACCCTTCGTCGCCGCGGCCCCCGAGGCTCTGGACGACCTGCGCCGCCGCCAAGCCGTGTTGCCCGGCGACGCTGGCACGCGCTTTCGCCTGGCGGCGCTGCCCTCCCGGCTCGGTCCGCTCGCGAACTCCCTGGTCGACCACGCCTCCGAATTGTTGATCCAGCCGGGACTGGGCCTTTTGTATGCAGGATTCGCGGCGTCCGAGGCGGGTGGCCTCGAGCGGGTGGCGCGAGCGGGCAGTAGCGTCGGTGCCAGCTGGGTGCTCGAAGCGGCACCAGCTTCCGTAAAGCGGGAGTGCGACGTCTTTGGCGACGACGGGACAGCCTTGGCCTTGACGCGCGCGCTCAAGCAACGCTTCGACCCGGCCGGGCGACTCAACCCCGGGCGTTTCATGGGGAGGCTCTGATGTCCGAACCCGAGGTCCGGCATCCCGGTTCCGAGCGGGGCGGACGCTGGCCCGAGATCTACGAGCGCACGCTCGACTGCATCCACTGTGGACTTTGCCTCGAATCCTGTCCGACGTATCGCGAGACGGGTCTCGAGATCTCGTCCCCGCGCGGTCGAATCTACCTGCTGCGCAGCATCGCCGAAGGGCGTGCCGAGCCCGGCGAGTTGCTCGCCCACGAAGCTTTTCTCTGTCTCGCGTGCCGCGCCTGCGAGACCGCGTGCCCGTCGGGCGTCGAGTTTGGCGCGCTGATCGAGCTGGCGCGTGCCGAGGTGGTCTCGACCGGGCTGCGTCGCGATCTCGCCAGCCGCATCGAGCGCTTGGTCCTGCGCCTGCTGCTTCCCCACCCGAAGCGCCTGCACCGGCTGGTGGGACTCATGGACTTGGCAAGACGCCTCGGCGTGATGCGCCTGCTGATGGCTCTGGCGCCGCGTCGTCTGGCTCGGATGGAGGCCCTGCTGCCACCGATCCCGTCGCGCGAAGATCGGAAACCCCTCCCCGAGATGAATCCAGCCGTAGGCGCCACCCGTGGGCGGGTTGGCTTCCTGGCCGGCTGTGTCATGCCCGAGCTCTTCGGCGACGTGAATGCGGCGACCGTCAGGGTGCTCCAGCGCAACGGGTTCGAGGTCCTGGTGCCTCGGGACCAGGGTTGCTGCGGCGCACTCCACGCCCATGCTGGCGACGACGCCTTTGCCCGGAGGCTCGCGCGTCGCAATGTCGAGGCATTCGGCGCAATCGGCGTCGACACGGTGCTGGTCAACTCGGCCGGTTGCGGTGCGGCCTTGCAAGACGTGGGCCGATGGCTTCCGCTGGAGGGCGAGCTCTTTGCGGCTTCGGTGCGCGACGTTGCCGAGTTCCTGGATGCCGAGGGAATCCAGGCGCCGGAAGGAAGCGTCGATGCGACCGTCTGCTACGACGATCCCTGCCATCTCGTGAATGGAATGGGTGTCAGCGACGCGCCCCGCCGCCTGCTGGAGAAGATCCCTGGAGTCCGGCTGATCGCCCATGCCGATCCAACGTCGTGCTGCGGTGCGGCGGGAACCTACAACCTGACCCACCTGGAGATGTCGCAGGCGATCCTGGCGAGAAAGCTCGACAGCCTCGATGCCGCGGATCCCGACATCGTGGCGACGGGCAATCCGGGTTGCCTGATGCAGCTGCGGGCCGGACTGGCCGAGCGCGGTTCCCGGGCGCGGGTGGTCCACCCGCTGGTACTGCTCGACGAGGCCTACAAGGGCGGTGCGTCTTCGAGCCCGAGCCGGCGCATCTTGTAGCGCAAGCCGGGTCGGGTCAGACCCAGTGCCTCGGCGGCCTTGCGGCGATTGCCGCCGGAACGTTCCAGGGCAGCCTCGATGGCCTCGGCCTCGACCCGATCGACGAGCTGCTTGAGCGGGCCTTCCAGCTCGAGGCCGGCCGTGAGGCGGCTGGTGCGTTCTGGCTGCAGGTGCTCCGCGGTCACCGCTTCGCCCGGTGCTGCCAGGGCGATGGCGCGTTCGATCGAGTTCCGCAGCTCCCGAACATTTCCGGGGAACGAACGCTGGCCAAGGCTCTCGATGAGGTCCTCGCTGAGCGTGATGCGGCGCGCGTGGGCGGCTCCGAATTCCTCAGCGAAGTGCTGGGCAAGAAACGGGATATCAACGCGCCGACGCCGCAATGGTGGAACCTGGATCGTGATCGCGTTGAGCCGGTAGTAGAGGTCCTGGCGGAACGCACCCTCTTCGATGCAGGCTTCGAGATCGCGGTGGGTCGCCGAGACGATGCGCACGTCCACGTGGATCGTGCGCGTGTCGCCGAGCGGTCGGACCTCCTTGTTCTCGAGCACGCGCAAGAGCTTCATCTGGAGCGCAGGCGATGTGTCACCGACTTCGTCCAGGAAGATCGTGCCGCCGTCGGCGAACTCGAAGAGTCCGCTCTTGTCGGTGTGCGCACCCGTGAATGAACCCCTGCGATGGCCGAAGAGTTCGCTCTCCAGCAGGGAATCGGGCAAGGCGCCGCAATTGACGGCGACGAATGGCCCGTTCGCCCGCGGGCTCTGCTCGTGAATCGCGCGGGCGACCAACTCCTTGCCGGTTCCAGTCTCGCCCAGGATCAGCGCCGGCATCTGCGTGGGTGCGATCTGTCGCACCTGATCGATGACTTCACGGATCGCGCTGCTCACACCCAGCAGCGCCGGGGCCGGGCGGTGGTTCGCCCGCGCTCCCCGCCCAGGTGTTGCATTGGGGATCGTGTTGTGCACGGCGTAGCGCAACAGCATGGGCCTCGTGGGGAGCTCGATCAGCTGGGCCGGAGCGAGCCGATCGAGTGCGGCCGCCACGATCTCCTCGTGGACATTGTTGATCAGCAGGATCACGTGATTCGAGCAAGGCAGTCGGTTGATCGACCCGAGGGTCTCGAGAGTGTCGCTGTCGTCTTCGGAATCGAGCACCAGCACCGCGGCTACGGCATCCAGCAGGGGCGCCGTGTCCGTCAGGTCCTTCGGATCCTTCTCACAGACCGCGAACTCCGGCGTCAGGGCGGACGTCACCCAGCGACGCAGCGCAGCTGTAGACGCCACGGCAAGCACCGTGGGGATGCCCTTTTTCCCTGCCACGGCGATATCATCGACCGGTAGATCGAATCGCTTGAGACCCGCCCCGGGGAAGCTTTCGAAGGGCTGATCTAGTCGAAGAGGAACTGGTTCGGCGTCGGGCGGGGACGCCGGATCCGCGGGTAGGCGCCCAGGGCCATGGTGTTGAGGGAGCCCGAGATGACCAGATCGAAGGGCAGGATGGATTCCCGGGCCCGGACCATGCCGTACTTCTCCCGTACGCCGACGTACTTGTAGAAGGAGGTGCCGGCCAGCCCCGCACTGCCGTCAGCGTCGGTCAAGCCCAGCCGCACGCGTTCGAAGTACGTGTCCCTGAGCGCGTCGGGATCCACGTCGTCGAGGGGGTCCAGCAGGAAGTTCAGGTACGAGGTCTCTTCCAGCTGGGACACGGCGCGAGCCAGATGTTCCTCCGAGAGCTGCTCCACCCGGCGCACCGGCTCGTCGTCCGGGTCGCCGCTGGGCGCCAGGTAGTTCACCTCGACCCTGCGGCGGCCCAGCAGCACGATCCCTTCGGGGTGGAGTTCACCGTTGCTGGCGTCGTCGTCGATGAGCGTTGGGCGGATCGCCAGGCCGTAGCGGCCGGCCACTTCCGGGTTCTCCAGCAGATAGCTCTTGGCGATCTGGATGTGCTGGGCGCTGGCGAACTTGGACTCGATCCGGCTGAGCTCCGCCGCGCGCCGCGAAGCCTTGGTAGCGGCATAGACGGTGGCGACCTGCCGGTACATGCTGAGCCGACCGCTGAGCGAACGCTCCCGCAGGGCCACGCTCAGCATCTGGCCCGCCGCGTACTCTCGTAGCTCGCCCAGCTTCTCGAGCTCGGGATCGTGTCCGTTCTCCATCAGTTGCAGGGCGGCGATGTAGTTTCCACGATGCAGCTCGTAGGATTCGAGCCAGTCGCGCACGTCGTCGCTGTGATCGTCACGCGGGTGACGTCTCAGGTGACGGCGCGCGCGCAGTGCTGCCAGGCGTGACGAGGGCAGTGAACGCGCCCACGGCACGTTGATCAATCGGAACGGTGTGCCCATCATGACCTCGGCCAGCGACGGCGCCTGCAGGATCCAGTCGAGGGGGCCGGGCAGGCCGCGGTCGCGGAAGCCCCGATAGAAGGGACCGACGAACACCCACTTCACCCGGTCCCAGCGACTCTGGCGGCGCGCCTGCCGAAACGCTTTCCAGCTGTGGATGCGGGGATCGGTCACCAGCGTGGCCGCGTGGCGCGCCATGCTGTGGGTCTCGGGGTCCTGCTTGGCGATGTCTTCGAGCTGGTCCCACATCTCGTCGTAGTCGCCGGCTTCGCCGAGCGGGATCGTCGCTGCGAACCGTGCTTCGTCGGCCAGCGGTCCGTTGGGATCGACGGCGTAGAGTCGTTCCGCGGCGCTTGTGATGTCACCATCGGGCAGCAACAGCGCCAGGGCCAGGGCCCTCGACTCGTCGGGGTGGAGGCTCGAGAGTTCGATGTCACCGCTCGATACGCTCAGCTGCTGGAGCTGGCGCAGCTCGCGTAGTCGTTCGTCGGCGGCACGACGCAGCTGGGAGGCTTCTGGCGCCTCGGGCGCGTGTCGCAGGGCCCGGTCGGAGTAGATCAAGGTCAGGCGCACCTTGTCGGCTTTCCAGGCACGGCGCGCCACGCGCATGGCCCGATTGTATTGGGTTGCGCGCCAGCGGGCGTCGGCGTCGCGAATTTTGGGCAGCAGCGTCGTCGACTCTTCTGCATCGGGGTGCCGCGCTACGTACTCCTTCCAGTGGGCGAGTGCCTGGCGACGATGGATGTCGAGGGCTTCTCGCGTGTAGATCCAGCTGGCGTAATGGATCAGCGATCGCCCCAGTCGCATGGGGGCGAGCTGGGCGGTCATGATCGAACGACCAATGGGCTCGGCCAGCGAGTTGAACGCCATGCCGAAGTCGACCTGCCAGGCATCGACGATCCGATCGTGGGCGAGTTCGAGGGGCGAGTCGTGCTGGTAGAGCTCGAGGCGCTTGCGCATGGCGGGTTCGAGATCGTCGCGCCCGAGCAGACGCTTCGTCGCCCTCCGGTAGGCGGGTGAATCGTCCAAGGCGGTGTTGCGCAGTTCGATGGCTACCGGCATGAGGCCGGTGGGCTTCTCATCGAAGCTGGCGAGCACGATTTCGATCGACTCCAGCCGTGCCAGGGCGCTCGCGGCCTGCTGTGGATTCGAAAGCAGGGCAGACCGTGCCAGGGCGACGGCCGTGCGGTCGGCCGCGTCGGGGGGGGGCGGCGGCGCGCGACGGGCGCGGTCGAAGGCAGAGCCGATCGGCGCTCCGGCCGGCGTTCGACAGGCCGTTCCCATTGCCATGGACAGGAACACCAGCAGCGCGAGTACGAACCATCCCGCTTTCGAGCGTCTTCGCGCCGCGCGTTCAACGCGTGAAGCGATCACGGTCGACTCTCAGTACGAAGGCGAGGAAGGCTTCGAGGCGTCGGGAGGCCTCGAGCCGTTCGGGTTTTCCGTCCTGCCCGGCGACCAGCTCGTAGAGCCGGGTCGTGGCTTCGACCAGCTCCTGGAAGCGTGCCGGATCGAACTCGAGACTCTCGGGTGGGTACGCGTCCAGGTACTCGAACGCCAGCTCTTCGTAGAGGTCGGCCAGATCCAGGATGTGATGATTCGAGTGCTTGCTGTCCTTGTTCTGGATCACGACCCGCTGCAGCTCGGCAGCGGCGCGAACGTCGCCGTTGGGCAGGATTTGCCGCGTCGCCACGAAGTACTGGGCCTTGGCGACGTCGGTCCGCTCGATCTCCTCGCGGACGATGTACGAGTGGTGTGTACTCTCGGTCAGACGAGCGAGTTCGGCGAGACGTCGCGCTCGCTCGTCGTAGCGATCGGACATGGCGTCGGCGTCGATATCGATGGCGACGCTGGCAGCCAGCTCATCCAGGCCGACGCCCAGCTCGGTGATCTTGGCGAGCTCTACGCAGACGTCGCGGCTTCGACCGGCCTCGACCGCGAGTTCGGGATCGAGCTCGGCCGCCAGCTGATACTCCTGTGCGGCGAGTTCGAAGGCGCGCAGTCGTTCGAGTGACCGGCCCTTGGCGAAGGCGATGACCCCCTCCATGTGCCCGGCGCGGAGCGTGTCGGTGTGAATCGTCTCGAGACTCTCCAGTCGAAGCAGCGAGCTGCGGTAGACGTTGCGCCCGGTGAAGTCGGTGGCGGGTTCGAACCGGTAGGTGTCGTCGGGCACGTGTCGTCGCAATACGGCTACGACTTCGAGCACGCTCTCGGAGGGGCGGTAGCGCGGATTCGGGTCCGGCGTCGATGCGCAGCCGGCGAGCAGGACGACTGACAGACTGGCAGCCAGAAGCCCCTGGGACGCTGAGATTCCGGGTCTTTGGTGGGCAGCGCGCATCGCGAACAGGATACCCGAATCCACACGGGTCGAGGCTGTTTACGGCGGACTACGCCTTGCGGCGCGGGGTCGCCTTGGCCGGTCGCTTGGCTCGCGGAGCGACAGCGTTCAGCATCTTCTCGGTGGCGATCACCGCCGCGGCGAGCTGGTCCGGGTCGACGCCCCGGGTCGAGAAGGTGCCCTCGTCGTGACGGTCGCTCTTCCAGGTGATGATGGTTTCCACCAGTGCAGTGGTGCGGCCGCCCGGCGGGATGCGTACGCGAAAGTCCTCGAGTCGGGGCACTTCGATCGAGAACTTCTTTGCCGCTTTCTTCAGTGCATTCATGAATGCGTCGTATCCGCCGTCGCCCGTCGCCTTGGCCCGCGACTGCCTGCCTTGATGGCTGAGTGCCACCTCGGCGGTCGGTGTCCGTGCTGTTCCGACCACGACATCGTAGGACTCGACCTTCACCCGGTTGTCCTCTGGCGTCTTCAAGACGTCGGCGATGATGTACGGCAGATCGGCCGCACTGACCGTGTTCTTCTTGTCGCCGAGTTCGATCACTCGCTGGAGCACCAGGTCTCGGTCTGCTGGCGACAGTTCGATACCCAGGGTTTTCAGGTTCGCGTCCACCGACGCCTTTCCGGACAATTTACCCAGGGCGTAGCGGCGACGTTGTCCGAAGCGCGCGGGCGCGAGCCGCGAGGTATAGAGACCGCCCTTGAGATCGCCGTCGCTGTGGATCCCGGCCGAGTGTGTGAAGACGTCGCGACCGACGATGGGGGTATTGGCGGCGACATCCTTGCCACTGAAGGTCTCGACGATTCTCGACAAGGCGGCGAGCCGGGATTCGTCGACGCCGGTCGTGTAGGGGGTGTGGTCGTGGATGGCGGCCACGATCTCGGCGAGCCGTGCGTTGCCCGTGCGCTCGCCCATACCGTTTACGCTGGTGTGGATACCACGTGCCCCGGCCCGGACGGCGGCGAGGCAGTTGGCGGTTGCAAGCCCGTAATCGTTGTGGGCGTGGAACTCGAAGAGGGTCTCGGGCCAGGTGGCCACCATCAATCCGACGTAGCGCGTCACGTCTTCGGGGGCAAAGATTCCCAGCGTGTCGGGGAGGTAGACGCGTTCCACGCCCAGCTCGATCAACAGCTGGGTCATGGAGAAGACGTAGTTGAACGAATCGCTCACGCCGCGGGACCAGTCTTCCAAGTAGGCGTTTACCTTGATCCGTTTGCTCCGGGCGTAGCGCACCGTGTTGGCCACCCGTTCGCGGTGCTTCTCCGGCTCCATTCCCAGCTGGGTCCGGCAGTGGGTCTCAGAACCCTTGGTGAGCAGGTTCATCACTTTGCCGCCGGTGGATGTGATCCAGTCGACCGAGATGCGCCCGTCGCAGTAGCCGAGCATCTCGACCTGCGTCAGCAGGCGCTTCTTGCGGGCCCAGTCGGTCACGCTTCGCGCCGCTTCGCGCTCGCCTTCGGACACGCGAGTCGACGCGATCTCGATCCGATCGACGCGGGCGTCGTTCAGGAGCAGCGCGGCAAGCTGCTGCTTCTCGCCCGGCATGTAGGCGACGTCGGGGGTCTGTTCGCCGTCCCGCAACGTCGTGTCCATTACAGCGATGCGGGTGGGATCGGTCTTTCGGGTGGCCATGAGGCCGTTCACATTACCGCGTCCCCGCTACACTGGCCCGATGCAGGAGAAGGCTCGAGAGTTCTCGGTCGGTCCGCACGAGTCCGGGCGCCGGCTGGATCTGTTCCTCGCCGAGAAGCTTGCGCTGTCCCGTTCCCGGGTGCGGCGGCTGCTGGCCCGGGGCGCCGTGCGACTGGCCGGCGCTCAGCTCGGCGAGAGCGCCAAGGGCCGGACCTTGGTGAGCGGCGATGCTCTCAGTGTCGACCCCTACCGGCGCCCGGAGAACGAATGCACCCGGCCCGAGCCCGATGCTTCCCTGGCCGTGCTGGCCGAGGGCCGCGGCTGGTTGGCCCTGGACAAGCCGGCTGGGACGCCCGTCCATCCTCTCTCCGAGAATGAGACGGGAACGCTTCTGGGAGCCGTCGTGGCCCGCCATCCCGAGATCCAGGGGGTCGGCGAGGGGGGGCTGAGAAGCGGCGTGGTCCACCGACTCGACGTCGATACATCCGGTGTGATGCTGATGGCGACGACGGAAGAGCGCTGGCAGAGCCTGCGTCGGGCGTTCGAAGCGCACCGGGTCGAAAAGGTCTACCAGGCGCTGGTCGCCGGCCAGCTCGAGGTCGCAGGTGGAGCCAACGCCGGACTGGCCCTGGCGCGGCACCGGCCGGCCCGGGTCCGCGTGGTCGACAGCGAGGAGCGCGAACGGGCACGAGGTGTCTGGGACTGCCGGATGACCTGGCGCCCACTGGAAGTGTTCGAGATGGCGACGCTGCTCGAGGTGCGACCCGAGACGGGCTTCCTGCACCAGATCCGCGTGCTGCTCGCCCATCGGGGATACCCACTGCTGGGCGATCGCAGCTACGGTGGGCCCGATGCCGCTGGCTCTGCCGGGCGACACATGCTGCACGCAACCCGAGTTGCCGTCGATGACGTCGAGGCCGAGAGCGTCCCGTCGGCGGACTTCGCCGAGCTGCGTGACCGCCTGAAGGCCGGTCACGCCTGGTAGTGTCCCCGTCGTGAAGCTCGTGATCGTGGTGGCCTCGAGCACGGGTCGTACCCGGCGCATGGCCGAGGCGGCGGCGGAAGGTGCGCGTGAAGCCGGGGCCGAGGCTCACCTCGTCGAAGCCGACGTGGCCGGCGACGCCGATGTTCTCGAAGCCGACGCCGTGATGCTCGCGTCGGCCGTCCACATGGGCGGCATGGCATCTGCCATGCGTGCCTTCAGCGAACGTCTCTCCCCGCTCTGGCTCCAGGGAAGGCTGGTCGGCAAGGTTGGGGCAGTCATGGCCTGCGGTAGCGCCGGCAGTCGGGGGGGCGCTGAGCTGGCGTTGATTTCGATGCTCTCGACCCTGGCCGAGCATGGGATGCTGCTGGTTCCCATGCACAATCGGCTCGAGGGCTACTCGCGGGCCGGATGTCATTGGGGCCCGCTCGTGCATGCGAACCCTCCGGGGGGTCCAGCGGGTCCCACGGAAGAAGACCTGGTTGCCGCGCACTCCCACGGGCGTTGGGTCGCCGAATGCACGGCCCGCTGGCTGGCCGGCCGCCGGGGCGGCGGCGGCCGACCTGCGGGCGGCTAGCAGTTCGCCGAAGCGGCGAACTGCCGGATGGCACGGCGCTCGCCTTCGGCCAGTGAGTCTGGTGAACGCGGCGTTTAGGTTGCCGGGTCAGCGTTTGCGTAGCAGGGTGAGTCCGTCCGAAATCGGGAGCATCACACAGTCAACGCGGTCGTCGCTGGCCACGTGGTCGTTGAACTTGCGGATGGCGTTCGTCTGGTCGTTGTCGA
>Ga0209988_10000718_pt1 | contig 21047 bp, 18 predicted proteins | sample N075metaG_FD_183115 | JGI IMG/M metagenome (GOLD analysis project Ga0209988, IMG submission 183115) | Deep subsurface microbial communities from Kermadec Trench to uncover new lineages of life (NeLLi) - N075 metaG (SPAdes) (version 2) | ecosystem: Environmental > Aquatic > Marine > Ocean trench... | reverse complement strand
GAGCCTTCCTCAAAATCGCCGTGCGCATCGAGGAGCTCAAGTCCCGCGTCAAGATCGCCCTGCCTTCGGCCTATCCATATCGCAAGACCATGATCTCAATGGCAGGCTGCATCGCCGCCCAAGGCCCCTGATCCACGCGGCACGCGCCGCCGGATGAACCTCGAACATCAACCTCCAACACATTCTGAAAACCCGCCCCGAAAGCCGCCGTCAACCCGGCCAATACCGCTCGCCTCGCCCAAATCATGCGGCCGGCGTGAATAATCCGGGTTAGGTCATGATTCCGAGATAGTGAATTTCCCCGTGAACGGCCTCTGACTGATGTAACGACGGCCTGCGCGGCCAACCAAGAGTCACAGGTGAACGAGCGCCCCACATCCCAACCCTTTCGCGGCCTTCCCCGCATTGAAGCGGCTCGCGGTATGTGGGTGTCGGCGTGTCCATGTTCGACCAGATGGTTGAAGACGGGCGAATGCCCCAAGCTAACTGACGCGAATGACTATGAGGGCTTTATCGAGAAGCTAGACCGTGTGAAGCCTCGCGATGGCAAAACTATGCAATTTGACTTCAAAGAGCGTTTTTAACCTTTGGATTTCCACCGAAATTGTGTGGATTGCTGCCACGAAATACTGAGTACGGCCCGAAGATGATGCGGTTTTAATTTATGATCAAGGTGACAACGCCAACTGAACTTTCACGAGCGTGGAAATGCTCAGTACGCCAGATACGCAAACGCGCCCGTGAACTTGGTGCCTGCCGGATCATCGGTAAGACAATGTTTTTTACAGATGATGATATCAACACGCTGATAGAGGATGCCCGACCATGCCCCTCAAGCTCTATCCAAACGGTCGATACTGGTGGTTCAGAGGCACCGTTGATGGCAGACGTTATAACCGAAGCACCCGCAGAACTCTCGATAATAAGAAGCAGGCAGATCAAGTTAAAACGCGGTTCGAGGCGCGGCTCCATAAACGTAGTATTGTTGGCGTCGAAGCCGACCTCAGATTTGCGGAAGCCATGATCGCGTATGAGGCCGATGGCGGGGACAGCCGCTTCAATGACAGATTGCTCAGGCATTTTGGAGCAATGCGCGTCCAGGACCTCACAGGCCCAGCTATTCGTGAGGCGGCGCGAAGGCTCTACCCCGGCGCTAGCTTCGCGACATGGAACCGGCAAGTGCTTACGCCAACACGCGCAATCATCAACCGCGCTGCCGACGCAGGCCACTGCCGGCCAATTCGGGTACGCCAGTTCACAGCTAAGGACAGGGGCATCAATCTCCCGCCGCATTACGAAGCGAGGGCCATCGACCGGGATTGGATCGATGCATTCCGTGAACATGCATCAAACCGATATCTTGCTGCCCTGGTGCTGTTCATGTTCACCACCGGAACACGGGTTGGAGAGGCGACTTTGCTTGAACCTGGCGATCTGTGGCTTCAGCAGAAGATGATCTTCTCACCGTGCGAGATAACCAAGAACGGCGAGCGGGCAAGAATCTACCTGACCACTGAAATGGTCGTTGAGCTGGCAAATCTGCCGCCCCGCAAAGGGCGCGTCTTTGGATATGCGTCCCGGCATTCGGTTTATGGCCCTTGGGCAACGACATGCCGGCGGGCGGGGATAGAGTACGTCCCGCCGCATCAGGCCGGTCGGCATAGCTTTGCCACGGAAATGATAACCCGGAACAGAATGCCGGTTGCCACAACGGCGGACCTGGGGCGCTGGAAAGACCGCCGGACGCTGCACGACCGCTACGCTCACGGCGAAGGCCATAGCGAGGCGATTGAAGAGGTTTTTGCACCAAAACAGCACTACACCGATCCATCGAGTAGTACTAAACGTATGAAAATAAACAGGAAATAAAAAGATGCACACGCCCTTAGCAGGGGAGCGCCTTCGACCACTCGGCCACCTCTCCACTACCGCAAATGCCCGGTTTGCCGGCTTGCGTCAACCAGGGTGCGGTGCAGGGGCATATTGAGGCCCGATAATCGTCGCAAGCGGCGGCTGTTTGCCCGGCGTGGCGCGGTGGTCAGATGCCTATTGGCCTCGCGCAATCGAGCGAGCCCCGAAAACAGGCTCGCATATCAGGCCCGATTGCCTGCAAACTCCCCTAATGGCGCGAAAGCCATTCGCGCGCCGAGCGCAGTGCTTCTGCAATCTGGTCGCGGCTCATCTCGCTGGCGATTTCCTCGCGATGGCGAATGGCGGCCTGGTCGCCGCGGGCCGCGGCAAGGTTGAAGCATTTATGCGCCTCGACATAATCGATCTGGCCGACCCGACCGGAGGCAAAAGCGATCCCGCGCTGGACCAGATTTTCCATCGTGGGTGCTTCGGTTAAAAGCCGACCCAATTGAGCATAACCTGACATGACAACCCCCTGGGATTTGCAACCGGCACACATCCGGTCCGCTTCTTTGTCTGGGGCTGATGATCAACGTCGTTCTTGACGGACGCGTTAACTAACGACGTTAACGCGGTCTCACCAAAAGCTTTCCCTAGGGTAAAGGGTGACGCGATGGAACACTCTAACTATATGATAATACATCGGTATTTGTCGATTGACGCTATTCGTGGGCAATCGATTTGTTTATGATCCTTTCACCCTAATGCGAATTACTGGCGCCATGGAGCGCAAGGAGACCTGCGCCGGCCAGTGATTTTCATGCCGAATTGCATGACGGAATTGCGTTGCAGCCTCAGGCGCGTGCCCGCTGACCGAAGAGGACCGATTTCGCCCTTTCGTCGTCGCTGATATTTGAACGTTTTTCAAAACCGAGCTTGATGCCGCGCTCCACCGCGGGCCGTGCCAGCAACCGCTCGCGCCACGCCTTGACGTTCAAAAATTCGTCGATGTCGATGCCTTGCCGATCCGGGCTGCGCATCCAGCCGATAATCGCCATGTCGGCGATGGAATACTCGCCGGCGACAAAGTCGCGGCCGGCGAGGCGTTTGTCGAGCACGCCATAAAGCCGGTGCGCCTCGTTCTCGTAGCGGGTGATCGCGTAAGGCAGCTTTTCCGGCGCGTAGTGCCGAAAATGGTGGTTCTGGCCGAGCATCGGACCGACATTGCCCATCTGCCACATCAGCCATTCTTCCGTTTCGATGCGGGCGCGCTCGTCGTCAAGGGGATAGAAGCGACCGAATTTGCGGCCCAGATACAGTAAAATAGCGCCGGATTCGAACACCGAGACCGGCTTGCCGCCCGGCCCCTGGGGATCGATGATGGCCGGCATGCGGTTGTTCGGCGCGATCGCCAGAAAATCGGCGTCGAACTGCTCGCCCTTGCCGATATCAACATAATGCACCTCATAGGGCGCGCCGAGCTCCTCCAGCATGATGGAGATTTTCCAGCCATTGGGCGTCGGCCAGTAATAAAGAGCGATCGGTAACTGAGCTGGGCGGGTCATTGGCGGGTTCCTTGGTTGGTTCTTTGATTGTCTGGCGACCGACACATAGGCACGCCCGCCAGTTCGGCAAGCGGCCATCTGGTGAGCGGCGCGGCAGCTTTGGCGATTATCCGGCCCGCCTGAGGGCGGCGATGAAAAATCCGTCGGTTGCCGTCGAGGCCGGCGACAGAATAACCTGATCCGTGCCGCAATGGCGCGGCGGCTCGATCCCGGCGCCAAAGGCCTGACGCCAGATCTCACCCATGTCGCAGGCGGTAAAATCGTCCCGCCCGGCCAGAAACGCCTCGATGGGAACGCTGTTCTCGCGCCCAAACAATGAGCAGGTGACATAGACGAGAATGCCGCCGGGCCTGACGAAGCCGGCCGCTTCGGCCAGCGCCGTCTTTTGCTCGCTCCCCCGCTTGTCCAGTGCCTCCGCGCTCAGCCGCCATTTGGCGTCGGGCCGCCGCCGCCAGGCGCCCGAGCCGCTGCATGGCGCATCGACAAGCACCCGGTCCATGCTTGCCTCCAGTCCGGCGAGCGCATCCGTACCGGGCGGACGGATCTGGACATTGCGCACACCGGCGCGCTTGATCCGCTCATAGATCGCCGCCAGCCGGTTGCGGTCGAAATCATAGGCGTAAATCTGCCCTTTGTTGTGCATGGCGGCAGCCAGCGCCAGGGTCTTGCCTCCGGCGCCAGCGCAAAAATCCAGAACCTGGTCGCCGGCCGATGCGCCGACCAGCATCGCCGCGATCTGGCTGCCCTCGTCCTGCACCTCGATACGGCCGCGGCGATAGGCTTCCTCGCTCTGGATATTGGGATGGCGGCGATCTCCCGCGCTCGCCGGGATCCGCAATCCGTTGGGCGCTAAAGCGGTGCGGGCGAGGCCGAGCCGGGCAAGCTGCCGGGCAACCTTGTCGGGCTCGGCTTTCAGCGTATTGACGCGCAGATCAAGCGGTGGTCGTCCCGCCAGCGCCAGCGCCTCCTCCGGCCACGCCGCGCCAAAGGTTTCTTCAAACAGCGGCGCCGTCCACTCCGCAACATCGGCGCGTACCCAATCGGGCGCGCCGGAAAGCTCGGTGCTTCTCAATTGCGCCAGTTCGCTTTCGCTCAGGGCATCGGGCGCATGGCGATCGCCGGAAAACTGATCGTTCAGCCCCGCCGCCTCCATGCCGCCATGCAAAACGGCAGCGCCCAGCGCCAAAGCGCGCGGTGTATCGGTCTCCATCCGCCAGGCAATCGAAGCGCGATGGCGGAGCGCATCATAGACCAGATTGCCGATCGCCGCCCGGTCACCGGACCCGGCGAAGCGATGCGACAGGCCCCAGTCGCGCAACGCCTCGGCTGCCGGGCGATGGCGAATTTGAATATCCGCCAAGACCTCCATGGCGGCGGCAATGCGGCCGGCAAGGCGCATGAGCTTTCCTGCTCTTTATTGTCCTAGAGCGAACCGGGATAGTTCGGGCTTTCGCGGGTGATCGTCACGTCATGGGCGTGGCTTTCGCGTAAGGACGCGCCCGAGATGCGCACAAACTCCGCCTTGTCGCGGAACGCCTCCAGGGTCCTGGCGCCGACATACCCCATCGCCGCGCGCAAGCCGCCGGAGAGCTGATGCAGCACATGCGCGACCGGTCCCTTGTAAGGCACCTGGCCTTCGACGCCTTCCGGCACGAGCTTCAAGGCATCGGCGACCTCGGCCTGGAAATAGCGGTCGGCGGAACCGCGCGCCATGGCGCCGACCGAACCCATGCCACGATAGGATTTGTAGCTGCGGCCGTGGTGGAGAAAGACTTCGCCGGGGCTTTCATCGGTGCCGGCGAGCAGCGAGCCGACCATCGCAGCAGAAGCGCCGGCGGCGAGCGCCTTGGCCAGATCACCGGAAAATTTGATGCCGCCATCGGCAATGACCGGAATATCGGCCGCCTGCGCAACGCTGACGCAATCCATGATCGCGGTGAGTTGCGGCACGCCGACGCCGGCGACGATGCGCGTCGTGCAGATCGAACCCGGCCCGATACCGACCTTGATGGCGTCGGCGCCAGCGTCAATCAGCGCTTTTGTGGCCTCGGCGGTAGCGACATTGCCGGCCAGAACCTGCGTCTCGTTGGACCGGCGCTTGACCGCGGTGACCGCCGCCAGCACCTGTTCTGAATGGCCATGGGCGGTATCGATGACGATGACATCGCAGCCAGCCTCGGTCAGTCTTTCGCTACGCTCCAGCCCGGCCTCGCCGACGCTCGTCGCCGCCGCCACCCGGAGCCGCCCCTGCGCGTCCTTGGAGGCGTCCGGATTGAGCTGCGCCTTCTCGATATCCTTGACGGTGATGAGGCCGATGCAGTTCCGGCCGTCATCGATGACGAGGAGCTTTTCGATGCGGCTTTTGTGCAACAGCCGCTTGGCCTCCTCCTGGCTGACCGTATCGCTCACGGTCACCAGATTTTCCTTGGTCATGAGCTCGGCGACCCGCTGGTCCGGATCGGTGGCGAAGCGCACGTCGCGATTGGTCAGGATGCCAACGAGCCGGCCGGTCACATTGCCGCCCTTGCCGCCATTCTCCACCACCGGGATCCCGGAAATATTGTAGGCCTTCATGATCGCCTGGGCGTCCGCCAGCGACGCCTCCGGGCCGATGACGACCGGATTGACGACCATGCCGGATTCAAACTTCTTGACCTGGCGGACCGCCTCCGCCTGGGCTTCCGGATCGAGATTGCGGTGGATGACGCCGATGCCGCCGGCCTGCGCCATGGCGATGGCCAGCTTTGCCTCCGTCACCGTATCCATCGCCGCCGAAATGATCGGTAAATTGAGGGAAATGGTGCGGGTCAGGCGGGTTGCCAGCACCGCCTCGCCGGGCAGCACTTCCGATCGCCCCGGCCTTAAAAGCACATCGTCGAAGGTCAGAGCTTCGTGGCCGGTTGCGACATCAATGATACGGGACATGCCAGACCTCCAATTGGGTGCTGCCGGATAAGCGGAACGGCCCCCGCAGCCGGGCCGCGACGATGTCGAATCGATATCGAGGTTGGCCCCGGTCCCTATCACGCGTGTTGCCGATTGGGAATGGTTACCGCGTGCTCCCACCACGAAAATCCATTGCCAGCAGATACAACTCGGCGCTGTCGGGCCGGCTGGCCGGCGGCTTGACATGGACGACTTTGGCGAAATCGCGCTTCAGATCGGCCAGCAGCGCGTGCTCGGTGCCTCCGCGGAACACCTTGGCCAGAAAATGCCCCCCCGGCGCCAGAACCTGGCGGGCAAAGTCCGCCGCCGCCTCGCACAACCCCATGATCCGAAGATGATCCGTCGCCTTGTGGCCGGTCGTCGGCGCCGCCATGTCGGACAACACCAGATAAGCTTTTTCGCCGCCAAGCGCCTCACGCAACCGGTCCGGGGCGCCGGAATCAAGAAAATCCTTTTCAAGCACGACGACGCCGGCCAACGGCTCCATGCCAAGGGTATCGATCGCCACCACAAGCGGCTTTTCAACGCTCGAACCGGTTTTTGCCGCCGCGACCTGCGACCAGCCGCCTGGCGCGGCGCCAAGATCGACAATGCGCATCCCCGGCTTGATGAGGCCGTAGCGCGCGTCGATCTCCAAAAGCTTGTAGGCGGCCCGCGAGCGATACCCGTCGTGCTTCGCCCTGGCGACGTAAGGATCGTTGAGCTGCCGTTCCAGCCAACGCCGCGACGACGCCTTTTTGCGGCCCGATTTGACGCGGATTTTGAGGCCGCGGTGACCGGCCCCCGTCCCGCCTGCGCCGCCCCTAGTCAAGGCTGGTATTGCCGGCGGAATCCAGCCCTTTCGCCCGGTCCCCTGGCGGAGCATTGCCCTTGCCGATCGGCTTGTCGCTGCTGCGCAAATTACAAGGCCGGCTCGCCGACCAACCGCTTTTTCCCTGCGGCGGGCCTCTATTTGCCTGCGGGGGCCGGCTGCCGTCCCGGCACGGCCGCAGATGACCATCGGCGCGCATCATCTGCACCAGGATGCCTTCGCGCAATCCGCGATCGGCGACGCGCAGGCGCCGGCACGGCCATTCGCGCCGGATCGCTTCAAAGATCGCGCATCCGGCGAGCACCAGATCGGCCCGTTCACGGCCGATGCACGGATTGGCGGCCCGCGTCCGATAGTCCATCGAGCGGATCTTCGTCATCATCCGTTCAATCTCGTCATCTGCCATCCACAGCCCGTCGACAAACCGGCGGTCATAGCGCGGCAGGTCGAGGTGAACGCCGGCGAGCGTCGTGACGGTGCCCGAGGTTCCAAGGAAATGGAAATCGCGTTTCGCGATCGCCGCGCTCAGCGCGTGCCGGGCGTGGAATGCGCCAAAAGACTCGCGCACGTCGGCGACCATGGCTTCGAATGCACGATCATCGATATCGACGCCGCCATGGCGTTCGGCGAGCGTCACCACACCGATCGGCAGTGACACCCAGGCCCGGATGAGGCCGCGCTGCCGGCGTGTCTTGCGCCGGTCCAGCCAGACGATTTCCGACGATCCGCCGCCAATGTCGAAGAGCAGCGCGCCATCGGTTTCCGGATCGAGCAGCGAGCGGCAGCCGGCCACGGCAAGGCGCGCCTCCGTCCGCCGGTCGATCACTTCCAGTTCAAGGCCGAGTTCGTTGCGCACGCGGGCCAAAAAGAACTCGCCGTTTTCAGCCTGGCGGCAGGCTTCGGTGGCAATCATCCGCACGCCGGCCATGTCGCGGCTGTGGATTTTCGACCGGCAGATCCTGAGCGCCGAGATCGTCCGGTTCATGGCGTCCTTGCGCAATCGGCCGGTCTGGGTCAGGCCCTCGCCGAGCCGCACGATGCGGGAGAAGGAATCGACCACCTTGAAGGTATCGCCGCGCGGCTCGGCGACCAGCAGCCGGCAATTGTTGGTGCCAAGATCGAGCGCGGCATAAAACGGACCGGTGCTGAACCGGCCGCTTCGCCGCCGCTCATTGCGGCGATGCTGGCTATGGCGCCCGGCCTGGTGGCTCCCCGGACCGACCGGCGGGTTGTCCGGAGCGGCGGCAAGGGGCGCATCCGGACACGCATCCGGGGGCGCTTTCGCTGCGCCCGCCTGGCTGCGCTCACCGCCTGCGCCGGCATTCACCTGGCCGGACCCAGATGGGGCTTGGCCCGCATCCGCGTCCTTGTTCATGTTCTGCTCGCCTGACCCGGGCGCATGGCTGGAGGCCGCGCCCGTCTGCTTGCGTTATGGCAACGATAGCAGGCATGGGGCGATTGGCAAATGGCGGGGACAAGAACGGGCAGGGACAGCAATCATTGGTCTTTGCAAGGCGCAAGGCTGACGCTATATAGCGGCAACTTCGCGAAGGCCGGCACGGAACGCGCCGCCGGCGGCGTGCATTGGGGAATAGTTTAACGGTAGAACAACGGACTCTGACTCCGTCGGTCCTGGTTCGAATCCAGGTTCCCCAGCCACAATAACTCCTTGATATAGTTGAAACTTACGTACTGTTTGGCGGTACCGAATAGACGCGTAGTTTCCGGGGGTTAGCGCACTGTTTAATCGCGAGCGCACACGACAGAGACCCTACTTTTGCGAAATCGGGATAAAAAAGGCCGATTCGTCTCTCGAGGCCTTTTTTCCGACGACGGATGTAGAGCTTTTTGGGATTTTTTCGGAGGTCGTCATTCGGCGAAGCCAAGAAAGCGTTGCTGCTCAACCCAGTCATAGGGAAGATTTTGACTGGCTTTGATAAGCTGCTTCGAAGTCAATTCAACAGGATGCTGGCCGTTCAGGATTGAGCGGACTATGCTTGGCGCGAGATAGGTCAAGCGGATTCGGGCGGTGAGATAGCCTTTGCCGAGATTGAGATGCCCAGACATCGCTTCGATGCTGTCTTCGTCCCCCGAGAACAGCTGATCGCCGAGTGCAAAAGATTCCCCGATCAATTTGACGAGACCGGGATCGATTTTGTCGGACTTACCATCCCCGATAACCAGTCGGACTTCCTTGCCGGCTCTGCGAAGGCTGGCCGTGATCTTGAGAACCAGCGGGTTCTCATCTGGTTTTTTCCGACCGTCATTTGGCGATGCATTTGGGTCGGGTTCAAGCGCCGCCAATATGTGGTGCCGGTTTACCGATATTGTTATCTCGTCAGTTCCGATCGCCACCTGATCGACGATGGACCTAACGAGCGACCTTTGATCCGTCGCCGATTGTGTTCGCCAACCTTCCGACACTTGATTGGCTCGCTCGAAGGCTGACAGCTGCTCGTCCGCAGCGGTATTCAATGAAGCAAGTACATGGCCGACATCCTGGTGAGATGCAAAGAACGCCCGTAGCCGATCCAGAACGAGGGTTTCGATTTCGCCTGCCGGTATCCTTTGTCCCTTTGCGTTGGCCTTGCATTTACCCGACATCAGCGTCCTGGAGACATAGTAGCGATAACGCTTCCCAGCCTTCACGGCGTGACTGGGTGTCATGGGATTGGTGTTGCTATCGACGATCAGCCCTGACAGAAGGCTTGGTTCTTTTGCCCGTGATTGAGCGTTGTGAACTCGTCGATTGGAATTGAGCTGCTCCTGAGCGGCATTCCAAAGCTCGTTGTCGACGATCGCTTCATGCAGGCCGGGATAGGCAGTACCCTTGTGTACGATTTTGCCAACGTTGATCCGATTTTGCAGGAGAAGGAAAAGGGCTCCGCGGGAAAAAGCCTTACCGATATATCGGCCATCGCCGTGCTTCCTGGGCTTGCCTACCATACCCCGGCGATCCAGATCCTCCTTAAGAAGTAGTACCGTTCCCAGTTCGATGTATCGGCGGAAAACAAAGCGGACCGTATCTGCCTCCTGCTCGTTGATGACCAGCTTGCGGTCAATGGCGTCATAGCCGAGCGGTACATTGCCGCCCATCCACATGCCCTTGCGTTTTGAGGCGGCAATCTTGTCACGGATCCGCTCGCCGGCGATCTCACGTTCGAACTGTGCAAATGACAACAACACGTTCAGAGTTAACCGCCCCATCGAGGTTGTCGTGTTGAATTGCTGTGTTACCGAAACGAATGAGGAATCCTGCGCATCCAGGATCTCGACGATCTTGGCGAAGTCAGCCAGCGAGCGCGTGAGCCGGTCGACCTTGTAGACCACAACGACATTCACTTTTCCCGAAGCCACGTCTTCAAGAAGCCGCTTGAGGGCTGGGCGGTCCATCGTTCCCCCGGAGAATCCGCCATCGTCGTACATGTCGGGTAGCGCCTTCCAACCGGAGTGCTTCTGGCTCAGGATGTAGGCCTCACACGCCTCTCGTTGGGCATCGAGTGTGTTGAACTCCTGCTCGAGTCCCTCATCGGTCGACTTTCGCGTGTAGATGGCGCAGCGAAAATGAGCGCCGCGGGCCGGCCGGTCAGCCTTGGACATACTTCTTGTCCTGTTGGGTTTGGCTAGGTGACGAACGTTTGGCCAGCCCAAAAAACCGAGGCCCCGACCAGTGGGCACCGGTGATCTCCCCGGCGATTGCGGTCAATGATCGATAGTTCTGCCCGCGCCATTCAAATCCGTCAGACACGACAAGTACCGAATGTGTGGTCCCGTGCCATTCCCTCACGAGTCTGGTACCAGGTTTCAGCGATATGGAGGAGGGTAACAGCGATTGAAATGTTTCTTGGTCGTCGGAATCAGCGACCCTAGCCACTCGCCGGAGGGTGGCTTTTGACAACCCACCGTGGGCTCGTTCCTGCTTTTTGTAGGCTATTGCCCTGATCAACAAGTCGCGACTCAATCGCATTGGCGGCGGCATCCGGTGAAGCCGCCGCCATTCCGCGCGGATCTCAAACAGCGTCAGATCCGACAGCCTTTCAATGAAATCTGCAAGGTTCATGTCAGTTGCCGCAATCATCTCACGATACCTTGCGGGTTTCGATGAAGTAGCGGCGTATCTCGCCGTCCGCTTTTGCGGACGTCAGGTTGAAGCCAAGCTTCTTTTTCACCGTCCCCGCCAGGAAGCCGCGAACACTATGCTGTTGCCAGTTGGTGGCGCGCATCATTTCATCGATACTGGCACCCGCCGGATTACTCAGAAGGGTGAGAAGAAGGTCCTGCTTGGTGGTTTTCGGCTCAGCGGCGGTGCTGCTGGCCGTCTTGGTAATTTCGGAGGCTTTGGTTTTCCGAGGGCGTTTTGCTGATTTTGCGGTCATGGGTCAGAGCTCCTGTTGATGCAGCGTCGGAATCGATGCTCGCACATCCCAAAGCCCCGCAAACAGCGAGGCGAGCCCTAAGATTTTCGCCGATCTTCAAATCCTGCCGACACCCACAGCAATGCGTGCTTTCCCGTCGAAGTCCAGTCCAAATTGCAGGCGCTGAGAAGAAATTCAAACCGGGTGCGTTCTGCCAATCGAACCGCGAATTGCAGATCGGATGGGTCCCTTGCGACGCCGATAGTTTACCCATACATGATCAGTTGCAACGGGAACTGGCTAAAGAAAATCCATTGCTCCAGATATTGTTGCTCCGGCAAACAATTGATCACAATCAGAAGGGCGTTGTCACGTTGTCAAACTGCAGCCGCGTAAATCTGGCGGGGAAGTTTGGGTCAAGCCGCGGCCGTCACAGTCTGCCAGGCACTCATTGCCTCGTTGCGAAACTGGCGAAGTATCTTGCGGGAAATCAGATGGCCTTGGACGTTGAAGACATTGTAGACGGCGGCGTGGGTGGAGAGAAATCGTTGCGCTGATCCAGCCGATTTGAAACGTTGCATTCGTCGTTCGCGTTGTCGGACTGGCAGGTGAGAATTTTCTGCTCGGTTGTTCTTTCTGCCGCCGAAATCATGGCGCTTGGAAAGCCCCAGATCATTCAAAGCAGCACCGTACGACGGCAGTTTATCAGTGATAAAGCTGTCAGGCACGAAACCCTGTTTCTTCAACAATTTGCGCATCAGTTTCAGCGCGGCTGTTTTGTTTCGGCGGGATTGAACCAGGATATCCAGCACTTCGCTTGTCGCTATCGACAGGGCGCCATAGATACATGCGCTTGCCATTGATCGACACGAACATCTCATCGAGGTGCCATCGGACATCTGGTCGAGGGCGCATCTGCCTCAGTTTTCGGGCATAGGCCTGCCCAAACTTCAATGCCCAGCGCCGGACCGTTTCGTTAAGAAACATCAATACCACGTTCAGCCAGCAGATCCTCGACATCCCGGAAGCTGAGGGGAAAGCGGAAATACAGCCAGACGGAGTGCTGAATGATCACCGGTGGAAATCGGTATCGGGCATAGGAGATTTTCTGCATCCAGCGACAATAATGCGCCGCCAGCGACAGGTCACTCTGTTCGTGTGACAGAGCCGTATCAACGCCCTACGCGGGTCGCCGCCATCAGGGGTGCCCGTTTGACAAGTGCATCGCCGAACACACTCAACACCGGTGACGGCGAGACATTCAGGGGTCCTCTGCGGACGGCGCAGGAGCATCGTTCAGCCATTGGAGGACGCGCGTTTGCAGATAGCTATAGAACGGGTTGTACCTCTGGCGTAGCAGCCATTCTCCCGGAATCTTCAGCAAGCCCCGCTCACCCTTGATTGCCAAATCGCCAAGAAACACAAGGTCATCCTCCTTAGGCGGACGTTGACCGTAAAGCGGGTCATCGGGTGGGAAAGGCAAGGCCACATGAGACAAGGAAACCACCCCCCGGGGCCAGGCGAGGCCGAGATTGTCGATATCTGACGTTCCACGTGTAAACGGCGCCTTGCGCCGCGCAACAACGCTGGAGCTGTGCGGATTTTTGTTGGTGACAAAGGTCACGGCGAATGGCAGGCTTTGGTCGGCCATCAGGCGATTTGTCAGCGGGCCCGGATCAGATACCAGCAAGGTCGACTTAATGGCCGCGTTGCGGTTGATATCGAACAACACCAGTTCATTGCGACCGACTGGCAGACGCATCAGCAGGTTGTCGACCACTGCATCGGTGGTCACCGTTGAATCAACCGTGGACTTGAGCACGAGAATTGGCGGCAGCTTGTCGACAGCAGCCGGGTCCCGGGCCAATGCTTGGATGCGCCGGTCTACATCGCGCGTCATGCGGTGGACCTGGGAACCGGCGTTAGTGGCGAAGGAATTGTATTTGTATGGATCGAATTCGGCCATAACAGTCAGGTATGCCAATCCGCCCAGCCCGGGCAAAGCCGCCGCGATATTCTTGACCCCGGCCAATGCCGCTGCAGGGTGGACTCCTATGGCCGGCGAGATCAACACCAGGCTCGTGGGTATCGGCGCAATCCGTTCTTCAATAGCGTCGAGCGTGAAGTTCAGGGCCAGGGACGCGCCCACTGAATAGCCGATTATGTGTATGGGCTTGGATCCCAGATTGGACGCCAGGTGTTCCATGCCCAAATTTACCGCGGCTGCCATGTCCTGAGAGGTCACATGCCTAAGACCTGACGGCGCCGTGCCGTGACCGGGTAAGCGCAGGCCGAGGACCCGGTAACCACGCAGGTTGAGTGCCTCGCCCAAGGCACGCAGGCTGTAGGGTGAATCGGACATGCCGTGAAGCAACAGTACGCCGCCGACGGCCGGGCTGCTGGTCAACTCGAAGCTGCGGTTCCAGTTGGGTTGTCGGCGAGTCGGGTCTGCTGTGCTACCGGTACTGTAACGCTCCAGCGCATGGGCAGGACCGCTCGCGGTCTTGGCGTAGACGTTTTCGTCCAGCTGCCTGAACAGCCTTTGCTCCAACGCCAGGTAGTCGTCGATGCTGCGGACCTGGCCATCCGCCATGTCTGCGGTAAATTCTTCGGTGAGCACTTCTGTGTGCCAGAGTTTCAGGGTTGGACCACTGCTACATCCCTGGACAGAGAACACTACCACGGCAAGCGCCAGGCCCATGGCGCTGTGGGCCAGAAAGCGGATCGATATGCCGGTCGCGCGTTTCATCTACCGTTCAACGCCCGCGCGTCAGCACGTAGTAACGCGCGCCGTTCGGTGTACGCAGTGAATAGATTTCACGGCTTTGCGGCATGGTGGAACTGGTGAACCGCTGGAATAAGTCGTCGAAAAATTCCGGCGTTTCTAGGCTGAAATTGTGAAAGTTACGAGTCCGGTTCACCGGTGTCACGTCCACCAATACCAATCGGTCACTGCCTGGCTCCAGCAATTCGGATATGCGCGCGGCCTCTTCGAATTGTCCCGGGTTGCCGGGGTTCAGCGTGCTCTCGCCCAGCCTTAATCCACGGTTGATTACGCGGCTGACCAATAGCGCGCGATCATTGGATGAGACATATACCGTGACATTCCCGGCCAGGGCCATGATCTCCTGCTTGAACTGATTGTTGAACTCGTCGTGGTCAACGTCCGGCGCGGTCAGTACGACTTTCTCGATTTCGGTCTGCGGGTCGGAAAAATCGGCGTCTCGATACAACAGGCTGAACGCATCAGCGACCACCTGAGCGCCCATGCTGTTTGCCATCAGCCACAGTCGGTCGGGCCGCACGTCCTCGATGATCATCTCCAGGGTGCCGGCGAGTTCAGCGCCGGAGGCTTGCGCAACCTGACGCGCGCGTCGATAACCTCGCAGCGACGAGCCCTGATTGCCGGGCCAGTCGAACACCAGTACCGGCGTATCGATGTCCAGCACATGGGCCAGGAACGCCGTCTTGCGCAAAGCCGACGGAAAGCGCTCCCGATAACCGTGCACGACAACCAGCAGTGAACGGTACGGGGACGCCTGCACCTGGTGGCGAAGCTGCGCCAGTAACGCCTCCTGCTCCAGCGCACGCACCTCTGACAGCCGGATCTCTTCATTAAGGAACCAGTCGCTCGGATTGATAATCATGCCCAGGCCGAGCGTGGCTTGAATCTCGGTGACAAAAGAACCGAACTTCAGCGACGCCTCCCGTTCCGATTCGAAACGCTCCTCGATTTCTCCGTCAGCGACGCCCAGGCGGCGATTGGTAACGTAAAAGAATCGGAAAGTGCCTTGTTCAGCCAGTTGCGCTACAGTCATACGCCGGAACGAAAAAGCCTCTGCGCGTTCCAGTAAGGTACGCGTTCCCACGAAATAAGCGTTGAACGCCAACCCTAAGAGAATCAGCGCAACCAGTGCCGTACCCCACAGCACGCGTCGTTTGAAACGGCTCTTTGTTCGCATGTTCCCTATCAGTCGCACCTCAAGACGGATCCCGGTGGCATTGGCTGCAATTTAGATACACAAAAACCGATTGGCCAGTCCGGAAAATCTGCAGCGAGGGAACAGTCCGGCCGGGCGGTGGGGAGCAGCGGCCTTCACAATGCGCCAACCTTGTGAGTGGGAATTTAGTCAACTAGGCTCGACCTCCGAAACTCGGTTCAGTCGGAAATTCTCGGTTAGGATCATCGGCTGTCAATCGAAAAATGGAACTCAGTATGCACCGCTCAAGATAAGCGCCACAGCGGCAGGCCTCGAAACGCAGACTTACCGGCATTGGACCAGCGATAGCATTTGCAAGAATCTGTCTGGTCGTAAGCGGTAGCTCCGTACCGGCACTGTCAAAATAACATGAATACGTTTCGAAGGGACTGCGGATAGCGAACATACAACATCACCGCCAGACGGATGACCTCTGGCGATGTCTTGAAATAGCGAAATGGATTTTTCATCCGGACACGCTAAGCACAGCTACTTGCCAGCTCAAGCCGATTTCCTCTGAAAGTGCCCGGGCATCCCAGCCGTTCCCGAAGCAGCTGGTTACGTCACCTGACGCTTCATCCAAACCGAATAGATAATTTGGACAGTAGTTCCCAAAAGAATATAGGCCAGAAGTGTGGGTATTACTCCGTTTCCATCTTCACTCACGCTCGCAATAAACATAGCAAGCCCAACATTGCGAGCAAGGCTGGCAATCGCGAGCGCGGCACGCTTATCTTTGTGGGGCCCTCCGAGCAGGTGGCCTATGGTCACGGCGGCCACAGCGATGATCACGATCGCCGCGATTGCCGGCCAGCCCAATAGCAGCTTCACCCGCAGATCAGGGGCAATGGCGAGAACGACGACCAGCGCAATCACCAACAATAGAAATAAGACGTTAGCCAGAACATTCAGCGGTTTACCAATCACTGCAACGAGCTTGGGTGCAAAGCTTCTAAGGACCATGCCGACGATCACCGGCAGGAAAGTTACGCTGGCAATTTGCCCAGCCACCTGCAGCAGAGACACACGCTCGGTGGTGAGTTCGAACATTCCATAAAAAACCCCTAAGATGAGCGGTGTAACCACAATGGCCAGCAGGGCCAAAATGAGTTGCAGGCTGGTAATGTAGTCGATGTTGGCTCCCACCATATGCGACCGTTGGGTTGTGAGTGGCGCTCCAGGCGCAGCGGCTAACAGCGCCAAGCCGGTCGCGACTTCGGGCGACAAGTCGAAGACCAACAGCAACGTGAATACCACTGCAGGAACCACGACGAGCACGGCGAGCAATGCACGGAACAAAACCGCACGCTGGTGCAACAGAGACGTCAGTTGTTCGAGAGACTGATTAACACCGATAGTAAGCATCAGAGTGAAAATGGTGAGGCTGGTGAAGGCGAGCAGAATGTCCATCGCGAAATTCCTCGTTTCAGTATCTCAGTAGTTGGCCGCTGGATCAGTCGTCTTATCCACCCTTGGTGGCGCTGACTTGCTCGAACTGAGCCACTGCATCGGCGAGTGACTCGAAGTGCGGCGGGATTGGCGCGCCGGCGTTCGACAGCGCAGAAACAGTGTGGTTCCAATTTGTTTCGCGCACGTTAGCCACCCACAGCGCAATACCCTTTTCGGCGAACTCATCGCGTGCAGCAAGGAAGGCGCTCGTCGCTGTAGCGTCGAGTACCGACGTCGCGGCGGCGTCGAGCACCACGACACGAATATTGTCGCGTTCTTCAACGTGCGCGCGCAACTCATTTGATAGTCTGCGCGCATTCAAGAACACAAGCGGTGCGTATTGGCGCCAAATCAGCATGCCCGGAATCTCACTAGCATCTTTGTGATCATCAAGAGGCACAAATATCCCGCTCGGCATTCTGCCCACAAGGGTCGTGGGCGGTCGGCGAATGTGATCGGCCAGCAACACCAACGCCAGTATGACGCCTATCATGACGCCAGCCAGTGTGCCGTAGGCAAGCACTCCGGCAAACGCCGCCACGCCTAAAACACACTCGAGCCGGCGCACCCGCCACAGTGCGAAGAAGTAGCCGATATCTGAGACTTCCAACATCACCACGATGACCAAGGCAGCCAGAGAGGCATCAGCCAAAGTCGCGAAGAAAGGAATCAAGAACAGGATAGTCAACAGGGCGAGCAAAGCGGTGAACAAATTTCCGATCTGGGTCACACCGCCCGACTGCATGGCCACAGCAGTTTTGGAAAGCGTGCCGGTTACCGGATACCCGCCGCTGAGGCCGGCGCCAAGATTAGCAGCACCGATGGCTAAGAACTCACGGTCGGGATCGATGCGTTCGCCCGTTTTTTCCGCCGCCCGCTTTGCAGCAGCCATGCTCAAAGTTGACCCAAGCACCACGACAGCCAGCGCGCCCGGCAGCAACTCAACGAACTGGCCGACATCTAACACGTTCGATAGGCTGAACCCGGCCGCATCGCTGCTTGCGTCCCCGAGCACTGAGACGCCCTGTCCAGCCAAATCCAGTGCGCCTACGAGGGCGATTGAAACAACTAAGACGATGAGAGACGCCGGTATGCGGGGTAATAATCTTGGGATCAGCAGCAAGGCCACCATACTCAAAACACCCACAATTGCCGTGATGATATGTGTTTCCGGTAGTGCTTGAACGATATGAATGAATTTGGGCAAAAACCGCTCGTCCGCGGTTTCAATCTTCAGTCCGAACAGTTTGATGATCTGTTTTAGAATCGTAATCCAGACGACGCCCTCGACGACACCTTTCAGCACAGGATCTGGGATCAGATCAGAAACCCACCCCAAGCGTAAGAAAGAGAACAACAGATAGAGAAAACCAACCAACAGAGCCAGGGCGATAGCCAAATCGAGGGTGTTGGTTCCTATCCCGAAAGCCGCGATGGTGGCGCCGGATAATACCGCGACAGCCGCATCCGGTCCAACGACGAGCAACCTGGAGCCCCCAAAGATGGCGTAGGCCAGCAACGCGGCGGGCACGGTATATAGCCCAACGATGGGATCCACACCTACAAGCCCAGCGTAGGCCAACGCGGTGGGAACGAGCACTGCCCATACGGCGGCGGCGGACAACAGGTCTGGTGCCAACCAAGCCAGCTGATAATTGGGTAACCACGTCAGAATCGGCATCCAGCTTCTCACAAAATGGTCTCCTTTATCGTTGGGTCGATAAGCCTTACCACCACACAAACGCCATGCTCAACGAAAGTATCCCTTCCGCTGCGCCCGGTTGCTATCTGGCAGCCTTAGCTCGCCCCTTGAGGGACCTCGTTGCTTCTGTATGGCTTTTTGGTGAGTGGTGGAATAAAATAACGCGTGCCTCAGCCGCCAAGGCGGCCCGCGCGCTCCCCGCTCGTCAGCGCCGACTGAAGGTTTACCGGCGTCGGTCGCGTCGGAAAGATCAGTCGCCGGCCGGCTTGCCTTGGTTGCCCTGCCAGGGCCATCGCCCATTCAGCTCCACCTCGAGCGCGAAGCTCAAGAAGGTGCGGATTATCACAAGCCCGCCCAGTAGGCCGAGCGACGTCAAGGTCCTCTCAACGGCGACCGTTTCGAGGATATCGGCGGCGATCAGGAATTCCAGTGTCAGCAGCAGGGTGCGGCCAAGATTGCGACGATAGGCGATGTAAGCTTTAGACCCCTGTTTCTGAGCGATTCCATAAAGATACCGCACCGTCGAAACGATCAGTCCGGCCAACAATATCAGCACGCCTACAGCCTCGACAACGAAGACGACAGTCGCGAAGAAATCCTGCATATACACCTCGTATTATGATAGTGCGGCCAGCGATGCGCGATCGCAATCCGCACAGTGTTGCATGACCAAAGCTGCAGGCAAGAGGGAATATGGCAGAATTGAGCGAGACGGAGGGCAGATGGCGGATGCTCATCGTGGCCGCCGTCGCGCTGGCCTACCCGCTAGGACAGACCGGCTTCGAGCTTGGCGCTTATGGCGAGTTGTCGTTCGAGAACAAGTTCGTTGCCTGGACTGCCGTTACCGCGACACTAATCGTTTTCGCTGTGCTGCCCAAGCAGTTCGTGCCGGTACCCCGCTGGCAATTGTGGATTCTCGCGATCCCGTCACTCTGGATGCTCGGCCGCTTCGCCATCGGCGTTTCCGGCCCTGGCGCTCATGTACACCCATTGATTTTCGCCGTGGGCATTGTGAGCTTCGTGATCTGTTTCCCTTATGCGATTTACCTGATCGTCCGCGTCGCGAATCCCGGTCTAACGGATATTCGGGGTTTCCGCCTGTGGTCGATACTGGCGGCAATTGCCGGCATTTTTTTTGTGCTGGGTTTTCTCATCGGAACCTGGAATGAGTTCTTTATTACCTGTCAGGATGCGCGGATCGGACGGCTGGAGGTGCCAGAGTATTGTCTGAGCAACACTGATGGACAGGGTTCGCAATGAACTCGAAATCGACCGCGTTGCAGGATCCCAGCCCAGCGTGCTGTCCTCGCACCGTAGTGTGTTATGCACCTGATGGCCTACGCCACTTAGAGCCCAACCCGAAACTAATTGAGTGATATCAGCGGTTTGTGATTCCATCGGATTGATGAAGATTCGAAGGAGATCATGATGCCGTGGACTGATATCACCCGCAGACAATATGAGCGCAAACAGGGCCGTTATTCAAGTGATTGCACGGATGATGAATGGGCTTTGATCCCGGATTTCCCAGATGGATTACCAAATTGATGACCTGTTTGGGTGATTCTGCTATAAGAATCAATGCAATACCATCATCACAACGGGCAATCCCTGTGTCCCCCGGCGGGTGAATCCAAAGAAGCCCATTTACGGGTCGATTTCGACCGTCGTCTCAAACTCGAATTCTATGGTTCCAGGGTTACGGGCTTCGGCGATCTGGTCGGGGACATTAGGCAGCCTCTGCAGCCATCCGCTTGCCGCTCGAAACGGGGCCTCTTTCATCCTAAGCCCTTCCACCCCGGGCATCGAACCGGATAAGGGTTTGGTGTCCTGCAGGTCAGGGGCCATACAGCCAGACGGAATGGCGGATGATGTCGGGCGGGAAGCAGTGACGCATGAACGAGAGCTGGCACATCGTCCAGACTACGGCCGAACTCACTTTCCAGCCCAGTTTAGGTGACAACGTCGCCCGATCTCAGATTTCAGCGTGACGGGCCGAATCGGTACGCTCAATGGCACGCGACAGATACATATCGCGATCATACATGTCGTCATAAAACCGCACGGTACCCTCGGCATCCGGCCAGGCGGTGAAATAGGCCACATAGACCGCAATATTCGCCGTTACCGGGTCGGCAGTGTTGTGCCCTTCGGCAATGCGCGAGGCGATGTAACTGGTTGATTTGCCAAGCACCGCGGCAGCCATCTCCCGCGGCTTCTGGAGCCGGATGCAGCCATGGCTGAAAGCGCGCCTGTCGTGCCTGAACAGGCTCTTGGTCGGCGTGTCATGCATGTAGATCGCATGCTTGTTGGGGAACAGGATTTTCAGCTCGCCGAGCGCGTTCCTGGGGCCCGGAGGCTGGCGCACATTGATCGGCGCTTTGTTGA
>Ga0209988_10000717_pt1 | contig 21062 bp, 21 predicted proteins | sample N075metaG_FD_183115 | JGI IMG/M metagenome (GOLD analysis project Ga0209988, IMG submission 183115) | Deep subsurface microbial communities from Kermadec Trench to uncover new lineages of life (NeLLi) - N075 metaG (SPAdes) (version 2) | ecosystem: Environmental > Aquatic > Marine > Ocean trench... | reverse complement strand
ATCGACGTCAGGGCGTTTAACGTGACAATGCCTGCAAGCTCTATCGCCGTTTCAAGTCAGCTTTTCCCTTGCAAATCGGGGGGCGTCCATACGTGACACTGCCATCGAATTCCCTAATCCAGTATTACGTGAGGAACAAAATTCGCATCTTCGCCCGTTATCAGAGTTTGACCTTCCCGAATAGATAACCCGGCCGGCCGGCCGGCAACCATCCAGCAGCCGACCAGTGGGAATTTCCCGTCAAATTCCGGAAGCGAGTGAAAGGCCTGCACGACGTGACCTTCTTCTCCATAAGGGCCTTCATTGCGGGACAACGTCATGCCGTCCCGCACGATCTCGATATTCGAGCCTTGGCGCGACAACAGAGGTTTTCGAACGTAGCTGTCTGACAGGGTGTCGGCCCCGGGATCTCCTTCAAAATAGGCCGGCAATAGATTGGGGTGCCCCTCGAACATTTCCCATAACAGTGCCAGAAGTCCTTTGTTGGAGAGGACTGCCTTCCAGGGTGGCTCCAGAAAATGCACGCCGACGGCGACCAGATAATGACCGAACTCTTCGTCCATCATCCATTCCCAGGGGTATAGTTTGAACAGGGTAGTGATGATTCGGTCTTCGAGGTCGGTAAACCGCCCGAGCGCATCGACGCCGATGTCTTTCATGGCGAGAAAATGCGTCTCCAGGCCGGCTTCCTGGGCACATTCCTCAAGATAGTTGACTGTCTCCCTATCATCCTCGATGTCGCTCAGGCAGGCGAGGTGCAAAAGCCCTTCGACCCCCATCGCCCGAAACGCGTCGACGAGATCCTCATGAAGCTCGGCAAATTGATCGCAGTCTTGCGGAATCAACCCGGACGCAATGGCCTGTTCGAGCCAGACCCACTGAAAGATCGCCGATTCGTAGAGGGTCGTCGGGGTATCGGCGTTGTACTCTAATAGTTTGGCTGGCCCCGCACCGTCATAGGAAAAATCCAGCCGGCCATAGAGATCCTTTTCCCTGGTCCGCCAACTGTCCGCAACATAATCCCAGTAGGTCTCGGGAATGCGCAATCGACGATAAACTGTCTCGTTCGCCAGCGAGTGGTCCAGCAACTGGAAGCACATTGCCGCGATCTCTTCGGCCGGCTTTTCGAGGTCTTCTTCGATTTGCCGCAAGCTGAACCGGTAATAAGCGGTCTCATCCCAATAGGGAACCCCGACGCCGGCGCGATATTCGTACCCATGCTCCAGGGCCGTTTCTTTCAAGTCCGGGCGTTGGACGACAGGAATGCGTTGCATGGCGGTAGGGCTGTTTGGTGCTGGATCGCGGCTAGAGAGGCCAGGACGGAACCGGTAGGATCTTCCGGCCCCCTCCCTAGGCGCTTCGTTTCGCCTTCAGCCGGGCCAGCACGTCGCCACCGCTGCCGGCGCCGCCGATGATACCCGCGGATTTCAACTTGTCGTCGAGGGTGACTTCTTCAGTGGATTGTGCGAGTTCACTGGCCGCCTCGAATCTCGCGGCCCGTTCAGCCTGCTTGTTTTTCAGTTTTTCCAGGCTGTCTAATGCGCTACGCATGCTTGACCCCGCACCTGAATGCCGCGCCGCTACCGCTGCCTGCGCTTTTTGCACATTTTCCGTCGCCTTGACCGTATCGACCTGTTGTTTGACTCTTTTAAGATTTGCCTCTGTCTGGGCAACCGCCTTGCGGAGCTGTGCCTCGCTATCGGCAAAGGATTTTGAGAGGCCTTCCTCGGCCACAAGTTCGGTCTCGAGGCCGGCAATTTTTTCAGAGATTTCGGTAGCCAGCCCCTCGTCGCTTTTATCCAGAGCCTGCATCACATAGCCCTCATATTCCGTGAGTGACGATTTCAGGCTTTCGACCTTTTTGTCGGCCAATTTCCGTTTGGCGATGATGCCTGTTAGGGCTTCCTTCGATTTGCTGAGCTCGTTGCCGGCATCCCGGATTTCCTGGTCCAGGATACGCAAGACTTGATTGTCGACAATAGCCTCGCCGGCTTCACTAACGCCACCACGGATGGCTGTCGCGACTTTCGCCCAAATACTCATGCTGTCGTACTCCTTCGTCAAATCCGTGTGTGAGGGCCTGCGGAACACGCCGTCAGGCGACATCCTTTAAGTCCGATTGATAGGCGGCAGCGGCCTGCATGGCATTGTCGGCCAGCGTCTCAATCTCGAATAGGATCGACTCCAAGATCGAGCCCGCGCTCAACGAGCCGAACATTTCGTAGTATTCCCTACCGTCCGGTCCTTGCCGAATACCGAATGTCGATAAGGGGAGGAGTTTATGGGTCCTCATAATCATCTCGTTGAAGGCCGCGGGGTCACTAACCTCATCGACCGGCCACAGCAGCGTATCGACAAGGATCTGGCTGCCGCTCACGCTCATCAGGAGTGGCAGGTCGCCGAACTCCGTCATGGTGATGAGTATTCCCGGGTCGGTACCCTCGACCAATTCCACCTCGATCTCGCCCTCACCCGCGGTCTCGGACTGGGCGAGCGCTTCGTAGAGTGTTTCGGTGGTCCAATTTCTGTCTTCGCTCATCTTTCTCTCCGTCACGGTTCTCGGAATGAACGGCATAACGCCGGCCCTTAACGCCGTTTCACAATCCTTCAAAATCTTGGTATAGTCAGGCGGTATCCATATCTCGCGCTTCACGTACCCGTTTTCACGTAATCGCGCACGGTACCTCGACTGGTAGTAGGACGACTTCTTCGGCGCCATATTAATGAATCCATTTGTTATTATACATGTAACATATTACATGTATAATAATTTGCAATACCTAATTTGCGGTCAGCCGGCTGTAAAATGTTCGTTAAACAGCCTGGAGCTGTACAAACAAGCTGGCAAGCAGTCAAAGTGAGAACAAGCCGCGCGTGGTTACCTATTCGAACGGATAACGGGCATGTACGTAATATTGTCCCGGGTCGCAAGGCGCCTCTACGCCCGGATTTCGGGTCTAAGTTGGGACATCGTCCTAATCATGACGGTGTCTCATTTCATGGTATCCTGGGGTCTGATCGCGCTCGTTGGCGGCGAAAAAATCGCGAGCAGCGAGATATTTTGGTACTTCTATGCCACCACGGCAACGACCGTCGGTTACGGCGATTATTCGCCGGTTACCGAGGCGGGACAGGTCGTAACCATATTCTGGATCATGCCTGGCGGCATCGCCCTTTTTACGACAATAATTGCCAAGGTCGTGCAACAGGTTTCTGATAAATGGAGAAAAAGGTTGCGTGGATCAGCGAGCTACGAAAATCTGACCGATCATATCGTCATTCTGGGGTGGCATGGCTCCCGCACCCAGCGGATGGTGGATCATATTCGCGGCGGACAAGGAGAACATGAACGCGAAATCGTGCTCTGCTCCGCCGCGGCCATCGAAAATCCGATGCCGGATCAGGTCCGCTTCGTTCGCGGCACCGCTTTGAACACGCCGGATCTTCTGCATCGCGCCGCGGTGGCGAAGGCAAAATATATCATTGCGCTCGGCCACGACGATAACGAGACCTTGGCGGCGGCACTGGGCGCGGCGGCGGTAAATGACTCCTCCCACATCGTCGCCTATTTTGATGAGCAGAATTTTGCCGACCTTCTCAAGGCCCATTGCCCCCACGCGGAATGCAATGTCTCGCTCTCTATCGAAATGATGGTACGCTCGGCGCAGGATCCGGGATCGAGTCGGGTCCAGCGCCAACTTCTATCGACCTTGGAAGGACCGACCCAGTTCAGCCTCCGGGTACCGGAGGACGCCAAGCCCGTCACCTACGGGGCACTATTCTGGGACCTGAAAACCAAACATGACGCCACCCTATTTGGCGTCGCCGAAAGTACGCTGGGCGATGATCTCATCTTGAACGCACCGTCGGAGCACCGGGTCGATCCTGGCATGATCCTGTATTTCATGGCGGCCCAGCGGATCGAACCGGCGCAGATCGACTGGGACGCTCTGGGCGCGCAATGAGGATGGCGACACGAATATTATTCTGAAGACGTGGAGGTAATATGTTTGGCGGAACGATGAAGGCGCTCTTCAAGAGCGGGGCCCGTGACTTAAAGAAAAAGCTCTCCAAAGCCGTCGAAGAGGATGATTTTGCCACACCTCTTGGGCTCCGCATCGGCGCCGCGGTCGATATCGATACGCTGCCGCTGCGCATGCATGCGGACGACCTTCATGTCGAACTACCCGAGGAAACGCTGATCATCGTCGCCCAAGGGTATATCGATTTGGGAGATGCGACTTACGCTCATCGTTACTACACCGCCGATGACACCATGATCCAGGTTTTGACCGTGGCGGGCATGGAAGACCAACATGTGGAGGAACTGACCCTCTATGTGCCGTACCAAAGTTATTACCCCGACAGTGACGGCGCCTGGGCGCAATGGACATCGAAGGGCGGCAAAATCGGCGCACCGGTATTTCGACTCGATGACGGCACCGAATATTCGCGTATTTGGTTCGATACCACCGAGGGTTACACGAAACCAGTGGAATTCACCGAATCGGTGTATGAAGATCCCGACTCTGACGAATGCAAAGATCTCTTCCACAAGGTCATGCTTTATGGACGCAATTTAGAGGAAGGAAAGAAAAACGAATACCTAATGGTTTCAGTTGAGTCCTACGAAGGCGAACGGACAGTCGAGCTGGTGGTCGGCGTGGACCTCGACCTTCCCAACCTGAAAGTGATTTAGGTTGGCGGCATAAAACAGTGTGACAGGCAACGCGTCCCGCGTAGCTGAGGTAATGATCTGGAGGCTCGAATGAGCGAGCAAATTGGGATTTTTTTGGTAAGTCTTTCCGAGTTTTTGATTTTCTTCGTCGTTGCCGCCGTGTTGACAATCCTTTTCGTCGTCATCTACACGCGCGTCACGAAGCATGACGAGCTCGCCCTCATCAAGAAGAATTCGACGGCCGCCGCGGTCGCCTTTTCCGGAAGTTTGATCGGGTTTGCGCTGCCCCTCGCCAGCACTATGATCAATTCCGTTACCGTTGTCGAAATGGCGCTCTGGGGGATGGTCGCACTGATTGTCCAAGTGCTCGTTTATCTCCTCATTCGTCTCCCCATGCCGCGCGTTTCCGAACGGATCGAAGCCGATGAGGTAGCCGCCGGAATTTGGCTCGGCGCGTGTTCAATGGTGGCGGGTATCCTAAACGCCGCCAGTATGACCACCTGAGGACAGAGGCGCAGCGAATGAAATGGATGAACGCATTCAAGTTTTCCCTCCTGGGCGCCACCGCGCTCGCCCTCGTCGCCTGCGGAGAAGCGGAAGAAGATGTCCTGGTCTATAATTCCGTCGAAGCATGCGTCAAGGGCGGTCAGCAAGACGAAGCGGTATGCAAAGCTGAATTCGCCAAGGCCCAGAAACTCCATAACGAGGTTGCCCCCCGTTACGATCGCGCCAACAATTGTTATTCCGACTTCGGATATAACCGATGCTATCAGTCCCGTTCCTCGACCGGAACCTCGATTTGGCTGCCTTTAATGGCGGGCTATATGCTGGGGTCCCGCATGGGACGGACCACCATATCGCCGCAGCCGCTCTACCGCCCAACTTCAAATCCTAACCGGTTTTACACGGCGAGAAGCGGCCGGGTCGGCGCGGTCTCGGCAAACGGCCGTACCCAGGTCGCCAAATCTCAGGTTAGCCGGCCGCCGGTACGAACCCGCACTGTCGCACGGGGCGGATTCGGCGCTCGAGCGACGAGTAGAAGGGGCGCCGGAAGCTGACTCAAGCGCGCCTTTCGTAAAGGCTTAATTATCGCGGCGTTTGAGACTTACTGAATTTGCGGTCGAGCCAGACGACAACAATGCCAGCGATCAAGCCGAACAGATGCCCCTCGAAGGAAACGTAGCTTCGTAGCGGCAGAATGCCCCACAAAAGTCCGCCATATGTCATAACCGTAACGATGGCGATGGCGATGGCGGTTATGCTGCGTTCTATAATGGCACGGGCCAATATTGCACCGAAATAGCCGAACACCAGTCCGCTTGCTCCGACGTGGTAGGCCTCGCGCGCAAACACCCACACCAATGCGCCCGACAGAAGGGTGACCGTTACGGTCGTTTCCCAAAAGCGTCTCTTTCCTCCCGCAAGTGTGAGGGCTCCGAGAATTAACAGCGGAACCGTGTTGGAGGCGGTGTGCCAAAATCCACTATGAAGTAACGGCGCCAGTGGGATACCGATTAGGCCAGTAAAACTGCGGGGCAATATTCCGAATGAAACCAGTCGATGCCCGATAAACAGGTTCACGATTTCGACAATCCAGATCAGGGCGACAAGGACGAGTACGGGCTGAAGTTTATTAGCGATCATGGGCATCAAGAGCAGTTATCGCCGAGGGACATTGTCATGTATGGACGCCCCCCGATATGCAAGGAAAAAGCTGACTTGAAACGGCGGGTGAGCTTGCCGTCATGGTTCCGGCCTTTCGGTGCGGTACGCTGACCGCTGGCGTGCAAAGAATCCGTTGGATCGACGCCCAGTCAGAGTAGCGAGCTTGATGCTCGGGACCTTTGCCTCGGGTTTGGCCGATCCTGGGAACACCCTGTTTCGCCATCAAATCGTCGTTACCCGCGCAATGACCCCTGGGCGCATTGATCGCCATGGTGCGTTGCCGGACCAACAGCTCACGGACCCGGTGCAGCATCAGGACCGATTGCTGCTCGGCGCTCTTCGCCTGTCACGAAGCGCATGGTGGGGCGGACCACCGCCTCGCAGATCGCCTCGGCGTCCGCCGCATCGTTCTTGTTGGTCTTCACGAACGGGCGGACGGATTGCGGTGGGACCAACCGGACCTCATGGCCAAGTGCCTGAAGTTCCCGCGCCCAGTGATGAGCGCTCGCACATGCTTCCATGCCGACCAGGCAGGGCGGCAGATCCGCAAAAAACGGCACCAGCTTGGCCCGCCTCAACTTCTTCCGCAGCACAGGCCACCCTTCACTATCCGCTCCGTGAACCTGAAAATCGTGCTTTGCCAAATCCAAACCAATCGTCGTACCTTCGTCATGGGGGCGTCCGTACCATCAGAGTAAATTGGCTTGAGCCTCCTGGCAAGGTTCCTTAGCCGCCGGCGATGCGCAATCCATTCCGTTATTTAAATAGCTCGCCCGAGGTGATCCGCCTCGCGGTGATGATGTATATCCGCTATCCGCTGTCTCTGCGGCAAGTCGAAGATCTGCTTTTCGAACGTGGTAGTGACATCTGCCACGAGACGGCACGCTTCTGGTGAAACCGGTTCGGTCCAATGTTTGCTAACGAGATCAGGAAGCGGCGCGTTCATCATCGGTCGTTTTCGCGATGGCGATGGCATTTGGACGAGGTGTTCGTCAGGATCAACGGCGAGACGCACTATCTGTGGCGTGCGGGTGATCACGAAGGCGAGGTGCTTGAGGTTTTCGCGGGCGTTGCGCCGGGATTGCAGAGCTGCGCCGAAGTTCCTGAAGCGAACGATGAAATGTTACGGCCGGCCGGAATTGATCGTGACCGACCGGCTTCGTTCATACGGTGCGGCGATGAAAGTCATTGGGGTCGCAGATCGTCAGGCATGCGGACAATGGCTCAACAATCGAGCCGAGAATTCCCACCAGCCATTCCGGCGAAGGGAAGGCGCGATGGCCAGGTTCAGGGATATAAAGACCCTGCAGAAATTTGCCGCCGCCCATGCCTCGATCCACAACCACGTCAACCAGGACCGCCACCTCAACCGCCGTGAAATCTTCAAGGAGAACCGCGCTGCCGCGCTCGCTGAATGGCGTCAACTCGCCGCGTGAGAGACCTTGACCGCCGCTGATCTGCCAAGTCTTGCCTGGTTTATCTGACAAAGCCCCGATTCCTGTTCCTTCAATATCCCGATAATCTGTTCTTCGCTAAAGCGGCTGCGCTTCATAAATCCGTCTCCTCGTCGGCAACGGACTCTACTTTAAACTGGAGGAAATTACGGGGAACAGGTCAAAGGAACCATGGCAACTCGTTAAGCGAAGCGCCGATTGTTTCCAAAAGACCTGACTCCCTGGGTAGCTTTGGCGAAGTACCGCGGACGCTACCACAATCCGCTAGGGGCCAAAAGCGCGAACACGCGATGGCATGGTCACGTCAATCGACGGCTCTGTGCCGATCCCCAGTGCTGTGGTGCACGCCGGTAAATTTTTCGACCATGGTTGGCGCCAGTGGCCGCCGCACGGTCGCCGGATCGATCCCGGCGCGCATGGCCGCCATCAACCCCGCCGCTTCGAGGTAGTTATCCACCTCGAAATATCGGCCCTTTGGCCAAGGCAGAACCGACAGGTCGTTTTTCATCAAGTTGGTGTTCTCCCGCACGGCGATCACCGCAATGCCTTGCCGGAGCGCCGCCAAGGTCGGCAGGCCGAGGCACCCCTCGGGGATAACCAGGCAGGACACATCCTTGGCCGAAAGGGTGGCGCCGCCGGTCATTTCCAGCGGATCGGCAACAATCGCCGGGCTTCGATGCAATCCCTTCAAGATACAATGGAGAAACGCCATGGACACGGATTCTGCCGCCAGCCGGGGCTCGACGATGCCGACATCGGCATCGGCGACATCGCGATTTTCCAGCATCGGCGAATGGGCCGACGGCAGGTTGAAAAGGCTTGAGACGGCGTGGGTCAGGAGTGCCTCCACCCCACCCCATGGGTTCACCATTTTGCCGCCCGAGTCGAAATACGCCTCGTGGTATTCCAACGGCACGTCGATGACCGATGCGATGGCGACGGCGTCAAAGCTGCCGCTCTCCTTTTCCAGAATCTCATAAAGGGCGGCAAAGTTTTCGACCCGGCCCGCGGCACGGCCCGAACCCGCGTATTGCGCGCTCAGGCGAACGGGGTGTTCCATCTTGATGACCTTGGGACAGTCAAGGCCGAACGAAGCGCGCGCCGCACTCACCGCATTGACCGCGGTATTCACGAAAAGCTCATCCTCATGATCGTCGATAATCACCAACACACGGTTCGACCGCACCGGGCCGAGTCCAACCGTTCCCATGAGGAAACGGGTGAGGATGCTCCCTTCCACATAGAGGGTGTTCTCGGTCATCTCGTTGAGGTCACTCGCATTGACCGTATTGGGGTGGGTGATCAGATTGTCGCAGATTCCCGCCAGCATGCGGACCACGGGCGTCGCATCACCCGCATGGCCGCCGATTTCCGCGCCGATCCCCGTGGGCACCATGAACACCGCATTGAAGCCATGGTTGCGCGCCCTGCCGCGATGCCTGAATTCGAACAAAGATCCGGCCGCCAGGTCCGATCCCAACCCTTCCAGGATCCCTACTTCACACTCACACGCCCCATCATGGGATTTCGTTACCGCGAAACGGATCGGCACGGCGTCGCCGGAAATGCGGAAGCGCTGCGACCTTTGGACCTGATCCAGGAAATCAGGCGCCGCCGGCGAAATCGGGAGCGAGAGAAATTTCTCAGTGATTTGCATGTTCGACCACTCCGCACTGACGCGCGAAATCCTCATAGGTGAATTTTTTTTCCAGCACCAGTTCCCCCTCCGCCGTCAGGGCGTAAATAGACGGCAGATTGATGCCGTTGAAGTAATTAGCCTTGACCAACGAGTACGCGCCGGCATTGGCGAACACGATCTTGGAGCCAACGTCGAGGGGCTCATGGAAGGCATAGGTTCCGAACAGGTCACCGGCAAGGCATGTGCCCCCCGCAAGGAGGTATTCATATTCGCCTTCTTCGCTATCGCCGATGACGTCGGGGGCGAATTCGTATTCGAACACTTCGGGCCAATGATTGGTCGTGGCATCCAAAACGGCAACGGACTTTTCCCCGCTCACGAAGATGTCCACTACCGAGGCCACCAGATAACCAGATTGGCGCACCATGGCGGTGCCGGGTTCAACGAACACTTCGAGCCCAAAACGAGAGCGCAACAAATCAACGCTTTCGTGGAATGCGCCCAAGGTATTGGGGTCATCGAACAAGTAGCCGCCGCCGAGGTTGATCCATTCTAATTTCTCCAGAAATGGTCCGATACGGTCGGCGAGGTGGCGCACCGTGGCCAGCAGGCCGGAAAATTCGCTGGCCTCGCTATTGGTATGGAAATGCAGTCCCGATATCCCTTTGAGCCGGCCAGGCACCTGACGGTGAATTTCTTCGAGGTATTCGAGGGGCACGCCAAGCTTGGAGTTCACCCGGCACGGGTCATAGCGAAGGTCACGAACCAGGGACATGCCCGGGTTGACGCGGAGCCCGCATTTCACTTGGCCGATCAACTCCGGCCCGTACATCTGCCACTGGCTCAGGGAATTGAGCGTCACGGCATTGCACAGCGCCGCCACCTCCGCGACCTCGTCGGCGCGGAGGCCGGGGTTGGTCAGATGGATCGAACCGTGGCCCCCCAAGACCTCGCGTGACAGGCGTGCCTCGAAAACCGAACTCGCGGCAAAACCATCGACGCTGCCAGCGATAGCATCCAGGACACCGCGAACCGTATTGGCCTTGGGCGAATAAAGGGTCTTGCAGCCGACATCGCGAGCAATCGCTCCGACCCGTTGAACATCTGATCGAAGCTGCCGTTCATCGTAGATATAGGCTGGTGTAGTTTGTGGCTCAAACACGGTGTGCCGCCCCCTCGGGCCCTTAATCATTCTACGAAATTACCATAGTCGTCACGCGCCGCGAATCTTCGAGTTACCATTTTTCGCATCAGCATAAACGTGATCCAATACCAAGTGTTGATTCGATTCCATCCCCGACGCCTTGCCCCGAGAATAGGCCAAGGTCGGCTCCTTAGGGAGATCAAAAAAGGCTTTGGGTTTGAGCGTCTGATAGGGACCGTCTTCGGGGCAACGCCGAATCCGTAGATATTATTCCCGGGCAACCGCGGAAAATTTTCCGATTCGATCGATCTCATCGTCGAACACGATGGCATTGCCTATGGAACTGTTTGTCCCCATGCGCGTGCGGCAAAATTTGTTGGCCGGGCGGCTAGGGCAAAAACCGAAGCCGCCGAGAATTTCAGGCTTCTTAACGCGATTCGTTGAGTAATACCCTTAGAGCATTTTCCATGTATAGGGGGATGGTGTTGGTTCGGAGGTGGACCCATCGATTTGGGTTGGAGAATAAACGTAGTGCCCGGTAGCGTGAGTGCCTCGGGGGCGTCCCTGCATGACAATGCCCATCAAAGGGGTCTTCGATGGGCCCCGTTTAATCAATGATGTGATACACCGGCGCCTTCTCCAATTCCCACTTCCCGGATTGCCCGTCGTAGCGGGATAAGGTGAAGCAATGCCAATCGGTGTCGTCCAGCTTCGGATGATCGGCCCGATAGTAATACCCCGGCCACCGGGTTTCCGTCCGGAACATGGTGTGCTGGGTCACACACTCGGCGGTCAAGACCCGGTGCTGAAGCTCCCACGCCCGCATGAGCTGGTGAAGGTCTTCGGCCCCGAGATGGTCGAGGTCTTCCTTCAGCATGGTTAGCAACTCCAGCCCGCGGGTCAGCATCGGTTCGTTGGTGAGGTAGTTGGTGCTGGTGCCCCCGACGTATTCGTCCATGATCTTCTCGAGACGCTGAAGACCATGAATCGGCAAGAGATAGCTCGGTGAAACGGTCCCCGCGACGATCTCGTTGCGGCCGACCTGGTAGGTCTCCATGGGCTGGTAGACCATGGTCTTGAGATTTTCGTACTCGGTCTCATCGACCTGAGGCTGGTCGTTCCCCAGGTCGTTGACGTACCTGACCGCAGCCTTGCCAGCGATCCGGCCTTCGGTGAAGGACCCCGACGAGAACTTGTGGGCGGTGCCGCCGATGGTGTCGCCGGCGCCGAAGAGTCCCTCGACGGTCATCATCCGGTTGTATCCCCACTGGTATTCATCGGGCGCGTAGTCCTCCGGACCGCTCGCCCAAGCGCCTGAACAAGTGGCGTGGGAGCCCATGACGTAAGGCTCGGACATGACCAGCTCGGGATTGGTTTCCTTGGGATCGATGTTCTGCGACGCCCAGACGACCGCCTGGCTGATGGTCATGCCCAGGAAGTTCTCCCAGCCGACTTGCTCCTTGTGCGGGTCTTTGAAGGCCTCCTTGGTCACCATGCGGATGGGGCCCCTGCCGGCCTTGATCTCCTGGAGAAAGGCGTGGTTCCGCAGGCAGGTCGGCACCGGCTGATGATCCACGTAATCGCCGACCATTTCCTTGATGGAGTCGTACCAGGTGGGCTCGTAATTTTCCCCATAGGCGTTTTCGGTGGTCGTCTTGAGATGCAGGAAGTAGGCGCCCACCGGACCATAGCCGTCCTTGAATCTGGTGAGGACGATGCGATTCTCCATCTGCGTCATCTTGGCGCCGACTTGGATCGGCAGCGCGTAGGCAGAGGCGCTGCTCCACGGGGCATACCAGGTCCGCCCCATGCCCTCTCCCACCGAGTGGGGCTTGAAAATGTGCGACGCGCCACCGGCGGCGACGATGACGGCCTTGGCGCGAAAGACGTAGAAATCCCCGCTACGGACGTTGAAACCGACGGCCCCGGCGACCCTGTTGGGCTTGGTCTTGTCCATCAGCAGGTGGGTCACCATGATCCGGTTGTAGACCTTGGTGGCGGCCTTGCGGGCGGCCTCGGCGACGATCGGCTTGTAGCTTTCGCCGTGAATCATGATCTGCCATTTGCCTTCGCGCAGATACCGCCCGGTTTCCGGGTCCTTCATGATCGGCAGGCCCCACTCCTCGAACTTATGCACCGTGGAGTCGACATGGCGGGCGATATCGTAGGCCAGATCCTCCCGCACCAGACCCATGAGGTCGTTGCGGGCGTACCGCACATGGTCCTCGGGCTGGTTCTCATCCCACTGCATGCCCATGTAGCAGTTGATCGCATACAGGCCCTGGGCGACGGCGCCGCTGCGCTCGATGTTCGCCTTCTCGACGACGACAACCTTTTTGTCGCGCCCCCAGTACCTCGATTCGTAGGTGGCCCCACAGCCGCCAAAGCCGCCGCCGATGACGAGGATGTCGGCATCCACAAATACCGTTTTTCTCCGTGAGAATAGGCCCATTAGACCAATCCTTGCTTGAGCCTATCGGGAGTCAACGCGGGCAATTTATCGATGTGGAGTGCCTCCGGTTCGTGCGCGAGTTCCTGGCCGTTTATGGCATCGGGGCTGGGCGCCTGGTAATCTGACGGTGATTTGATCGATCCCCATGGCGTGGTCCGGATCGGGGACACGAAATTCTTTTCGCGGCCGTCCCGGAACTTGATCTTCCATGAGACGGTACCCTTCTCCTCTTCGCGAAGCACCCGAACACTGTGGCCCAAGGGAGCGAAGTCGGCATAACCGCGGATGTCGATGGCGTTTTGCGGGCACGCCTTCACACAGGCGTAGCACTCCCAGCACATATTGGGCTCGATGTTATAGGCACGGCGGTAGGTGGTATCGATATGCATAATGTCGGATGGGCAGATATCGACGCAATGTCCGCAGCCGTCGCAACTGGTCATGTAAACAAATGTCGGCATGGGTTTCCGTTATCTCCTGGTTCGAAGACCAATGATGGGCTGATTAATAATGGCGGGGTTCGCGGCGGGCGCTGCCGAAGATTTCGGGCCTGTCGGCGGGGCCCGGCAGGTTGCGCCTCGAACCGTTGGCTTCTTCCACCCGTTTCTGCAATGCCGCCGCCGGCTTGTAGAACATGTGTGAGAATTTGGACCACGGAATGGATGCGAAGAGCACCGTCGTGGCGAGGAGGTACAATCCGAGGAACACATTTGTCCACCAATTGCCCGTCGCCTGCAGATAGGCCCAAGCCAGGCCCAGGGTCGCGCTGGCGAGAAGCGAGAGAATGAACAGGTCGGCGCGCACCACGCGGAACGGTGAATTGCCCTCGGCGGCGACGTCGACCCGAATGAAGAACCAGAACCAGTAACCGCCGAGGCAAACCATCAGGGCCCCCATGGTCCACACTTGCGGCAGGATGGCGGGCGCCGGCGTGGCGGGCGTTGGGTACCAGAACACCATGATGCCGGTGGTGATGGCGTAAGCAAGGAAACCGTACATTGTCAGGAGGTGGGCAATCCTGCGCCGCGCGTTGCAGAATTCACCGGATGTCAGGCCCTCCACCACGGCGGTCTGGATCGCCAGGGACACCATTTCCCCGCCACCGACTCGCCGCGTCCCTTTATTCTTTACATTCCGCCAATTGTTGAAGAAGTACTTGGCGCTTTTTTTATGAATGATGTCGTACAGCGTGCCACCCGTGACCAGGATGATCATGATGACGACATAGGTCTGCATGACGATGGGTGGTATGGACGCCGAAAGCTCGGCGAAGGGACTGCTGGTGAACATTGAATTACCCCGATTTTAGCCAGTTATTATCAACGCGAGGACCACAGGCATGGCGGTCTCGAAAAAGCCCTCGCCCACCGCGTGCGGCCGCCAGAGGTCGGTCGCGCCACAGGGCGCGCGCACCGCCGCGCGCGCCTTGACAACGGTAATCTCGGGGTCGCGCACGGTGAAACCGACCGCGCCGTCAAGACTCGAAGTCCGGATGAGATTATCGGTGGGGACACCCGGTTTCGACATCCATATGATACTTAGCTCGAATGGTCTCGTAAACAACATACACTATGAATATGCCCCTCCATGGGGAACGCCCGAACGGGCGGAGGACAAAATTGAGTGAGGGTGTTTATCACATGTCGAAGCTGGTTCCTCCCCATGGCGGCGGCGGGCTCGAACCCAGGCTGCTTGGCTCTGGGCCCAATGGCGGGGACGAACGCGCCGAGGCGTTGAAACGGGCGGCCAAGCAGAAGGCCGTGCCCATGACCAGCCGCGAGACGTCGGATCTGGTGATGCTGGCCATGGGGGCCTATACGCCGCTGGACGGCTTCATGGGATTCGATGATTGGCGCGGGGCCTGCGTGGACATGAAGTTGCGCGACGGCACGTTCTGGCCGATTCCCATCACCTTATCCTGCCATCGGGACTTGGCCGACGCTATCGCGCCCGGCCAGGAAGTGGCCCTGGTCGACGAAGAGTCGGACCAGATCATGGCGGTCATGGAGGTCGCGGAAAAATACGCCATCGACCGGGAGTTGGAATGTTCAGAGGTCTTTGGAACCACCGACCCCGCGCACCCCGGGGTCGCCAAGGTGATGGCCCAGGGCGAGGTCAACCTGGGCGGACCGGTGCGGGTGCTGAGCGAGGGCGCCTATCCGCAAGACTTCAAGGGCCTGTACCTGCGTCCGGCCGAGACCCGCGCCCTTTTCGCCGAACGGGGCTGGTCGCGGGTGGCGGCCTTCCAAACCAGAAACCCCATGCACCGCAGCCACGAGTACCTGGCCAAGGTCGCCATCGAGGTTTGCGACGGCCTTTTGATCCACCAAGTCCTGGGCAAGCTCAAGCCCGGCGATATCCCGGCCGAGGTTCGGGCCCAGGCGATCGATGCCCTGGTGGCGAACTACTTCGCGCCCGATACCGTCATCCAGGCCGGCTATCCCATCGAGATGCGCTATGCCGGTCCGCGCGAGGCCCTGCTGCACGCCCTGTTCCGGCAGAACTTCGGCTGCTCTCACTTGGTGGTCGGCCGCGATCATGCCGGCGTCGGGAACTACTACGGGCCCCTCGATGCCCACCACATATTCGATACCCTGGACCCCGGCAGCCTCGAGATCGAACCCTTGAAGATGGCGGTGACCTTCTATTGCAACATCTGCCAAAGCACCGCCACCGACCGGACCTGTCCCCACGACGAGGCCCAGCGGCTGGCGATTTCGGGCACCCGGCTGCGCGAGATGTTCGCCAATCACGAGCCCATCCCGGCCACCTTCAGCCGCCCCGAAGTCCTCAAGGTGCTTCAAGACCATTACGACGGCTTGAGATGACCGGCGCCGGGCGGGACTTCGTTCGCTCCCCTGACGGCGGATCGAGGAAAGATCGGATGGTCATCGCCCAGATCAGCGACACCCACATCCTGGCAAGGTCGTCGGACCAGGCCGTGGCCGCCCCCCGCGCCGATAACCTGCGGCGGTGCATCGCCGATATCAACCGGCAGGGGGTGGATGTGGTGGTCCACACGGGAGACAGCGTGCACCACGGCACAGCCGAAGAGTATGCGCACCTGCGCGAGATCTTGGCTGACTTGGAAGCGCCGTTGTTGCTGATTCCCGGCAATCGCGACCGCCATGGCGCGCTGAGTGCCGCGTTCGGCCACCTCTCTTATCTGCCCAGGAACGGTGATTTTTTTCATTACGCCGTGGAAGACTATCCCCTTCGCCTGGTGGCACTCGATTCGGTTGCCGCGGGTGAACGCAAAGGCGTGTTCTGCGCCCGGCGCCTGGCCTGGCTGGAGGAGACTCTCGCCCGGGAACCGGGCAGGCCGACGGTTCTTTTCGTTCACCACCCGCCGTTCGATATCGCCGGGCATTATGTGGGCGGATACCGGCGCCCACGGGACGCCCGGGATCTGGCGGCGGTGGTCAGCCGCCATCCACAGGTCGAGCGGCTGCTGTGCGGCCACGTCCATATATTGCACCGTGCGCAATGGGGCGGCACGGTCGCCACCACTATGCCCAGCGTCGCGGTGGACCTGCGCAAGGGGGCCGATGGAACGATCGAAGCGGCGCCCTCGTACCTCCTGCACGTCGCCTCGGGCGCGGGCGGCCTGGTCAGTCATACGCGGGTGGTGACCCACTGATCGCCTTCCCCGGCGCGAATGATGGTGATGCGGGCATTGTCCGAGCATCAAGCTCGCCAGTCTGACTGGGCGTCGATCCAACGGATTCCTTGCCCGCCGGCGGCCATGGTGCCGCCACCGAAAGCCCCGACACATGGCGGCAAGTTCGCCCGCCGTTGCGAGTCGGTTTCTCCCCTTGCAAATCCCGGGGCGTCCCTCCATGACGATGCCCGGCGCGTCGCAATTCGCAACCATCATTTAGGTGTATAACCGGAACGTCGCGGCGGCTCATATGGACCGTCCCGCACGCGCATAAGACGAACCAAATAGGGGGGCAGGATGCACGAAAGCCAGCTTCATCTGCTTAGGACGCGGCGTTTCCTGCCGCTGTTCGTCACCCTGTTTCTCGGCGCCGGAAACGACAACCTGTTCAAGAATGCCATCGCGGTACTGGTGCTTTACCGGATCGCCGAACAAGCGTCTTACAACGGAGAAGTTCTGGTCACCGTGGCGGCGGGAATCTTCATGCTGCCCTTCTTCCTGTTCTCGGCCACCGGCGGACAGCTCGCGGACAAGCTGGATAAGGCGATTCTTATCCGCGTCATCAAGGCGGCAGAAGTCATCATCATGGGCCTCGGTGCCGTGGCCCTGTTTGCCGGAGACGTCTACTTCATGCTTGGCGTTTTATTCCTCATGGGGACCCAGTCCGCCTTTTTCGGCCCCGTCAAGTATTCCATCCTTCCGGTGCACTTGCACGAGGACGAATTGATCGGCGGCAATGCCTTCCTGGAAGCCGGCACCTTCACCGCCATCCTGCTGGGCACCATCGCCGGCGGCCTGCTGGTCCTCACCGACGATGGCATCGCGATCATTTCCATGGGCATCGTCGGCCTAGCGGTTATTGGACTGGCGGCCAGTTTCTCCATCCCGCGCACCCAGGCGCTCGAGCCCGGCCTCGCCATCAACCCCAACCTATTGGGCGAGACCTGGGCCACCATCCGGCGGGCCACGAAGGAGCGGACGATCTTTCTTTCGATCCTGGGCATATCATGGTTCTGGCTGGTCGGGGCCACCCTGCTGGCCCAGTTCCCCAATCTCGCCAAATCCGTGTTTAACGCCGACAACTACGTCGTCACGCTGTTGTTGGTGGTGGCGACTCTCGGCATCGCCCTTGGGTCGTTGCTCTGCAATACGTTGCTAAAGGGAGAAATATCGGCCAAGTACGTGCCCTTCGCGGCTTTCGGCATGTCGATCTTCCTGTTCGATCTATACCTGGCCTGCCCGGAACCCGGGGCGGCGGCCGGTCCCTTGATAGGGATCGGGGTCTTCCTTGAATCCGCCGGCAACTGGCGCGTTCTTTTCGACATCTTCGCCGTGACGGTTTGCGGCGGCATATTCACGGTGCCGCTCTACGCGATCCTGCAGAGCCGCGGCGACAAGGCCGAGCTGTCCCGGGTGATCGCCGGCAATAATATCCTGAACGCATTGTTCATGGTGGTCGGGGCGGCCGTCGCCGCGGTGATGTTGGGTTTCGATTTCACCGTCCCCCAACTCGTCCTCGTCATGGCGGCGGTCAACGGCGTGGTCACGATCTACATCTGTGGACTGCTGCCTGACGCCGTGGTCAAGGCGTTCCTCATCTCGCTCCTGAAACTCTGCTACCGCGTCGAAGTCCGAGGGCTGGAGAATTATGCGAAGGCCGGCAAACGGGCCGTGGTCGTGGTCAATCACGTGTCCTTTCTGGATGCCGTGTTGCTCGCCGTTTTTTTGCCGGTGAAGCCGATGTTCGCGATCGACACCCGTGTCGCCGAAAAGTGGTGGATCAAAGCCTTCCTGCGCTTGGTCGATGTTTTCCCCATGGACCCGACCAACCCCATGGCCACCAAGTCATTGATCAAGGCGGTCAGGGAAGACCGGCACTGTGTCATCTTTCCCGAAGGCCGGCTCACCGTCACCGGAGCACTCATGAAGGTCTATGAGGGACCGGGAATGATCGCCGACAAGTCCCAGGCCATGCTGGTGCCGGTACGGATTGACGGGATGCAATTTACCCCCTTCTCGCGGCTCCGGGGGAAGGTGCGGATCCGCTGGTTCCCCAAGGTCACGATAACCATCCTGCCACCCCGGCGCTTCGACATTCCGGCGAACATCGTTGGCCGCGCCCGCCGTCAGTTGGCGGGCATAAAGCTCTACGACATCATGAGCGACATGATTTTCGAGACCTGCGACCGCCGCCAGACTTTGTTCGAAGCCCTGCTCAACGCCCGGGCGGTCAACGGCCGCAAACAGCTGATCGCCGAAGATATCGAACGCCATGCCATGGACTACGGCCGTTTCATCCTGGGCTCCCGGGTGCTCGGCAGAAAGCTCACCCCGTCGACCGAGAAAGGAGAATACGTCGGGGTCATGCTGCCGAACTCGGTCGGCGCGGTCATGGTTTTCTTCGCATTGCAGGCGTTCGGCCGGGTGCCGGCGATGCTGAATTATTCAACCGGCACCAAGAACATGATCGCGGCGTTGAAAGCGGCCGAGATCAAGACGGTGTTGACTTCTCGCCGTTTCGCCGAGATGGCGCAAATGACAGAGACCATTGAAAGCCTCGGCGCTCACGCCGAGATCGTCTACCTCGAAGACCTGAAGGATAAAATATCGTTCTCCGATAAAGCCTGGGGCGCGATATCCGGTCCATTGGCCCGGTCCATCCATAAGCGTTTGCGGATCGGACCGGACGATCCGGCCGTGGTGCTGTTCACTTCGGGTTCCGAAGGGACGCCCAAAGGCGTCGTTCTGAGCCACGCGAATCTTCTTGCCAACCGTTACCAGCTTGCGGCCCGTATCGATTTCAACCCGACGGATATTGTCTTCAACGCGCTTCCGATCTTTCATTCTTTCGGGCTGACCGGCGGCACGCTGTTGCCGATGCTCTCGGGCGTCAAGACCTTCCTTTACCCCTCTCCCCTCCATTACCGGATGGTGCCGGCGCTTGTCTATGACACCAACGCGACGATCCTGTTCGGCACCGACACCTTCCTTGGAGGTTATGCACGTGTCGCACATCCCTATGACTTCTACAGTGTTCGTTATGTCTTCGCCGGCGCCGAGAGGGTCAAGGAGGAGACCCGCCAGACCTGGGCCGACAAGTTCGGGCTTCGGATACTCGAAGGTTACGGTACAACGGAAACCTCCCCCATTCTCTCCACCAACACGCCCCTACACTACAAACCGGGGACGGTGGGCCGCTTCATGCCCGGCATCGAATACGACCTGGAACCGGTGCCGGGGATCAGCGAAGGGGGGAGGCTGGTGGTCTCCGGCCCCAATATCATGTTGGGCTACCTGAGGGCTGAAAACCCCGGCGTTCTGGAGCCTCCGGTTGACGGCCGCTACGACACCGGCGACATCGTTTCCGTGGACGCCGAAGGTTTCGTCACCATCTTGGGCCGCGTCAAGCGTTTCGCCAAAATCGCCGGAGAGATGGTCTCACTAACCGCCGTCGAGGGTTACGCCAACGCCGTCTGGCCCGGCCATATGCACGCCGTGGTCAGCGTCCCGGACGCGCGCAAGGGTGAGCAACTCGTCCTGGTGACCGACAAGCCCGACGCGGACCGTGACGATTTGTTGAGCTATGCCAAGGACCAGGGCATCGCCGAGCTGATGGTGCCCAAGGCCATCCACGTGGTTGGCGAGATTCCCGTCCTCGGCACGGGCAAGGTGGATTACGTGGGAATCAAGGCGCTCTTGCGGTAGTTCGGCAGGCATTGCCGTGTAGGGACGCCCCCGGATTCGCAAGGGGTAGAAACGGGCCCGACACATGCCGGCAAGCTCACCCGCCGAGATCTCCCCGCAAGGCCGATCCCGGCTAACCGACAAGATCCAGCGTGCCCGCCGCGAACAGTTCCTCGACGGAGAATTTCCGCGATGTGATCTTCTGGTCGAACGCGCTCTCGGTCAACGCTTGGAGCCCCTTGCGGTTGGGCTCGACGCCATAGGGGAACGGATCGCCGCCAAGACCTTCCTCCAGCCGGAGGGTCAAGGCGTCCTCGGCGGATAATTCGCCCGAGCGGTCGAGGTTGGCGAAGTACGCCTCCTTGGAGGTCTTGAGCGCCGCGAAGAGATCGGCGCCAAGCGTCGGGTATTGCTCGAGCAGTTCGTCGCGCACCACCACGGCATGGTTGACGGGATAGATGCCGGTTTTCCGGTACGACGCGAAGCCGGCTTCGACCGCATTGGGAATAAGCGGCTCGACGTTGGGGACATCGCCATCCACCGCGCCCACCGCGGCGACGATCTCGCCGGAGCGGAACAGCTCCGCGATGTCGCGGCCCTTGAAGCGGTAGTCCACGTTGGGCGGCAATCGGAACTCGGCGACGTGTTCGTCATCGGTAGGCGCCCAATTCACCTTGGCGAGGTT
>Ga0209988_10000716_pt1 | contig 21066 bp, 15 predicted proteins | sample N075metaG_FD_183115 | JGI IMG/M metagenome (GOLD analysis project Ga0209988, IMG submission 183115) | Deep subsurface microbial communities from Kermadec Trench to uncover new lineages of life (NeLLi) - N075 metaG (SPAdes) (version 2) | ecosystem: Environmental > Aquatic > Marine > Ocean trench... | reverse complement strand
CATTAAGAACGATACGACATTTGTAGACCTGCGGATGGGCTCGATCCCCTGTTATTTGAAATTCCTCGACTATACTTGGGGCGATCGGTACCATTTCGGCGCCACGGCGATCTATTGGGCGCACTTTCGAAATAATAATAAGGGGAAAAACATGAGGGGATTTTTGTCAGTACTTGTTACCACCGGCCTGGCTTTTGTAGCCCTGCCTGGCCAGCCTTGCGCAGGATGAGGATGCTCCAGCTATACCCGTTGAGTTATTTGCCTGTAGCTACAATGAAGGAATGGGATCGGCCGATATCGATGCGGCTACGGACGCCTGGAACAAATGGGCGGATGACGAAGAGATACGCGATTACTCGGCATGGACGTTAACGAAATTCTACTCCAGTCCTCTACAGGAATTTGATTTCATCTGGCTTGGTGTCTCGTCGAGTGCGACGGCAATGGGTCGCACCGATGACAAGTACCGGGCAACCGGTGGCGATGCAGACGCGCTATGGGAGAAGGCAGCGACCTGCAATCTCCACACACGTTTTGCGTCGGTGCAATTCAAGGAACCCGCTGAGCGCGACGAACCGTTGTCGAATATCGTGCTGTCTTTCTCCGATTGCACGATCGCCGAGGGCAAAAATTTTAGCGCCGATGTCGCGCCAGCGATAAGCCGCTGGACAGAATCTCGTACCGAACAGGGATCAGCAGCAGGGCATTGGGTACTATTTCCAGTTTATGGCGGTGGCGGCGAAGAGTTCGACTTCAAATACGTGACCGCTTACGAGAACCATGAGGCCATGGGGGTGGACTGGGATAGCTACGATGTAAAATTGGCCGACGAGCTTTTCGACGGTGTGATCGATTGCGACTCCTCACGCGTATACGACGCGACCAACCGGCGCAGGGCTGAGACCGATTAGGGATAGACTCTGCACTACAGAATTACGGCGAGCATAGCTCGCCGTAATTTTTTTGTGTCCGGTATAACGTGTAAAACGATGGGCCCTTCAGCTTGCTTGTCTGGCACCCTCTGTCATCAGACCGTGTACGGCGCGGTGTGCTTCTTCAATCGCGGATTCGGTCATGGCATTGGATGCGGCGTCGGTTCCGGCAATTGTGATATTGCCGATGCGCTGCCGGGCCTCCACCCACGGGCGGCGTTCGTGTCGCCACTTCTCCGGCAACCAGACCACTTCACCGGACTGTGCATCAAACGAGTACGCGTAGCCGTGTGACCATCGGTTGACCGTTATGCCTGCGATATCGCGGGCCGGATCGAACCCGCCCGCACCGAGGACGCGGCCAAGCTGATCGCGCACATTGCGTTCGAACGTCTCGAATGACATCTCGAGCAGCGCCTGGCGCCCTGCCCGGAACTGTTCGACCGCCGGCAATCCCGGCGCGAGCGGAATATGCTGCAGGGCCAGGACGACGGGCTCATCGGGTGTCTGCGCAAAGCGGTAGTCGCCCATGCTCACCGGGTGCGTGAAACCCACGGAATGGAAAAAGCTGCCAGGGCAAGAGACTCGTCCGAAACCAAGATTGGCGAAACTGTGCCAATTTCTTATCAGCACATTGGTATAGACGAGCGGCGCACGAACAGCGCCTCTCAGCGCTGCGCCCTGATCCTCCGGAACGTCGGGGCAGATATGCGGCAGCATCGCGTGGTAGCCGGCCCAGATAACTTTGTTTGCCGTCACGGTCCGGGCTTTGTTATCGGTGACGTACGTTACATCAACGTCGGCATCGAGATCGCCATCCTGGTGACGCACACCCACCACCGTACTGCTCAATCGAATGCGAGTGAGATTCTCAGGCTGGTCAAGCCCGGAATAATCGAAGCGCGCGGTGACGATATCCTCCATCGAGTTGCCCGGTGCTACTCCGGGAATCAGCTTGCGGACCAGCAGGCGGGCAACCGACGCATTGCCGTCCGGAAATACAAACCACCCGCCATCTACGTCGTCCTCTTGGTCTTCCCCGAGGTCCATTCCGGCGAACCCCGGGTAGCCCTCGGACCAGGCCACCCAGGCAGGAAACGCGTCTGCACCAATCGCCCAACCGCCGTGCGGCCGCTTTTGCATAAAGGTGAGCGCTTCCTCGCCAAGCCCTGCAAACTTCTCGAGGAAGTCGCGCCAGCTGTGCGTCTCAAGTACCTCACGTCGCTCAGCCGTTGTCATGCCGTCCAGGTAGTCATCTTCGTCTGCGAACAATCGCTTGAGCTCGGCCTTTGTCGATTCCGACAAAGGTGCGTCGCCCATCGACTCGCCAAACCCACGCCCGCCGGTCGCAAGATAGTCTGCACCGAAGGTCTCTTTATCGAAGAAAGTGGCGCGGCCGGTACTGCCAGAGAACAAGTCTCTGTGATAGAACTCACTATTGCGCTCAAAGTCGATGCCAAGCTCCCGAATCACCTGTTTGGCGGGCGCAGGATAGTTTCCTGGCGCCACCATGAGCATCGTGCCGCCATAGCCGATGAACGTACGACCATCGAGGGTGAACTCGTTACGTTTTGCATGGCCACCAAAGTCATCGTGATTGTCCAGAATCAGGATGCGCGCTTTCGGGTTCACATCGCGACGATAGATGTACGCCGCCGCCAAGCCGCTGATGCCTGCACCCGCGACGACAAGATCGTAGTGCTCGTCCGTTTTCTCGGTCGCCCACTGCTGGCCCCGCACCGCGGCGTGAGCAGCTTCGAATGAACCAGGGTGGGAACCGCGCATCCCGGTCGCGGCCGGGGGATAATACGCTGACGGGCCCTCAACCATCGGCTCGCCGGTTTTTGCGCAGGCCGGTAACAGCGAGGCGCCGATCGCAATGCCGACTCCGTTCAGGAAGTCACGCCTGGAGATTGCCTGGTCCATACCCAGACGCCGATCACGCGACTCCATCAGACACCTCCCGACAAGTCAGTCATAATTATCATTCCTCGTCTGCCGTGCCATAGGCTTGCTCGTAGACTTCCATGATTAACTGTTCGCCGTAATGGAGTATTTCACCGCGAGGGCGGTGGCTTCCTTCAAGAACATCCTCGGGAGCGATAAAGGGTTCTTCGGCAGGCAAATTTATGCCCGCAAGTTTTTCGGGATCCATTTTTACGGCCCTGACAGCATCGGCCTCTTCAGCGACGACCGGTGCGCTGACCAGCAAAATGGCGCATAACGTGACGCAAACGCTCTTTACAAATACCCAATGCATGCAATGTTTCATAGTTGGAACCCGCGCTAACAACAGCCTGCCCAAGAATATCAGTGAATTCGTACTATGTTCAAATGCGAGAGTTCCCGGTCGGGACCTTCAGGCGTTTGGTGGCCAAGGGCAGACTCCTTTTTTGTTGAGTTTTTGCAATAATCGTTCTGAATCGCTAATTTTCCATGCTTATTCACACGGAAATTACCCGCAAAATTGCACTTCTTGTTCCCGATCGCAAACTTACCTGGACGTCTAATGTCTCTGAAACGTAACGCCAAGCTTCTTGGTGCCAGTCTTGCACTGCTGACGCCGTTCCTCTTAGAGACCGCAATCGCGGATCAGCAGGAGTTTCAATTGCGTCGCGAACAACAGCTGCGCCCTCATAATTATGACGTGCAGCACTACCGCATCAAATTGTCCCTTGATGAGCCAACAAAATCCTTCGATGGCGAAACGACCATTACGTTTTCTGCAACGATCAGCGGCCTTGATGAGCTAACACTCGATGCTGAATCTTTCACCGTTCACAGTGTGACACACAAAGGTGGACCACTCACCTTCACGCACTTAGATGGCAGCCTTGAAATAGTGCTGGGTCGCGCCATGGCAATGGGAGAAGAGGCGACACTTGTCATCGGCTACAGCGTTACCAACCTCGATGTGGATTCAGCCAGATTTGGCATGGGAGAAAATTACGACCTTGGATTCAACTTCAATCCAGGGTCCCCGACCAACCCGGCCATCATCTTTTCGCTCAACTTTCCTGAAGGTGCACGCCATTGGTTTCCGTCCTTCGATCATCCCAGTGACTGGGCAACACACGAAACCATCATTAGCGTCAGGAGCGATTACCGGGTAGTCGCTAATGGGGCGCTTGTCAGCGACGTAGTCGACGCAGGCACCGGTCGCCGTACTGTTCACTGGAGCCAAACGAAGCCCCAGCCGACCTACCTGTACGTGATGGTCGCTGGCAACCACAGTGTGCTGGACGACAACTATGGTGACTTGCCTCTGCACTACTGGGTGTATCCGGGCGATGAGGCCGACGCCCGTCTGTCATTTGAGCCTACACCTCGAATGATCGGCTTCTTTGAAGACCTTTATGGCGTCGAATTTCCGTGGGTGAAATATGATCAGATCGTCATCCCCGGTATTGGCGGTGGTGCAGAAAGCACATCGGCAACGGTTATCAGTGAGTGGACAGTCAAGAGTGCAGCTGAACTCAAAGTGGAAACGCCGGATGCCCTGATCGCGCACGAACTTGCGCACCAGTGGTGGGGCGACATGGTCGGCTATAGAGATTGGGAGCATATGTGGCTATCCGAAAGTTTCGCGACACATGCCGAGTACCTGTACGCCTTGCACGATCTCGACGCCAGCGAAGCGGCGCTGACCCTCGATCGGCAGAAAACGGCTTACCTTGAGGAGGCCAATACGAAATTTATCCGGCCGATCGTCACAAATAAGTGGAACAGACCGAACGAAATGTTTGATCGCCACACTTATGAGAAAGGTGGCGTTGTTCTGAATATGTTCCGCGAGCTTGTAGGTAAAGAAATTTTTGGAAAAGTTCTGCGCACGTTTCTGGAAACCCATGCATACAGCAATGCAACAACGACCGACTTTTTCGACTCGGTACGACAAGTCACAGGAGAGGATTACAGCTGGTTTTTTGAACAATGGTTACTGCGGCCTGGGCACCCTGTTCTTGACGTATCTCATACATGGGACAACAAGCAGAAAGTCCTGTCCATCACTATCAATCAAGTGCAGGATCGCAGCCTGGGAACGCCGGTTTACCAACTACCGATAAAGCTCGGCATTACTACAGATACGGGAGAGACAATCGAAAGCATCTGGCTTGATAAAGAGCAGCAGACATTTACATTCAACGTGGCTGAGAAACCATTAATGGTTCATTTCGATGCAGGGGACATCCTCCTGAAAGAATGGACATTCAGAAAAACAACAGAAGAACTCCTGTACCAGTTGAGCCATGATAAGGCTATGGGACGCATGTGGGCCGTAAGTGAATTGCAAAAACGACTAAACGACCCGGCAGTCCATTCTGCCCTTGTCGAAACCAGCAGGAATGATCTGTTTTGGGCGGTTCGAGAAAGAGCCGCAGCGGCGACCACGCCGGATGTACCGACTAATCCATAACCGCCGGTCGTTTCTGTACGATACCTTCTTCACGCCAAAGGCTTTCCAGGTCATCCATTTCGATAGGCAAATTCGCAGAGAGATTCTCAACTCCGCCTTCAGTAACCACGACAACATCTTCCATACGAATATAGAGTTTCTCTTCGTGAACCCAGATCATGGGGTCGATAGAAAAGACCATTCCAATCTCAAGGGGTTTCCCCCTGTGACTGCCGACGTCATGCACCGACATACCAACCGGGTGCTGAAAATGCCCTCTGAATTCCAAAGCATCTTCACATGCCTTGCGGTATGTCTCTTTTGAAAACGAAATTTTCTCCAGCACCTTGCGCATGTCTGCTGCTACTTCATCCAGAATCTGACTGGGAGTGACGCCCGGTCGGATATGCCGCATAAATGCCTTGTGATACTCCACAACGAAACCGTATAGATCGCGCTGATCTTTTGTGTACTTACCATTTGCCGGCCACATGCGGGTCACGTCGGATGTGTAGTAGTGATAGTCGGGGGCCAGATCCATCAGGATAAGATCGCCATCTCTGACCGGATCGGAATTCGCCGAATAATGCCCCATCCAGGCATTTTGCCCACCTCCTACAATTGCGTTGTAGCTAAGGCCGCGAGCACCGTTTGTCTTGAAAACGAAGCTTGCAGCCGCTTCAAGCTGGTATTCCATCACGCCGGGCCTTGTCGACCGAATGGCCTCCATAATTCCGAGCCCGGCAAGTTGGCTTGCCTTGCGAATCAGGTCGATTTCCCTTGGGTCTTTGATCGTGCGCATGGCATCGAGCGTTGCGCTTAGATCGCGAATCTCGAATTGCGGGTAACGTGTTTTGAGAAGATGGATAAAGTGCCCGGCCTTTGAGGCGCGACCGTCCCATGGGTCGGCTACTCTGCGACCAAAGCCACTTAGTATCTCATCCCTGCTTTGACGATACTTTTCATCCGGGCTGTGCGGTGTGAAAACCACTGGCGCTGGCGCCCGCCATAAATACGAAGATAGATCGACTGCCATTTTTTCGGTAGGCCTTACCGTTTCCACGCCGGTGATCTGCTTGACCAGCTCGTCATTTTCATAAGAAATTATCGGGCCAGCATAGCGTTCTCGTTCGGAGTCTCGATGTGGCAGATACAGCGATGTCATCCTGTCTCGACCATCAAGCACCATGTACGCCGACGCGACCTCCAATCCGCTCAGGTAGTAAAAGGTATTGCTCTGGCGAAAATTGATGAAGCCCTGAACATCTGCCGCACCCTGAATAATCGCAATATTGGATCCAATCGCATCATAGACGGCTTCACGTCTTTGCCGAAAATCGTCCGCGGAGAAGTCTGTCTGAAATTGATATTGCGCCTCGGCAGGTGAAGTGACCAGTAACGCAACGGCGAGTAGCCAAAGTGCTTTGTTCATGAATTGTTGCCCCGAATTATCTTACGTACTTATATTATTTGTGAGACAGAGTCTTACAAAGTTTACGCTATTTGAAATGCGTCGCATCGGTCGCAATGACTTGAGGGCAGGCAAAGACGAGTGGCCAGGGGCGGAATGGATTCGCTGCGCTCACCCTTCGGGCGCACTGCGTGCGTCTGTCTGCGCTACGCGCCTCGGTTGACCCACCGACACGCGGATATTAAGTATTCGGTTATGTGTGTCTGTTGGGTGCCCTACTCATCTATATGTTTTGATCCAATTCACGTTTTGGCCCGTGACCGGTAGGTGTATGTTCCGGATCTATCGTTTTGAATCCGTGTTATTCCCAGCTTGATTACACAGAAATTACACGTGGAAAACGACCCCTGGCAGCACGGTATCAGTCCTGGTCCTCGTCGAAAAGAGCTACACTAATTGAGGAGTCGCTGACCCGGACAATATCGAATTGGCACCAATACAGGAGTGTCAAATGAGTTCTGATCCCAACAAGCAAACGCGTGTAGGGACAGTAGTCCAGCATGGACGATGACATGGACAATCGTGTATTCGGTGTTGTGGGATATGGGGGTTTCGAGAGGTGAGATCTGAAGACCGTAATCTCGGCATGGACCGTCCCATCTCACGCAGGGACCTCTTGCATGGCGTGGGTGCGCTGGCGACCATGTCGCTGATCCCGGGGCAATCTCTGGCTGACGAAATTCTTGCAGGGGCGGCCGGCAGCGCGGGCTCTGCCGGGTATCCGCCGGCGCTGACGGGTATGCGCGGCAATCACGATGGTTCATTCGATGTTGTCCACCAGCTTGTCCGCGAGGCCAAACGGGACTGGGGTGCCGCGGAGGAGCGCGATTCTCTTGTTTACGATCTTGTCATCGTTGGGGCAGGAATCAGCGGCTTGGCGGCCGCATATTTCTATCGACAGGAAAATCCGGGTGCGCGCATCCTCATTCTTGACAATCACGACGATTTCGGCGGACATGCCCGGCGTAACGAGTTCAGCATTGGCGGCCGCAAGCTGATTGGCTACGGCGGTTCCCAGACTTTTGAGGAACCCTCGGGATACAGCGACGTGGTGAAGTCTTTGCTACGCGATCTCGGCGTTGATTTAAGCCGCTTTGATTCTGCCTACGACCAGGGCTTCTACAAACGACATGGCCTTGGTGGGGGCGTCGTCTTCAACCGTGAAGATTGGGGTGTGGATCGCCTGGTTCGCTACGATCTCGGCGGCCTCGGAGGTTATCTCCCGCTGGCACCGTCAGATCTGTCGGCTGCAGAGGCGGTGCAGCAAATGCCGCTGTCCGATGCCGCACGCGGTGAGATGTTACGTTTGCTAACCGTCGACGAAGACCAAATGCCCGAAATTCCGGCTGATGAAAAGTACGATTACCTGTATTCGCTCAGCTATCGCGATTTCCTGAGCAAGCACGTGGGCATCAGTGAGCGGGAGGTGTTTGCGGCTCTAAAAAACCTCACATCCGATTCAAGCGTTGGCATCGATGCAACGACCGCTGGCGACGCGATTTTTTACACGTATTTGCCCGGCTTCAAGGCGACTGGCATTGCGGCTTACGAAGAAGAACCGTACATCCACCATTTTCCCGACGGCCTCGCCTCGGTTGCCAGGTTGATGGTGCGTGCAATGATTCCAGGGGTCGCACCTGGCTCGACGATGGAAGATGTCGTTACAGCACGTTTCGACTACGACAGACTGGACCTGGATGAGTCGTCTGTACGGCTTCGCCTCAACAGCACCGTCACGCACGTTGAACACGATGGTGATCCAGCATCCGCAAAACGAGTCGGCGTATCGTATGTGAAGGGCGGGCAGGCATATCGGGTACAGGCCCGGCGTTGCATTCTTGCCTGCGACAATGCAGTGATCCCTTCTTTGTGTCCTGAGCTGCCCAAGGCGCAGCGTGAGGCACTCAAAGAACAGGTCAGAGCACCCATCCTCTACACAAATGTCGCTCTTCGCAATTGGCAGGCGTGGAAAAAACTGGGTATCGGTGCCGTTGTGTCGACCGGTGGCTACCACGTGAACGCCATGCTCGATTTCCCCGTCAGCATGGGCGGTTACGAGTTCGCGAGCGACCCCGATGATCCAATTGCCGTTCACATGGAGCGCTTTCCGCACAGGCCGAATGAGGGTTTGGATGAACGTGCGCAACGCCGCTTCGGCCGCTACGAACTACTTGCCACGTCTTTTGCAACCATTGAGCGCAATGTTCGGAGCCAACTCGCGGCTACACTGGCCGATGGCGGCTTCGATCCGGCGCGGGATATCGAGGCCATCACGGTGAATCGCTGGGCACATGGCTACGCATACACCTACAACGACCTCGAGGGCCCCTGGTACGAGGATTGGGATGACGAGCGATACCCGCATGTTCGTGCTCGCAAACCGTTTGGACGAATCACTATTGCCAACTCGGATGCCGGCGCTGACGCAATGATGGAAGTGGCTGTCGAACAAGCGCACCGTGCAGTTTCCGAATTGCGCTGAGTGCTGAGAGTTTTCAAAGCGCCGGCGGAATCCGGCTCTTCCGCAAGCACATAGTTGACCTTGCCGGTTGGCCCGTTCATGCGAATATTGGCAACGTCTCGACAAAATTGCTTGTCGAGGTCATCTTCGTCGACCAGATCAAGGAACGTGTTTTCGGGTCCGCGTTGGACACGAGCAATGTTGCGTCAATGGGCTAACCCTTTTCCAGCGTGACGTCCCGCGCCAATAATTATTACGTCGTATTGCATACGGGCACTCAAACAGGTTGAATGTCCGTAGCATATGAGTTCAGAGACACATCAACTCGAAGAAACACTGCCGGGCGAGACCTACCTGGACGATGCGCATTTTGTGATGGAGTGTGCGCGGATCTTTCATGCCGAATGGTTCTGTGCCGGGCGTATGCAAGGTCTTGAGAAAAAGGGCGATTACCGGCTCGTCAATGTCGCCGGTGAGAGCATCCTTATTGTGCGCGATGACGAGCTGCACGCGTTTCACAACGTTTGTCGGCATCGTGGTGCCGAGCTGGTCCCGAGCCCGGATGGCGCAGAGCAAACCGGACGATTCCAGGCCGGCATTCGTTGCCCGTATCATTCGTGGAACTACGAGCTCAATGGCGAACTTCACAGCACGCCGCATCTGAAGGTCGACAAGAAATGCCTCGGCTTGCACGCAGTGGGGCTGGATACCTGGGGTGGCTTTGTATTCGTACGCATTCGCCCGGGCGAACAAGATCTTGCATCAGTAGTCGGCGAAGCAGCAGAGCGCATTAAGCGATACCCGCTCGCCGACCTTCGCGTTGCTCACCGCATCGACTATGAAATTGCCGCGAACTGGAAGGTGATTCTCGAAAACTATAACGAGTGTTACCACTGTGCGGGTGTGCACCCCGAGTTGTGCAAGATCGTGCCAGCTTTTCGCAAGAATGGCGGCATAGACCTGGATTGGGACAAGGGCATTCCCCAAAAAGATGGCACCAATACCTTCACAATGACGGGAACAAGCAATCGTGCTCCGTTTCCGGAGCTCAACGACGACGAAAAAGATCGCCACAAGGGTGAACTCATCTACCCGAACATGTTGATCAGCTTGTCTATGGATCATGCGGCCGTATTCTACTTGTATCCTCGCAGTGTGGCCTGCACACATATCACCTGTGAATTCCTGTTCCATCCAGACGAAATGAGCAAGGTGGATTTTGATCCCGCGGACGCCGTAGAGTTCTGGGACCTCGTCAACAGACAGGACTGGGAAATCTGTGAGAGCGTACAACGCGGCATGAGTTCGCAGGTATTCCATTCGGGATTTTATAGCCCGATGGAAGACTGGAGCCTCGACATTCGAAAGTACGTTCGCGCACGCATGGGCGAAGAATACAAATAATCCAAGCGACCGCCCGTATTTTTCAGTAAGTTACCAGGATGTCAGTCGTCATCACTATGCATAACAATTCACAACTGATGCCTACAAAATTCTCACAAGAAAATGCGGCGTTAATACGCTGTGAAAAGTGGTGAGTTTCTAGTCTTCCCGTAGTGGCCGGATCTCGAGTTCCCAGTCGGCGTGATCATTCGGGCCCGCCGGGCCGATTTTCCCCTCTGCTGACTGCAGAAGCACCGCCGGGTCGTATGCGATGCCATCTCTGAAGACAAATCGGATGTCTCTCGCCACTTTGATGTCATCGAGGGGATTACCACGCACCACGTAGAGATCCGCGAGCTTGCCGGCTTCTATAGAACCAAGTCGGTCGTCGATGCCCAGCGCTCTTGCGCCATTGATGGTGGCTGCCTTCAACACGGCAGCTGGCGGTATCCCCGCATTAGTCATTGCGAGCAATTCGCGGTGATAAGCGAATCCTGGTAACAAATTCGTGTAGACGGGTTCGTCCGTGCCAACGATCAACAAGTGGGCACCACCGGCATCGAATAAGGATTTGAGTTCCAGCACCCGTTGCGCGAATTCTTCGGCATCTGATTCCGGCTCTGGCTCGCCGCGCTTCTCTAGCAATTCTTGCGCGTACGGCGTGAAGTACTTCGCTTCATCAGTCCACAGCATATCCGGTGCATGTGCCCGACGCTCGTTGATACCGCCGTACATTTGCAGGTTGGCATCGTAGTAAACCTCGTGCGCCAGCATCAGCTCGATCATGTGCGGCATTTCGGCGCTGCCCACGCCTCCGCTACCCAGGGTAAGCTGGTGTTCAACACGGTCCAGGCCCATGAGAATGGCGTCGCGCAATTCCACATCGTATTCCCAGTCGTAATTTGCGAGGTGAGCTGCGGTTGTCATGCCACGCTTATGCGCTTGCTCGATAATTATCTTCATCTCACCGGGCGTTGCCTGTTTGATCTTGATACTGACGACGCCCTGCTCGGCCCAGGCATCCACTTCCTGCCGTATTTCTTCTTCGCTTATGTCATTAGGCCAGCCAATGCATTCGTCCGCCGCTGTCCCGATGTTGTATTCGCAACGGAACGCGCCGAAGTACGGGCCCGATGCAAACAGTCGCGGCCCGATGGATTCACCAGCATCAATTCGATCACGTTGCGCGATGACACGCTCGGGATAATACTCACCGGCTGACCAGGTCGATGTAACACCGTTCGCCAGAAAGACGATGCCGTTGTAGACGACCTCTTCCACACTGCCGTTATCGACGAGGTCCAGGTTGTAGTGCGCGTGCAAGTCGATCATGCCCGGCAGTATCGTGTCGGTTTCGTCCAGGTCGATAACGTTTGCGATACTCAGAATCTGTTGCTGGACATCGGCATCGACTTCCACAATCTTGCCGTCCTGTATGACGATGCCTGTGTTCGGTCGGCGTACATCATCGACACTGTCAAACAACCAGCCGCCGCGAATAACAAGCTGCCCTTCCTGCCCCTCGGCCCACTGCGCCAGCGCCAATTGTGGAGCGAGCAGGACCAGTACCATTTTGCTAAGTAGCTTCAGAGCTCTTTTCATTCGGTGTTATTCCCAGCTTGTTTACACGAAAACTACACTGGAATCCCGATTTGAACAATAGATACAAGACAAAATCGACCTGACCCGCCGATTTATGAAATCCGCAAATCCGGGGACAGTTTACTTATTTAATAAATGAGTAAACTGTCCCCGGAAATCGTTAGAATTCCTTACCCATCACCACCCCATCCGGAGACTTGGAATTGCACATCCAACTGAACGACACAGAAGCCCGTGTGATCGGCTGCCTCATCGAGAAGTCCATTGTCACGCCGGACCAATACCCGATGACACTCAATGCCCTGACTAACGCGTGCAACCAGAAGTCATCGCGCGATCCCGTCATGTCGCTGACGCAGGGCGAAGTTCAGCACGCCATCCGCGAGTTAGAAGGCAAGCATCTCGTGCGGACTGACGAAAACTTTAAGAGCGGGGTCGAAAAATACGCGCAGCGGTTTTGCAATTCCCGTTACAGCAACCTTCAGTTCAGCGATGCCGAACTTGCTATCGTTTGCCTGTCATTGCTGCGCGGGTCGCAGACGCCAGGCGAGTTCCGCTCGCGAAGCGGCCGTCTGCACAGTTTCGAGGACAACGCCGAGGTGGTTCAGGCCCTCAATAGCCTGGCGGAGCGCGACACGGACCCCCTCGTCGTCAAGCTGCCCCGGACACCGGGCCGCAAAGACTCAGAGTACATGCACCTGTTTTCCGGCCCCGTCGATATCGAGGCACATGTCAGTCAGGTTCGTGAACATCGGCCCGGCGGTTCCGGGGAGCGACATAGCGTGACCGAGTTAGCGGCGCGTATCAGCCAGCTAGAGGCCGAGGTCGCTGCGATCAATGAAAAACTTGGCAGAGATGGCTGACCTAAATCTAGTTCGACCCGAATCCGGGGACAGTTTACTCATTTATTAAATAAGTAAACTGTCCCCGGAATTGCATTTATACTTGCGCCTGACATGAGCAGATTCCCCACGTTGCTGGTAATTGCCTGCTGTGCAATCTCGAGCAGCGTCATCGCCGCTGAAGATCCCGCCAAAGGCAAGCTCCTTATCGCCACAGAGGCCGTTCAGGGTCCGGCGTTTAAAGAGACTGTGATCCTGCTACTGAATTACGACGCGACGGGGGCTGCAGGGGTGGTCGTGAACCGGCCGACTGAGGCGCTGCCGGTACAGGCCTTGCCAGAACTTGCGGGAATCGACCGGTACGAGGGTCCGCTCTACTGGGGTGGTCCGGTCGAGTTGTTTACTCTGCGCGCGCTGCTGCTCACGGCTGCACCGCCTGAGAACACGATATCCATTTTCGACGCAGTGTATCTTGTACCGCTGGAAGACAACTTGCTCGATCGTGCTGAGAGCAAGGCAAACCTGCGCTTCTTCGCAGGCTATGCAGGCTGGGCGCCTGGACAACTGGATCGGGAATTGGCGATCGGCAGCTGGCACATTGTTGCTGCCACTGAAGCAATTGTGTTCGCGGACGATCCAGGTGGGATTTGGCGAAGCCTACTGCCCCCGACCGTCATCAGGGCCTCGACGGACAAGGCAGAATCGCCTGTGCGAGGTGTGGAGTGGCGAAGCCGTCAAGCGACGGCCTCACGATGAAGTTGCTCAAAAAGTGGAAACTCGTTGGCTATATTTTGCAGTGGGTTGCCGGGGCGTCCGTTGCCCAATTTGCATCACTGTCCATAACGATGCACAACTCATTTACGCAAATCTCACGCAACGATTTGTAGTACGTTGCCTATACGCGCTAGCGCCCATCGTATGCGACACAGTGTATTTTGATGAAAACAGCGAGGGAACCTGGGAAGTGCTGGAAATCGTTCGCAAGGCTTATCTGACCTTCAATCGAGACTAGACCGCACAGGGATCAACACGGATGACATCGAACGTATCCGGCACCTGTTTCCATTGACATGCAAGGGGAAACGATTATGGCAAAGGGGTCGTTACAACATCGTCGGGACCTTGCCTTGGGTTCCGGTGCGGAGCTGTTTTATGACGCGCCATTGGAGATTGTTCGCGGCGAAGGCGTGTACCTGTACGATCGGGACGGCCGGCGCTATGTCGATATGTACAACAATGTGCCTTGCGTCGGACACGCCAATCCAGCGGTTGTACAAGCGATGGCGGAGCAACAAGCCACTATCAACGTTCACAGCCGATATCTTCATGAAGGTATAGTAACTTTCGCCGAACGGCTCGCCGGGCTCCATCACGACGGCATCGAAAGCGTGGTCTTCAGCTGCAGTGGTACCGAAGCGAACGAAGTCGCCATTCAAATGGCTCGCATTGTCACAGGGCACCGCGGCCTCATATGCACGGACGCCGCCTATCATGGCAATAGTGAACTGGTTGATTCGTTAACCTGCGTTGGTCGCGCAGCGCGCGAAACGAGTGAGGTTCGTGGCTTTCCATTTCCTGAACGCTACAGGCCGCTGCAGGAAGGACTGAGCGAGGAGAAACTGTGCGAGGCGTATCTCGCTCGAGTCGCGGCGGCTATCGAGAGCTTGAAAACGGAGGGAGCCGGCTTTGCTGCCCTCATCATGTGCCCGATTTTTGCCAACGAGGGCCTGCCAGATATTCCTTCCGGCTTCATGCCCAGGGTCACGGACCTGGTTCACAGGGAAGGCGGGCTGGTGATTGCCGATGAAGTGCAATCGGGATATGCCCGAACCGGCCTCTGGTGGGGATACGAAAACACAGGGTTCCGGCCGGACATCATCGTAACGGGCAAGCCGATGGGCAACGGCCTGCCGCTCGCCGCAACAGCAGCAAGCAGGAATTTCGTGGATGGCTTCCGCGCCGCAACGGATTACTTCAATACGTTTTCGTCAAGTCCCTTGCAGGCAGCTGTCGGCATGGCCGTGCTGGATGAAATCGAACGCCTCGATCTCCTCAAGAATGCGGCCGAAGTCGGCGACCGACTGACAGGCGAACTTGAGGCCCGCGTTGACTTACACGATGCGATAGGAGACGTGCGTAGTTGCGGCCTCTTTATCGGCATTGAAATGATCAAGCACAGCGACGAAAAAGAGCCCGATGCCGCATTGGCAAGCGTTTTGTCCGGCCGCTTGAAAGACAAGGGGTTCCTGGTGTCGTATGCAGGAAAGTTCAATAACGTATTGAAGATCAGACCACCGCTCGTGTTCTCTCATGAAAACGCCGATGAATTCCTGGGCGCTTTCGATGAATGCATGGGAGAAATGGGTGGATAGGGACCTGGTCGAATCCTGTTATACGCCTGCCGCGTTGAAGGTCCTGGAGAGTTTTCCGGTCGAGGCGGAAAATGTCGAACTCATCGCGCATTCTGAAAATGTGACCTTTCGGGTCTCGGTTCGCGGCAGCGATACCGACTTTGTCCTGCGGCTGCACAGGCCGGGTTACAATTCGATTGAGGAACTCAACTCGGAGCGGATATGGACCAAAGCGCTGAAAGAAGCAGGCATATCCGTTCAGGATTCACTTCTGACACGTCAGGGACAACACTTTGAGCTAATCGATATCCCCGGCGCCGGTGAGCAGCGCTATGCGGGAATGACCACATGGCTTGAAGGCACGCTCCTGAGTGAATACCTGGCGACGAGTTCCGACAAGGAAGAGCGAAAGCGTATATTTCGCAGGATCGGCGGGGTAGCCGCCGCTATTCACAACCAATCAACGCTCTGGAAAGTGCCGCCAGGCTTCAAGAGGCGTCGACTCGATCTCGATGGCCTGTTGGGAGAAGCGCCGCTCTGGGGTCGGTTCTGGGAACACGCGGTGCTGACGAAAGCTGAGAAAGAGTTGCTGCTGCGGGCGAGAGAAAGAGCCCGCGCCGCACTCAGTGCCTATGGCGAGAGACCTGACAATTTCAGTTTGATTCACGCCGACCTCCATCCCGAGAACATCGTTCACAACGGAGACGATCTGGCGCTGATCGATTTCGACGATTCAGCTTGCGGATGGCACATGTCCGATATCGCATCGGCGCTGATTGAGGACAGATCCGCCCCGGACTTTGATGCTCTCCGTGCCGCTCTGCTCGAAGGGTATTGTGAGCACCGACAGTTGTCGGGGCGAGATGTTGAAATGCTGCCTGCCTTCCTACTGGTTCGGGGCATGGCGATCATCGGGTGGTTTCATCAACGGCCCGAGCACGCCGGGTCAAGTTATTACAAGGAAGTGAAGAATTGGGTTATCGGGGAGTGCTGTTCCGAATGAAATGTCGCTGTAGTCATATTCCCGGGCCAGCGAGTGTCGGGCAATAACAGACGATGAGCTTTGTAGGTCAGATTGTCGCCCATGCGAAGCAGGTTGCCATATGTCGGTGGATCCGTTTATGAGCAACCTGCCGCTGCAACGCCTGCTGATGCACCCAGACTTTTATGAATGTGCGTCGGGGTATTGAGATTCGTTTGTCGGTCATTCTATTTCCCCAATGTCATTCGATGGGACTACAACCTTCGCCATAATGCACTTCGTTCAAGCTGTTTTGAAGCGCAAGACCGTTACCGGCGGTCAATTCGCCTACGGCCCGCCGGCACCTGACGGAAGCACAAAGTACGAAATATCAGCGTCCATCGTCTCATCATTCTTGACTGACGGTTCGTACTCTGCCTTCCCCGCCCAAATTGCCTGGGACAGTCGGTAGGCTCGAACTTGCGCACGCATGGAATCGGTCAATCGCCGCGTTCGATCGTACTCCCGCAACTCGTAGAGAAACTGCGTCAACTCCTGTACATCTTTTTTCTGTATCCGGGCAAGCGTTGCCTGCACGGTATCGGTCACATCCTGGTGGCTGCGTATCTCGATTCCGTCAGGCCCGGTGGGCCAATACGTTGAGCTCTGGTCCGGGTGATCGGACTCGAACAGACCAAACATCCTGAGGTACGCTGCGAGCAGGATCCGTTTGACCATGAAGTTGGCGTCGGACGCCAAATCCGTCAGTCCTTCCTTGTAGGACAAATAGAAATCCGGGTCCTCGGGGCCGGGTCGGTACCCGGGGAGTTCGTCAGCAACCAGACCGCGTTCACGAAGCAGATCTTCCAGAGGCTGCCGGTGACTGCTGATGACATGTCTGTCGCCAGCACGATGGATCTGCAGATCGCGAAACTCTATCGGGGCGTCCAGGACCGACCCGACATTGATCTCCAGCCAGTCACCTTCGCGCGCGCCGTCATAATTCCATCGAATTCCGCCTGCATGTGTGTGCGCCGATAATGTGACAGGTAAACCACCCTGGTCGCGAAGGCTGTTGAAACTCTTTTTCGCATCTCTGCCCAGCGACTCGAAGGGATGGTGTGATGCCAATATCCAGGGCCGCTGCGCTTCGGTCATGGACTTTGCAAATTCGGCAGCCGCCTCGACCTGCGTGTCGTGAAGGCCCCCGGTCTCGCCGGCAAGCTGCGTGTCAATGTAGCCGCCAGTCACTTTATGAAGAACACCGCTCGGAAGGCCAAATTCCATCATTGGCTGAATCCTGTACTGCGCTGTATCCAGCACCAGAATGCTTACGCCGTCCTGCCTCCCGCGGGGCGAATGATTCGGCCCGCTAATGTCGACTTCCTGCAGAACGAATGATCTCCAGACCCGTTCCTTGTCGATGTGCCAGGCGAGTCGGCGTAGATGGGGTTCGCCGGCGGGGGCGAGGCCGACAGGAAGCTCAAACGCCTGGTAGCGGTCATCGCCAGGTGTATCCGCAGAAAGATAAATCTCCTCCTGGAGCGCGACGAGCGCCGGCCAGTAGTCGGCGAACGTGCTGGTATCGTGGTCAAGGAGTTTCCATTCCTCGAACCACCTCAGGGCGGCAGGACCAAATTGTTGCGCCAATGGTTGGCTCCACGCTGCATCCTGCAGTATCAGTGCAGCCAGGTAGTAGCTGACGTATCGGTCCTTTTGCATTGCACGACTGATGATCTTCGTTCCATCCATCGTGTAGGACTCGCCGGTGTTGTCCCACTCGCGTACCAGGTAATCCAGCGTTCGGCTCGAGTTACCGTAGAAGTAGCCATCGTGATTTCCCGGCGCCATGACCCAGCCGTGCGGGGCACCCTGCATGTCCCAGGCGAAGCGACCGAATTCCCCGGTATTGGAGAGGTCGCAGGCGTCGCCAAGATGAAGGACGAAGCCATCGGTCATCGCCAGTGCCTCGGTGAGCAGATCCTGCCCGAACAAGTCCAATTGTGGTGGCCGAATGGCAACTGACGAGACAAACTTGTCGCTGATGGTGTTTCGGTACCAATCGATGCGACCACCCAATAGTTCATGGCGCTGGTTGTCCGACAGAAGGAAAATCCTGGCGCTGATATCGGTCAGATCGGATGCCCGGATCGGTGTGTCGGGCGAGCTCGGGACCGCGAGCGGCAGCTCGTGGCCCAGTTCATAGTCTGCGCGAGTCCATCGACCGGTCTCGGCGCAACCGCTGATAATGACTATGCCCGCGAGAAGCGCGGCACAGTGGCTCAGCTTAACCAAGTAAGACTGCCTGAACGATTGAGATTGCAAGCGCACCTTCCTGGGAATTTCCGGTTGTGGTTAATGCGCGTGATGTTACAGCATCTCTTATCGGCTAACCCACCTCGTCGCAATGGCTAGCATGATGGTGCTTTACCCGGGGTTCCTGACTGTATGTCCGAAAAATCTGTAAGGTACCTGTCGATAAGCACACAGTAAAAAGCGAGAAGTTGATGAGAAAAATAATAATAGCTCTAACCCTGACACTCGCATTGCCTGTAGTTGGCCAGCAGGTGGACGATGCGGGCTGCGACGACCCGCAGACCCAGGTCGAGATGAACGCCTGCGCCTATCTCAGTTTTCAGACAGCGGACGCCGAACTCAATCGCGAGTGGGGCAGTCTGCGCGATCGACTGAAGAAAGCGGAGGACGACCTCGGTTACGAGGGTTGGTTCGATGTGACACTCGAGGGGCAGCGAGGCTGGCTCGCCTATCGCGACGGCCAGTGCGCCGCCGAAGGCTACGAGGCGCGCGGCGGCACGATGGAGGTGATGCTGGTCGTGTACTGCAAGACCCGCCTGACTCGGGCCCGGGTCCGGGAGCTGCGGGACATGGGCGACTTCGGAGGTCTGGGCGGCGGCTTCCCGACGGCCAGGAGGCTAACCGTCGAGACACTGGAAGACACACACAGGAACGGCACGCTGTACCGTTTTTTGCGGATCGGCGGCGACTCGCAGGCGGCGGCCCGGATCAACACGTACCTACAGACGCAACTGCTCGAGCGGATCCCTGGTCATGACCATGAAAGCCCCTTCGCACAAGTCTGGCCCGAAGGGGACACGAGCCACGGGCTTGTCAGCCTGGACTACACGCTCTCTTTCGAGCAGCCGGGTATTCTCAAGGTTCAGGTCTTTCGCGAGTTCTACGGGGCTTACTTCACCAGCACGCTGGACACGTACCACTTCGACGTCGGCACTGGCCAGTTGATCACCCTGCGCCATCTGTTGACGCCGGAGGGACTCGCACGGGTCGACGCAGACATTCGCGACAGGCGCTTGCAGCAAATCGACGACTTCAGCTCTGGCAAGGACGTCAATGGCGCCCAGTTGCGCCGTGATCCCTTAGAGGCCGAAGAGCAGCAATTCCTGTATCAGGAGTGCCGTTCCTTCATAGATAAAGAGCACGCGGTCCTCGATGACGCGTTCCGATTGGGGCGGTACTCGTACGAACTGGTTCGCGAGCCGTGCGGGCCGCGGGTCCAATGGGCGCTCCTGGATCTGGATCTCAACGCCGATCGCAGCTTCGAAATGGAGGAGGAGTTGCTCAGCGAATACGGGCGCTGCCTGTTAATCGAGCGGCGCGCGATTTGCCGCCGCGGTGAGGGTGGTTTGGCGCCAGGGGTCTACCTTGGCAGGACCGCCGATCGCGATCCGATCACCCTGGTCGTCGAGGCGGTGGACTGGGAGGGCGTTCCGACCGGTTGGTACTTCTACAACGAACAGGGCGAGAGGATTGAGCTCGAGGCCTCGCAGGATGAGGACGGGAATCCGATTCTGCTCGACAAGGGCGCATCCCCCGCAACCCTGCAGCTCCGACCGAGACCGAACGGCGGTCTAACCGCAGTCTCGACCCAGGGCAAAGGTGGATAATGATGATCATGCGAACATTATTCTTATTGCTCGCCACTGGCTTCGTGCCCGCTGTCGCTGACGTACCGAATTGCACGAATTGCTACCAGGAAGGTCTGGATGCTCGGCAGCGTGGCGAGTTGGAGAGTGCTTTGCGCTTGTTCGTGCGCGGCTGCGAACAGGACAACGGTGCAGCGTGTACTGCGGTGTCATATATGCTCTTCAAAGGGGAGGGAGCTCCCGAGGATGGTACGCGGGCCGTTATATTCGGCCTCCGTAGTTGCGATCTCGGCTATTGGGAGGGGTGCCGCGAACTCGGTGTGACCCTGGTCGGTTCCGAAGATCCGGTGGTCGCCGCGAAGGGTCGCGAGCTGCTGGTGACTGCCTGCAAGGGCGGCAGATTGCCGGGTTGCGGGTACCTGGGTGTTGCGCTGCGCGATGGTCTTGGCGGCCCGGCCGACGAGGCCGCGGCGATCCGCCATCTCGAGCTAGCCTGTGAGGGCGGAGCCGTGCCCTTCTGCAGTGACCTGGCTGCCGCGCACGTTAAGGGGATTGGCGGCCTTGAGGTCGACATCCCGCGCGCCGCCGCGCTCTTCCAGACCGCCTGCGAAGGCGGTTGGCAGATCGCTTGTGAGAACGCCGAGTTACTCGCAAAGGCTACGCCGAAAGAGCCACCCAAGGAGCAGAGCGCGGGATGGTCGACGAGTTTGGAGAATTTTTCGTTCAGCACCCGCAAAGAGCCCACCGAAGAGGGTGATGCCCCGG
>Ga0209988_10000713_pt1 | contig 21108 bp, 18 predicted proteins | sample N075metaG_FD_183115 | JGI IMG/M metagenome (GOLD analysis project Ga0209988, IMG submission 183115) | Deep subsurface microbial communities from Kermadec Trench to uncover new lineages of life (NeLLi) - N075 metaG (SPAdes) (version 2) | ecosystem: Environmental > Aquatic > Marine > Ocean trench... | reverse complement strand
GACGATGCGTCTTCGGGATAGACGCCGTTGTCGAGCTGGAAGTGTTTCGCCTGTTCCCGGAAGATCCGGCCGTTGGCGATGAAGGCTGCTCGCTGGGCGTCGTCGGTGGCGCTGGCAAACTGAGCGATGATCATCGCGGCCAGTATGCCGAGAATCACCACGACGATGAGCACCTCAATGAGTGTGAATCCGTTACGTCTTGCGTTCGAGTTGTAGTGTGGTGTGTCCATGATGAGTACCTCCGACGCAGAGTCTCGTATCTGTGGCCGACGATGGGGGCTTCCGGCAAGCTGGGCGGCCGACAATGTTCGGGCTGTGACGCCTGTACGGTCTGGTGGGGTCGGTAAGCGCTGCAGCGTGTCCGGGACCCGTTACAATTCGCCCCGATACGTGCGATGAGATGGCCACTTCTGCTGTTGGGGTTGCTGACTGCGATGTCCGCCGTGGCCATTGCCGCGGCGGTCATCGGTGAGCCGTCCGGCGCCCTGGGGGTCGAGAACGCCAGGTTCTCGACGATGCTCGACGGCGATCCGGGATCCGAAGGGGGCACGCCGCGTCACGAGCGGATACTGGCCGTCGGCTGGCTCTTCGGCGTGCTGATCATGGCGTTCGCCGCGGCGCTGCTGCTGTGGGGGTATCGGCGCCAGGGGCGGGTCGGGCGGATGGGGTGGGCGGTGGCGGTGATCTTCGTCGTGCAGGCGGTGTGTTTCTCGGCCGTGATGATCGCGTACGGCTCGTACACGGGTGAGTCGGCGCCGGCCCTGTGGTGGGCGCTGCCGGAACCGACCGCATTGCTGGTCTACCTGTTCTGGCCGAGTCAGTTGGGTTTCCTGGTCCTGTACGTGGTGACGTTCGACCGGTGGTTCTGGACGCCGGACGATGAATCGCGTTTCCAGGCCATACTGCGACGCCACGGCGACGGGCAATGATGGAATCCCGTCAGTATCTCACCGTTCTCGGCTGCATCGGCCTGTACATGCTGCTCTGTGTCGGCGTCGGTGTGTGGGCCTTGAAGCGGACGAAGTCCACGAAGGCGTTCTTCGTCGCCGGCCGTGAACTCGGCGTGCTCGTGACGTCGATCGCACTCTTTGCCAGCCTCTTCAGCGGCTTCGCGTTCGTCGGCGGACCGGGGTTGATCTACCGCGCGGGCATGAGCTCGATGTGGATGGCCTACGCGGGAATCATGGGTGGGTGCCTCAGCGCCGTCCTCGTGGCCAAGCGCCTGCGGATGGTCGCAGAGCTTCGAGATTCATTATCGCTGCCGGACGCCGTCGCGGCCCGGTACGACAGCGCGACCACCCGATTCCTGACGGCGATTGCGATCCTGGTTGGTGTGATCGGGTACCTGGCCGTGCAGATCCTCGCCATGTCGATGGTGCTGCAAAGCCTGCTGGTGCGATCGGATCTCGTGTCGTCGATCCCGCTGGAGCTGTGCGTGCTCGTCTCGTGCGCGGTGCTCGTCTTCTACTGCACGACCGGCGGGATCATCGCCGGCGTGTACACCGACCTCTTTCAGGGCTTGGTGATGCTGGTGGCGGCGGTGCTTGTCTTCTTCACGGCGCGCTCCGCGGTCGACGGCGGTTTCACCGCAATGACCGAAACGATCCTGAGCGATGACCGCGAGAGCGTGGGGCCGTGGGGCTCGCTTTCCTTGATGTGCTGCCTGTCGTGGTTCTTCCTCTTTGTCGTCGGGGCGTGCGGTCAGCCGCACGTGATCACGAAGCACATGATGTTCCGCCGGATACGGGACCTGAAACTGATCATCCCGATCTCGCTCGTCGCAGGGCTGGTCACGACCTTGCTGACCTTCTCGATCGGGATGGTCATGCGGACGCTCGTGCTTACCGGGGCGCAGCCGGAGCTGATGACGCCCGACGCGGCGGCGCCGGATTTCCTGCTCGCCTTCGCCCATCCGTTGCTGGCCGGGATCGTGTTCGCCGCCGTGTTCGCGGCGATCATGTCCTCGGCGGACAGCTTCCTGAATATCGGCGCGGCAGCGCTGGTACACGACATCCCGCGCGCGTTCGGCAGGAAGAGCTCCGCGTCGGAGCTCCGCGACGCGAGGCTGGCAACCATCCTGATCGCGGTGGTGGCGGCCCTCTTCGGGCTCTACTGGCGCGACCTGGTCGCCTTGTTGGGTGCCGCCGCCTGGGGCGTATTCGCGGCGGCGATCGTGCCGGTCGTGGCGATTGGATTCAACTGGAAACGCGCCACCGCGGCGGCGGCCAACACCTCGATCGTGTTCAGCCTCGCGGTCAACCTGGGCCTGAGATTCTTTGAAGTCGATCTGCCGTGGGGCATCGACCGCGGCGCCGCGGCGTTGGCCGGTTCGCTGATCGTCTTCATTTCGGTGTCGCTGTGCACCCGGCCCCGACCGCTCGCGCCCGACATCGACGCCGTCATGGATCTATAGCGCCTGGGCGACACGGTAGAGCCGAAGGCTCTGCCGTGGTACGACCTTCATCACGGCAGAGCCTTCGGCTCTACCGTGCCACCCTGATACAGCGCCATCACGGCCCCCGCGGGATCCTGGATGACACAGGTGCGGTCCTTGCCCTTGGAACCGGTCGGGCCTTTGAGGATCTTGCCGCCGCGTTGCTCGCATCGGCCTGCGCTCTGCTCGATGTCCTCGACGGTCACGTACATGATCCACTCTGCGTCGGAAGGTCGGTATTGCCTCCCCTGGCGTGGCAGACGCCCGCCACGGCCTCGCCGGACGCAGGCGGCGTCATGTTGAAGTCGTTGTAGCCGCCCATGTCGACCGGGTCGGCCTTCCACCCCACGACGGCGCTGTAGAACTTCCGGATGGCCTCGGCGTCCGTCACCGTGAGATCCGTCCAGCCGATCGAGCCGACCTCGTCCGTCATGACACAAGCCCTTTCGTGAGACGCATGAACGCCGTCTCGAGGTTTATCTTCTCTTCGTGAATCGACGACAGGCGGAATCCCTGGGCGATCAGCCGGTTGGGCAGGTCCGCGATCGGCAGGCCGCTGCCGGGGTCGATCGTCAGTTCGATCCGGGGCGTGCCGTCATTCTGCGAGACCTCGACACTGATGATGCCGTTGACGGCCTGGAGCAGCTTCACGGCTTCGTCGATGCGGTCCTCGACGGTGATATGCACGACCTGGCCAAGGCTCGCGCGGGTCATGACCTCGCCGACGGTTCCGGAGAAGATCAGCACGCCTTGTTCGATGATCCCGACGGTGTCGCACAGCTCGGCGAGCTCGTGGAGGATGTGGGAACTGATCATGATGGTCTTGCCCATCCGGCGCAGCTCCTTGAGCAACTCCCGGATCTCGATGCGCGCCCGGGGATCGAGCCCGGAAGCGGGCTCGTCCAGCAGCAACACCTTGGGGTCGTGCAGCAGCACCCGCGCGATCGACAGCCGCTGCTTCATGCCGCGGCTGAGGCCGTTGACCTCCGTGTTGGATTTGTGGTGCAGATCGGTGAGGTCCAGCACGTCGCGAACGACCTGTGCGCGTTGCTTGCCGTGGATGTCGTAGCAGGCGGCGAAGAACTCCAGGTACTCGATGACGACCATGTCCTCGTACGCGCCCATGAAGTCGGGGACGTACCCGATCAATGGCCGGATCTGCGGGTTCTGGTAGCCGATGACCTTCCCGTCGATGCGTGCTTCACCCCAGGTGGGTTTGAGCAGGGTCGCGAGGATCTTGATGGTCGTCGTTTTTCCGGCGCCGTTGGGTCCGATGAACCCGTAGCACGCGCCCTGGTCGATGGTCAGGTTGAGGTTGTTCAACGCGACCAGGTCGCCGTACTTCTTCGTCAGGTTGATCGTCTCGATCATCGGCATGGCGTCATCCTAGTGCACCGTGACGATGCAGGAGCTAACGCCTGCGCCTGGGGAGGGGATCCGCGACGAGTTGCGTCTCGTCGAGGGGGAGCGGGTAGATCCATCGCAGAACGGTCAGGCCCTCGCTCCACGGCGTCTTGCCGTCGACGAGCAACGGCACCGGCGTCTCCGACGCGTTGAGGTAGCCGATGATGATCAGGCAGGGGCGGGTGAACCAGGCGGACAGATCGAGCTCACGCGTCAGCCGCCGGGTGATCACGGCCGTCTCCGGATCCTTGTCGTCCTCGCGGATGTAACGCGGCGGCGAGAGCTGGTGGTAGATGCTCAGCATCTCCATGTAGTTGTGCAGGTTGTTACTCTCCCACTCCCGGCCGATGCCGATGTTGAAGCCGTCGCCTTCCTCGGGCTCGATGTACCTCTGATAGATGTTTCGCGCCAGGTCCGTCTGCCCATCGGGTACGAGATCGTCCGCCAGCGACAGCGTCGTGCCCGGGTACCAGGGCTCGGTACCGGCGTCGCGCCCCCACATGTGACCGTTGTTGAGCATCTGCCCGGACCGGAAGGGCGGGACCCAGCTCAGTTCGTCGCCGTCGTCCAGGAGGTACTTGCGCTGACGGTTACGATTGTTGCCCACCCAGATCACGCACACGTCGCTCAACACGCCGGGAAGGTCATTGATGAGCGTGCCGCTGAGACTCGGCGCGCCGCCGCGGCCGACGACGACGCGGATCGGGTCGTCCGGGTCGACGCGAAGCGTCCCGCCCCAGTCCGGATCGAGCGCGCCCATCCAGTTCATGTACAGCTGCGTGGCCGTGGCCCGGACCGGCAGCGTGTAGTCGGCCGGAGACCGCCCGACGTCGATCATGTACCGGTCGACGTTGGGGAACCGATCCGGCTGGTCCGGCGGCGGCGCCTCCCAGGTGAACAGCAGGTTCTGCCCCGACTCGCCGGGGTCGCTTTCGATCGACACGTCGATGGTGCCATAGGTGGGCAGGTACAGCGACCCCCAGCTCACGGCCCGCTGGTAATGCGGCTCGCTGCCGAGACTCGTAGCGGGGCGGACGACGTGATCCAGGAACGTCACGTGCCGGAACTCGATGTCGGCCTGACGGAAGAGCCGCACGCCGCCCCACGCCACGGCGGTGAATATGCCGGCCGTCGCGGCGAAGGCCAGCCAGCTGTGTCGGGAAATCCGTTTCTGCTTCAGGACGAAGAAACCGACCGGCCCGGCCACCAGCCAGTACGTGCCGAACAGCAGGGCCGCGGCGAGCAGTCCGAGTGACGCCTGGCCGGACTTGTTGATGTGTTGGAGCAGGCGACCGTCGCCGATGGATACCTCGTTGGCCGAACCGCGTGTGAGCATGCGCGGATCGGTCTCGTCCATGACCAGCAACTCGTTGGGCTGCGGCGTGTCGCTGCGCCGACCGAGGATGCGGTTCCAGAAGGCATCGGCCTGGGGCAGCCGCATGCTGGCCAGTCGCTGTGAGGTCAGGTCAACGCCGATGATGGTGATCCGCCCGAAATCGACAAGGCGCTGGACGGCGATCACCCGCCCGTCCCCCAAGGCCACCAGCGGTTCGTACCGGTTGTCGATGGCGTCGAAGCTGCCGCCGATATCCTTGAAGACCCGCACGCTCAACTCGAAGTCACGCACAGGCGGGAGACGGGTCTTGGAGAGCGTCGGCATCAACGCCGACAGCATCACGCCGTCGTCCTTGCGCGGCGCCTGCCCGGGCAGCAGATCGTCGAGCCAGGTTTCTCCCATCGAGCCAAGCCCCCACGGGTTGCCGGCCTCCGGCAGGATGATGACGAGGTGGCCGCCGCGCCGGACGTACTGGCGCAGCGCGGCCGCCGAATCGACGCGAAGCTGCTGTGGCAAGGCGTCGGACCAGATCACCGCCTCGAACGCGCTGAGACCCTCCCAGCGATCGGGCATCGCCTGCGGCGCGATGCCGGAAATGATCCGCGTCGACTCGTGGGCGCCGGGCGGGTTGGTCCGGCGGTTCCAGGTGTTGGAGTAGTCCTCCAGCCGCATGCGGGCGCGGCCCACCACCGCGATCATGCCGGTGTCGAGTTCGATCCGGGCCGAGCCGATCCGCGCCGGGCTGATCCGCGGGTCGCCGCCGAGTTCGCGGCGGCGACGGCCATCGCGCTCCTCGAACACGCGAACCGTCCAACGGGTGCCGTCCTGCGTGTGCGGCGACAGCGGCGCGTACAGCCAGAGCAACTCGCGGCTGCCGGGGTTGAGCACGACGGAGCGGCCGTACTCGGCGATGTCGCCCTCGGCATTGGGAACCTCCCACTGGACCCACACGGGCGTCGGCTCGTCGAGCGAACTTCTCAGGACAAGACGCATGGCCGTGATCGCGCCCGGCCTGTACGCGTTGCCGACACCGAGCTGTTCGACTTCGATCTCGACGTCGGCGTCTTCGCCCGGCTGCATGGCGCCGGCCTGGGCCGCCAGGGCGAGCGCGGCGAGCACGAACGGGATCGAGCGCCTGGGCGTCATTCCCGAACTGTAGCACGGGTCCCGACGCGGGGGGGGGTGTCGGGATCAAGTCACACCGGCATCTCGTCGATCCAGGCCAATTGGCATGAACCCATGAACCTTCCAACCGGTTGCTGGATCATGGTGGCGCTGATCGCGACCTTCACCGTGTGGACGTGCTTGACGATGCTCGGGACGGCGACCCGGTACGAGCGTCGCCGTCGGACGCTCGGCCGTGAGGTCAAGGCCCTTCGGAAGCGGTACGTGTTCGCGGGGGCGGTCCTGGAGACCCCGGACACGATCGAAAGCGACCGAAAGGCGGCCTGAACTCGAATATGCTACTCTAGTACGTCTACTCTAGCATATACGAGACACGGCGACCCGCGCGAAGTTGTCGAGCATCGCCGCTTGTGATCGCATGCCCATCTCGAAACAGCGGAGTTCGAACTTCTCGTTGGGCGAGTGGATGCGGTCGTCGTCGAGCCCGAAGCCGACCAGCAGCGCGTCGTAGCCGAGCAGGCGCTGGAACGACCCGGCGACCGGGATTGAACCGCCGCTGCCGATCAGCACGGCCGGGCGACCGTAGACCGACTTGAGTCCGGCGAGTGCCGCGGCCAGGAACGGCGAGTCGGTCGGAACCTGTACGGCGCGGCTGAGGCCGTGCGTCACGATTTCCCAGTGGCAGTCGGGCGGTGTGCGTTCGTGCAGGAACGCGGCCAGGCCGTCGTAGACCTTCTGCGGGTCCTGGTCGGGGACGAGCCGGCAGCTGATCTTGGCCGACACGCGGGCGGGGATGATCGTCTTGGCGCCCTCGCCGGTGTAACCGCCCCAGATGCCGTTCACGTCGCAGGTCGGCCGCGACCACATCCGTTCGAGCGGTTCGCGATCGGCTTCGCCCGCCGCGGTCTTGAGGCCGGCGTGTGCCAGGAACGCCGCTTCATCGAAGCCGAGCCGGGACCATTGTTCGCGGAGCGTGTCGGTGAGTTCGCGGACGTCATCGTAGAAGCCCGGGATCTGGATCCTGCCGCGATCGTCGCGGAGTTCGCCGAGGATGCGCGGCAGAACGTTCGCGGGGTTGACCGCCATGCCGCCGTACATCCCCGAGTGCAGGTCGTGGGTCGGGCCGTGGAGCGTCACCTCGACGTAGACGAGCCCGCGAAGCATCGACGTGATGGCGGGCGTGTCGATGTCCCACATGCCGGTGTCGGTGATCACGGCGACGTCGGCCGCGAGCAGGTCCGCGTTGGCGACCATGAACGGATCGAGGCTCGGGCTGCCGGACTCTTCCTCGCCCTCGAGCAGGATGGTGGTCTTCACCGGCAGTGATCCGTGCACGTCGAACCACGCGCGGAATGCCTCGACGAACGTCATGAGCTGGCCCTTGTCGTCCACGGCGCCGCGGGCGATGATCCGCTTGCCGTGCTCGCCATCCACGATGGTCGGTTCGAAGGGTGCCGTGTCCCATTCTTCCAGGGGGTCGGGCGGCTGCACGTCGTAGTGACCGTAATAGAGGATGTGCGGGGCGTCGCCCCCGTCCGAGTTCCGGTCGGGGCCCGGCGTGGTCGCCGTCACGATCGGCTGCCCGTCGGTGTCGTGGACCTTCGATTCGAAGCCGATCGCCGCGAGATCATCGGCCAGCCACTGGGCCGCGGCCCGCGTCTGGGATCGGTAGGCCGGGTCGGTCGAGATGCTGGGGATCCGCAGGAGTTCGGTCAGTCGCGTGACCGCGCCGTCGACGCCGGCTTGCAGCCTCTCCAGAACCGGTGCAAGCGCGTCGCTCATGGGATCAGACGGAGAACGCGGCGGCGGACAGGTAGATGATCATCACGAGCCCGAACATGACCAGGAACATGAACGCGACCCAGCGGTGCACGTGCCGCGCCTCGACGTCGTAATCGCGCCGTCGCGACGTCCGGGGCGGCAGCGGCGGGAAGCCCTCCATCTCGATGTAGCTGCGGGCCGGGCGCTTGCGGAGATCGCAGCCGCACCGGGCGCACCGGGACGCCAGGCCGTCACGGAGCAGCGCGCCGTCGTAGCCGCATGCCACGCACTTTCTCCTCAGCAGACGTTGATCGATCGTGTCGGTGCTGTTCAACATCTCAGGGGCCGCCAGCGTACCAGAATCATCACCTGGCAAGACTAGCACGATCCGGGCCCAATCCAAGAAAAAATCAGTGGGTGGCACGGTTGACGTCGCGATAGCGGCGTCGGCCGTGTCTTGCGACGTCGTAACACGGCCGAGCGAGTCCGCCTGCGGCGAACTCGCTCAACCGTGCCACGCCCCCCGCCGATCTTATTCGAGCTCCATGCACTCGCGGTGGTCGCCCTCGGTCGCGCACTCGACGATGCCGTCCACGATGCGCAGGGTCAGGGGCGAGGTGATGATCCAGTCGCAGCCCACCGGCAGCGCAAGCAACTCGCAGTCGTTCATGGGCATGACCCATGCGTTCGGGCTCGTGAGTTGTGTCTTACTGGCCGGAACCTCGATGGCGGTGACCATCGCGGCCAGCTGCGGATCGGTGAGGTCGTCGCGGAACATGTCCTCGCAGTGGTCGCAGGTGCGGTTGTAGAAGACCACGTACCGCGTGCCGGAGTCGAGGCCGCTGGGCTTGGTTGCCATATAGGAGAAGAGGTCCACCTCTGTCCACGGCTTGCCGACCCATACCGTCACGTCGGAGGAGAACCAGTAGGGCTTGACCGGAACGACGGCGGTCGCGCCGCCGGGGACGGGGATGGGTGGAGCCGGGGGAGGCGGAACGGGTCGGGCGGCCCCCATCACGACGACGAAGCTCATCACGAACCCGCCGACTGTTATGACCGCCGCGGGTACCAGGGGCCAGCGGGCAGGTTGCGCGGGGATCAGTGGCGAAGGGTTGAACACGACGACGCCGAACAGCAAGGCCCCGTCTATAAGGAGCATCACCCACGGCGGCGGCGAGTTGGCGCCGAGGCAGCCGCAGCTGCTCAAGTTGCCGAGGGCCATCTCGCCCAGCAGGATCAGGCAGAAGACGCTGAGCATGAAGATCGCCATCGGGCGCGCCAGCTTGCCGACGCACAGCATGACCCCCACCGCGAAGAACTCCAGGCCGATCAGCACGGCCAGCAGCAGGTTCAGATTGAAACCCAGATCGTTGGCGACCTTGAGAATAGTCTCCTTGGGCAGCAGCCCCGGCGTGTTCTCGTAAAGCTTGAAGAGGGCCCCGACGAGCACCCATGCGGGGACCATGATGCGGGAGAGGATCTGACCGAGCTTTGCCTGCACGTGTGATTTCCTTGCTTGGGGGTCCTGCCTGCCGCAGCCGGTGCCGGATCATAGTCTTTTCACGACCGGCGCTGTCATGACGCTTCCGAGCGGGCATCATATCTGGGGCGTAGACCTGTCTGCCCAACGCCCGAAAGGATCGTGTCATGCAAAGGTTCCCCAAGAGTCTGTTGAAGCTGCGTTACGACCGCGGCCTGTTGCTGCTGACGTTGCTCATCGGCGTGGTCGCGATCCCCGTGGCGGCCCTTGGCCAGGCCGGACAGCACAGGATGATGGTCTTCGAGGACAGTTCGGGCAGCGGGCCCCAAGTCCTCCATTTCGCCGGGCCGGACTTCGGGGATCTTCGCAAGCCCGACTTTGTCCGCCGGGACCTGCCGATTTTCCACGATGAGCTCGAGCTGGACGGGATCCAACGCGCGATCGTGCAGGTCCTGCTCGATGCCTACCTGGATTCGTTCAAGGTGCTCGTGAAGGAGGCGATGCCCCGGAATCAGTTCGCCCTTCCGGGTTTGGACCTGAGCTTCGGCGGCGAGCTTGACGGCGAGGGTGCCGACGGTGGCCATGACATCGGCGCACTCATTCGCGAGGCGATCCAGAACGCCGACGGGCTCACCGACATTGACATCGAAGCTGACGGATCCGGCAACGTCGCCGTTGCGATCATGATGCGGGCCGGCGGCGGCCCTGGCGGTGACGGCCCCGATATGGGCGACCTGGACATGGGCGATCAGCCCGTTGCGGTCTGGGCCGGCTCCGGGCCCGGGGATGAGGGCGAAGGACCGGGGGCTGAGGTCTTCATCGCCGTCGGTGGAGCCGACGGCATCGAGTTACCCGACGACGTGCGCGAGAAACTCGAGAAGATCGCCCAGGACATGGTCGACCGGCTCCAGACGCGACTCGCCGAGGCAGAGGCGAATGGCGTCGACCTGGCCGACGAAATCCCGGCGCCCCCGTCGATGGAGGACCACAAGGCCCGCATGGAAGCCATGCGAGAGGCCATGGAAGAGTTCGCGCGTCAGAAGGAGACCCTGAAGCAGGACTTCCTGACGCAGGTCCGAAGCCAGCTCACCGCGGAGCAGCTCGGCAACTGGCCGAGCTTCGATCGTGCCTTTACCCGTATCAAGACGCTGCCCAACGGCCGGCTCGACGGCGAACGCACCGACCTGCTGGTGGTGGCCGACGAGCTCGGCCTCGACAAGGAGCAGATGGAGGCCGTCATCGAGCAGCTCGAGACCTACGAGCTCGCACTGGACGAAGCCCTGCGCGCGCGGAACGACTATCTTGACGACGCGACAAGAAAGATCGACAAGGCAATCCAGGATCGCGACTTTGACAAAGCGTTGTCAATCGTGGACAGCGCGACGCGACGGCGGATAGCCGTCCGCGGCGTCAACAGCAGGCACGTCGACGCCATCGCCGAGAAACTCCCCGCCGATCGTGCGGCCGAGTTCCGCCGCGACGCGATGCGGCGTTCGTACCCGCGTGTCTATCGGCGCACGGTCGGTCAGAAGTCGTTCACCAAGGCGCAGGCGCTGGCCGGCCTCGACCAGGACACGCTGTCCGCCATCGCCGCCATTGCGGCCGACTACGAGCTGCAGCTGGCCGCACTCAACGAACGCATCCGCGAGACGATCTACCGGCATCAGCCCAGGGAGACGCGGAAGGCGATCGAGCACATCGAGGCGATGATGTCCGGCGAGGGCGGTGGGATGATGATGGGCGGCCACGACGAGAACGACCCCGTCCACGCGGCCTTCAAGAAGCGTACGAACCTCGACGAGCGCTACATGAAGCAGCTGCACTCGACGCTCACACCCGAGCAGGTGGCGCAACTGCCGAAGCTGCCCTCGGAGCGAAGAAACAGCCCGTTCATCATCCAGCGGTCCACCGCATCGGACTGAGGAACGATGAGCTCCGAGCTCTTTTTAGAGCGCCGGGTTCATCGTGTACGTGCCTGTCAGCAACGCCTCGGCAAGGACGTGGCCTTCGACTGCCGTCCGCACGTCGGCGGCGGTGAAGTCGCCTTGCACCGGGCATGCGTCGACGTCCAGGGCGAAGAGCTTGAAGTGGTACCGGTGCACGCGCTCGTCGTTCCACGGCGGCGCGGGTCCGTCGTAGCCGCGATAGGTCCCGCCCATGTCCGGGTCGCCGGCGAACCAGCCGGTGTAGTCGGTGACGCCCTGCCGGGCGTCGGGCGCGCCGGTGGGGTTGGCCGGGTTCTTCTTGCCGCCGGGGGTCACGCCGTCGCTGCAAACGCTCGCGGCGACGCCGGTGCAGGTGGGGGGGATGTCCACCATGACCCAGTGATGAAATTCGCCGCGTGGCAGGTCGGCGGGCACCACGACGCCTTCCTTGTTGACGTCGTCGGCGACGGTGGGGGCTTCGGAGTCCACGACGATCAACACCAGCGACCGGCACCCGTCCGGTACGCCGGACCAGTTCAACTCCGGGTTGCGGTTCTCCGAGAACTCGAAGTGGGTGTCGGGGTGATGCCTGGCGAAGGCGAACTCCGTCGGGATCGAACCCTCGTGCGTGAAGTCCGGGCTGGTGATGTCCATGGCCCGCAATCTATCAGATGCGGCTCTTGCGCGGCAGGGAAAAGCGGTCGGCACCCACCAATCCGGCGAGACGATCCAGCGCCGATCGCAGCGCCGACATCCGGGTGCGGGTGGGCCGCACGCCGGGTTCCCACCACAGGCCCCGAACCTGCAGTTCCCCGCGGTCACGGTGCAGTTTCGGGTCGAGGCGGCCGACGAGGCGTTCGCCCTCCAGGATCGGCAGCACGTAGTAGCCGTACTTGCGTTTCGGGGCCGGCGTGAACGCCTCGAAGCGGTAGTCGAAGCCAAACAGCCGCAACGCCCGCGCGCGGTCGCGAAGGATGGGATCGAAGGGGCACAACAGGCGTATCCGCCGCGGTGCGGCCGCCAGCCGCTCGACGCGACGCTCCCAGTCGGGCCGGGCATAGCCGCGCCACGGCTTGGCGCCGTCGGCCGAAGCGACCTCGACGGTGACCAGTCCGCCCGCGGCCACGGCCGCATCGCACCAGGTTCGAACGTCGGCCGGGGTCACGGCGCGCAGGAATCGTCCGATCTCACCCGTTGTGGCGATGCCGAGGCGGTCGATCGCCGTCGCGCACGCCCAGTCGACGTGCGCGCCGTGGTCGGGCACCGGCAGGTCCGCGTAGTCCGGCAGCACCCGCTCGGTGAGGTCATAGACCTTCTGGAAGTTCTCGCGACGGGTAATCGAAAGCGTCCCGGAGCGCCAGAGAATCTCCAGCGCCGCCTTCTGCGGCTTCCATTCCCACCAGCCGCCGTTCGCTTTGCGGTCGCTCTCGAAGTCGCCCGACTTGAGCGGCCCCTCGGCCCTGATGCGATCGATGACGTGTGCGAGAACCTGGTCCTGGTCGCCGCTGAAGTGCTCTTCCCACCACGTGCCCGCCATGCGGCGGGCTCGGAACCGCTCGAAGCGGACACGCCAGTGGCCGAACCACTCGCTGGGGATCGCCGACGCGTCGTGGGTCCAATGTTCGAACAGTGTGTGGGTCTTCTCCAGCAGCCGCTGGAGCATCCGCGGCTCGTAGCCGTCGAGACGGCCGCCGAGAATCAGGTGATGGGCCCGCTCGACCACGTTGATCGAGTCCACCTGCACGTAGCCCAGCTTCTGCACGAGTTTGCGGACGACGGCGGGCGTGGCTCGCCGGGCCGGATCGTCGAGCAGGCCCTGGGCGCCGAGGAACAGACGCCGGGCGGTGGACGCGGGAACGGTCGGGACGGTTTTCGGCACACCACAACATAGTCGAAGGTGGCACGGTTGAGCGAGCACAGCTCGGGTGGCACGGTTGAGCTCGCGGAGCGAGCTCGGCCGTGGTGTGGCGTAGGAAGACACGGCCGAGCGAGCTGCGCTCGCTCAACCGTGCCCACCCGGGCCCAACCCCTGTAGCATTGCCTTGGATGTCTCCGTGCGGGTCGTGCTGACCATCGTGTCGCGTCGCGTCATTTCCCGAAGAGACGGCGAGGCGGCCAGGGACACCGTCCGCAAGACGGTGCGGCCGTTCGGCCTCGCCGCGGCGGCATTGTTCTGGCTTGGCGTGATCAGCCTGCTCGACCTCCCGGCCGACGTCCTGAAGATCCTGCTGCCCGCGGTACGGTTCTTCGCGATGGTCGCGGGCGTGTGGGCGGGCTTCCGCGTGACCGACCTCGTCAGCGAGGTCTTGCAGAACAAGGCGGCAGCGACCGAGACGAAGTTCGACGACCTGCTCGTGCCGCTCGTCCGCAAGGCCGTGAAGGTCGTCATCCTGGTCTTCGGCGTGATCTACATTGCCGACGCTCTGGACATCAAGATCACGCCGCTTCTTACCGCACTGGGCATCGGCGGCGTCGGCTTCGCGTTCGCCGCAAAGGACACGCTGGAAAACCTCTTCGGCAGCCTCACCGTCGTTGCCGACCATCCGTTCCAGGTGGGCGACTGGGTCGTGATCGACGGCAAATCGGAGGGCACGGTCGAGAACGTGGGTTTTCGGTCGTCGCGGATCCGCACGGGCTACAACTCGCTGCTGACGATCCCCAACGGCAACCTCGTGCGCGCCATCGTCGACAACTACGGGAAGCGCAAGTACCGTCGATGGAAGACGCACGTCAGCCTCACCTACGACACACCGCCGGACAAAATCGAGGCGTTCTGCGAGGGCATCCGCGAATTGATCCGCCTTCACCCCTACACGCGCAAGGACTACTACCAGGTGTGGCTGCACCAGTTCTCGGCGTCGAGCCTCGACGTGCTGGTGTACGTGTTCCACGAGGTGCCGGACTACACCACCGAACTTCGCGAGCGGCACTGGATCATGCTCGACATCATCCGGCTCGCCAACCACCTCGGCGTCGAGTTCGCGTTCCCGACCGAGACGGTGCACCTGTACCAGGAGAGCCACGAAGCCGCGAGCCCGCCGGAGCCGGCCGCGCCGGGCAGCGGCGACGATCTGAAGGCGATGGCGCGGGGCCGCCAGGCCGTCCGCGCCCTGACCGCCGAAGCCGTCTGGCGCGCGGACAGGCCCGGCGGCTACGTCTTCACGCAGGCGTCCGAGACGGACCAGGACACGCAGATCGAATCAACGACCGGTGGCGACGGCTGAGACGTTCAGTCGATCGTCAGCCCCTCCACCGGCTACCGAGCAGTTCTATTGCATGCCGGGATGCTGGGCGATAGAATGCGAATCGGGCTGCTCGGACCATTATCGAGCTTGGGTGCGCGCGGTGTCGTTGTGGGAGACATATGCCCGACCTGCTTGATGATGCTAGTGATGTTCCTGTGGTTCGGCATGTGCAGTCGCGTGCCCTAACATTCGTCTTCACTGACCTTCAGGACTCTGTGCGGCTCAAGGAAGAGTACGGGGACGAGCAAGCGAATCGCGTGCTCAGGCAGCACCGCGATCACGTTCGGGAGCTATCGGGCTCCGAGGGCGGCCGCGTCGTTAACTGGGCCGGTGACGGGTGCTTTCTGATCTTTGAAACACCGAGCGCCGCTGCGCGGTTCGCCTTGCGATTGCAGAAGGCCCACGCTGACGAGCCGCGACTTCCCTCGGTGAGGATCGGTATTCATCAGGGTGAAGTGACCGAGCCCGACGATCTCACAGAGTTGGGCGGCGTCGAAGTCGACACTGCAGCCCGCATCATGAACATGGCACGGCCTGGGCAAGTACTTCTGTCTGTCGGCGCCCTTAAGAGCGCCAAGGCCCACCTGCGCAGAAGCGACACCGGCCAGCCGGTGCAATGGCCGGTTCACGGGGAATACGAGTTGAAAGGGTTGAACGAGCCGCTCCGGATCGGTGAAGTCGGAATCGAAGGGCTCTCTCCGCTGACCGCCCCGCCAGGATCGGTGATCACCTGGGGCCGTCGGAAGCTGACAATGGTCGCGTGTCTCGCCTTGGCGGCCGGTGTGTTGATTCCTGTCCTCGTTTCAAGGCCGCCGACGCCGATGCTTGCAGCGGTGACGATTCCCGCGACCTGGGGCTGCAGCGAGACGACCGACACCCCCAACACCGACCGCCCGGTCCGCCCGAGTGCCGATGATTGCCTCCACCTCATCCTGGAAGCCGATCGACCCGGGTCGTTCTACGTCTTCCAGGTATTGCCAGGCGGCGTGACGGTCTTCCAGCCTCCGGATCCGTTTGACGAGACCGGAGACTGTGTTCCCGAGGCTTATGATGTAGCTGGCAAGCCTCAGTTCTTCGGCACGTACCGACTTGACGATGAAGCTGGGCAGTATTGCTTCATCGCGCTTCTCACCGAGCAACCGTTCGAACGGATGTGCGAGGAGATTGAGTGGAGTCTTGCCGGAATGCTTCCAGATGACCAAGTGGCACCGCGGATCAGAACCGCCGTCGAGGACGCTGGTTTTGGGAGTCCAGTATTGGGGTTTGCGACGTTTCGGTATACGACCTACAGCAGTGGGGACTAGGCTATGCAATGGTCATTATTAGTATGCACTTTGACAGTCGTCACTGCTGGCGGTTGCTCGACGCTCATTCCACCGCCCCAGCCGTGTTTGCAGGGTCTCGCAGACGGCCGAGTGTATTTCGAACGCATGCCCGCCACGGATGACGCGGATGTCTACCGGATGACGTACGCGGCCAAGGTGCCCCCCGACGTTGCATGGGAAGCGATCTCCGACATAACGGAATGGGCGATTCACGCCTCGGTCGTGAAGGAAGTCAAGATCTTGTCGGAGATGAGTGAGCAGGGGGGTGGCCCCCGCAGCGAGATGCGCGTGAAATTCACCTGGCGCGACGGTATGGAACAGGAGATCGTGATTAGTCGCGACAGCCAGCAACGTCTCATTGATATGACAGTGTTGTCGGAGAGTCGTTCGCTGGGCTACCTGGGCCATTGCGCCGTGAAGATTGACGGGTTCGTTGACGGGGGCACGCTCGTCACGGCGGATATCCGGATCGACAATAACTTAGGGCGACGCCTCGCGGGCTTGTTCCTGTTCATCGGTCTGGCGGAGCGGGACACGAGGGAGTCGGGTCTGAAGAACCTCTGGCGAACACTGGCGGAACGCCACCGCGCCGCATGCCTCGAAATGATGACAGAGGGCCTGCACCCAGCGACCGGGCGCACGCACATTGTCGCTGTGGGTGTCGACTCGTTCGAGAACGAAGGCGACTGGAAGATGCTCAACTATGCGGAGGACGATGCCAAAGCGTTCTTTGATTGGGCGAAACGGGCGAACCCGGTCATGAAGGGCGAGGAAGAGAGTCTCATTCGTGAATTGCTGGTCGGGCCCGCCGCGACCAGCGTACGCCTCGGAGCGGCCCTTGATCAGCTGGTAGAGCCGGGGGGTCCGGTTAGGAATGGCGACACGATCCTGTTTTTCTTCGCCGGCCATATCGGTATCGAGGAGGACATACTGGATTCCAGAGACGTCGAGAGATATCCCTACTTGATCACCGCCAATGCGAAGGCTGGCAATCTCCGTTGGTCCGGCGTGAAGAGAGACGACGTGCTCAGGGCGTTCCAACTCTCCGAGGCATCACGATGCATCTTCTTCTGTGACGCGTGTTACAGCGGGGGTCCGCGGATTCAGTTGAATGACGAGGTTCCAAGGACGATGCTGCGAGGTGATCGCACGAGGGATCATCCGTACTACACACGGGGAACCACCATCCCGGCTCGCGAGGAAGCCAAGATCGTGATTCTCGCCGCCGCACAGCAATTTGAGCGAGCGGCCGAGCGGGATGATCTCCAGCACGGTGTCTTTACGCATTTCCTGCTGGCCGGTGTCAGGGGGGCCGCGGACCTGAACGAAGACGGCTACGTCACGATTGGGGAATTGTCTGCGTACCTTCAGGAACAGATCCCGGCGCTCACCGACCAACAGCAACATCCCTTTATCAGTATCGACTACAGAAATCAGACCACCGAGATCCGCTGGCCCGTGCGGTGAAGAATCGGGTCACAGCTTCGCCGCGCGGACATCTTTGGCATGCTACGCCCGGCGACCACGGACCGAACTCTAGGTGGCCGTCTACGAGGAATTGCGGGGCCATCCTCCAGCACGCCGCCTTGGTCAACGAGGCGTATCTCCGCCGTCCTCACTACTGGCTCTCTTCGATCATTTCACAGAGCAAGTGAACGACGACCTGGTGGGCTTCCTGGACGAACGCGGAGTCGGTCTCGTCGATCCTGATCTCGTGGTCGCACAGCGGGCCGCACGCGCCGCCGTCGGCGCCGAGCAGGCCGACGGTCAGCGTGGCGCACTGCTTCGCTACTTTCAGCGCCTCGACGAGGTTGGGGCTCTTGCCCGACGTCGAGAGGACCACCAGCACGTCCTTTGATTCCAGCAATGCCTCGCACTGCCGCGCGAAGACGCGCTCGTAGCCGAAGTCGTTGGCGATGCAGGTCATCACGGTCGGGTCGGCGTTGAGACACATGGCCCGCAGCGCCGGGCGGTTGCTGCGGTAGCGACCGATCAGCTCCTCGGCGAGGTGCAACGCCTGGGCGGCCGAACCGCCGTTGCCGGCCGTGTAGAGCGTGCCGCCGTGGTTGATCCGCTCGATCAGCGCCGAACCGAGCGCGTCGATTCGATCGACGTGGTCGCGCAGGGATGCGATTGCGGTCATGGTGCCGTCAAGGCGGCGAAGGATCGTGTCGGTCTGGCTCATGGACACCCCGTCGGGAGTGCCCATCATAGGTCAGATGAGACCTGGTGCTCTACGCTGCCACGGCGGACGCGAAGCCGTCGCAACCGCTGTTGGCCGAGACCTTGAGATGAAGACCGGCATGGTCCGGATGCCCGCAGTCGTCGACGTAGCCATCGGGGGCCTCGCCGTTCACGCGGATCTGGACGAGTTGGGTATCGGTGGAGTGGTGCTCGCCGTAGTGAGAACACACGCCGCATTGGCCTGCTTCGATCTTCATGGGTCAACTCCGGAACCGGGGACACGTTCGAACCATCCCATTGTGCAATCCTCACGCCGGTGGTTCCAACGAAATCCGCCACGCGGGGTCAATTGAGGTTGCGAGGCGTTCTCAATGGTCCGATCACTCGAAGATCTCGGTCCCGTCAGCCCCCGGCGAGGGAAACGCGGACTCGCAATGCTCGCAACGATCTCGATTCGTGACGCGTCTGGTGCCGCACGCGGCGCACGGCAGCCGCGCCGGCCAGTCCCGCAGACACCACAGCAGCGCGAGGCCCACGGGGCCCGCGAGGAAATTGAACACGCTCCAACCCCACCGCTGGCCGCGGCTGAACGCATACCGGCGGGCCAGACGCGCCGTCACGACCGCGCACGTGATCGCCGCGAGCGACATGACGATGATGACCACCTGTCCCCGGACCGGGCCGTCGGGTTCGAACAGCGCGTCGCCCTGGGCGGCCACGACCACGGCTGCCGTGCCCATGGCTGCAAGCGGTACCGCGAGACCCATGAGCACCTCATTCCATATCGGGAGGGAGAACTGCAGGGGAATCGCCGGCAGTTCGTACCTCGCCACGAGCGCGCCGTCCGGTCCGTAGACGATCAGGTCGCCCGGCAGATCCGGGTTCTCGACGCCCTGCCGGGATGACGGGGTGTACCACGCGTAGAAACGCTGTGGGTCCTCGGTGGCCGCGAACGTCAGGTGCCCGTACCGCCCAAGGTCATGCTCGACGTCGGCGGCGATGAGTACCGCGCCATCGAGGGTAGTCAACCGGACGGTCCGATCCGTCACCACGACGAGTGCGTCGTACTGCCGCGACCGCAGGGCGGTGAGGGCGAGCACGCGTTCTCCGGCGGGCGCGATCAACGTTGCGATCGTGCGCTCGCGGGGTCTCAGACGGTAGACGACGTCCTTGAACGCCAGCATATCTCGCGTGGCGACGACGAACTCTCCGAAACGTTGCACGGGCGGATCCGGTAGTGCCTTGAACCCCGTGGGGCCGAGTCGTCCCACGAGCACCTTCCGCTCCATGTCGAACGCCAGGACGAGCTGCTCCCGGAACGAGTACAGCCACCGCGTCGGCCCCGCCCACGCGACCTGCTGGTAGAACGTGCCCGCCTGCCGATACCCGTGGGCACGGTTTGGATTCGGCTTCGATTCATCGGGGATGACAACGGTGTCGAACCCGATAAACATCGCGTACCAGCCATCGTCCTCCTGCGCCTCGCGCTCCAGCTGCCTGTTGTGCGTGCCGTCAAGATCGAGGATCTCGATCACGCGGTTCCATCGGTCCACCACGAGACGCACGACCTCACCGTCGCCGGTGATCCGGTAGGAGGTCATGGTCGGGGGGGCTGTGGCGGCCGCGCCGGCAATCGCCGACAGGACTACGCCGCTGATCACCAAGACGATCGCGAAGACGATCGCGATCCCCGCGAGAAGGCTCGCGCCCAGCGCCGTTCTGGCGGCCGGCGGCTGCGGCCCGTACTGGCCCCCGCCGACAAAGCTCCCCCACGCGGCAACGCCCAGGACACCCGCCGCGACGATGATCGCGAGCATCGCGATCCAGAAATACAAGACGGACACGACGATCATCGAGCAGATGATGGCGACGCCGACGGGCAGCACACGGCTGCCGTACCACCGCGCGTCGCGCATGCTGATCAGAAGCCCGGCGAGGTAGTACACCGCGCCGGTCAGCACGTCGGCGAGCCCCGGAAGCACCATCGGCCCGTAGAACGGTGCTGCGACGTTGCCCGGGAGTGCGAGCCAGGCGTTGGCCGCCGCCACCGGGATACCGACCGCCAGGAAGTACAGTACGAGGCCGGCCGACGACTTGGCGAGCATGATGGTCGTCCTGGACACCGGGCGGTGAACGAGGAATGCCCAGAGGTCGCGTCGCCGCTCCGTGACGACGTGCATGACACCGAGAAAGAGGCCGGCCAGCGGGCACGCCACCACGCTCAACTGCTGGAAACGCTCAAACGGCGATATGTAGATTCGCGGGCCCGTCACGCCCCACGCGAAGTAGATCGCCGCGATCGTCATGAGTGCAAGCACGGCGAAGGCCCACTTGAGGCTCTGACGCAGCTCTTTGAAGAACAGGGGCTTCATGTCGTGGCCTCCGGTTCAGCGAGCAGGAGGTTCCGCTCACCGCGATCGCCGAGGTAGTCGATGAACGCGTCCTCCAGGCCGATGGGCACCTCCTCGACACTCGATGCGCCCAGCGAGCCGACGGCGGCGCGCACCTCGTCGTCGGCGTTGGCGATCGTGAGTTGGAGTTCTCGCCCGGTGCGAAAGGCGTGGACGAGCCCCGGCAGCTTCGGGGTTTCGGGCGGCGCCGTTGTGTCCCATGAAAGCACGAAACGTGTGATGCGGCGTTGGAACGTCGCCATCGTGCAGCACGCGCGCAGGACGCCGTGATCCAGAACCGCGATCCAGTCGGCGACCCGCTCGACGTCGCCGAGCAGATGCGACGAGAACAGGATCGTCCGGTCCTTGCCGCGTGTGACCGCAATCATGGCTTCCAGCAGCGAGCGGCGGGCCACGGGGTCGAGCCCGATCGCGGGATCGTCCAGGATCAGCAGTTCGGGCTCCGGGGCGAGGGTCAACGCGAGGCACAGGCCCGCAC
>Ga0209988_10000712_pt1 | contig 21111 bp, 17 predicted proteins | sample N075metaG_FD_183115 | JGI IMG/M metagenome (GOLD analysis project Ga0209988, IMG submission 183115) | Deep subsurface microbial communities from Kermadec Trench to uncover new lineages of life (NeLLi) - N075 metaG (SPAdes) (version 2) | ecosystem: Environmental > Aquatic > Marine > Ocean trench... | reverse complement strand
GGCCGCTCATCGACATCCTGTCGCCGCGGCACTGGCACTTCCCTGTGCTGCGTAATAGCAGGGCTATTGCTAAGTTTCACAACATGGGAATTGGTCATTTTGGCCACAACGCGTTCATTCATGAATTGATCAGAGGTTCCTTGGTTATAGTTCCTCGAAACACCCTGAAGTGGGTCTAGTCCGCAGATCGATCAAATCGCTCACTAACCACCATTTTTCCCTTTAAATTCAATATGTCTCATCTATGAGCACATTTACCAATTTAGACTATACTCGAAAAATATTGTATGCAGGGTAACTGTTATGAAAAAAATTAATTTAATTCTGTGCTTCGGCCTCGCGCTGGTACTTTTTGGCTGCTCAAGCACTAAAATGGCTGAACTGAACTCAGGTTCTAGTCCAAAGGCGGCTGTATATGAAGTCGTAGTACTGATCAACAAGGCAGAGAAAAATCAAAATGACCTGTTGGCTTACAAAGCATATATGAAAGGAAGCGAGTATTTGAAGCGAGCACAGCGGGCTCTGTCTCGTGGTAGTAAAAAGGAAGTTATCCTGGATAACGCGGCAATCGCCAAGGCCTATTTTCAGGAAGCAGCCGAACAATCCAGGGCCAGGAGTGCTACCCCCTTCCGCATACTCCAGGCCAGAAAGGCCTCACTTCAGGCTGGCATTAGAAACAGTGAGACATTGACTGCAGCCCTGCTCAAGGCTGACAAAGATTTAAGAAACGAGACAGACAATTTTACTGAGGCGCTTGATCCGGATGAGTTTTCGGAATTTCAAGTAGAGTATTTCTCGTTAGAAATTAAAGCTGTCCAGTTCAGGGAGCTTGATAATGTCAAAAAGGCAATCCGCAAAGCCACCAGGAAAAACGCGGAAGACCTGGCGCCAGGTTCGCTAAGAATGGCTACGCTGGATCTCAATGAAGCCGAGAATTTTATTGCCCTGAGCCCTCGTAATCCCGGGGTACATAAAAAAAGTGTTAATAAGGCGGTGGGTAGTTCAATTTTATTACTCGATGTAATGGACGTTATATTAAATGCCAAAGGAACACCGGAGAATATTGCGTTAAAAATTGTTAATCAAAATAGGGCGCTGGGAATACTGTCTAAAAATGTCGGGGCGCTGGAAAAAAACCTGAAGACTACCCGGTCAAATCTAAGCCAGACAGAGGGCGCATTAAAAAGACAAAATGAGATGTTGGAGAAATCTTCTACCCAGGTGCGGTTCCAGGAAGCAATGGAAGAGGCGGGGAAAAACTTTTCTGAAGATGAAGCGTCCGTTTATCAGCAGGGGAACAAACTTATTTTCAGGCTGAAGAAAATACAATTTGCATCCGGGGTCGCCACTATACCCTCCAGATCAATGCCATTACTGGCTAAGGTAAACGATATTATCAAGTCTCTAGACGCTGAACTGGTTGCTGTGCAGGGGCATACTGACTCGGTGGGCTCGGCCGATCTAAACTCTAAATTGTCGACCAGGAGAGCAAACTCGGTCGCGATTTATCTTTCGTCTCTTGCGGGTGGTTATAAAATCGGCTATATCGGCTACGGAGAGTCGAGACCTATCGCTTCCAATGATACGGTCGAGGGCCGTGCGATCAATCGTCGGGTAGACCTTGTGGTAACAGCCAAAAAGTAAATGTCGAGACGCTAAATAACAACAGCCTGCGGCAGTCTCAGGCTGTTGGAAATACCAGCATAACACTAAGACCGCCAAGCGCTGAGCGGTCAAAAGTCATTTTGATCTTGTAAGATTTGACGATATCCGCCACTACCGCGAGGCCTATTCCCTGCCCTTCGCTGGATTGGTCTAGCCGTGTTCCCCGATTCAAAATTCGCTCTACCTGCTGTTGCTCAAGCCCCTGGCCATCGTCTGATATAGTGAGTTGCATGGCACCATCGTCACCGGTCGCTACATCGATCACGACTCTTCCCTGACAGTACTTGAACGCATTATCGAGCAGGTTGCCAATGACCTCAAGACAATCGCTCTCGTCAATTCTGAGCATCATTATCGCGGGCAAATGCGACTCTATCTGTACCGATTTATCCCGGTATACCTTTTCCAGTGCCGACACAATTTTATTGATAATCTGAATCAGATTGAGCGGCTTACTCATTTGTATGCCGCCTACACTACTCGCTTTTTGCAATTGGTAGGACACGATTTGATTCATTCTATCAACCTGCTCACCCAGGATTTGCAAAACTTCGGCAGCTGGTTTTTCGATATCCGACAGGCCGCTTAATACCGCCAGCGGGGTTTTCAGGCTGTGCGCCAGATCGTCCAGGGCATTGCGGTAGCGCTGCTGCTGATACTGTTCGCGCCGCAGCAAGATATTTAGATTCTCAGTCAACGGAGTAATTTCCAGCGGATAGCTGTATTCAAACCCGGATTGCTGTCGATCTTCAATCGCCTTTATTTCAAGGCCGACTTTCTTCAGTGGCCACAAACTCCACATCATCACAAAATACATCAATACCAGGAGTAACAATGTAGTGACAATCAACCATGCCCACAGAGTTTGTCGAAATCGATCCAGTTGCCGAAAATGATCGCTCGCGTCCTGCCAGACTACCACTTCATAGCGTTGCAACCTGTCCCTGATATCCGGCCATTGGATGGCAAAAACGAGGCGAAAATAGTCCATTTGGCTAAATTTTAGTGTACTGAACTGCCAGTTACCGAGCCCGATAGTGTCAACCCCGGGAAACTGCAGGCTGGTGGAACGCGAATGCCATAACTCGTCCCCATTACTATCGTAAAGCATAGCGTAGAGACCCGAATCCCTGGTCATCAGACTGGACTCAAACAGGCGATCATCGGATACCGTAATACTCATTCCAGTCTGGGTTCGATCGACCGCAGCGAGCAGGCTATAAATGAGTACCTGCAATCTGTCTTCCTCGGCCTGCAATGCCCGTTTGACGACTGCCCGTTCGAGCGCTATTGCGGTCAGTATCATAAACATGACCAGTACGATCATCGAAACAAGTGTGAGTCGTGATTTAATCGATTTCATCGACGAGGTTGTTTTCCTTCAATGTGGTAATGCTGGGTTCGACAAAACGGCGATTTTCGCTGTTGCATGCTCTCGAGCACCTATCCAGGAATCAGTTTTGTTCGATTCGGGCCAGGGTAAAACGGTAACCTCTTCCTCTCAGGGTTTCAATAGGCTGTAAACTTTCATCGGGATCAAGTTTCTGGCGCAATCGTCGAATAAAAACCTCGATTACGTTACTGTCGTTATCTGCCTCGTCGTCATACAAATGCTCGGTCAAAACCGTTTTAGAAATGACCTCCCCGGCATGGAGCATCAGGTATTCGAGGACCTTATATTCGTAAGCGGTTAAATCCAGTTCCCTCTCATCAACATAGGTTCTCTGGGTCGCCGTATCGAGAATCACCGGAGCACAGACAATTCGAGAATCTGACCAGCCCGAGGCCCGGCGAATCAACACCCTGATTCTGGCCATCATTTCTTCGTGGTGAAACGGTTTGACCAGATAGTCATCGGCACCGGCGTCGAGCCCCTCTACCTTGTCCTGCCATCGCCCCCGTGCGGTCAAGATCAAAATTGGAATATTGTTTCCCGCCTCGCGAATGGTATTAATTACTTCGAGCCCTGATAGCTCGGGTAAACCGAGGTCAATAATTGCGACGTCGCAGGGAAATTCCTCTAGCAGATATAATCCCTCACCGCCATTATCGGCGCTATCCACCGCGAACCCTTCTTTCTTCAGGCGGTCGACAATTTGTCGTTGAATATCCAGATCGTCTTCTATGACTATTGCTCGCATTAGTTTATCCGCCTGCTTAAGTAACGCTTAAGGTTTAAATTACCGGTTCAATTCGAATGCGTATATTTATCCGTTTACCCGGGTCATAGGGCATTTTTATCTGGTAACGCTCGCCCTGGTACCGATAAGTTACGCGGTAACCATCCAGTACTTCCTCGTAACTCACCTGATCGCGCATTACACATTGCTGCCGATATTCTGTATAGCTGGTCTGTTCAATGTGTCCATTAACCGCATTGTGACCTATTTGCGCTCCAATAATAGTACCAATCGCGGTAGCGAGCCTGTTACCATTACCCTTGCCGATCTGGTGCCCTACGATTCCACCTAAAATACCGCCAACGGCCATACCACTGGCTGATTTGTGACCCGATCGACCATGGGCATGGATAACGGGTTCCTCCCAGCATTCTTTGACCGGGTGACTAACTTCAACTTCTCTATAGACAGGTCTTACGTCGACTACTTTTGCGGAGGCATAGACCACAGTTCCTGAATCATTTGCGTATCGATCGTGGTTCGAGCCCGCCATCACGGTTGTAGACATCAGGATGAAACTTATCGCTATTGCTGGTTTGCTGGTTTTCATGTCAATCCCCAGGTGTTGATTAGTGACTGGCAATAGTATCAATGGCCGCTGAATCCCGGCTTAACGCGCCGTATACCAGCAGGATTTGTAAATAATTACTTTAGAATGACAGGCACACTGGCCTGATCCAACTAGCTCAAACACCGGCTTGATTTTTAGCTTTGAATGTCTAAGACTGTCGGCTGATTATTGCAAGAAAACCCGCATGTACGCTCTGGAAATAACTCGCTTACACAAGACTTATGCCAATGGATTGCAAGCACTGAAAGGGATCGATCTCACCGTCGAGCAGGGTGATTTTTTCGCCTTCCTCGGCCCTAACGGCGCCGGGAAGTCAACCTGCATCGGCATCATCACTTCGTTGATCAATAAAACCAGTGGCACCGTCAAGGTATTCGACCATTCGATCGACAAGGAATTGATAATGGCGAAGTCAATACTGGGATCTGTACCGCAGGAATTTAATTTCAACACCTTCGAGCCGGTACAGGAAATCGTCACTAACCAGGGGGGGTTTTACGGTGTGCCTGCAAAAATTGCCCGGTTGCAAACTGAACACTATTTAAAGCAACTGGGACTATGGCAATACCGTAAATTACAGGCGCGATACCTGTCGGGAGGAATGAAACGGCGCCTGATGATTGCGCGGGCTTTGATACATAAGCCCCGCCTATTAATTCTGGATGAACCTACCGCTGGAGTCGATATCGAACTGCGTCGTTCGATGTGGGAGTTCATGAACCAGATCAACCAGCAGGGAACAACCATAATCCTGACCACCCATTATCTGGAAGAAGCGGAACGAATGTGCCGTAACGTCGCTATCATCGACGAGGGTGAGATTATCAAAAACACCAGCATGAAATCTCTGCTCAAGAGCCTGAAAAGCGAAACTTTCATCCTCTATCTTCGGGATGAAATCAGCCAGCCACCGACGCTAGAGGGGTTTGCAGTTCCGGTGGTCATCGACAGCCACACCCTTGAAGTAGAGATTCCACAAACTCGATCGCTGAATGACCTGATTCAGCAGCTCGACAGTCAACAGATAGTTGTCAGTCGTATGCGAAACAAGGTTAATCGATTAGAGGAGTTATTTATAACGATCACTTCAAAACTGGAAATAATGCATGACACAGTGGGCTAAATACTGGGTTGCCTATCTGACCATAGCGCGCCGGGAAATCCTGCGATTCGCTCGTATCTGGGTACAAACTATCATTCCCCCGGTGGTCATGGTTGGCCTCTATTTTGTTATTTTTGGCAAACTGATCGGGCAAAGGATAGGAGAAATGGATGGCATGAGTTATATCGATTTCATAATGCCGGGGTTGGTGATGATGTCGATTATTACCAATTCCTACGCCAACGTCGTGTCATCTTTCTATGGCGCCAAATATTCGCATTATATCGAGGAAATGCTAATTGCGCCCATCCCCAACATCGTTATATTAATCGGTTATGTCACCGGTGGGATAGTCCGGGGTATGAGTGTCGGCATTGCGGTAACACTGGTGTCATTATTTTTCACCGATTTTTCGATACACGCGCCGCTGGTTGTGTTCGGTATTGCCTTCCTGACCGCGTTTTTATTTTCACTGGCTGGCTTGATCAATGGCGTATTTGCCAGGACCTTTGACGATGTCACGATCATCCCTACTTTCGTATTGACACCACTCACCTACCTGGGTGGAATATTTTATTCAATCAAGTTATTGCCCGAAACCTGGCAACAGGTATCGCTGATCAATCCGATACTTTATATGGTCAATAGCTTTCGATTTGGATTCCGGGGCGTGAGTGACATTGGACTGGGTACCGCGGTCATGGTCATTCTATTCTTTATTGTGCTCCTGTTTGCCTTCTGCATGATCCTGCTTAAGCGGGGCACCGGCATTCGACATTGACCCAATTTATCGACATCGGAGCCAATCTTACCAATAAAAGCCTGGTGCAAGACCTCGATGCGGTGATCAAACGCGCTGACCAGGCCGGTGTCAGGCAAATTATAGTCACCGGCAGCAGTATCGAGGATAGTAACCAGGCAATTCAACTGTGTAGCAAATACCCTGACCAACTGGTTTGCACAGCTGGTGTCCATCCTCACCATGCCGGCGACTGGATGCAGGATTCGGTCAATATTTTGCATCGGCTAGCTGATAATACCTGTGTTCGGGCGATCGGTGAGACGGGCCTCGATTTTTACCGCAACTTTTCGCCGCAGGATGCCCAGGTCAAAGCATATCGACAACAGCTCGAACTGGCGATAACGATGAAAAAACCGGTATTTAGCCACCAACGCGATGCACATCATGATTTTATCCAGATCTTGCGCGAATATCGCCACGACCTGGTCAATATCGTAGTGCATTGTTTTACCGACACCAGGGCAGCACTGTTTGAGTATCTTGACCTGGATTGCCACATTGGCATTACCGGCTGGATTTGCGATGAACGTCGTGGTACAGAATTGGCGCAGCTGGTGAAATATATTCCCGATAACCGTCTGATGGTCGAAACCGATTCGCCCTACCTGTTACCCCGGGATTTGCCGCAAAAGCCCAGAAATCGTGTCAACGAACCCGCCTACCTGCCCCATATAGTAAAGTCCATTGCCCATTTCCAAAACAGGCCAGTCGACCGAGTAGCGGCTGATTGTCTGAAAACCAGCCAGCAGTTTTTCTCTATTTAATTAAACAATCTTGCAGCCCCGTTCTGGATCATCGATTCACCAGGCCATCGGTGGGGTAAAACTATTAGCAGATTTTTTAGCTATAAGTGCCAATTTCCCGTCTAAACTCTTTTTAGGTAAAATATATTTCAGCTAAATTGATAATTGACAATGAACGATCATACCAGACTGAGTTTTTTCGCATCGGCAGCCGAACCCTGTAGCTACCTGGAAAACAAGAACGCGATCAGCGCTTTTGCAAATCCTAATGTCGATATGGATATGAAAACTTACAATGAATTGATCCAACATGGTTTCAGAAGATCAGGCGGTTACGTCTATCGCCCCCATTGTCCCAGTTGCAATGAATGTGTCTCAGTCAGAGTTCCTCTTAAAAAACAACAATTTACACGAAATGAACTGCGAACAATGCGGCGTAACTCTGATCTCACTATCACCATCGTAGAAGGCAAGTTTCGAACCGAGCATTTCAATCTCTATAAACGCTATATTAACTCCCGACATAACGACGGAAGTATGGCAAATCCGAGCAAGGCAGATTATCACCGATTTTTGATATGTGACTGGACCGAAACCATGTTTATCGAGTTTCGGCTAAACAAGCTACTAATAGCTGTGGCAGTATCGGATATCTTGAGTACTGGGCTATCGGCGGTTTACACTTTTTTCGATCCGCAATATGCCGTTCGAAGTCCCGGACACTTCGCTATTTTAGTTCAAATCAACGAGGCTAAAGCACGCGACCTCGATTATTTGTTCCTCGGATACTGGATCAAGAATTGCGCCAAGATGAGCTATAAACGACGCTACAAACCGCTGGAAGGGTTTATCAACGATCAGTGGATATTATTCTAGCCCAGTCAAACGCGGGGCCAGGATCAGTTTTCCTGCCCGGCGCTATATCGTTATGACCGCAGATAGCATCGTTATTAATTGCGGGGTAGTGTGATATCAAGCTGCCAAGCAAGGCATTCAGTTGCTCATATTGCGGATCGGTATAACTCAGCACGTCGGTGCCTTCCAGTTCAATGCCTATCGAAAAGTCATTACAGGCCTGCTCACCTTTCCAGCTAGAAATACCGGCATGCCATGCGCGCTTAAGAAAAGATACAAACTGGGTAATATTACCAGCCCGTTCGATCAGGCAATGGGCCGATACCTGCATGTCGCAAATGGTAGAGAAGTAATCGTTTGCGTTCGAATCAAGCTGGTTGCAAAAATATTGCTGAATATAGCCGCCACCAAACACAGATGGTGGCAAGCTAATCCCATGAATTACAATTAGTTTTATCTCGGTATTGTCCGGCCTGGCATCACAATTTGGTGACTGAACCACATCCACGGCCTGTAACCAGCCCTTATCATCAATTATCATTTCAGTCATGCAATCGTCAATCGCAGCCGCGACGTTAATTGTGAGACGCACCTCCGTGTACGTCTATTTTGTTGATTTACTCCGTGGTTGTCACTTCCTCGGTAACTGGTTTATCACCGGCTTCTAACGCTATTTCTTCGCTATCCGTGCTCGGCATAATCGGCATGATCGGCATGATCGGTTTCATGCGATTACGCCGGCGTTCTTCGTGGTATGTCTGCCCGGTTCCAGCCGGGATCAGGCGACCCACTATGACATTTTCCTTGAGTCCTCGCAGGTTGTCTTTGGAGCCTCGCACAGCCGCTTCGGTGAGAACCCTTGTGGTTTCCTGGAAGGATGCCGCCGAAATAAACGATTCGGTTACCAGCGAAGCCTTGGTGATGCCGAGCAAATCCTGTTCATAGGTTGCCGGTTTTTTGTTGGTCGCGATCGCCTTGTCATTGATGTCCAGCACCCGTGCCTTGTCGACCTGGTCACCACGTAACAAACGGGTATCGCCACCATTGATAATCGTCACCTTACGCAACATCTGGCGTACGATGACTTCAATGTGCTTGTCGTTGATCGAAACACCTTGCAGTCGATAGACATCCTGGACTTCCTTCACCATGTAAGTGGTCAAGTCCTTTAGACCCTTGATACGCACGATATCGTGTGAGTCTAGCTCTCCGTCAACCAGCAACTCACCTTTTTCGACATGTTCGCCTTCGAACACGTTGATATGGCGGAATTTTGGGATCAGAGTTTCGATCGATTTACCATCGCTATCGGTAATAACCAGACGTTTCTTGCCCTTGGTTTCCTTACCAAAGGAAACTGTACCGGTCATTTCCGACATAATTGCCGGTTCCTTCGGCTTTCTTGCTTCAAAAAGATCGGCCACGCGTGGTAAACCACCGGTAATATCACGGTTCTTGGATGTCTCCTGCGGAATCTTGGCCAATATGTCGCCGACCTTGATCGATGTGCCATCCTCAACGTTTACGATCGCACCACCGGGTAGCATGTAGTGGGCAGGGATACTGGTTCCTGCATAACATAATGGCTTACCCTTGCCGTCGATCAATTCGATTGTAGGACGAAGTTCCTTACCCGCATTGGAGCGAATCGAATCGTCCATGACTTCAATCGTCGTCAAACCAGTCATATCGTCAACCCGGTGCTGGACTGTTACCAATTCGACAAAATCTGAAAATTTGACCTTACCGGCAACTTCAGTAATGACCGGATGCATATGGGGGTCCCAGGTCGCCAGGGTTTGGCCAGCCTTGGCTTCATCACCATCCTTGATGGTGAATTCGGAGCCATAAGGAACCTTGTACCTTTCCTTCTCACGTCCATTTTCGTCTATTACACCGACTTCAGCAGAACGCGATACCGCGATCAATTTACCCGATGAATTCTGAACCACCTTGATGTTATGGAACTTGATAGTACCGCTATTTTTGATTTCGATACTGTTTACCGAGACCGAACTACTAGCCGCACCACCAATATGGAAGGTACGCATGGTTAACTGGGTACCGGGCTCGCCGATCGACTGTGCGGCGATAACACCAACCGCTTCGCCCTTACCGACCAGATGTCCACGTGCAAGCTCCCGACCATAACACATGACACACAAACCATGTCGGGCCTCGCAGGTCACGGCCGAACGTACATTCAGCTCGTCGATACCCAACTCGTTGATAAGATCGGCCTCGCGTTCCCCAATCAGGGTTCCGCGGGAGATAAGAATTTTCTTTTTCGCACCCTTCAAATCCTGCTGCAATACCCGACCCAGAACACGTTCACCCAGTTCGACAACAATATCACCACCTTCAATGACAGGGCGTAAATCGATACCCTGCTCGGTACCGCAATCGTCTATGTTTACCACCAGATCCTGTGAGACATCGACCAGGCGGCGGGTCAAATAACCCGAGTTGGCCGTTTTCAACGCGGTATCGGCGAGACCCTTACGAGCCCCGTGGGTGGAGATGAAGTATTGAAGTACGTCGAGACCTTCGCGAAAGTTTGCGGTGATCGCATTTTCGATAATCGAGCCATCCGGCTTCGCCATCAGACCACGCATACCGGCCAACTGCCTGATTTGTGCGGTCGAACCCCGCGCACCGGAATCAGACATAACGAATATCGAGTTGAACGATTTTTGCTCCACTTCGTTGCCCTCGGCATCGATCACGGTTACCTTACCAATTTCATCCATCATCGCGCTCGCGACCTTATCGTTGGTGCGCGACCAGATATCGACCACCTTGTTATAGCGTTCACCGGAGGTAACCAGACCCGTGGTCCATTGCTTTTCAATGTCCTTGATCTCGGATTCCGCGGCGCTAATCAATTCGGCTTTCGAGTCGGGGATAATCATGTCATTAACGCCGATCGAAATTCCCGATTTAGTCGCGTAATGAAAGCCTGTATACATCAACTGATCGGCAAGAATAACCGTTTCTTTCAACCCAACTTCGCGGTAACAGGCATCGATCAGTATCGATACGTTTTTCTTATCCAGGGTTTTATTGATCAGGTCGAAGGAGAGACCTTCAGGCAACAGGTCACTCAAAATTGCTCGACCGACAGTGGTATCGACAAGACGACTGGATTTAACCTTGTTTTCCTCCTCATCGATTTTATATTCGATCACGCGGCATTTTATCTTCGCCTGCAACTCCACAGCCCTGGTATGGTAGGCACGCGCCGCTTCTTTCGAATCAGCAAACACCATGCCCTCTCCCTGCACATTAATTTTTTCCCGCGTCATGTAATAGAGACCGAGAATAATATCCTGGGTAGGTACGATGATCGGTTTGCCATTAGCGGGCGACAAGATGTTATTGGTCGACATCATCAGGGTGCGAACTTCGAGTTGCGCCTCGATCGATAACGGTACGTGTACCGCCATCTGATCGCCATCAAAGTCGGCATTGAACGCGGTACAAACCAGTGGGTGCAATTGAATTGCCTTACCTTCGATCAGAATCGGTTCGAATGCCTGAATCCCGAGCCGGTGCAAGGTCGGCGCACGATTGAGCATGATCGGATGTTCCCGAATCACATCTTCAAGAATGTCCCAGACTTCGGTAACCTCACGCTCTACCAGTTTCTTTGCCGCCTTTATCGTAGTAGCCAGGCCACGCAGCTGTAATTTGCCGAAGATGAAAGGTTTGAAAAGCTCCAGGGCCATTTTTTTCGGCAGACCACACTGGTGCAGCTTTAAGGTAGGTCCAACCACAATGACTGAACGGCCCGAATAATCGACCCGCTTTCCTAGTAGATTCTGGCGAAAACGACCCTGCTTACCCTTGATCATATCGGACAATGACTTCAGTGGGCGCTTGTTGGTACCAGTGATCGCACGACCACGACGACCGTTATCGAGCAGGGCATCAACCGATTCCTGTAACATGCGTTTTTCGTTACGTACAATTATATCGGGCGCACTGAGTTCGAGCAGACGCTTCAGGCGATTGTTACGGTTGATTACGCGGCGGTATAAATCGTTTAGATCAGAGGTTGCAAAACGGCCACCATCGAGTGGTACCAGTGGGCGCAGGTCGGGTGGCAATACCGGTAATACAGTCATTACCATCCATTGCGGCTTGTTACCGGAATCGGTAAAAGCCTCGACCAGTTTTAAACGCTTGGACAAACGCTTGAATTTGGTCTCGGATTTAGTGCTTTCAATTTCGTCACGCAACTTCTGGGCTTCGAGGTTCAGATCGACCCCCTGCAACAACTCGAAGATGGCTTCCGCACCCATCTTGGCGTTGAAATCATCGCCAAATTCCTCGATCGCCTCCAGATAAGTTTCATCAGAGAGTAACTGACCTTTTTCGAGAGTAGTCATACCGGGATCGATCACCACAAATCCCTCGAAATAAAGCACACGCTCGATATCACGCAGCGTCATATCCAGCAACAGACCAATGCGCGAGGGCAGTGATTTCAAAAACCAGATGTGCGCAATCGGGCAGGCGAGTTCGATATGACCCATGCGCTCACGGCGCACCTTGGTCTGTGTAACCTCGACACCGCATTTTTCGCAGACTACACCACGATGTTTGAGACGTTTGTATTTACCGCAAAGGCATTCGAAATCTTTAACAGGACCAAATACCTTGGCACAAAATAGCCCGTCGCGCTCGGGTTTGAAGGTACGATAGTTGATAGTTTCCGGCTTCTTGACCTCGCCGTAAGACCAGGACCTCACCATATCGGGTGAAGCCAAACTGATGCGGATGTAGTCAAAATTGTCATTTTGACCCTGTTTCTTTAATAGATTAAGTAAGTCTCTCATGTTTATTCCTGCTCAAGTTCTATGTTCAGGCACAAAGATCTGATTTCTTTAAGTAGCACGTTAAATGACTCGGGCATGCCTGCTTCCATACTAAAATCACCATCAACGATATTTTTATACATCTTGTTTCGCCCATTCACATCGTCTGATTTGACAGTCAACATTTCCTGCAAGGTATAAGCCGCACCGTACGATTCGAGAGCCCATACCTCCATCTCACCAAAGCGTTGACCACCGAACTGGGCTTTACCACCCAGTGGTTGTTGTGTAACCAGACTGTAAGGACCCGTCGAGCGTGCATGCATCTTATCGTCGACCAGATGATTCAGCTTCAACATATACATGTAACCCACGGTGACCGGACGATCGAATGGTTCTCCAGTACGGCCATCGTATAATCGGGTCTGGCCCGTTTCCGGCAACTCCGCCAGCGCTAGCATGTTTTTAATCTCTTCTTCGTCGGCACCATCAAATACCGGGGTCGACATAGGCACACCATCGCGCAGATTATTACAAAGCTCCAGGATTTCCTTATCGTTGAATTCCTTGATCCTCAGCTTTTCACTACTGTTGTTGTATATCTTCTTGAGGAAGGTACGAAATTCCTCGACCTTTTTTTGTGCCTCGAACATTTCGCCGATCTTGAGACCGAGTCCACGTGCTGCCCAGCCCAGGTGGGCTTCGAGAATCTGACCGACATTCATTCGAGAAGGGACACCCAACGGATTCAATACGATATCAACCGGGGTGCCGTCCTCACGATAAGGCATATCTTCTTCAGGTACGATCATCGATACAACGCCCTTGTTACCATGGCGTCCAGCCATCTTGTCACCTGGCTGCATACGGCGTTTGACCGCGACATATACCTTGACCATTTTGAGTACACCTGGTTTCAGGTCGTCGCCTGCGGTCACTTTCTTTCTCTTTTCTTCGAACAGGCTATCGAACCCGGAACGCTGGACTTCAAGCTGTGCGTTCATCGACTCCAGGGTTTTACTGATCTTGTCATTGCCAATGCGGATTTTGGCCCACTGGTCGCGACCAATCGACTCCAGGTAATCCTTGGTGATGATTGTATTTTTCTTCAAGCCATCCGGACCACCAGTCGCCTTCTTACCGGTAATCAGCCGCGCCACGCGGTGATAAATGTTTTCTTCGATAATGCGAAACTGGTCGTCAAGATCTTTCTTCAGTGACTCTATTTCAGCACGTTCATTTTCCAGTGCTCGTGAATCCTTCTCCACACCGTCCCTCGTAAACACACGCACATCGATAACAGTACCCACCACGCCCGACTTCATACGCAGAGAGGTATCCTTCACGTCAGAGGCTTTTTCACCGAAGATTGCACGCAACAATTTCTCTTCCGGTGTCAGCTGAGATTCACCTTTTGGTGTTACCTTGCCTACCAGAATATCGCCAGCCTTGACTTCGGCGCCGACATATACGACACCGGACTCATCTAGCTTCGATAACAGCCCTTCGCTCACATTCGGGATATCAGCAGTAATTTCCTCGGTGCCAAGCTTGGTGTCTCGCGCGAGACAACTCAGCTCCTCGATGTGAATCGTTGTGAACCGGTCTTCTTTTACCACGCGCTCCGACAATAGAATCGAATCCTCGAAGTTGTATCCATTCCAGGGCATGAAAGCGACCTGCATGTTTTGTCCCAGTGCCAGCTCCCCTAAATCAGTGGACGCGCCATCGGCCAGAACATCGTCTTTTTCGATGATATCTCCAGGTTTTACCAGTGGTTTCTGATTGATACAGGTATTTTGATTAGAGCGCGTATATTTGGTGAAGTTATAAATATCGACACCAGGCTCGCTTTCACTGGTTTCTTTATCATTAACCCGAATTACCACACGACTTGCATCGACCGAGTCGACAACACCGCCGCGACTGGCCTTTACTGTAGTGCCCGAGTCAACCGCAACCACACGTTCCATACCTGTTCCGACCAATGGTTTCTCTGCACGCAAACAGGGAACGGCCTGGCGTTGCATGTTCGATCCCATCAGCGCCCGGTTGGCGTCATCGTGCTCCAGAAATGGAATCAGCGATGCAGCCACCGAAACGATCTGCTTGGGTGACACATCCATAAAATCTATCTTGTCCCGAGTGCTCAACGTGGCTTCATTATTTTTACGGCAGGCAATCAACTCATCGGTCATCATACCTTTTTTGTCGAGCGTAACATTCGCCTGTGCAATCCAATATTGACTCTCCTCAATGGCCGAAAGATAAACAACTTCATTGGTAACCTTGCCTTTAATTACCTTGCGATAAGGGGTTTCAAGAAATCCATAATGATTGGTGCGAGCATACACCGACAGCGAATTGATCAGGCCTATATTCGGTCCCTCGGGGGTCTCGATGGGACATACCCGACCGTAATGGGTCGGGTGTACGTCTCGAACCTCAAACCCGGCTCGTTCACGGGTTAAACCACCCGGCCCAAGCGCCGAAACGCGGCGTTTGTGGGTGACTTCCGAGAGCGGATTATTTTGATCCATAAACTGGGAAAGCTGGCTGGAGCCAAAGAATTCCTTTACCGCCGCTGCAACCGGCTTGGCGTTAATAATATCCTGGGGCATCAGCCCTTCTGATTCAACCAGGCCGAGACGGTCGCGTACCGCGCGTTCTACTCGAACGATACCAGTTCTAAACGCATTTTCAGCCATCTCGCCGACACTGCGAATTCGGCGATTTCCCAGGTGGTCAATATCATCAACCGTTCCGTTACCATTTCGAATATTGATCAGTTCTTTTACCGCGTCGACAATATCCTCGGTCGACAGGGTGCCGCTACCTTCAATTTCCTTGCGACCCAAACGGCGGTTGAATTTCATCCGTCCGACTTCGGACAGATCGTACCTTTCTTCATTAAAGAATAAATTTTTAAACAGGTTTTCAGCAGAATCCTTGGTCGGCGGCTCACCCGGACGCATCATGCGGTAGATTTCCACCTTGGCTTCGAGGTCATTAGTGGTAGGATCCAGCGCCAGGGAATTGGAGATATAGGCACCCCGATCAAACTCATTGGTGAAAATGGTCTTGAATTGCTTGATTCCTTTTTCTCTAAGCAGGATCAGCAGTTCCTCGGTAATTTCGTCATTGGCACTGGCAATCACCTCGCCGGTTTCTTCGTCGACCAGATTGTCAGCGAGAATCTTGCCCCAGAGAAAATCTTCCGGCACGGCCAGCGACCTGACACTTGCTTTTTTCAGCTGCTTGATATGTGTCGCCGTGATTCGACGCCCCTGCTGCACCAGTACCTTGCCCTTGACTTTAATATCGAAGGTTGCGGTTTCACCTTTTAGCCAGTCGGCCTGCAACACCATGCTGATTTCTTTCTTCTTAATCTTGAACACGTTATGGTCGAAAAACATATCGAGCATCTGCACGGTATTGAATCCCAGCGCACGTAATAAGATGGTTGCCGGTAATTTACGGCGGCGATCGATGCGCACAAATAGCGCATCCTTGGGATCGAATTCGAAATCGAGCCAGGAACCCCGGTAAGGGATAACCCGCGCCGAGAATAACAATTTTCCAGACGAATGTGATTTGCCGCGATCGTGGTCGAAAAACACCCCGGGAGAGCGATGCAATTGAGATACGATGACACGCTCTGTGCCATTGATGACGAAGGTTCCATTGTCGGTCATCAGCGGCATTTCGCCCATATAAACTTCCTGTTCCTTGATATCCTTGACCGAACGGTTTTTAACGGAAGCTTCCTTGTCGTAGATGACAAGACGGACCAGCACGCGTAAAGCGGCGCCATAAGTGAGCCCACGAATCTGGCATTCTTTAACATCGAAACCCGGCTTGCCTATACGGTAACTGACATACTCCAGTTCGACACTGCCTGAGAAACTGACAATCGGAAAGATAGACTGGAAAGCACGTTCCAATCCTGTACCCTTCTGATCCCCTTCTGGATTAATAAAACGCTTGTAGGAATCGGTTTGAATAGCCAGCAGATAAGGTTCATCGATCACTGCAGGTCGTTTACCAAAATCTCTGCGAACACGTTTTTTCTCAGTAAATGAGTAAGCCATTTTTGATCCTCTTAAAAACATACGTTTTCATTTCAATATCATCTCTATGCGAGTATAAAAAGCTTACAAGCACAGATGGGCCGATGACTTTTCAGCCATCAGCCCCCACTGTCAAGTTATGGGTATCAATACCCGGACAACCGCTAACTACTTGAGTTCGACAGTTGCGCCAACTTCTTCAAGCTGCTTTTTAAGTTCTTCGGCTTCGCCTTTGGAGGCAGCTTCCTTGATCGTGGTCGGTGCGCTTTCAACCATGTCTTTCGCTTCTTTCAGACCCAGCCCGGTGATCGCCCGTACCGCTTTGATGACGGCTACTTTCTTTTCACCAAAACTACCCAGTACCACGTCGAATTCGTCCTGCTCTTCTGCAGCAGCACCCGCTTCAATTGCTACGGCTACAGGCGCAGCGGCAACCGCTGCCGCGGCTGAAACGCCGAATTTTTCTTCCATTGCGGAAACCAGATCTACGACTTCCATCACACTCATGTTTGATATAGTTTCAAGAATATTTTCTTTAGAAACTGCCATTACTATTTCTCCTGATACAGAAAATTAAAAAGATTATTTAGCTTGTTTCTGGTCGCGAACAGCTGCGATTGTACGAGTTAACTTGCCCGGCACCTCATTCATAGTACGAACAAATTTTTCGACAGGCGCTTTCATCACGGCCATCAACAGGCTGATCGCCTGATCGTAAGTTGGTAGCGCAGCCAGTCGTTTAATCTCGGATGGATCCAGCAACTCACCGCCTAAGGCGATTAGTCTAACGACTAGATTTTTATTAGTGTCCGCATAATCCTTAAAGACACGAGCAGCTCCACCCGGATCTTCCATCGAAAATGCGTAAACCATCTGGCCCTGAAGTACATCACACATACATCCGTAGTCAGTACCTTCAAACGCACGTCGGGCAAGGCTGTTTTTGACCACGCGTAAATATACGTTGGATTCACGAGCCTTGATACGCAACTGGGTCATCTCACCAACTGTCAAGCCCCGATACTCGGCTGCAATCACAGAGTGCGCTCGCTTGGCAACTTCAGTTACTTCGCTCACCACCCCCTGCTTTTGCTGGAGTGTTAAAGGCATAATAAGTTCTCCCGATTATTAAACCATACTGAACTAACGTTCAGCCCTTGATCCCTTTCCGATATTTCTACCGATTCCATCACGATCTCTTAACCAGGTATTCCTGTCTCAGAGGATCATCTGCGTAGGAAATTAAGGCCGAACTCACAAGTAAGCCGAACCACCCACGGTCTTTGACGAGATCAGCGCCCTTAGGCACTGCATTCTCAAAGATTCTAACGAATGCCACTATGAATTAAATAATGACTCAAAATTTAACCAATAGGGAACCTCTGATTAATTCTGGGTGAATCGGGTTGTGATTCAAAATGCCGAAGCGTCGGACCGTTCAGTTCAAGGCGTGGAACGCAAGTAATAGCACGGCTATTGCTAAGTTTCACAACATGGGAATTGGTCATTTTGGGCACAACGCGTTCATTCATGAATTGCTCAGAGGTTCCTTAAATATCTAACGACGCCGGATCAACCGCAACACCGGGTCCCATCGTGGCAGAGATTGAAACTTTCTTTAAATACACACCCTTTGAACTGCTAGGCTTCGCTTTTTTCAAATCGGTGAGCAAAAATTCAAGATTTTCTCGCAACTGCTTAACTTCAAAACTGGATTTACCGATGGTGCAATGGATGATGCCGCCCTTATCAGTTCTATAGCGAACCTGACCCGACTTGGCATTTTTAACCGCTGTCCCAACATCTGGGGATACGGTACCAACCTTAGGATTTGGCATTAGACCCCGTGGCCCAAGTATCTGGCCCAATTGGCCAACCACACCCATTGCGTCTGGACTGGCAATGACGACATCGTAGTTCAAATCCCCACCTTTCATTGAATCCGCCAGCTCTTGCATGCCAACTACGTCGGCACCCGCTTTTTCTGCCTTATCGATATTGTCACCCTGGGTGAAAACAGCGACCCGCACCACTTTACCGGTGCCATTGGGAAGTACACTGGAGCCACGCACATTCTGATCAGATTTGCGCGGGTCAATGCCGAGATTAATTGCCGCATCGATTGACTCATCGAACTTCGCCGTGCTCAGTTCCTTGAGTAGCGCCAGGCCTTCATCAATCGCATATTGCATGGTCCTGTCAATTTTTTCGCGCATTGCAGCAACACGTTTCGATTCCTTAGCCACCTATACGCCCTCCACGTCCAGTCCCATGCTTCGGGCACTACCAGCTATTATTCGCACTGCAGCATCCATATCATTTGCGTTCAAATCTTTCATCTTGGTAGTCGCAATCTCTTCCAGTTGGGCGCGGCTCACCTTGCCAACCTTTTCTGAATTAGGCGTGCCGCTACCCTTGGCTACTCCCGCCGCCTTTCTTAGCAATACTGCTGCTGGCGGGGTTTTGATTTCAAATGTAAAGCTTTTGTCGGTATATACCGCGATGATTACCGGTAGCGGCATACCGTTTTCGACATCCTGGGTCTTCGCGTTAAACGCCTTGCAAAACTCCATGATATTAAGGCCGTGCTGGCCAAGAGCGGGGCCCACCGGAGGACTCGGATTTGCCGAGCCTGCGGGCACCTGAAGCTTGATATATTTCTCTATCTTTTTTGCCACTATGCTATCTCCCGGGTGCAAACGGACTACTCGATTCGCCCTCCCCGTCTAAACACACTATAAAAATAACCTTTCGACCTTGCGGCCGTCATTCAGGCGTCTGTCAAACTTGACCCGACTCCCGGTTCGTCCGAATAGCTCCTAACCTTTTTCCACCTGGCCAAAGTTCAGTTCTACCGGAGTCGAACGGCCAAATATCTGGACTGAAACGAGCATCTTGCTCTTTTCATAATTCACTTCTTCGACGACACCGTTGAAATCATTGAATGGCCCGTCATTAACGCGCACCACTTCACCCACTTCAAACAGCACTTTGGGCCTCGGCCTGTCCACACCTTCCTCGACACGACTCAATATCGCATCCGCTTCGGCCTGGGAAATCGGTGCCGGCTTGTCGCTGGTTCCACCAATAAATCCGAGGACTTTTGGTACCTGCTTTACCAGATGCCAGGTATCGTTATCCATTTCCATCTGCACTAACACATACCCGGGAAAGAACTTGCGCTCACTTTTGCGCTTGGTGCCATTTTTCATTTCTACCACTTCCTCGGTAGGCACTAATATCTGGCCAAATTTTTTCTTGTAACCGGAACTGGCGATACGGCTCTCTAGTACCTTCTTAACATAGGCCTCGAAACCGGAATAAGCATGTACTACGTACCAGCGAATAGCGGTTTTGCCTGTTACAGTAGTTTCCTCTGCACTAGTATCACCGGCGCTAGTATCATCGGCGTTAGTTGCATCCGCGGTAGATTTTTTCGCGGCGGTTTCTTCTGCGGCAATTTCATCCGCGACAGTATCATCGTTAGACATCAATTCACCTTAAACCAGTAAACTGCGCACGCCCCATCCCAGGGTCATGTCAATTAACCAGAGCATGATAGCCACCAGGAATACCATGATCAGGACTGCAATCGTGGTTTGCGTGGTTTCTGTCCGTGTCGGCCAGACTACCTTGCGCACTTCGACCCTGGCATCGCGTGCAAATCCCAGGCCCCGGCGGCCTATATCCGTGGTCGAAACAATAAAAAATGCTGTAGCTGCGACAGCCAATAATCCCATTACCCGTAAAAGCTGGGATTCATCTTCAAAATAGTAGAAACCGCCGACGCCAGCGATCAACGCCAGCAAAGCACATAGGAGCTTGACTGTATCGAATCCTGATGCCGTCTGTTCGGTCTTTGTGAGCACAAAATACCTCTAAATGCGTCGAAAATCGCCTAAATTGGCAGGACAGGAGGGAATCGAACCCCCAACCTGCGGTTTTGGAGACCGCTGCTCTGCCAGTTGAGCTACTGTCCTAATCTGGCGGCAGGAACCATCCCTACTATCAAATAAAGGGCGGGGATGGTAGCCCATCTCCCGCCCTGATGCAATGATATTATTTCAGTGATTCTTTGATCAAATCCGGGGCATTCAGTTGATCGATTAATATGGGCCTGATCGAGGCGAAAATTGCAACCAGATCGCAATGCAATCTCCCACTCCCACCCCAGGCGTTACTCAATAATTTTAGAGACGACACCCGCACCCACAGTGCGACCACCCTCGCGGATTGCAAATCGAAGCCCGTCTTCCATCGCTATCGGTGCAATCAATACCACTTCCATCTTCACGTTATCTCC